>Ga0268276_1000076_pt1 | contig 108147 bp, 70 predicted proteins | sample saktaG_4_FD_190145 | JGI IMG/M metagenome (GOLD analysis project Ga0268276, IMG submission 190145) | Saline water microbial communities from Sakinaw Lake, British Columbia, Canada - sak_2010_1_5_45m | ecosystem: Environmental > Aquatic > Non-marine Saline and Alkaline > Saline ... | reverse complement strand
AGGAGATTGTCGCAGCAGGCCGGACGCCAAACCCACTGGTAACCAGTTGGTCACGAGCGACCGAACGCAGCCTCCAATTCGTCCGTTGGCTACGGTATTGCCTCAACCATTCGCGTAGCTGGAGGCTAGAAATTGAGCAACTGAAGCCCTATATGGAGGCTTACATTTGCTGATAAACCCAACACCGTTCCGATGGGCAAGGATGATTTCGTCCAGTGATCGTTTCGGTACGTGATGCTGGTCTTGATCATCACGCCAGTACTTGATGTTGCCATTCTTGACCGTGTCAAGGATGACAGTTTCTTTCGGTTTTCCTAACGCGATCACCAGTTCAATCTTGTATTGTTCCGTAACGGCCAGTGCTTTACGCAATCCTTCGCGTTGGATGGACCCAAACATGCATCCGCCGAACCCACGCTCCGTCGCTCCGAGAAGAATGCTTTGTGCGGCAATTCCATGATCACACCCCGAGCCCTTGCTGATGCTTGTATCGAGCAAGATGATGACATAGGCCGCTGGTCGTTCACCTTCCTCAGGACCCGGCCACTCAGGGAGGTATCCGGCCCAAGACAGATGAGGGAAGATTGCCGCGTTCCTTTCCGGCCCGTAAGATAAGATATACTTCAGGCACTGAATATTACCACCCGATGCCGACAGTCGCGCGAGATCAACCAGTTCCCGCAATGTTGCCATGTCGATAGGAACATCTTCGTGGAACCGGCGATAACTCCTGTTGGCAACAATAAGGTCTTTCAACAAGACCATTTTCCATCCTTTCGCTTCATTGTCAACTGGCAGAACGTACCGGTTGAAGCGCGCGGGTTACTGCGTCGCTTCCGACCGGGTGTTCGCTTCGTGGTTGTCTTCCTTGAGTTGATCCCGATAGATCCCCGGTTTTGATCCCTCGATGGCGATTGCCCCAGCCGCCTTCGCGTAGAACTCCGTGAAACCTGCGCTCCCGACAATCGCGTAGGCAAAACCCTTTGCCCTCATTGCGTACAGGCATGACAGGAATAACGCTTTACCGATCCCCAACCCCCGCTTGCTCTTCTCGACTCCCGTAGGACCGAAGAAGTTCAGGCATGTACTGTCGTAGCACGCAAAGCCGATCACTTCCGATGCTTCGGTGGCGAGGAAACAGGAGACCGGGTGATTGCTGAAGGCAACCTCGCATTCGCTCTCCCATGCTCTGCCGAACTTGCCTCGCACCCAGTGGGTTACGATGTGCTTTTCATATGGCATGGCGGTGCGGATAACTATCCCGCGCCCCTTGAGTGTCCCGATTAGGGAGCACACATCCGGAAGTTCATACAACTTGACTAGCATATCCGGCATCGGCGCTTGCCCTCCTATTTATCCATTTCGGAATCTCATACGAACCTGTTATTGAGCGTGATGTTAAAAGCATATACATTCCTCCATGCACACGTCTAACATTACGGTTCAACTTCATCATGCGATTGTGCTGAACATCGCCAGTGTCAGGACCACTGCCGCCGTCACGAATGCTCGCGACCATGTCGTTGACGTAAGAAAGGCATCAGTTGGATTGCTCTTGAGTCGCTTCGCCATTCGTCTGCCTGCTATGGCTAAAAGGACTGCAAGCCCCAGGGACACGACGCATACGATCTTTCTATTCGCTTCGGCAGCCGGCACAACCGTCATTGCCGAGAGCAGCAAGGTTGCCACGATCATCAACCCGCACACGTACCAGATTGTTCTGATTATTGTCATCTCTTCATTGCAACCGACTACGGTTTTATCCCACGTGGGGCCAGTGTAAGGCGGTTTCCCATTATGAGCAAGCGGTATTTGCCGCATCCCATATAATGGCTTGTGGCTGGTCCGTGCGATTAGCGTAGGGGGGTTAAGCAGGGGCGGGGCTATGCCGATCGCCACTGGGTTAGGGGTCCGTGGCTTCTGAAACGGATAGAAACCGCCGATGGGCATGGCCCCTCCGGAGCTGCACCAGACGTCTATGTTCCCGTCTCCGCCAACGATCCATAACTTGCCGTTGTGGACTAACAGACTCGCGGCACTTCTCGGCGACCAGGAAGCCGAGCCAGTCAACAGCGACCATGTGTGGCCGTCGGTCGATGTCCACACGTCGCCACATAACTGACCAGGACTTGCGCCACTGCTAGTTTCGCCGCCAGCCAGGTAGATCCGGTTCCCGAACACGGCCACGCTGGCCGATTGACGGCCAATCCATGGTATTAGGGCGCCAGAACGTGCCCAGGTGGTTCCGTCGGCCGAGGACCACACATCATTCAGCGCATTAGTCAAGTCATCGCCACCGAATACCCATATCCGCCCCTTGAAGGACACGGCCTTATGGCCTTTCCGAGCCGACCACATATCGGAAGGTGTGATCTGTATCCAATCGATGCCGTTGGTCGAATTCCAGATGTCATCAAGCACATCACTGCTTGCGTTGTATCCTCCGAGAATCCACATCTTGTTATTGTGCACCACGGCGGCATGAACACTGCGATTGGACCAGGCCGCAGAACTGGTGGCCTGCGTCCAATTCACGCCGTTGGTCGAAGACCAGACATCATGTTTGAAGCTACCCCCGTTGCCGAATCCCCCGAGGATCCACATCTTGCCATCGTAGGCTAGAGCGGGGAATGCGTATCGAGCAGGCCAGTCAGCAGCACTTGTGGCTTGAGCCCAGTTCGTGCCGTCGTCCGAGCTCCAAACGTCATTTCGACAGGTAGCCAAGTTCACTCCGCCCATGATCCACATCTAATTGTCATAGGTCACGCCGGCATGACTGAAGCGCGTGCCCCATCCCGCTTTGTTAGTCACTCGCTCCCAATCGACGCCTTCCGTCAGAACCGGCTCCATCCCAGCGGCGGTGAGGGCTGCGTTGCTGGCCGTGGCCGAGAAAACGATCGCTCCGGACGGCAGATCGAACGGCCACGCCGTGCGGGTTTCGCCGCCCATATTGAAACCGTCGGCCTTCACACTGCCGGCCACATCCAGGGCTTCCGAGGGGCTATCCGTACCGATGCCGACCCTGCCGTCCGCGTTGATGATCATTCTCTTGGTCAGGGCGCCGCCCGCTGGCCGAGTGTGGAACGCCATATCGGCGCCGTTTGTGTCGCCCTTGCCCCTTGTGCTCTGGATGCGGGCATTTTCGGACGTTTGATGATAGAAGTGAAAGCTGGCGCCGCGGGACGCATTGGTGTCGCTTCCGTTTCCCGTGGCGATGCCCGCAGAGGTGCCGCCAACGACCATCAGGGAGGTCAACGGCGTTGTTGTGCCTATGCCGGCCTTGCCCGCGCCATCGACGAAGATGCCCCGAACATTCAGCGCGAAGGGAGCTGAGAGCAGACGTTCGCGGGGTGTCAGTTCCGGATCGGCGCCGAACTGGACGCCAAGCCATGCATTGGTGCCCAGGACATTAAGCGCATTCGCCAGACCCGCGGCACTCCCGCCGCTCTGATTATCGCCCAGTGTCGTGGCGTAGAGCCCATCCACGACATCCACCGAGTCGGCCTCCCGGTATACGTTGTTGCCCCGGTCGGCGCGTCCCACAGCGTCAGCGTCACCGTCATGCCGCCCTGGTTGACTAGAACACCGTTTTCCACCAACCGTCCCTGGTAGTTGATCATAACGGGCCCTTCGGCCAGGCACAGATGTGCCAAAGACAGTTGCATGGCCATGACTATCATCATCGTTCGCATCATTCTATCCTCCGTTCGTTGAAACGTTTAGAACGCCACTGACTACTTCGTCATCACTCTGAAGAATCTTGTTGTATACCCGGATTCCACCCACACGTGTGTATTTGTCGCCTTGTACCATGGCGCTGTGCCGCCGACGTAGGTTCCCACGTCCAAGATGTTGGTCAATGCGCCGGTTGCCAGATCTCCGCACCACAGGATCGTGTTGCTCACGCCGCCGCCTTTGCCGATCCACGTCAGCGTTAGGGTATCGGCGCTGCCAACCAGACTGATGACCCGCAGGGCGTGGTCCGGATCGTTGGGGTCGTACATGCCTGCGGCTTCGTCGGCGTCGCTCATTCCGTCGCCGTCCGTATCGGCACGATTCGGGTCCGTTACGGCATATTCTTCGAACGCCGAGCCGCTCACTTCGGCGGTATCCGTGAGGCCGTCGTCGTCGTTGTCGGGAGTCGCTTCCAACGCGACGCCCTGTTCGTTAGTGACGCCGGGCCGAATGAACGCGCCGCCAATAAACCCCGCATAGTGCGTGTAACGATCGTTCCCGGATACGCCGGTGGGGTTATAAGGGTCAAACCTTGAATCTAGAAAGTTGTTGCAGTACGAAGTCAGAGAGAGGGGGGGCGTATACACTACACGCATCGCTACCTGCCGATTCGGGCTGTGCAGCCGATCGTGCGATTACTGAACGAGGGTACTAGGGATAGTATATACCGAGGGACGCTGCTTGTAAGGGGCTTGACGGTTGTACTGTATCCGGATGGGACCGAAGGGATGGAATCTGGTCTTAATAGACCAAAATAGTGGGCGATGGTGCGAAGAAAGTGAAGCAAGCTTTGTTGCGGGCCATGGAGAAGGCGATCGATCCCGTAACGCTGCATTGTCTGCTTATATGCGTAATGCACGCAAGAGAAGATGGAAATATGGTCTTTCAAGGCGAGAAGGAGTGGGCCATCATAGCGGCGGCGGCAGAACGTCAGAATGCGGATCCAATGAAGTTTCTCCGATACTTCGTAACGAAGGACACGAACGGCGTGACCGTGTTGGACGCGGGTGGGGCCGTCCCAATACTGTAATCAGTCAACTCGTTGATACGTAAGCGTCTTCCCACCCGCATCCTCCATTATTCCGTCAGTTCGCGGATACGGATTGCTTGGGAGGTTCAATCGGCGGCGAATCGAAAGAAGGGCTGAACGTCGGTCGGCATCGCTGTGGTCAGGGTTCCAAGCGCGATTGGAACTCTTGACGGTGTGGGCGGTTGGGCTTTCTTACTTGAGGGTGAAAAGTTATCCGTCTGTACAGGCAAAAACCCCTTCCAGCCGTAAGCGCTTTAAGAATTTTTGGCCCATGATACACGACAGAATTGATGAAGAGGGTGGACAATATCGGCCCGTTTTTCTACTCTCGTGATGTGGCGCTGGGCGCGTTATGTGCCGTGTCTGGAAAACAAAGGGTTTTGCTGGAACCGTTCGTGTCAGTAACAGGGGGAGTCATGAAAAGAAGAGTCGGTGCAGTTGCGGGTCTGGGCGCCGCGCTAATGGCCTTTTCGTCTGCGGGGTTGAGCATCGATACGGCCACGCTGCCTGCGGGTACGGTGGCGGAGGCCTACAGCGCCACGCTGGCTGCCTCGGGCGGAACACCGCCCTATGCGTGGAACGTTCGCGAGGTGTACGAAGAAACGGTTGTGACCAACGCTTTTCCGACGGCGGCGGATCAGCAGGCCGCCTGGACTAACGACGCCTCCGCCTGGCACCTGGACCTGCCCTTCACTTTTCCCTTTTACGGTGTCGGCTACACCCAGTGCTGGGTGAGCTCGGAAGGCTACCTGCATTTCACCGGGCCCTATGTGAATGAAACACCCTCCGTTGACACGTTGGCCACTAACACCATGATCGCGGCCGGATGGAAGAATCTGGCGTTCAACCACGAGGTCTACCTGCTGACGAACGCCACGCAATGCGTGGTTCGCTGGGTGGGCAAAACCATGGGATCTGGATCCGTGAATGTGGCCGTTGAGTTGAATGCGGACGGAACAATCCGTATCAACCTATCCTTGGATGCCGACATGATGTTCCTGCGGGTGGCGGGCGTGTCCGCCGGCAACGGGGCGGATTACACGGTCAGTGTGAATGCGGGGCCCATGCCCCCCCTGATGCCGAGCGAGTCCGACGGCAACGGGGCGGATTACACGGTCAGTGTGAATGCGGGGCCCATGCCCCTGATGCCAGGCGAGTATATCAAGATGTCACCGACCGACCGGTTGCCGGAGGGGCTTCTGCTGGCTGGCAACCAGATTGCCGGGACGCCGACGGCCATCGGAACGACCGCGGTGGCTTTCGCGGCATGCGATGCCACGGGCGCGTTTGCGGCCCGGACTCTGGCTCTGATCGTTGGGGAAAACGTGAACGAGCTGCCCGTGGTGACAGGGCGCGCACCGCCCGCAGACACGGTGGTCATGAACGCGGGCACCAATGCCACGTTTTCCGTGACGGCCTCGGATCCCGAAAGTCAGCCGCTGGAATACGCCTGGTTGTGGGATGGGGCGGCGGCGGGCGACACCGCGTCGTTCATGCACAGCAGCGACTGGACCGACGAGGGCGACCATACGCTGGCCGTGGCGGTGTCGGACGGGTTCTGGACCAACGGCGAGGTGTCCGTGACGTGGACCGTGACCATCCGGTCCGACAATGACTCCGACGACATGCCCAACGCCTGGGAACGGACCTACGGCCTTGACCCCAACGTCAACGATGCGGGACAGGACCCCGATGACGATCGGTTGACGAACCTTCAGGAATACCAGCACGGCTGCAACCCGACCAACCCCGACACCGACGGCGACTCCCTGACCGACGGCTGGGAGGAGGACTACGCCGCCAACCCGACCCACGTGACCGAGGCCGTCCCCGGCTATACAAATTTCTCATGGCGCGGGGTTTTCAACCTGACTGCACCGGCCTACGGCGTCTGCCTCCAGGGGTCCAAACTTTACGCGGCCTGCAGCTATGGCGGGCTGAAGGTGTTTGATGTCTCCGATCCCGCCGCCATCCAGTTGCTGGACATGGTCGAAATCAGCCGCGGCCCGGGTTCGGAAGAAGGGGCCAGGGGGTATGCCCGAGATGTGGTCGTGGCGGATGGCCGGGCTTATGTGTGCGCGGACGAGGAAGCGCTTCAGGTCTGGGACGTGTCCGATGCGACCAAAGTCGTCAAGCTCGGGGAGTACAAGAACTCGAGTTCATCCTATCGACGGGTCCAGGTTGTCTCCGGCCGTGCCTACCTGGCCACCCGCAACGCGCTCGAGGTGCTCGATGTCAGCAACCCGGCGGCCATCTCCCTGATCACCCAAACGACCATCGGCCTGGACTCCCTCCGGGATCTGGCCGTCCACGACAATTTCGTGTACATCGCAAACTACTCCGAAGGACTCTACACGGTGGACGCGTCCAACCTCCCCGAGGCTCCCGTCGTGGTCAACATTCAGGCTTTCGAAGCGGTCGGCGTGTGCGGGTATGCCGCGCGGGCGCTGGTTGTCTCGGGCGATTTTCTGTTCCTGGCGCAGGACGGGTACGGCGTGATGGCCTTCTCGATCAGCAACGGCGTGCCGGAACTGCTCGACTACGAACGGCCCGACGGCATGCCGTTCCCCTATGACGGTCTTTGCGATCTGGCCGTGGTGGGCGATGTGGTGTGCGCAGCGGGCGGAAAGGATTTGTGGACTGTGGATATCCATTCGCCGGGCAGCCTGACGACGCTGGGTCATTGGATCTACCCCGAGGAGGGGTACATCGACTATATCGATGTGGATGGCGATGTCGCTTGCGTGAACCTCGGCTACGCGGGCTTGTGTACGATCGACATCGGCACGCCGGCCACGCCGGCCGCCTTGGGCACGTATGCCACGTCCGGCCAGCCGCACGATCTGGCGGTGGTGGACAACCGCGCCTACATCGCCAACGGCGACACGGGATTGCACGTCATCGACGTGTCCGTCGCCACTAACTGGTATCGGGCTTGCCGCTACGATACCGCAGGCGAGGCGCGCGGCATTGCCGTCTACGACGGAGGTGCCACCGTCTGCGTGGCCGACGGGGAAAACGGCGTGATTGTGTTCGATGCCTCGGACCCCGATCAGCTCACGGTCCAATCCGCATACGACACCTCGGGCTTTGCCTGGGGCGTCGCCCGGCTGGGAAACCGGTTGGCGGTGGCGGACGGCGACAACGGACTGGTGATCCTGACCAACCTGAACGCCCTGACCCTCGAAACAACCCTCGCACTTCCTGGCAAAGCCTTGGACGTGGAAGCCGTCGATGAACGGATCCTGGGTGCCGCCGGCGGAGCGGGTCTGATGTCCTACCGCTTTCTGGACGGCGTCGGATGGGATGCCCAGGCCTGCAACTACTCGGTCGATGCCGGAGGAAGCGTCTATGCCAAGCGCGTGACCGCTGGCGGCGGCTATGCCTGGCTGGCGGACTGGTATCGCGGTGTGGTGGCCGTGGACTTGGCCGGACTCGAACCCGTCTATGCCGGCCAGTATGATCCCGGTGCGGCGTCCGGGGAAGCCGTGTTTTACGAGGATGATTACGTCTGGCTCGGAACCTCCGCCAATCTCCTGTCCGTCTATCTCGGAAATCCAGCCGAGCCCCGGGCGGTGGTTTCCATGGCCGGCTCCATAGCCGGCGAACGCCTGGTGTCGGGCGTCTGGGTGGCCGGCACCAACGGGCTTCTGCTGAGCAACGACCCCTGGTCGGCTCCCTTGTGGGAGCTGTACGGATTCAACGTCGATCGCCTGGACAGCGACAGCGACGGACTGCCGGACGACTGGGAGCGGGCGTATTTCGGCGGATTGGATCAGGGACGGCACGACGATTTCGACGGCGACGGCGTTTCGGAGTGGGGAGAACTCCTGACTGGGCTGGATCCGACCGAGGCCGACTCTGACAATGATCGGTTGCTCGACGGCGAGGAGATCCTCCAGGGCACGAATCCGTTCATGGATGACACTGACGGCGACGGGGTGATCGACGGTGACGAGATACGCGCAGGCAGCAATCCGCTTCTGGCCGGTTCCCTGTTCAGATTCGAGCCGCTGCTGGGGCTCGCGCTGTCCGGCGAAATTGTCATCCGGTGGAGCAGCTTCTCGGACCACACCTACAATTTGTTTCGCGCACCCAATCTGGCCGAAATGGATGACTGGGTGCAGTTGCTGACCAATGCGCCGGCGACACCTCCGATCAACTGCCACACCGACCGGGTTTTCGGGACTTCGCAGTTTTATCTGATCAAATCCTCGGAGACGCCATAATACGATTCCGATGGTGATTTCAACGCCGTCTTTTTATGCGCTTCTCTCGCACCCACAGAGAAGGTCGAACAGATCGTCAAGGAACGCGGGGAACTGCCGTTGCAGGATGTCTTGCGGTGCCGGGTTCGCTACTTCAGCGACGGCGTGGCCATCGGCAGCAAGGCCTTTGTGAACGAAGTCTTCCGACTGTACCGCAACAACTTTGGCACCACGCGCAAAGACGGTGCCCGTCGGATGCGGTTTGCGTCATGGGGAGGGCTTTGCGCCGCCAGGAGCCTGTCATGAACCAAAGGCGAGGATGCAGTAAGCGTCTTTCTAACCGCATCTTCCTTTTAAGCGTCAGGTCGCCGATACGGATTGCTTGCAAGGAGCAGCCGATATGAGCGAATCGAAAGAAGGCTGAACGTCAGTCGGCATCGCTGCGGGCTGGGTTCCAAGCGATTAAAACTCTTGGCGGGCAGGCGGGTGGGCTATCTTACCTGAGGGTAAAAAAAGGCGGCGGCTGGCGGGAGAATGTGCCAATTGTGGCTATCTTTTCAGTGCCTTTTCAGCGTCTTGACATTCCACATCGTATCTGCCACGCTTTCCGCCATGACATCGCTGCCAATTATTGGGGCAGGCATGCTTTCGGCCTATGCGGGCCGATGCCGTCCGGGGGCTGCCGAAAAGCGATTTCTTATCAATTACATCGGCCGCCGGCACAGCGGAATGACCCTGCAGGAACTCGGAACACAAGCGGAAATGACACCACAGGCCGTCAGCAAAGCCGCGACACGCATGCGCGCTCGTGTCGAAAAAACGCCGCATGCGCAAACAAGCCGATCAAGTCCTGCGTCTGGTGAATCAGAACGCGAAGAAAAGCTCGTAAAGTCCAATGTCGATTCCGCTGAAAAACCCTCGGCTTAGGCGCGCCCGCTGGCGGATTCAGGCGGGGCTTTTTCATCCGCCCGCGCCGCCGATTTCCCCCGGTTTTGTGATTTTTCCGCGCTCTCGCTGCCGATTTGACGACGGCGGCCATCGACGCAAACTTTTTCCTTCTTAACAACTCCTTTTGCGTGGTTTTTAAGCCGGAACGACCGCGCCGGATGCGATGAGTGCGTTCTTTTTCTGAATCGTCAGCCACGCGACGCGACGGAAGAGCCGCCGGATATTACACGCGGTGCCGATGAGATAGTTCTGCAACCGGACTTTGGCTTGGCCACGATAGCGAGCCTGGCGCAGACCATAGCCTCGGACCAGTTCGCTCTGCGTGCCTTCGATGCCGTTGCGCCGATGCATCTCCTGCTTGAAGGCATCGGTCTGCATTTCCCGTCGCCGATCCTGCAGGAGCGAATGCAACTCGCCCACCACAAAGGTGCGATGATCCTGACCGACGCTGACGCATTTCGCTTGGAGCGGGCAGGTCGAACAAACCGTCTTGCTCCATTCGATTCGGAAATCCACCTGGCCCGTGCTCTGCTCTTCCAGACGACTGCAGTTACTACTGCGTTGGCCGGCGGGACAGGAGGCATAGCGTTCCTCGACATGCACGTCGAAGGCTTCCACGGTGAAGACCTTGCCGCGGTCCGGCGACGCCGGGGCGGGGCCGCGCAGTTCCCGGCCCTGTTCGCGGGCATCGTTCAACGCCTCGCTGCAGACATAGGCGCCATCCACATACAGTGTGGCGGGAGCGTCCAGCCCCATGGCGTGTTGCTCGGCCAACACTTCAGTCATGCCGGGCTTGTCGCTGGCGGGCGCGTTCTGTGTAACGATCGCCGTCAAGAAGTTGGCTGTCGGTTCGTGAGGTTGCCGGGGTTCATCCTGCACGGATTCAGCCACTTGCGCTTTGTAGCCGACCCAGGTCTTATCCTTGGTCGTGGACTTGGAACTCCACTGGGCTTCGGGCTCGTGTGGGTTATGCACCGCACCAGTTGGCTGCGTACGCGTCTGGTGCGCGCGCCCGGCCGCGTCCACGGTGTAATTTTCAAGGAAGACGCGTTGCAGCAAGACAAAACTGTCACGTTCATAAATGGAGCAGCACTCGGCGGCATCCTTCCAGATCTCCAGCATATCAGCACCCGCCTGTGCGGCTTTTTCTTCGAGCGCCGGGGCTCTGGCACGCGGGTCGACTTTACTTTCCACGTACCGGTCCCAGTAGTTGTCCCATGCGGAAGGCAAACAGTCGTCGGCTTCAACATCCACCAACAATAACCGGATCGTTTCGCGAGCACACTCCAGACGATTCATGCTGCTGAGCAAACCTCGTACATGCGTGGAGTCGAGTCGCTGTTTGGAACGTTTGGGTACCCAGCCCTGTTCGACCAGGTAATCGAGTACGGCTGTGAATGCGAGCCCTTCGGTTTCGTGCTCAACCAGCCGATTGCGGAACACCACCAATAAAGAGGGATCGAACGTTGCGTCCTGTGCATCCAAGTGCAGTGCCAGTCTCCAGCGTTGATCGAACAGCGCGGATTCGGCCGCCTGTCGATCCGGTAATCGAAAAACAAACTGGAGTATCAGCACGCCGAGAAACCGAACCGGATCCCACGCGGGACGTCCATTGTCTACACAATAAAGCGGACGGAGCCGCTCACGATACGACTCCAGCAGGGGGAAGATCGTGAGGGCGAAGAACACAAAGAAGTCCGCCTGTCGACGGACAGTCAGCGGAATGCGCCCCGGTTGTTTGAAAAGCGCCAACAGGGCCGGGTCGGGTTCGGTGGACGGCAAACGACGGGGAAGTGACATGGATTGAAACGCCTCCATTTTCCGGTTGACATAGGCTAGGCTATAGCCTAGCCTATTGGAATGCAAGCCAAATACCCGGTTAAAGTGCAGGCGATTCGTTCAAAAGGACGGACCGATCGGTTCTATGTTTTCATCCCGCTGCCGTTGGCAGCGGCTATCGGACTGGAGGCCGGAGAGAAGTTCCAGTGGTCTTTGGCGGACAGAAATTCACTGTCCGTTCATCGTGTCAGCCCCTCGCTGGTTAGGCCGGCGGTCAACGAATCGAAGAAGATGGGAAAACGTCCGCGAAAGTGACAGCCGCTAGCCCGCCGTGCGAATCAGGCGGGGCGGGGTTTTTCAGCGGAATCCAATGTCGAGATACGACCCTTGGTGCCCAGTGCTCACTCAACAGTGCTCACTCAACAGAGGAGACACAAACTATGCACACGACAGGCTCGATAATCAGGAGAATCATTGTAATGGCGACAATTAGCGTGAGTGCTTCCATCCATGCCGGCGATGGGGTGGTCGGCGGAGAACCAGCGAAGATCGCATCAACCAATGGGTTCAAGGCTGCGGCTTTCGGCTTTACCAATTTCATAACCCGTTCCGGGGATAAACTGATGGATGGCAGCCGGGAATTGCGGTTCATCTCCATTACTTCCCCCTCTCTTCACGCTTACCCCGGAGCTGCCGGGCCAGAGCGGACGGATCCATGGGAAATGCAGGATGCCCTGCAGAGCATCGCGCAGATGGGTGGAACGGTAACCCGTGTCTATGTCTTTGCCGTCAAGGGGCCGAGGGGGCAAACCAAAGTCCATTACTACGGCGATGGCATTTACGATGAAGACCTCTTTGTGGATTTCGATAAGATGCTCCAGCTTGCGGAGAGGAACGGCATTCGCATCATCATTCCATTTCTTGACCAGAATGAATTCGGAGGCAGCTACACGGACTTTGCAAAATTAAACGGCGGCGGCGATTTTTTTACAAACCCCGTCGTGATCGAGCGGTTCAAGGGCTTTATCCAACATATCCTGAATCGTGTCAACACCGTGACCGGCGAAAAATACAAAGATTGCAAAGCGATTCTGGCATGGGAAACGGGTAATGAAATCAGTGCCGCCCCGGACAACTGGAGTCGGATGATATCCGCCTTCATCAAGAGCATGGATCCGAATCACCTGGTTGCGGACGGACGATATTTTTCGGGCCGAACGCCTTCCGCCGCGGCGGTTGATGACCCGAACATGGACATTATGGACTCCCACATCTATCGGGGTGAAGGCGATCTCGTCGGTTTTGTCAGACGTTGCCGGGATGCCACCAAGGACAAGAAAGTGTTTATCGTTGGCGAATTCGGATATAAGGTCAACCAATACGACGGTCTGGACACCTTTTTGGATACGGTCGTTTCCAGCGGCATTTCAGGCGCCATGCTCTGGAGTCAGCGATTTCACCGCAAGGATGGCGGTTTCTACTTTCATACCGAAGATGGCACCTATATCTATCACTGGCCGGGCATCAACGCGAATGAAGTCAATGTTCTGACCACGTTGAGGAATTATGCCTACAAGATTCGCGGGTTGCCGGTGCCGCCGCGGCCCGTTCCGGAACCGCCCGCCATGTTGGGCTGCAGTAACGTGATGGCCATTGCCTGGAGGGGATCGGTCGGTGCGGAGTCGTATGACGTGGAGCGGGCGATCAGTCCCAGCGGTCCCTGGACAACGGCGGGGACGAATATCCTGGAGAACACAAATCCATACCGCCCGTTCAGCGACACAGCGATACGGGCCTGGGGACAATCTTATTATTACCGGGTGAAGGCAAGCAATGCAGCCGGGGTATCTGCGCCATCGAAGGTTGTGGGGCCGGTGTTGGCGGTGGAGGAGATCGTGGATGAAATGAGGGATTCTTCCTGGATGTATGCCCATACGACCAACCTGGTCTGCGGAAAAGGGGACGGCTCGCATTTTCATGGCGACCCATTCACTATGGCTCGGACTGCATCCACGAATGCCAGTTTCGTCTATCGAACCACCAGTGCCATGAACAACTTCTCTGTTCGCGCCTATTTCTGGCCACCTGAACCGGTGGTTGATGTCACCTTTTCCACGTCTGCCGATGGAGTGTCATATGCCGGATTCAAACCGGCGATCAGTAATTTCGGTGGTGACTGGATAGAATTCGAATACACGGGCTTGAATTTGCCGTCGGGTACGCGATACTTGAAGATCGGACTGACGGGCACCTCATCGAACTTTTGGAGTCCGCAGATTGGCAGACTCCACATCGGTTGCAAACGCTCACCTTGAAAAACCGAGAACACCGGGGGAACTCTCGGTGCACTCTGTGGCCAAAAGCTGTTGAAACTCGCGCGCAACTTTCGCAGTTTCATGGCGATGACTCCCGTCTTGGCCGTGTTCCCATGATCCGTTATGCTCTTTGGCGGTGCTACCGACCGCGCCAGCCCCATATCTCCCCCCTCTGGCAGTGCCTGAAACGGCACTTCGACGCCTTTTGCGCCGGCTGCGAGGCGTGTTCTTAAGTATTGCAGATTGCAAAGTCTAACTCGCGACACAATCAGCAATTTTCAATCTTCTATCTTCAATTATCTTCATGGCTCCCGCGGAGCGCGCCGACCTGGAGCGGCTCGCCCAGTACATCATCCGCAACCCCTTCTCCGTCGAGAAGATGCAGGTCACGGAGGCCAACACGGCCAACACGGACGGTTCCATCATCTACCACTCCGGCATCGTGATCGTGCGCTATCTCATTCCGCCCGCAAGAGCTTCCGTGCCTTGGGCCAACGCTACGGGTGGACAGCAGGATTACACCTACACGAACGGCACGACCGTCTATCACGTCAACAAGTTTACGACGGTCGGCACCAGCCAGTTGACCGTGACAAAGGCCGCCTTTGGGCAACTGAATCACATGAACTGGGTTGAGTGTTCGGTGGCACATTGGTGGCACATTTATGTCGCCAAAAAGGAGAAATAGCGAAAAACGAGGATTTCGAGCGTCATCGCAAGCCATTGCAAGAGTTGTATTTATATGCAATGCAATGACTTATGCACTGCCACGGGTCTTCATTCGCAACGTAGGGGTCAGGGGTTCGAATCCCCTTCGCTCCACCATGTTAAACGCTTAATGATAAAGGACTTGTGACTTTTAGGTCACACGTCCTTTTTGCTTGGGTAATCTCGGTGGCACATTCGGTGGTAGTTTTTGTCTCCGTTTTGTCTCCTGCCGCCTGCTCAACCACGCTACGGATGCGATCTTGCAGAGCAGTGACCGCCTTCCGATGAGACTCAAATGTGTTAGAGACATACCTCTCAAGCGTCCGTGTGGTCGGGTTCCCGTTTATGGAGGCATCACCGCTGCCGACGGCAACCTTGCACGCATTATCCGCGTCTTTGTCTGTCATGACGCCAGACGGGCTTGGAGTGCTCGTAGGCTTCGTAAGATCGCAAGGCGTTGTCGCCGCAATGGCCTTGAGTTCCTCTGCGGTGCCGCCTGCCGAAATCCAGTCGTGGGCGTCCTTCACCTTGCGATTATTGCGATCTGGTAATTCGATGCTGCAAACATTGGATATGTCGTGTTGCCGAAGCGACTGGGCGACCAATAACAGCAATTCTCATTTTGGAGATGGGACCATCGGCGTCGGGGTAGTCGTAGCATTTCATATCCCGCCACGTGCCTGTTGGCTTCTCCTTCGGAGGAAAAAGGTCTTTAAGTCCCAGCCCCATGGCCTGTAAGATTGCCGATGTCTCACAGCCTTTGAAGCATTTGAAATTCTTGTTGCCAACAATCGGCACAAAGGCTAAAGTGTTCAAATCATGAACCAACGCTCTTTTTCCAAAGCGGAGTCTTTGTCGGCGGCAGGCATTGGCGCGAACATCCGCAATGTCCGCTGTCAGCGCCGCATGACACAGCGCGATCTGGCCGGCCGGATCGGGATGTCGGCGCCGGCGTTCAACAACATCGAGCGCGGGCGCGGCGTTCCCTCCACGCCTGTGCTCTGTCGGGTAGCCTCGGCGCTCGATGTTTCGGTGGACACGCTGCTGGGCCGCGCCGGACACGAGGCGCGGCGGGGGAACGGGGTGGTCACGCCCTCGATCCTGCGGGAGGCGGACGCCGTCTACGCGGTGCATTCCGAAGACACCCCGCGCTACCACGTGTCGGTCGGCCGCCCCGATCTCGCGGGGAGGCCCGATGCTCCGGAGGGGCTGATCCACCTCCTCCCCGGCGACAAACCCTACGCCCGCGAAACCCTCAGCGCCCTGGAAGACCTGGTTCACGCCTACCTGATCGCCGAGGATCTCTGCGAGGCGGCCCGACGCTCCGCCATTCCGCTCTGCCTGGCGATGCCTCGCACGGAATACGGCATTGCCGATCTCGCGATGCGCGTGCGCGCCCTGCTCGGGATCGGCCCCGCCGTGATCTTCGACTACCTGGAGCTTTTTGAAAATGCCGGTCTGCGCGTGGTGTTCGCGCCGCTGCCCGATGGCGTGGAGAGCGCCGCCTGCTACGACGCCCGGTGGGAGAACGCCTTTCTCTTCGTCTCAACCGTTGACAAGCCGAGCACCGAGCGCCAGCTCTTCCGGCTCGTGCGCGAACTGGGGCGCATTTACTGTTACACGGGGCAGGTGCGCGAGATCGAGGGACGCGAGAAGCCGCTGGATGCGGCCCACGTGGCCGGCAAGTTCACCGCCTTCTTCCTCATGCCCGCCGAGGCGGTTCACGCGACGGTGAGTCAGGTCGGGATCAAACCGGATGGCTGGACGTGGGAGATGCTAATGCGGATAAAACACCGCTTTGGCGTCTCGGCCGAGACCTTCCTGTATCGTCTGGACGAACTCGATCTGATCTTGCCAAAGCCGCTAAAAGGCCTCAAGACGCGCATTCAAGCCCACTACGCCGCCACCGGCAATGCAGAACCCGGAGGCACCTGCCGCGTGCTGTTTCCCAACGGCCGCCTGGGCGACCTGCTCCTCGCCGCCAGCCAGGCCGCCCGCCGCGCCGACTTTGCCGACGACCTCACCCTGGTCCGCACCCTCCTCCGCCGCCGCGGCGTCAAGACCGGCATGCCGAAAAACCTCCATTCACCCGCAAAGGAGTTCTGACCATGTATGCAGACTGGATGAAGAAGCGCTGTCCCACCCTCACGCCCCACAACTGGCAATACGGCCCCTTCGCGCTGGCCTGGTTGGAAACGATTCTACGCGCGGCGGATATTCGCGCGTCACGGGAGGCACACGCATGAGCAAGGACAAAGGGAAAGCGGTTGACGCCATGACAACAATTGCCGTCTTCAAAGGACGACAGGTCAGGCGAGTGCTCCACGAAGACGAGTGGTGGTTCTCTGTCGTTGACGTGGTAGGCGCGTTGACAGACAGTCCGGATGCTGGAGCATATTGGAGAAAGTTGAAACAACGACTGACCGAGGAAGGGAGTGAGGTCGTGACGTTTTGTCACGGACTGAAATTGCCTGCAGCAGACGGAAAGCATTACGAAACCGACTGCGCCAACGCCGAAGGCCTCTTCCGTATCATCCAGTCCATCCCCTCGCCGCGGGCCGAACCATTCAAGCGTTGGTTGGCCAAGGTGGGTTTTGAACGGGTCAAGGAGATCGAAAATCCGGAACTGGCCACGAAGCGTACCCGGATGCTCTACAAATTCAAAGGGTACAGCGATGACTGGATCGAAAAACGCATGCGCGGAATCGCCATCCGCGAGGAATTGACCGACGAATGGCAAAAACGGGGCGCCGCCGAGGAGAAGGATTACGAGATCCTGACGGCGGAAATATCCAAAGCCGCCTTTGGCGTGACGCCGTCGGAATACAAGGCGCTCAAGGGTCTCAAGCGTGAAAATCTGCGTGACCACATGGATGATTTCGAGTTAATTTTCACCATGCTGGGCGAGCGCTCAACCACGGAAATCCACCGGCAGGAAGAGTCGCGTGGAGTGCCGAAGTTGAAGGCCGACGCCCACGCCGGCGGACGTATCGCCGGGGACGCGCGAAAGGCGTTGGAGAAGAGGCTGAAACGCCCGATTGTCACCAGCCAAAACTACTTGCTTGAGAAAGAAGCAAAGAATTCACCCAAACAGGAGTCCTGATTATGTATGCAGACACACATTATCACAAAAGTCATTTGACTCAACGGATGTTTAGCAGTAAGGTTGCACCCAATTCCTTTTGACGGGAATACCGAGGTTTTGGTATGCGCATTGAACCGACCAACGCGACAGAGATATCCGCCTTTGCCCATACTGCGCCTAACAAAGTCGATTGGGAGCCGCTCAGAACGCACCTGCTGAGCGTGGCCACCCGCGCCCGCCAATTTGCCTCCGCCTTCGGGGCGGATGAGGATGGTTATATTGCCGGTCTGCTCCACGACCTCGGCAAGTACGGTGAGCGGTTTCAAAAACGACTGCATGGCGAAGGGAGGCATATCGACCACTGGACGCCGGGCGCATGGGCCTCCATTAAACAATATGGGGAAACAGGACGCTGCCTTGCGTTAGTCGCGCAAGGGCATCACGTCGGATTACAGCAGGATCACAAAGAGTGCTTTCAGAAAATTTGCAATCGCACGCCTTCTCCCAACACAACGCTGTCTGCGGAATCCATGAGCGGATTGCTGCAGCGATTCGCTGTGGACGGACTGTCATGGCCTACTCTGCCGACATCATTTTACAATCGGACGGGCAAATTCTGCTCCGACATGCTCGACGTGCGGATGCTGTTTTCGGCGCTCGTCGACGCGGATTATCTTGAAACCGAAAAGTTTATAAGTTCGGTCGAGTCCAAATCACAACGGATGAGCGCTCCATTGCTCCAAGCGCCGCAAGCGTTAGACGTCCTGACCCAACACATTGCGAAGCTGAACGCGGAACGCGGAATTTTGCGCACGGATGTTGCGGTTATGCGGGCGACATTGCTTGAGTCCTGCCTTTCGGCAGCAAAAGCCCCTCAAAAAGCGTATACGTTGAGCGCTCCAACGGGCTCGGGAAAAACGCTTTCGATGCTGGCATTTGCTCTTCAGCACGCCGTCGTAAACCCAAAAATTTCCCGCATCATCGTGGTCCTCCCTTTCCTCAACATCGTCGAACAAACAGCATGGGTTTACCGCGAGGTGTTCAAAGATTTTCCAGATGGCTTCATTATCGAGCACCATAGTCTTGCGGGCACGCACTCAACCATGAACAATGTCGATGACGAGGATGAAGAAAGTGCCGCGCACCGAGAACGCTTGGCCTCTGAGAATTGGGACGCGCCCATCATCATTACGACAAACGTGCAGTTCCTTGAATCGCTTTTCGCCAATCGTCCCTCGGCCTGCCGCAAACTGCACAACATCGCAAGAAGCGTCGTTCTGTTTGATGAGGTCCAAACGCTTCCTCCTGAATTGGCCATCCATACGCTTTCGGCACTTTCCAGACTGGTCGAACGTTATCGGACGACGGTTGTGTTTGCCACGGCGACACAACCGGCATTCTCCTCGCTTCATCAAGAAACATTGAAATGGTGTATGCAAGGCTGGTCCCCCAGTCCCATGCTTACCCATGAAACGGAGATGCAATTGTTTCGCAATGCACGCCGGGTTTGCTATCACTGGGACACCAAGGGCGACCATCTGTCGTGGGAAGCAATCTCCGAAAAAATGCTGAGCGGGAAAAGCAAGCAGGCGCTATGCGTCGTCAACACAAAGAAACAAGCGCTTGAACTGACGATTTGCTTGCGATGCAAGATGTCCCCCGATGATTCCGTTTTCCACTTTTCGACGAACATGTGTCCCCAACATCGACGAGACCGGCTCGCGGAAATCAAGGCGCGCTTGGAAGCGCACCAACCCTGTTTTCTGGTTGCGACGCAATGCATCGAAGCGGGGGTGGACATCAGCTTCCCCCGTGTTTTCCGCGCCTGGGCTCCATTGGAAGCGATTATCCAAATCGCTGGCCGATGCAACCGGAACAATGAACTCTTTCCTGAAAAAGGCGACTGCTACGTCTTCACGCCCATCGAAGAGAAATTTCCAATGGGATCTTATGGCAGCGTGGCGGCAATAGCACGCGCGTATATTGACTCACTCGATCAAGACGCCAAAGTGTATCTCGATGATCCGGCCGTCATCGAAACGTACTACACCACTGTTTACAATATCTTGAACCAGCCGACTTCGTCTGCCAAATTCGAAGAAATCTGTGACGCGCTGAACTGTTCCGATTTTACAGCAGTCGCCGAAAAATACCGGCTAATCAGCCAAGACACGGTTAACCTGCTCGTGCCCTATGGCAAAGGTGCCCAACGGAAAGAGGACATTCTTAAAAACGGACTAACCGCCGACTGGTCCCGCAAGGCTCAGATCTATTCCGTCGCCGTCCGTCGGCCAAGGCCCGGCGACCCCATCTGGGACATCATGGAGCCCGCGCCGATTTTTAAAAGAGGCGAACGGCTCGAATCCGAAGACTGGTTTCTCTGCACAACGAATGCAAAGTATGATGGGCTAACAGGATTGGAGGTGCCGCTTGGCAACGATTTTTGCGGAGTATAAAAAGCGCGACACCGTTTAAAGTGTCGCGCCACCAATAGCCCCTGCACAACGAGCAATGTTTCAATTCACGCCTTTGAAAGGCGGAAGGATAGGGTAGCAAAGCTGATTTTTTTGATACAAATCTTTTAATGATTAGTTATTGCACGTTGTGCAATAAAATAGCAATGTTAATTCAACTGAACCAAAAGGAGGTTTCTTATGACACAGAGAATCAAGATCGGACGCAATGCAGGAACAGGACGTTTTATGCCTGTTAAAAAGGCAATAGCCATGCCTAAAACCGCCATCGTCGAGTCAATCATTCGCAAAACGACCAAGAAATAGTGCTTTCGAAGGGATTCTGGATGGATACGACAACGTTCATTCTAAAGTGTTGGGGGCCGTTCGCCTGTTTCTCCCGTCCCGACGGGGGAAAAATCGAGCGGCTCTCTTACCCTGTTCCGCCGCCCTCTGCGGTGCGGGGAATCTTCAGCGCCATTTATTCAAAACCCATTGAGTTCTGGTGGCAACCGGTGAAAGTTGAGGTGCTGAAGCCGATTCAATACATCGCCTTGCGCCGAAATGAGGTCAAAGACAAGGTCTCGGTGGCCGCAGCCCAAAAATGGATGAAAGGCGGGGAGATCGTTCCGCTGGTGGCGGATGCTGACAGCTCCTATTTTGGCAACGACCAAAAGGGTCGCACCCAACGCCAGACCATGGCGCTGAAAGATTTGGCATACAGGTTGTACGCCAAGATCGTTCCATGGCCGGAGTTCGCCGATCAGATCAAGGGACTGGAGGCGCAGTTTATTCGCCGAGCCGAAAAAGGCAAGTGTTTCTGTCAGCCGGCCTTCGGATGCCGTGAGTTTGCAGCCTATTTCGAGCCCGTCAACGACGAGGGTTCAGCCCAAGTGGCGGAGCCACCCGAAAAGACCGCCACGCAGGATGTCGGATTGATGGTCTACGACACATTCGACCTGTCTGTGAAGAACCCTTCCGGATCCGCATCGCCTTTCATCACGTTGTTCCATGCCAACATGAAAAACGGCGTGATGGAGATCCCGCCCTTCGAAAGTACTGCCGTCCTCAAACCCGAGAGGAAGTGAATATGTTGCATTTGCTTGCCGATTACGCCCGCGATGTCGGACTGACTGCAGAACCTGGTTTTACCGCCAAGGAAATCCGATGGAATCTGCTCTTCAAAGAGGACGGCACCTTTTCGGGAGTTGTTGATCTCTCTGGTGGTGAAAAAAAGTCCAAGGGTTTGTTGTTCTCTAAATGCCCGTCACTCTCGCAGGGTGAATTAATCAGTGGTCCGGCTGAAAGAAGCCAAGTCCTGTATGAAAGCGCCCAAACCATTGCCCTGATGTTCAAGCCGGATGATGACGACAAAATCAAGAGTCGCGTCCGAGGAAAACACGTTTTCTTCGTATCCATGCTGGCAGACTGCGCCAAACATGCAATGCCCGAGTTGGCAAATATTGCGACCACATTGGCAGACGAAAACTCCTGCGCACAAATCGAGGCCGCTCTCAAAGAGAAAAAAGCGAAGCCGACCGATACGCTAACCATCGCAGTGGATTTTGTGCGGCCATTGGATTTATCCACATGGCACGACTGGTGGCGAAATTTTCGCAAGACACTTTCCGAAAAACCTGCCGAACAACAGCAGAAAGAAGCCGATATTGCCCAACCGCTCATGTTGGACTTAATCACGGGCAAACCAGCTACGCCATGTCGTACACATCCAAAAATCAGCGGTCTAAAAGACGTTGGCGGTCAATCGTTTGGAGATCCACTGGTCAGTTTCGACAAAGAAGCTTTCAGTTCTTTTGGCCTCCGCCAAGGCGCGAATGCAACAATCTCAGAGGAAAGCGCCACAATTTATCAACAAGCGCTCAACCGTCTGATTAGAAATCACAGTCGAAGTCTTGGAAAATCCAAGGTGATTTACTGGTACAAGGGCAAGGTTGCATCTTCTTCTGATCCAATTGGGCTTCTTTACCCGCAGTCGAAAAACAAATGCGACGACGAAGATGCCCTTGATTTTGAAGGGGACGACATTGACAAACAGCAAAATGAAGTCATTGCACTTGCAAACGCGCGTGAACTTCTGAAGTCCTTACAGTCTGGCAAATTGCGGGATTTGACTGATACCGCTTACTACTCAATGATTGTGTCTGTAGATTCAGGGCGCGTAATGATCCGCGACTGGGCGGAAGGCCAATTTGGGCATCTTGCACAAAACATTGTCGATTGGTTTGAGGATTTTGAGATCGTGGCTCGCGATGGCTGCAATATGGCGTCTTCTCCAAAGTTCATGGCTGTCATGTTCTCAACTGTGACGGGGAAGACTGTTAAAGAGAAGATCAAGAACTTAAATGCGCCCTTTGTGACTTCAATGTGGCGAGCAGCGTTAGGCGGACACAACGCTCCAATTCCACAAAGTGCGTTAGCGGCCGCGTATGCGCGCTTCAAAATTGACGTGATCTCAATCGACCCGAAGACAAACAAACCGAAAGCGTTCAATCATGCCCGAATGGGACTGATTAAAGCGTATCATCTCAGAAAAAAAGGAGGCGCAAAAGTGACACAGGAACTCAACGAATTCTCGGACAACGTTCCCTATCAATGCGGACGTCTGATGGCGTTACTTGCAGACATTCAGCGACAGGCTTTGCCGGATGTTGGCGCAGGTGTTGTACAACGATACTATGCGGCCGCCTCCACCACACCCGCTTTGGTGTTTGGTCGGCTTATTCGGAACAGCAACGCGCATTTGGACAAGATCGGCGATCTCGCCAACCTGTACGAGGGCAAGTTGGCTGACGTATGGGACAGCATTAAGATGAAAATTCCCAAGACATTAACGCTCGAAGAGCAGACTCTTTTCGCGATGGGCTATTACCAACAGATTGCCCGAATCCGAAAACAAATTGCAGATGCCTTTGCAGCAAAGAAAGCAAAGGCCGCAGATCAAATGGCAACAAAAACGAACTAACCCGACAGACGACACACCAAACCAAGGAGAATCAGCATGAGCAACTCGATTAAAAACCGCTATGACTTCATATTCCTTTTCGACTGCGAAAATGGGAACCCGAACGGTGATCCCGATATGGGCAACAGCCCGCGTATCGATCCGCAGGACATGCACGGACTGATTTCGGATGTCGCCATCAAGCGCCGTATTCGCAACTATGTCCAAGTCAAATGCGGGTGCAATGAATCCAATGCGATTTTTATCCAGCATTCGAGCAATCTAAATGTGCCGATTGCCATCGCGCACGAAAAGACTGAGGGCGGTTTAACGCCCAACACCGAAAAAGGCGGTGCCGGAAAAGACAAAGTCCGGCTTGCCCGCGACTGGATGTGCGCCAACTTTTATGATGTCCGTACGTTTGGAGCCGTCATGAGTACGGGTGCGAATGCCGGTCAGGTTCGAGGTCCCGTTCAGTTGACCTTCGCCCGTTCTGTCGATCCCGTTTTACCAATGGACATTTCAATTACACGCATGGCCGTCGCTGTCGGGGATTCCAAAAAGTGTAAGTCCAGTGAGGCTTACCAAAAGATTGCCGATGACACGCCTGAGGACCAATTGCGCACGATGGGACGCAAGGCGCTGATTCCGTATGGTCTTTTTGTTGGAAAAGGTTTTGTCAGCGCGAATCTCGCGGCGCAAACGGGATTCTCCGATGACGACCTCAAACTTCTCTGGGATGCTATTGAAAACATGTACGAGCATGATCGTTCGGCCAGCAAGGGATTGATGTCCGTCCGACGTCTCTACGTGTTCAAGCACGTTGGAACGGCCACCAACGAGCAACGCGAGCGTGAAGCCATGCTGGGATGCGCTCCCGCGCACAAGCTCTTCGATCTGGTTGAAAAACAGATTCTGCACGTCGAAGTGCCCCGTGCCTTCTCAGATTACGAGGCGTCTTTGCCGACAAAAGAACAACTGACTCCGAAAGTGCCACGAGGTGTGGAAGTTGAAGTCTACTGACGTATGCTATACACCGAAGACCAACTATTACCGCTTTCGGCCGTGAGCCAGTACGTTCACTGTTTCCGGCGGTGTGCGCGGATCCGCATGCTCCGTTGTGAGGCAGTCGTCATCCGGAACATCATAGGGAAACCCACCATGAGCAGTATCACCCATCTTCACGAGGGATGACATGGCACTTCCGGCAAACTTGTTGGCGCGCTTGCGCGAGGAGAAGGCCGCCCGTCTCAAGGGCGGCCTCTACCACGCCACGCAGATCGCTTTCTGCTACAACTCCAACCGCATCGAAGGATCGCGCCTTTCCGAGGAGCAGACGCGCCACATCTTCGAAACCAACACTCTGCTTGTCGAAAACGCCGAGTCTGCCGGGGTGGACGACATCATCGAGACCGTCAACCACTTCGTGTGTTTCGACCTCCTGCTGGACATGGCGGACAGTCCGCTCGCCGAGTCGCTGGTCAAACGGTTTCATGCCCTGCTGAAACGTGGCACGTCCGATTCGCGGCGGGAGTGGTTCCGCATCGGCGGGTACAAGAAACTCCCGAATATCGTCGGCGGTTGCGAGACCACGCCGCCGCGTCAGGTTGCCCGCGCCATGCGGGAATTGCTTGCGGGTTACGCCGCCAAGCGAAAAATCGGATCCGAGGATATCATCGCCTTCCACCATGCCTTCGAATCGATCCACCCGTTTCAAGACGGCAATGGGCGCGTTGGGAGGCTGGTTGCGTTCAAGGAATGCCTCCGGCACGGTGTGACGCCGTTCATCATCGACGAACGCCACAAGGTTTTCTATTACCGGGGCCTCGCGCAATTTCCGACGACTCCGGGCTACCTCCTCGACACCTGCCGCTCCGCCCAGGAAGAATACGCCGCCCTCGTGTCTCGTCTGTCGCTATGACTCCCCGAACCTGCCATGTACACCGAAGACCAGCTTCTGCCGCTTTCTGCCGTGAGCCAGTACGTTCACTGTCCCCGGCGGTGCGCGCTGATCCACCTGGAGCGGGTGTGGTCGGAAAACGCCGTCACAGCCGAGGGGCGCGTGCTTCACGAGAAGGTCGACAGCGGCAAGAGCGAGTCGCGCGGTGATCTGAAGATTCTCCGCAGCCTCCGGCTCCGGTCGCTCCGACTAGGCATCACAGGCATCGCGGATGTGGTCGAACTGCACCGCCTCGCACCCGCCGAAGGCGGCGTAGCCGTCCCGGGACTCGCCGGCACATGGCTGCCGTTCCCCGTGGAGTACAAGCGTGGCGCGGCAAAGGACATTCGTTGCTACGAAGTCCAGCTCTGCGCCCAGGCCCTTTGCATTGAGGAGATGCTCTCCGCCCGCATCCCGGAGGGCGCGCTCTTTCTGGGCGAGAAACAGCACCGGACCCCGGTGGCCTTCGATGCCGTGCTTCGTGCCGAGACTGAAGCCGTCTGTCAGGCGGTCCAAGATCTGTTCGCGGCGGGCGTCACGCCGCCGGCGGACTACAACAAGCGCTGTTCTTCCTGTTCACTGATGGAAGCCTGTCTGCCGCAGTCCGCTGGATCTGGAAAGTCGGCCCGGAAATGGCTTGTCCGGCAGCTTGAAGAGATCTGTCCTTGCGATGCCCCTTCGTGCGCGGGAAACAGCAATCCGGTCGCGGACCCTGAAAGAGACCTGTCATGAAGAAACTGCTCAATACGCTGTACGTCACTACACAAGGGGCTTATTTGCGGCAAGAAGGCGAAACGGTCGTGGCGTCCGTGGAGCGCACAGATGTTCTGCGACTGCCCATTCATACGCTGGCGGGAATCGTCTGTTTCGGTCAGGTCGCTTGCAGCCCGCCGTTGCTCGGTCTGTGCGGTGAGCGCGGCGTTCACGTCAGTTTCCTCTCTGAATGGGGCAAATTTCTGGCGCGGGTTACGGGTCCTGTCTCGGGAAATGTGTTGCTCAGGCGAGCTCAAGTCCGCCGTTCCGATGAGCCCGCCGCGACGTGCGAACTGGCCCGCAGCTTCGTGCTTGGAAAATTAGCCAACTGCCGCACGGTGCTTCAGCGAACGCAGCGTGATCATGGCACTGACCCGGATCTCACGCATTCCGCCCGTGTGATCGCCGGCGTGGTTTTGCGCGTTCAGAGTGTGGCGGACATCGATACGCTCCGCGGTTTGGAAGGGGAGGCCGCGAGCGCCTACTTCAGCGTTTTCGACAAGATGATTCGCTCACAAAAAGAGGTTTTTTCGCTGACTACACGAAGTCGGCGGCCGCCGCTCGATCCGTTGAACGCACTGCTCTCGTTCCTGTACACACTTCTGGCGCATGACTGCGAATCTGCGCTCGAAGGGGTCGGTCTCGATCCGCAGATCGGCTTTCTTCACGCTCTGAGGCCTGGGCGTCCCAGTCTGGCACTCGATCTCATGGAGGAGTTTCGTTCGATTCTGGCGGATCGCGTGGCGCTCTCGCTGATCAACCTGAATCAGGTCAACGGCAAGGGGTTTGAAACCACGGAAACCGGTGCGGTTGTTATGGACCCCGACACGCGCAAGACCGTGCTCCAGACTTGGCAGAAGAAAAAGCAAGAGACCCTCCAGCACCCGTTTCTGAATGAAAAGCTGGAACTCGGGCTCTTGCCGCATGCCCAAGCGCTCTTACTCGCGCGCCATTTGCGCGGAGACCTCGATGCCTATCCGCCGTTTTTGCTCAAGTAACCGAAGGTTTTACTATGCTGGTCTTGGTCAGCTATGATGTGTGCACCATTGATCTTGCGGGCCGACGCCGGTTGCGTCGGGTGGCGAAAGCGTGTGAGAATATCGGAATCCGAGTGCAGAACTCCGTTTTCGAATGCAATGTGGATCAGGCGCAATGGACAGCGCTAAAAGCACGTTTGGTCGAACTTTTCGACCCGGAGACCGACAGTCTTCGCTTTTATTTTCTCGGAAACAACTACAAACACCGCATTGAACACCAAGGCGCCAAACCAGCGATCGACGTTGAAGACCCTCTTATCCTTTAGCGCGAACCCGAAGCGCACACGATTTCCCTAAGAACGTTCGCGGCACGTATAACACGTTGTCCACGTGAGAGTTATCTAATCCATTCGCTCTTTGACAACTGGAATGCCATCTCTCGACAGGTGGTTCGCGGAAACATCCGCGTTTCCACCTGCGAGAGAAGATATTCCACGGCCGAACGTCGCGCCCCTCGCGGGCGCGTGAATTGAAACTCGCGCGCATGCGAACGCGATCCCCCAAAACCATTGAGTCGCGCCCCTCGCGGGCGCGTGAATTGAAACGGTGAGCACGCCGCGGACGGCGACTGCAACAGCGCGTCGCGCCCCTCGCGGGCGCGTGAATTGAAACCCCTCTAGAGGGGTAACCTCACATCGAGACCTCACGTCGCGCCCCTCGCGGGCGCGTGAATTGAAACACCGGCCCGGTGGGGCACGGCCCATGGATACATGGGTCGCGCCCCTCGCGGGCGCGTGAATTGAAACGCGCGCGCGGGGCTTGCGTTGCGTCGGCCTGCGGGTCGCGCCCCTCGCGGGCGCGTGAATTGAAACACCCACCAAGAACGGCCGCAGTCCATACACGCGAGTCGCGCCCCTCGCGGGCGCGTGAATTGAAACTCGCACGCATGCGAACGCGATCCCCCAAAACCCTTGTCGCGCCCCTCGCGGGCGCGTGAATTGAAACCTCAAAGCTGCACCTCATGACGTGCTTGAAATTGTCGCGCCCCTCGCGGGCGCGTGAATTGAAACGCGTCCGAGGGTTACGGAGCGCGCGCGCTTCTCCGTCGCGCCCCTCGCGGGCGCGTGAATTGAAACCAATATCCATCGACGAATATGCTCAATCGAGGCTGAGTCGCGCCCCTCGCGGGCGCGTGAATTGAAACGAATGCGGGCCGCGCGGGCGGCGGAACCGGCGGTCGCGCCCCTCGCGGGCGCGTGAATTGAAACGCCTGTTGACGTCCACACGGACGAAGGCGCGCTCGTCGCGCCCCTCGCGGGCGCGTGAATTGAAACGCACTCGGCCGCTTGAACGGAAACATGAGGATGTCGCGCCCCTCGCGGGCGCGTGAATTGAAACACCAGTCGCCCAGTCTCTCCACCCGCGGCCGATGTCGCGCCCCTCGCGGGCGCGTGAATTGAAACCTGGATGGTGCCTTGCCTTGCTCGCCCGGACCCGGTCGCGCCCCTCGCGGGCGCGTGAATTGAAACGCCGCTTCTTGGACGCGCAGGCCTCGCTTTCGTGTCGCGCCCCTCGCGGGCGCGTGAATTGAAACTCCCCGCGCCCGCCGCGCGCAACCGAAACCCGACCGTCGCGCCCCTCGCGGGCGCGTGAATTGAAACTGTCCGTGAGGGCCTACAGTACCTGGCCGCGGCCGTCGCGCCCCTCGCGGGCGCGTGAATTGAAACCGCCTGGCAGATCCCGCCGCACGCGCACAGATCCGTCGCGCCCCTCGCGGGCGCGTGAATTGAAACCTGGCATCGTGGCGATTCCTGTGCGTGGCCGGTGTCGCGCCCCTCGCGGGCGCGTGAATTGAAACAGCGTTGATACCGCATTGTCAACCAAGCGGATTGAGTCGCGCCCCTCGCGGGCGCGTGAATTGAAACTCAGTCTGGCTGCCTTTTCAGCAGCCAGCCCGGGTCGCGCCCCTCGCGGGCGCGTGAATTGAAACGTGCCGCAATGACTTACGACTTCGGCCACATCGGGTCGCGCCCCTCGCGGGCGCGTGAATTGAAACATTAACAGGCGCGGCAGTTGGCACGGTTTATTGTCGCGCCCCTCGCGGGCGCGTGAATTGAAACACACCTGCGACATGTCACACCTGCGACAAATTGGTCGCGCCCCTCGCGGGCGCGTGAATTGAAACCGAGAGGGTTCGCCAATGAGGTCGTCGTCCACAAGTCGCGCCCCTCGCGGGCGCGTGAATTGAAACAAATCTCGTAATGGTCAACCCGCTGCAAATCCAAGGTCGCGCCCCTCGCGGGCGCGTGAATTGAAACGTCGCCCACAAGTTCGAATCACGCGCTGCCCGCGTCGCGCCCCTCGCGGGCGCGTGAATTGAAACAGCTATGGCATTGTGCGATTATTGCCATGGTTCGTCGCGCCCCTCGCGGGCGCGTGAATTGAAACCTGGCATCGTGGCGATTCCTATGTGCGTGGCCGGGTCGCGCCCCTCGCGGGCGCGTGAATTGAAACCGACGAGTTACTGGCCGGGCTGGCTGCTGAAAAGGTCGCGCCCCTCGCGGGCGCGTGAATTGAAACATTTTGTATGCACCCATACCCTGATTTTGGGGCAGTCGCGCCCCTCGCGGGCGCGTGAATTGAAACTCGCACGCATGCGAACGCGATCCCCAAAAACCCTGTCGCGCCCCTCGCGGGCGCGTGAATTGAAACGAATGCGGGACGTGCGGGAGCCGGATCCGGCGCAGTCGCGCCCCTCGCGGGCGCGTGAATTGAAACGTGGCCGGTCGTGGCGTTCCGGGCCGGGCCGGGTCGCGCCCCTCGCGGGCGCGTGAATTGAAACATTTAAGCACGTGCAACCGCATTATGATGGTAGTGCGTCGCGCCCCTCGCGGGCGCGTGAATTGAAACATCTCGGGAAATGTGGCGAGTGGCACCGTGATATTGTCGCGCCCCTCGCGGGCGCGTGAATTGAAACCGTCCGAACCCATACACGCATATACGTGGTCAGTCGCGCCCCTCGCGGGCGCGTGAATTGAAACTCGACGACGACCAGCAATCAAACCCTGTTCGCTTGTCGCGCCCCTCGCGGGCGCGTGAATTGAAACACCGAAAAATACGGCAACGAGGCTTTCATCAAGTCGCGCCCCTCGCGGGCGCGTGAATTGAAACACCGCAAAACACGGCGACAAGGCGGTCATCAATTGTCGCGCCCCTCGCGGGCGCGTGAATTGAAACTGGCGAGGTCAGCCCCCACACGCACACATGCGGGTCGCGCCCCTCGCGGGCGCGTGAATTGAAACGAATTTGCAACAGCTCAGGATGTATCAGTTGTTGTCGCGCCCCTCGCGGGCGCGTGAATTGAAACGTGTCCGGGACTGCTGAAACTATTCATCAAGCTGCGTCGCGCCCCTCGCGGGCGCGTGAATTGAAACGAAACAACCAAGACCGGAGTAGCCGCAAGGGGGGTCGCGCCCCTCGCGGGCGCGTGAATTGAAACGCCGGCGTCGCGGAGGATGCCAAGGAGGCGGTGTCGCGCCCCTCGCGGGCGCGTGAATTGAAACTACGCCGTCGGTGAAACCTGATGGCGTGGCGGTGGTCGCGCCCCTCGCGGGCGCGTGAATTGAAACCAAGACGCGCGGCCGCACGCGGGAGGTGCGGGCGTCGCGCCCCTCGCGGGCGCGTGAATTGAAACAAAACGTCGGACGAAGAATTTCGGTCGGGTGTTGTCGCGCCCCTCGCGGGCGCGTGAATTGAAACCGCAGAAGAATCTGCTCCATCGAGGCAGAGCTGTCGCGCCCCTCGCGGGCGCGTGAATTGAAACGCCCGATTCAGGCGACGCTTCCCTTATAGCACAGGTCGCGCCCCTCGCGGGCGCGTGAATTGAAACGAAGCAGACGCTCTGCGATTCGTCCATTTCTCCGTCGCGCCCCTCGCGGGCGCGTGAATTGAAACAAACAGCTTGTGAATGATCGGTTCTTCGGGATGGTCGCGCCCCTCGCGGGCGCGTGAATTGAAACAGTCCCCTCAATCATAACGCGCTTCAGCACCTCGTGTCGCGCCCCTCGCGGGCGCGTGAATTGAAACCGGCAACCATCCAGGCTCCGGCAGTTGCGCCTCTGTCGCGCCCCTCGCGGGCGCGTGAATTGAAACAGCCGAACAGCCCGATAAGGATCAACGATGAAAAGTCGCGCCCCTCGCGGGCGCGTGAATTGAAACCGCTGGGCGTGGATGTAATCACCACCCGGCGCCGGTCGCGCCCCTCGCGGGCGCGTGAATTGAAACAGTCCGTGTGGTTCCTGCGCTCGTTTCCCGACGTCGCGCCCCTCGCGGGCGCGTGAATTGAAACGGTCGTCCCCGCTGCCGTGTTGCCAACGATCTCGTCGCGCCCCTCGCGGGCGCGTGAATTGAAACAAAAAGCTCCAGCGTGAAGGCGTACAAGAAGGTCGTCGCGCCCCTCGCGGGCGCGTGAATTGAAACAAACGAGTTTCAATCATTCATGCAGATCGTTATGGTCGCGCCCCTCGCGGGCGCGTGAATTGAAACAAGCCGGTGGAACCCGTTGCAACCGAACAATCTCAGTCGCGCCCCTCGCGGGCGCGTGAATTGAAACACGGACGCGGGCGGCGCTGGCGGTCAGTCCGTGTCGCGCCCCTCGCGGGCGCGTGAATTGAAACCACGAAGCCACGCCCGTCGTAACTGTCATCTCGGTCGCGCCCCTCGCGGGCGCGTGAATTGAAACATCGATTCAGGAAATACAACCGCCCCACCCAAAGTCGCGCCCCTCGCGGGCGCGTGAATTGAAACAATCGTGGCGTTCACCCGCGCCGGATTGCCAGCGTCGCGCCCCTCGCGGGCGCGTGAATTGAAACAGCAAGCAACTGCGCCCGCGTGTCCGCCCGTGCGTCGCGCCCCTCGCGGGCGCGTGAATTGAAACTTTCCCTCCGCTCTCGTCTCGCGGGCCTGTAAGTCGCGCCCCTCGCGGGCGCGTGAATTGAAACACATCAAACTCCCGGTGCCCGCCGCCCAAGTCGGGTCGCGCCCCTCGCGGGCGCGTGAATTGAAACGAACTCGCGCCGCACGATTGCCGCGATCCTGGGTCGCGCCCCTCGCGGGCGCGTGAATTGAAACATCGGCTGGACGACGCCAGCGTGACTTCTTCCAGTCGCGCCCCTCGCGGGCGCGTGAATTGAAACCCTACAACAGCGGCATCGTGAGCTACGCAGCCGGTCGCGCCCCTCGCGGGCGCGTGAATTGAAACCAACCCAGCCCCACATAAAAGCCCCCTAGCCCAAGTTTCGCAGGGCTAGCCCAAGTTTCGGTGAAATTGTGGCGTTTTGCGTTGTAAGTGGTTGAGAATCGGGATGGGTGCCACCTTGTAGTGCCCATAAATGCCGGCGGCTCTTGACGCTCATCCGGGCGTGCAGTAAGCTGCCACCATGTTCTTTCGCCTCAAACCTACCCGTTCCGGCCAGGTGCTCAAACTGGTCGAGTCCTACCGCGACGACACGGCGCGACCGCGCCACCGCGCGGTGGCGTCGTTGGGCGATGCGCCGCTGGCGCGCGCGGACTGGAAACCAATCGCCAAAGCCGTGGAGGATCGTCTGTACGCACGGGAAGTCTTGTTGTCGCGGGATTTGAGCGCGGTGCAGGTGCAGTGGGTTGACCGGATTCTCCGCCAAGTCAGCAGCGAAGGGCGGTGGCAGCCGTTTGCCGATCCGTCGGCCACGGCGGAAGTCGTCGACGGGGTTCGAGCCGATGCGGTGAGCCACACCGACACTGCGGAATTGGGGCCGGTCCTCGTGGGGTGGGAGATTTGGAAACGGCTGGGCATGCGGGAACTGTTGGCCGAGATGGGTTTCAATCGCAGTCAGAGTCAGGCTGCGGCGATTTCGGTGATCAACCGGTTGGCCGATCCGTCCAGCGAGCATAGTCTGCCCGACTGGTATCGGCGCACGGGGTTGCCGGAGTTGACGGGCAATCAACTGCGCGGGGCGGGTGACGACCGGTTTTACCGGGTCGGCGATCTGCTGTTGGCTCGTCAACGCGATATCGAGCGGCACCTGCGTGAGCGTCAACGCAGCCTTTTCAACCTGGAGCGGACGGTGCTGTTGTATGATCTGACCAACACACATTTCGAAGGGTTGTGCCAGCGAAACCCGAAGGCCAAACGCGGCGCAAACAAACAGAAGCGTAACGATTGTGCGCAGATTGTCGTCGGCATGGTGTTCGACCAGTTCGGTTTCGAGATGGCGCACAAGATTTTCGATGGCAACCTCAACTGTGGTTGTTATGTGTTGCGCACGGACGAACAGACGCTAAACGAGCATCAACTCTGGGAACTGTACGTCAGTCTGTCGCAGGCCGAGGACGGGTTCAAAGGGCTCAAGACCGATCTGGGATTGCGCCCCAATCGGCATCAAACAGAAGAACGCATCGATGCCCATGTGTTCATCTGTGTCCTGGCTTATCATCTGCTGCGGAACATTCTGTGGACGTTGGAACAGGAAGGAGACAACCGCAACTGGGAGACATTGAAGGGTGTTCTCCGCACGCACTGCTACACGACCATCTTGTTACCCACCCGTAGTGGGCAGACCCATCGGATCCGCAAAGCCGGGCAACCAGAGGAATGCCAGAAAGCCATTTACCGGCATCTGGGCATCGCATGGGACTGTCTGCCTTGCACTCGATCCGTAATCGGGACAGCCCCCGTACCGAATGAGGATCACGCCCGACGGGCGACTTTGTAGTGCCGCAAAAATCGAGGTGTTGATCCTCAATGACTTATGACGTGAAGTGCGAAACTTGGGCTAGGCGTGCTGTCGATCTCAGCGCGCACGAATTTCTCGCCGTAAGCCGCTCCGTCGAGATACACATCGCCCAGATGAAAGTGTTTACCGCCTTGCAGCCACCGGGTCTTGAAGCGTGCGCCCGAAGCGGTCACATGCTTGTCCGTCCCGAGCTTCAGGATATACGGGTTGTCCTGGCCGAAGACCTCGTTGGGGACATCGGCGCGCCATACGTTTTCACTCTCCGCGACCCAGTTAGTGATCCGCTCAGACCCCTTAATAACCGGCCGTTCGCCGGGATAGGCTTTATAGGTGATCCGTGCGGTTTCGGAGGTCCCCCCCCGCATGGGCCTGATCCACTCGCGATACGTTCCCGCGCGCACATGACAGGTATCGCCCGGCTGCATGATATCCGCCGCCTGTTGGACTCTCAAAAACGGCTGCTGCAGCGTACCGGGGTTCGTGAGTAGCCCGTTGGCGGCAACATAGAAATCCGTGGCCCCAAGCTGTCCTGCCATCATGGCCAGCCATATCGGTACGATAAGACTCCACCTCATCATACGCTCCACTTCTTACTCCCAGATCTGTAACCATGTCCTCATCAATGCGGCTGCTTGTCTGGATCTGCGTGCTGCAGGATGTGATCAATGTCCGCACCAACCTGGGGGCAGGGAGAGTCTGCTTTGCGTTTGAATCCGCCGAGGTTGGCCAGTCCGATGGGAGATTCCTTGCCGCACGGGTTAACGAAACCCGGATCCGCCGCCTCCGGGGCTGTTCCATCCGGATTCTTCCTCTTTGGGGTATAATAGTAGTCACCCACACTCGCCACTGTGGACTTATTTGTGGAGAAACTGCCTTGCGTGGCTACGAGCAGGTTGCTTCGCATCTCCGCCCCCCATACCGGATAGGTTGATTTCATGCCATCGCCGAGATAGAAGGTGTTGTTTTCAAAGGCGAGCCCTTTGGTGTTGTTGTGACTGCCGAACGGCTTCTCGTTGACACTCACATTATGGCGGATGACGCACTCCTGATTTGGTCCCCAACTCAAGATGAATCCACCGGCATTGTCATGACTGTAGTTGTACTGCATGATGGTGCCTTTCGACCACATATCCACATCGAATCCGCCTGCGTCGCTATTTTGGAAATGCGCATAGGCTTCATTGTACTGAAACACGCAATCGATGTTCTTGTTGGCGCCCCAGATTGACGCCGAGACCCCCGTGGGCTTGGCGTTCCCGGAATAGCCGCAGTGATGCACCACGTTATATTCGACAAGACCCTTGTAGGCCATCCGCATGATGATGCCGTCTCCAGAGGCGTAAGCGATCCGGTTCTTCCTGATCCGCAGGTTGGTAATGCAATCCGAGCTGTCTTCCAGGTTGTGCATGCCCTTTATCTTTGGAGGCATTGGTTTTTTCCACCCCCCTGTCGTGATGCCGCTGCGACCGGCGTACTCGATCCGGTTGCCTTCAACAAGAATGTCGTCCCACAGCGTTCCGTTTCCGGTGCCTAAATGAATGCCGCCCAGGTTCTTGTCGCCAGACCCGGCCGTGGTATTGCTGTCGTCGCTGGTGATGTGGTGCACGTAGCAATCGCGGATGTAGATGTGGCTGTGCTTCTCGCCGCTGTTGTCCCGAACCAGAATGCCATAACTCTTGGTTTTCGTCCCAAAGGCATTGGTGATTTCCAGGTTACCGACTTCGATCTGCCCGGCATCCTCAATCTGCAGCACTCCTATGTTGTCGCTGAGCCCATTGCCATCCAGAATCGGCAAAGCCCCTTCGCCAAAGGCATCCACGATCACCGGTCGTCCCGGCTCCCCGCCCCCCTTGATCAGGAGTTGGCCGGTAAATCGTTTACCCCGCTCCAGCAGCACGCGGTCTCCCGGGCCATAGGTTCTGCCGGACGCGGAAAGGAACTGTTCCTGGGTGGAGATCCGATAGTCCTCGGCGTGAATGGGGTTCACAAGTATCAGCAGGATCGCCAGCGCATAAGAGGCGCTTGCAAAACCTCCGGTTTGTGCAAGCGAAGGGTTCAGGGTTCGGGGTTCAGGAGGCATCTCCGGCCTGGGCCTGAACCCTGACATCCTGAACCCTGATTCCAGGCCCTTCCAAGGGTTTTGCAAGAGCCTCTCCAGGTAATGTTTTTTCACTTGCATCGCGTAGTCTCCAGAATTTCCACTCCTGTATTGTAGTCCAATTGCTGCGGTTCACCGGACTCAATCATCCGCTGCCGGGTCATCCCGGAGCAGGGCCATGCCGCAGGGCCGGCATCGGTCTGCCACGGACGGCGTTCCCAGTAGTAGCCACGGAACGGATCGCGGGTGCGGTTCATCCAATCCAGCAGCTTGTCGTGCAACCCAGATCGCGAACGCCCAGGTCATCCACCAGCACGATAATGACGTTTGGCCTTTCTGTTCTCACTTCACTTTCATCCCAATAGACGAACGAAGCTTCTTTGAATATGCCGCGCCTTACGCGTCGGCCGTCGGTTCGGTCGCGCGGGCGGCGGGGGACCTGACCGGTAATCCGAGTCGCTTGGCCGCCTCGGCAAACCCGGGAATCTGCTCGCCGTAGCGGCAGACCAACTTCTTGAGCGCCGCGCGCTGGCGCAACGACAGGACCCGTTTGAGACTGTATTGCTTGGTGAGGCTGTCACAAAATGCGTGGTCGTCAAAGACCATTTTGCCGCGCTTGGTCGGCTCGCGCCAGACGGTCACCGATGCCATCATCTCCACCAACGGCCCGCTCTCATTGTCTTCCTCGACCACGACGTCGGCATCGGGGATGCCCAAATCGCTCTTGACCTGCCCAAAGTCTGGAAATTGCGCGGCGTTCCGTATGATGATCCGGGTGAGCGCCCCGAGCTGGTTCTCCGAGAGCTTTCGCCCGATGTGGGTTTGATCGTGCAGCGAATCAACAAAGCGTCTCTGGTCGTCGCTCAGTTCGATCCCCTGCAACAAGGCAAATCGCTTGTCCGACTCCTCGTGCGACGGTGCGGCGTTATCCGACGCCACCAGACTCGCGAACCCCAGCCGTGTCAGTTCGGCTTCCGCGCCGGAAACCTGGTCGCGGTAACGCACCGCGATGCGCGCCAAGGCTTCCAACTGCTTGTCCGAGATCGGTTTCTCGCCCTCTTCGTCCTGCTTGCGAACCGACACCACGAACTGCTCGTCGCTGTATTTGCGCTTGCCCATCTTCACCTCTGGGCCCCACGCGGAAACCCCGGAGAGGAGGGCAAAAATGGCCTGGACCTGCTGCCGGTCGGCTGGCGGCTCTTTGGCATTCGCCATCCACCCACGAAACCGCGTGTAAAAGGAATCCAACATCTCCGTCCATTGGACCCCGCCGGATTCGATCTGGTCAAGCGACTCCTCCATGGAAGCCGTGAATCCGACGTCAAACAGGTCGCTCAGCTTGGCAACAAGCAGGTCATTGACCTGCAGGCCGAGGTCGCTCGGAATGAGCATCCGTTTCTCACGGGAAACGTACGTGCGCGCATCCAGGGTCTCGATGATGGATGCGTAGGTGCTTGGACGTCCCACGCCATTGGCCTCGAGCGCCTTCACCAGCGCCGCCTCGGTAAAACGGGGCGGCGGTTTGGTCTCTTTGCGGTCACTGAGCCACTCGATGAGCGAGATCGGCTCGCCGATCTCGAGCGGCGGCAGCCGGTCGACCTCATCCGCCGTCGCGGCATCGTCGCCTTCCGCCTCGTGCGTCTTGCGGATGTCGAGTTCCATCACTTTCAGAAAACCGGGGAACTGAACTTCCGAGGCTGATGCCGTCAGTTCGTACCGGTGCGGCTGCTCGGGCGGCGGCTCCGACACCACCACGGCGGTGCGCTGCTCGATCCGTGCGGATGCCATCTGGCTAGCGAGAAAGCGCCTCCAGATCAGGTCGTAAAGCCGGAGCGCGGGCGCGTCCAGAATTCCCCTGAGGCTCTGCGGCGTCCGGGTGACGTCCGTCGGCCGAATCGCCTCATGCGCCTCCTGCGCGCCCGCCCGGCTCTTGAAGAGGTTGGGGGTATCGGGATAGAACGGTTCGCCGTATTCCGAACGGATGAAGTCCCGCGCCGCCGCCTGCGCGTCGCGGGAAATCGCGACCGAGTCGGTGCGCATGTAGGTAATCAAGCCGACGGTCCCCTCGCCCTTCTCCAAATCCACGCCTTCGTACAGCTTCTGCGCCAGGCCCATCGTCCGGCTCGGTGAGAAACTGCAAACGCTCGACGCCGCCTGTTGCAGCGTGCTGGTGGTGAACGGCGGCAGCGCCCGTCGCGTCAACGGTCGCGTGCGGATATCGCCCACCCGCAACCGTCGCCCTTCGAGATCGGCCAACGCCGCTGATGCCGCCGCCTCGCTGCGGATATCGGCCTTCTCGCCGTCGATCCTGGCCAGCTTGATCACAAACGGGTCTGCGACGGCGGTCTCTTTGCGCACCCGCGCCGCCAGGATCCAGTAAGATTCGGATACAAACGCCCGAATCGCGCGCTCCCGTTCGGACACGAGGCGGAGCGCCACCGATTGCACCCGCCCTGCACTGAGACCCTTTCGGACCTGACGCCAGAGTAACGGGCTCACCATGTATCCGACGATCCGGTCCAGGACCCGCCGCGCCTGCTGCGCATCGACCCGGTTCATGTTGATCGTCCCCGGATTCTCGATCGCCGCGCGCACCGCACGCGGCGTAATCTCATTGTATTGGACGCGGTAGAACGGCTTGTCCTTGGCGCTCGCCGCCAGGACTTCCTGCAGGTGCCAGGCGATCGCCTCCCCCTCCCGATCCGGATCGGGCGCCAGATAGATCGCGTCGCATTCCTTAACTGCTTTGCGCAGTTCGCTGACCACCTTGGCTTTGTTCTTGGACAGCACGTATTTCGGGGCGAAGCCATGCTCGATATCGACGCCGATCGTCCGATCCGGCAGATCGCGGATGTGGCCTACAGACGATTTCACGTCGAATCCGGAACCCAGAATTTTGCCGATCGTCTTCGCCTTGGTCGGCGATTCCACAATGATCAAATGCTTGGCCATGTCTCTGACTATCCTTTCTCTCTCACCGTTCGCGCGCCTGTTCCCGTTCAATCCGTTTCACCATGCCGCCGGGCAGCAGGTGCAGCATCCGTCGCAATTGCAGCCCCACCAACAGGGCGTTCACCCGACCGGCGGCCAACCCGCTCGACCGTATCAAGAAATCAACATGCCGCTCTTCATCAAGCAGGCCCATCACGCGGCGCTCGTCTTCCGTCAGCACCGGCTGCGGGGCCCGCGCTTCGGCCGCAGGCGCCTCGGACGGCGGGTGCGCCGCGTTCAATGCGTTCCGCCGCATGGGACGGGGCAACAGCTCCTGCAGCTCATCAGCCACGTCATCGGCACACGTCACCAGCCGCGCGCCTTCGCGCAACAGCCGGTTGCATCCCGCCGCATGGGCTGAATCGACCCGCCCGGGCACAGCCATCACCGTCCGGTTCTGGTCGAGCGCCTGCCCGACCGTAATCATCGTGCCGCTGTTGAGCGGCGCCTCGACCACCACCACACCCCGGCTCAACCCGCTGACGATGCGGTTGCGCATCGGAAACGTCTGCCGGTCGGGCTGGCGCCCGAACGGATACTCGCTCACCAGCGCGCCGCCCGCCGCGGCCAGCTCACGCGCCAGCCCCTCGTTCTCCTTGGGGAAGATACAGTCGAGCGCCCCGCCGAGCACCGCCACCGTCACCCCTTTGGCCTGGAGTGCGCCGCGGTGCGCTTCGGTGTCGATCCCCCGGGCCAACCCGCTGACCACGACGTAACCCGCCGCAGCCAACTGAAAACCGAACCGCCGCGCCGTCTCTCGCCCGTAAACCGTCGCCTGGCGCGTGCCGATCACCGCCACGCCGGTTCCCGACAGAGCCGCCGGGTCACCGGCCACGTACAGCACCAGCGACGGGTCCGCGATCTCCCTGAGCACCGCAGGATACGCCGCATCGGCCCACGTGACAAGCTTAACATTCAGCCGCTCGGCGCGCGCCAGCTCATCGTCAAACCGCGTCGTGCGGAAGTCCCGGTAGAAACCGGCCGCGCGGTCAGGCCCAATTCCGTACACGCGCGAGAGGTCGCTTTCCGAGGCGTCAAAGATGGCGGCGACCGAACCGAACGCCTCTTGCATCCGCTTCACCGTCACCGCGCCGATCCCCGGCACCCGATTCAAGGCGATCAAAGCCTCCCGCTCGTTCACGCCACCTCCCCCGTCACGTCGCCAGCGGCTTATTGCCGCGAAGCTGGATGTGCAGCTCGCGGAGTTGCTTCTCCGTCACATCCGACGGCGCGTCCATCATCAGATCCTGCGCCCGCTGGTTCATCGGGAAGGCGATCACCTCGCGGATGTTGTCCGCGCCCGCCAGCAGCATCACCATGCGGTCAACACCGGGGGCGATCCCGCCGTGGGGCGGCGCGCCGTATTTGAACGCGTTGAGCAGACACGAGAACTTGCTCTCCACGACTTCGGGGCCGTAGCCCGCGAGCGCGAAGGCCTTGTACATGATGTCGGGACGGTGGTTGCGGATCGCCCCGCTGGAAAGCTCGATGCCGTTGCACACCACATCGTACTGGTACGCCAGGATGTCGAGCGGATCTTGCGTCTCCAACGCCTCCATCCCGCCCTGCGGCATCGAAAACGGGTTATGGGAAAAGGCCGTCGCGCCCGTCTCGGGGTCTTTCTCAAACATCGGAAAATCGACGATCCAGCAAAACATGAAGACGTTCAGATCAATCAGCCCCAGATCGCGTCCGAGCTTCGCCCGGATATCCCCTCCGATTTTCGCGGCTTTTCCCGGCTCGTCACAGACAAAGAACGTCACGTCGCCGTCCGCCATGCCTCCCGCCGTCGCCAGCGCTTCCAACTCTGCGGGCGTGAGGAACTTCTGGATCGGCCCCTTGATCGTGGCGCCATCCCAGATCAAATAGGCCAATCCCTTGGATCCGATACCCTTCGCGTATTCGAGCAGCTTGTCAAAAAAGCTGCGGGGCTTGTCCTTGATCCCTTTGACCGGGATCGCCCGGACAGCCGCTCCCCCCTTCACCGCCGCCGAAAAGGCGTTGAACCCCGAATCTTTGAAGATCGCCGAGACATCTACCATTTCGATCGGGATGCGCAGGTCCGGTTTGTCACTGCCGTATTTGAGCATCGCCTCGCGATACGGAATACGCCGCCACGGCGTAGCATCCACCTGCTTTTTGGAAAACGTGGTGAAGGTGCTGTGGAGGACGTCTTCAACCACCGCGAAAACATCATCTTGTGTGACATACGACATTTCCAGGTCGAGCTGGTAGAATTCGCCGGGCGAACGGTCGGCCCGCGCGTCCTCGTCGCGGAAACACGGCGCAATTTGAAAATAACGGTCGAACCCGGCAACCATGAAAAGCTGCTTGAAGAGCTGGGGCGCCTGCGGCAAGGCGTAGAACTTGCCGGCGTGGACTCGGCTCGGAACCAGATAATCACGCGCCCCCTCGGGCGAACTGCAGGTGAGGATCGGCGTCTGGTACTCGTTGAACCCTTTTTCCGTCATCACGCGCCGCAGGTGCGCGATCACGCGCGACCGCAGGACGATGTTGGCATGGAGCGACTCCCGGCGCAGGTCGAGGAAGCGGTACTTCAGCCTCAACTCCTCGGCGCAGTCTTCATCTCCGGCCAGATAGATGGGGGTCTGCTCGGCCGCCGATTCGACGGTGCAGGCATCGGCCACCACTTCGACCGTGCCGGTCGGCAGATCGGGGTTGACGGTCTCCGGCTCGCGCAACGTCACGACACCCTCGACCGTGACAACGCTCTCCAGGCGAAGCCGGGTCATCTCCTCAAAAAAAGACCGGCTAGGATGCACCACGATCTGCGTCAGGCCATAATGGTCGCGCAGGTCGATGAACAGGATCCCGCCATGATCGCGCTTCCGATAAACCCATCCGGAAAGCCTGACCGTCTGCCCCGCATGCGTCTCACGCAATTCGTTACATGTGTGTGATCGATAGATGTGCATAGTCGATGAGTCCCCTGAGAAAAAGGAGGGCATTATAGCACGACGACGCCCGGACGGACACTGAAAATGTGCGGGTGCGATTCTCCAAACCTCCTCAAAGCGGTGTCGCGCGGAATACCGCTTGCCCCCGCACTCCAAAATGGCTGGCGCGGCGTCCCGAAGCCCTCATTCCCGGCGGCAGCGTCTTGGAGTGCGGCGGCAAGCGGTATTCCGCGCGACGCCGCTTTGTCCGGCTTCGCCACGCATGCAGACCCCTCGCAACGGCGTCGAGAGCCAGAACAGGAAAAAGCGCGAGAAATGGAAATGCGTTTTTCCCGTTTGCAATTCCAGCAATTCTCATGATGAGGCGATTGGGTCATCGGGGTCGGGGTCGGGGTCGATATTCCGTTTTTTCCGTCGCTCCCGACCCCGATTTGGATTTGGGTCCCGATAGCGACGACCCTCATGAGAATTGCTGCAACCGCCCGGATTCAGATAGCTTTGTTGCAGGATGCTGTCCAGGCTTGACCCGCCTGCCCAATTCCGGCACACTTTCTCTCATGAATTCGCCATGAATTCGCGGTATCACATCGGTCACATCGGGCGCGTGCCCGTACTGCCCGGGAAGCGATTGATAATCCGAGACGCTTGCAAAACCTTTGGAAGCGGCGGAAATCAGGGATCAGGATGCCAGGATTCAGGCCAAAAACGCCTCCTGAACCCCGAACCCTGAACCCTCCGCTTGCACAAACCGGAGGTTTTGCAAGCGCCTCAATCCGTTACCTCAACCCGCGTGTGTCGCACCGTCGCGGCGGTATGAAGGGGATCAAAGGCGAACCAAGACGTGCGACGGAGTAAGGAATCTTATGAAGCAGAGCGGAGAGATACGTTGGGGACTTCTGGCCACGGGGGCGATCGCCAGGGCGTTCGCACACGGACTGCGTCAATCGCACACGGGCACGTTGGTCGCGGTGGCGTCGCGCACGCAAGTCAAGGCGGACGCATTCGCGGCGGCGTTCGACGTGCCGATTGCGCATGGCTCCTACGAGGCATTGCTGGCGGACCCCCACGTGCAGGCGGTCTACGTGTCGACCCCGCATCCGCAACATGCGGAATGGACGATCAAGGCCGCCCAAGCCGGCAAGCACGTTCTCGTCGAGAAGCCTGTGGGTGTCAATCTGCACGACGCGGCGGCCATGATCGCCGCCGCGGCGGCCAACGGCGTGTTCCTGATGGAGGCCTACATGTACCGCTGCCATCCGCAAACGGCCAGGCTTGTCGGGCTGTTGAGCGAAAAAGCCATTGGCGAGGTGCGGGTCATTCAGGCCACCTTCTCGTTCCAGGCGGCCTTCCACGCTGAAAGCCGCATCTGGAGCAACGCGCTGGCGGGTGGCGGCATCCTCGATGTCGGCGGCTATACGACCTCCATCGCCCGCCTGATCGCAGGGGCCGCCCAAGGCAAACCGTTCGCCGATCCCCTCGCCGTGACGGGCGTCGGCAACTTGCATCCGCAAACCGGCGTCGATCAGTGGGCCGTCGCCACGCTCGCGTTCCCCGGCGGCATCGTGGCCACCTGCGCCACCGGCGTCGGCGTAAACCAGGAGAACGTGGTGCGCATCTTCGGCAGCGAGGGCACCATTTACCTTCCCAACCCCTACGTCGCGACCCGCGAAGGCGGCTGCCCCGGCATGATTATCGTGACCCGCAACGGCGAGCCGACCCGCGAGATCGTCATTCCCTCGGACATCACCAGTTTCGCGTATGAGGCCGATGTCTGCGGCCGCGCCATTTTAGCCGGCACGCAGCAGGCGGCGGCCCCTGCCATGTCGTGGGACGACACGCTCGGGAACCTGCGTACGCAGGACCAATGGCGCGCCGCCATCGGCCTCACGTATGCTCGCGAGCGCCCCGAAAAGGTCCCGACGAAATAGCCCCTCAGTAGCGGTAGTGCTCGGGTTTGTAAGGTCCCTCAACCGGGACGCCGATGTAGTCGGCCTGCTGTTTCGAGAGGGTCGTAAGCTTCGCGCCCAGGTGATCGAGATGGAGGCGCGCCACCTCTTCATCGAGCCGCTTCGGGAGGCGGTAGACGCCGACCTCGTGCTTCTCGGTCCACAGGGATATCTGCGCGAGGGTCTGGTTGGTGAACGAGTTTGACATCACAAACGCCGGATGCCCGGTGGCACACCCCAGGTTGACCAGGCGCCCCTCGGCCAGCAAGTAAATGCAATGGCCATCGGGGAAGATATACTTGTCGACTTGCGGCTTGATGTTGACGCAGGTCACACCAGGCCACGCCTTGAGGAGAGACACCTGGATTTCGTTGTCAAAGTGTCCGATATTGCAGACAATCGCCTGGTCGCGCATCTTCGACATGTGCTCGGCCGTCAGGATGTCGCAGTTGCCCGTCGTGGTCACATAAATCTGTGCGTGCGGCAGCGCGTCCTCGACCGTGGTGACTTTTAACCCGGCCATGCAAGCCTGGAGGGCGCAGATCGGATCAACCTCCGAGACCCAGACTTGCGCGTGCTGTCCGCGGAGCGATTCCGACGAGCCCTTGCCCACATCGCCGTAACCGCAGACCATGGCGATCTTGCCGGAGATCATCACGTCCATCGCCCGTTTGATGCCGTCAACAAGCGATTCGCGGCAGCCGTAAATGTTGTCAAATTTCGATTTGGTGACCGAATCGTTGACGTTGATCGCGGGCACGAGGAGCTTGCCGGTCTGCTGCATCTGGTAGAGCCGATGCACACCGGTGGTGGTTTCTTCCGAAACGCCCTTCCAGCGTTTCACGACGGTTTTGAAAAAGGCAGGCTCTTCCGTGAGCACCTTTTTGATCAGCGTGTTGATGATGGCGAGTTCGTGGACATCGGTCGGCGTGTCGACCCCCGTCCGATCCGACATCGCCTCGTAGCCGCGGTGAATGAAGAGGGTGGCATCGCCGCCGTCATCCACAATGAGATCGGGGCCACCGCCGTCGGGCCACGTCAGCGCCGCCTTGGTGCACCACCAGTATTCTTCGAGCGTCTCGCCCTTCCAGGCGAAGACGGGAATGCCTCGCGCGGCAATGGCCGCGGCGGCATGGTCCTGCGTCGAAAAAATGTTGCAGGAGGCCCAGCGAACATCTGCGCCCAGTTCGACGAGGGTTTCGATCAGGACCGCGGTTTCCACGGTCATGTGGAGGCTTCCCATGATGCGCGCCCCGCTGAGGGGCTTTTGCGGTCCATACTTGGCGCGGGTGGACATCAGGCCGGGCATTTCCTTCTCAGCGATCTCAATGGCCCGGCGGCCCCAATCGGCTTGGGTAATATCTTTAACTTTACAGGGAAGCATGTGAATTCCTTTCGGGGTGAGCGGGGGTGGGTCGCGACGTTCAGCGGGTTTTCGATTTGCGGGTGAGTCCGCATGCCTCGCGGAGGGCGGCGACGCGATCGATTCGCTCCCACGGAAACAGGTTGCGGCCGAAGTGACCGTAAGCGGCGGTCTGGCGGTAACTCCATCCCTTCGGGGATTTCAGTTTCAGGTCTTTGATGAGCTCGGAAGGCCGGAAATCAAAGATTTCGCCGGCGGCGAGCACCTTGGCAATGATCGCCTCGTCAACGGTCGCCGTGCCGTAGGTCGAAATGTTGATCGAGAGGGGCCTGGCGATACCGATGGCGTAAGCGACCTGAATCTCGCACTTCTCGGCCAGACCGGCAGCGACAATGTTTTTCGCCGCATAGCGGGCGTAGTAGGCCGCCGAGCGGTCGACCTTGGAGGGATCTTTACCCGAGAAGGCACCGCCGCCATGTGACCCGACGCCGCCGTACGTGTCGACAATGATCTTGCGACCGGTAACGCCCGAATCCCCCTGCGGACCTCCAATGACGAAACGTCCGGTTGGATTGATGTACCACTTCGTCTTGTTGGTCAGCAGGCCGGTCGGACGGAGCACCTCGATGGCGACCTCTTTGATGTCCTTCTGGATGCGCTTCAACGGCACCTCATCGGTCTGATGCGAGATGACCACGGTGGTGATCGCGAGCGGCTTGCCATTTTCATGGAGCACGGACACCTGGGCTTTGGAGTCCGGTTCAAGGTAGGAAATCGCACCCGATTTGCGGAGCGCCGCAAGCTGTTCGAGAAGCCGGTGCGACAGCACGATCGGGGCGGGCATGAATTCGGCGGTGGCCCGCGAGGCGTAGCCGAACATCATCCCCTGGTCGCCGGCGCCCTGATCTTCGGGCCGGTCACGCGACACGCCCTGATTGATGTCGGGCGATTGCGCGTGCAGACCGCACAGGTAGTTGAAGGTGTCAAACGAATAGCCCAGATGCGGTTTGACGTACCCGATGTCCTGGACGACCGAACGGGCAATCTGCTCGGGATTGACCGTGCCCCAGCCTTTGCAGGTGATTTCACCGGCATTGACCGTCAGGTTGGAGGTCACCAACGTCTCACAGGCCACATGGGCACCGGGATCGCGCGCCAGACAGGCATCCAGAATGGCATCCGAAATCTGGTCGCAGACCTTGTCCGGATGGCCCTCAGAGACCGATTCCGAGGTGTAGACATGACGGGTCATCAGCTTGCTCATTTAAAGATCTCCTTCGTGTTGGCTTTCGAGATAGTTTACTAAGAAAAGCCCCCCCCTGCAAGGCTATTGCACTTTTCGCAACGGTGTAATCTCTTTGATCAGCGCGATCAGATCGCCCTGATCCGCGTAGGCCTGCATCCCCTGCAGCACGACATCGGCTTTCGGCCCGTTGCGGGCGATGAGCCAGATCGCGCCGTCAGCCGGTGAAACAATATCGGTTCGGTCACCCGTCTCCACATCGAGCAGGTAGCCCAGCAACTCGCCGGCTCGCGTCACCTGTTCGAGCGCCTTCAAGGGGATGAACAGCCCCGCCTTCGGCGCACGAATCAGGTGCTCGCCACCCGCCGCGAACATCGGCCGCGGCAGTTCCAACGGGCCCTCAAGCATGCCCATCGTCACCATGGTGTTCCAGATCCCCTGCCGGACGCGTGCAACCGCCTCCGGTTCGATGCGGCATTGTCCGTGCGTCTCGACCAGCGCCGCCGGGCGGCCGGTCTCCAGCACGCGGGAATGGAGGCACCCCTTTAGATCATCCTCCAGAATATTGAACACGTTTCCAAAGCTGCCCGCCAACGCTTCCGCTCCCGGAACCGAACGGTCGGTAAAGAGACAACTGGCGCTGTTCTGCCATGCATGAAAATTGATCACCACATCGGCGCGCCTCACCACCTCGGTCCAAACGAGGTGACAGAGCCGTTCGCCCGCCGTGCCGTCCGGACGTCCCGGCCACGACAGATACGTGTCGTATTCCCCTCGCCTCTCCTGCGACCCGTAGACCTGCCCGTGCGTATGCGCGCGGTGACGGATGTTGCCGGGCATCAGACACGGGATGGCCAGCACGGTTCCCCGGAATGCGGTATCGGCCAGCCGTCGGCAGAGGCTGTCAATGCCGGCGCACCCCGACAGTTCGATGCCGTGTTCACCGGCCGTCACCAGGAGCGTGGGGCCGTCGCTGTCACCGACGATCTCACGCACAAAGATCCCGTTGACACCCGCGCCATTATCGGGCCACGTGAGCATCTGGCGCCGTTCTCTTCCCTGCGGGGGGGGGGCTGTGTGATCCAGTGAATTTTGGAGGGTCATGGGTTTTCCTTGTGCTGCTGTTGTTGACATCCGTATTTCTCTTCAAATCAATGAGGCGCATGCAAAACCTTGGAAGCGCCGGGAATCAGGGTTCAGGATACCAGGGTTCAGGCCAAAAACGTCTCCTGATGGAGTTTCTGCACTTCGGGAATCACGTGGACCAAGAGCGTGGAGACCTTCTCGGCGTTTCGTTTAAACACCTCGATGATCGCGTCCCAACTCACCGGCTCTTCATCCTCTTTCCAGCAATCGTAGTCCGTGCTCATGGCCACTGCCGCATAGGGAATGCGCGCTTCGTTGGCCAGGATCGCCTCGACCGCGATGGACATGTTGATCACATCGGCACCCCAACTCCGGAACATACGCGATTCGGCGCGCGTCGAGAAGCGGGGCCCTTCAATCGTGACCACGGTGCCCGTTTTGTGATGGGGGTAGCCCAACCGCTCGCAGGCGGCGATCAACAGGTTGCGCAACGCCGCGTTGAACGGTTCGGCCATCGGCGTATGCACCGGCGCATGGGGTTCGAAGACCTCGTGGAACGTCACGTGCCGCCGTTTGGTGAAATCGATGAACTGGTCCAGAATCACCAGATCCCCCCGGCCGATATCCTCGCGCAGCGAGCCCACGGCGGAGGTCGCCAGAATATGCGTGCACCCCGACTCCCGGAGCGCGTGAATGTTGGCGCGATAGTTCACGTGTGTCGGCGGAATGGTGTGCTCGCGCCCATGGCGAGCCAGAAGCACCACGGCGACATCGCCGATCTTTCCGTGTTTCAGGGGCGATGTCGGCGCCCCATAGGGCGTGTCAACCACGTCGTCCCGCAGCGTTTCAAAGATGTCCGGGTTATCCAAACCCGATCCGCCGATGATTCCAATTTTCATGGGGTCTCCCGTGCTGTCGTGGAATTAACCGATTGCTTGCCGTTTACAGTCATGGCAGTTGTGATGAGCAGGCGCTTCGACGGCACAGACACGCGGCCGTCAGGACCGGATGCGGGATTCTTTCGCTGCGGAGAGCGTGCCAGAAACACGCGGGATGTGTCAAGCGTGCTGTGTGTGACCGGGGCAACGGCGGGTCATGGCCTGCGCCCGGGCGTTACTCACGTCGTCTGCTGGTGATAGAGATCGGCAAAGACGCCCCCGGTTTCCAGCAGGTGGGAGGGGGATCCCTGCTCGATAATGCGGCCTTGTTCGAGGACGACCACGCGGTCGCAACGCATCGCCATAGAGACGCGTTGGGAAACGACGACAGCGGTTTTACCGATCATCAGGTGGGAAAGGGTCTCCTGCAGGCGGCGCTCGGTTTCGGCATCGAGGGCCGAGGTGCAGTCATCAAGCAGCAACACGTCGGGTTGGGCCAGCAACGCGCGCGCGATGGAGATGCGTTGCCGCTGGCCACCCGAGAGCGAGGTCCCCTTTTCGCCGACGATCGTCTCGTATTTGACGGGCAACGCCATAATGAAATCATGGCAATCGGCGGCTCGCGCCGCGGCCATGATTTCGGATGGCGACGCATCCGCATGGCCATAGGTGATGTTGTCCCGCACGGTGCCGCTGAGAATCTGCGCTTCCTGCGGTACGAGCGCTACGCTGCGGCGGAGTGAGTCGAAGCGGATCGTGTCAAGCGCCACGCCATCGACCGTGATGGCCCCCTCCTGCGGATCGAAGAGACGGGCGAGCAGTTGAAGAAGGGTTGTTTTTCCACTGCCGCTGGCCCCCATGATGCAGATCCAACGACCGGCGGGTATCTCAAGCGAGAGCGCATCGAGCACCGGTCCGCCGGCGGTCGACCAGGCGAAGGTCACTTCTTTGAATCGGATTCCCTGCTGCAACGGCAGCGGGAATTGAACGGCACTGACGTCCTCGGTCACGTCGGGCGGGGTTTCAAACGTCTGCGCCAGACGGTGCAAGACGACGAGAAGATTGGAGAGGTGGAGTGCGATTTGGGTGAGCGCGACGACCGGAACGAAGAGGTAGGCCGAGGCCGTGTGGATATACATCATCTGCCCGAGAGTCATGTCGCCGACAATGACAGAGACGGTACAGGCGAGAAAAATGCCCCGGACCGTGACAGCCGATATCGTATCGGCCGTACGGTTCATTCCCGCACCGAGACGCTGCTGTTCCAGCGTATCGCGGATCAGGCATCCGGAAAGACGATGGAAGTTGAGAAATTCGGCCCGCTCTCGCCCGTAGGCGACAACCGCCTTCATCGCGTCGAGTTTCTGCGAAACCAGTCCCCAGAGACAGGCGTTGGTGTGGCGGATTTCGCGGTTGACGCGACGCACCTTGACACGAACCTTACCGACAATCAGGGTGTACGGGATCATGGCGAGGATCACGACGCCCGCGATCCGGGGGCTCAACACCAACAGGATCGCGACGCCGACGATGAACATCACGACCTGGCTGGTCGCATGGATGACCAGTTCCATGAGCCGATTCTGCACCACGTCCACATCGGCGAGGATGCGTGACATGAGCCGCCCGGGCGACGAACGGAGGTGAAAGCTCGTCGACAGGCCGATAATCTTATCGTGGATGTCTTCGCGCAACCGTTGTGTGATGGTCGTGCCGATACGGATGCGCAACACCTGCGTGGCACGGTCGGCCAGGTTGAGGGCCACGATGGTGAAGAGGTAGACGACGAATATTCCGAACAGCCGGCGTCCGGCCCACGGCGGACGGATCTCGGCCGTCAGACGCGTGGATTCACCGCCCGCGGCCGCGTGCGGCGTACCGGCGGGAGACGGGACACGCGCGGCGCGGTCGCCCGCTTCAGACGCAAGAGTGGCTCTCAGGGAGCCCACGGCCGCCTGGCCGGCACCCACCATGAGAATCTCGTCCACCACGATGCGGCCGTAGTAACTCTGGAGGTAAACGGAACAGGTGTTGAGCGAAACCAGGACGATGCAGAGCAGCACGGGCCATTTGTGAGGCCAGACATAGCGGTAGATAAAGCGGAGGATCAGGCGGATCGTGCCCTTGGGGTCGCCCGCGTCACGTGACGGGCGATAGGGAAAGGCGCGGTATTCATGGCGTCGGCGCATGAAGCGGGTCACTCCTCGATGATGCCTTTTCCGGCGTAGGTGTCGTGCAAGCGGCGGTACCGGCCGTCCGGGATGGCCATCAGGGACTCGTGGTTACCGTACTCGGCTATCGCACCGTCGACCAGCAGGAGGATGTGGTGGGCATTGCGGATGGTGCTGAGACGGTGGGCGACGATAAAGGCCGTGCGATTTTTGAGAAAGCGCGCCATGGCAATCTGGATCGACCGCTCCGACCGGCTGTCAAGCGCGGAGGTCGCCTCGTCCATCACCAGAATTGCCGGATCGGCCAGAACGGCGCGGGCAATGGCCAGCCGCTGCTTCTGGCCCACCGAAAGCTGCACGTCGCGTTCGCCGATCACGGCGTCGTATCCGCGCGGCAGTTTGATGATGTCGTCATGAATCTCGGCAATGCGTGCGGAGGTCTCGATCTCGGCTCGGGTGGCACCGAGACGGCCGTAGCGGATGTTGTCGGCGATGGAGACGGTGAAGAGCATCGCTTCCTGAAGCACAATGCCGAACTGACGGTGGAGACAGGGGAACGACAAATCACGCACATCGACACCGTCAATCCGCACGGTACCGGCGTCGACATCGTACAGCCGCATCAAAAGCGATAACACGGTGGTCTTGCCACAGCCGGTGGGGCCGACCAGCGCAACGGTTTCGCCGGGGCGGATGTCGAAGCTGACAGCATTCAACACCGGTTTTTCGGGAAGGTAGGCGAAGCGCACCGCCTCAAACGTGACCCGGCCGGCAGCGGTGCCGATATCACGCGCGTCGGGCCGCTCGACGATCTGAGGCACCTCATCGAGTACTTCGAAAAGGCGTTCGGCGGCGATCCTGACGTTTTCAAGCTGTTGCGCGAGCTGGGAGAACCGCACGGCGGGCCACAGCAACTGCATGGCATAGGTGGAGAAGGCAATCACATCGCCATAGCTCGCCGTGCCGGCGAGCACCATGGCGCATCCGAGGAAATAGATGACGATCCGTCCCGTGTCGGCAAGAAGGCGGATATTCAACGAGAACGAGCCGGAGGCGACCTGTGATTCCCGCGCCAGTTCCATGCTGAAGGCGCTCTGCCCGCGAAACAACGCGTTTTCACGCGCCTCGGCGCCATAGGTCTTGACGGTCATGTTCGCGGCCAGGCGGTTCTGCACACCCGAGGCCACACGATCCTCGGCGCCGCGCTGCGCGCGGGTCAGGCGCTTGAGCCGGTTGATCGAGAACCGGTAATTGACGACAAACAGCGTGAGCAGGGCAAAGAGCGGAATGGCGAGGCGCCAGTTGATAAAAAACGTGGCCGTGAGGGCGAAGGCGGCGCATACGAGATCGGATACAATCTGAACGGTGGCCACGGAGAGGATTTGCTGCAAGGCGCTGCTATCTCCCATGAGGCGGTTGATGAGTTTACCCGTGCTGTGCTTGCCGAAGTAGGCTATGCCCAGACGGAGCATATGCGCGTAAACCGCGGAGCGGATGCGCATGACAAAGGTCTGTCCCACGTAGGCCGTCCCCAGGACCTGCAGGTATCCACAGGCCGCCGTGGCAAAAGCCGTGCCGATGAGGAAGACGCCCAGGCGGAACAATTCGTTGTGGTGCCCATCTTCGATGACGCGATTGATCACGTCGCGTGTGAGCAGGGGCGGAAGCATCGCCATTACCGAGAGCAATCCCGTCAACGCCATGAGCCCGATCAGGTGCCAGCGGAACGGGCGGATGAATCGGCCGACGTGGGAAAAGGCTGCCATACGATGCACCTCAGATCGGCAGTTAAGCGGGTGTCCGGGGTTACAGACCGAGGAGTGCTGCCCAGAACGAGGAACGTCCGATTCGGATCTCCGCATCGGCGGTCGTGCCGGGCTGCACCACCCGTCCCCCGGGATCGAACGAACAGTAAACGACGCGATAGGCCTGCGGCCCCTCGGTCTGGATCACGTCACGGGCTTCGACAACCGTCCCATGGACCCAATCGCCCAGGATCGTCTTGAAACTGCGCAACTGGGCGCGCAGGGGTTGGCCGGGCATGACCTTGGCGGCATATCGCTCGGGAACCCGGAGCTTGAGTACGAGCTGGGGGCCGCCAAAGACTTCGTAGAGAAGGGTATCGGGTCGGACCACCTCGCCCACGAAAAAGGGGTGGCGGAGAAGCCGGCCATCAAGCGGCGCGCAGACGGCACGGGCCTCGACTGCGGCGTGCGCGCGAAGGACCGCCTCCAGGCGCGCGGCACGTTCCTGGCGGAAGATTTCAACCTGACGCCCATCGAGTGACGTATCGCCATGGCTGAGGCGACTGTGCTCGGCCTCGGCCTGTTTGAGTTTATAGGCGTCATCGGCCAGTTCGCGACTGGAGGCGAGTCCTTTCTCGGTGAGTTTGCGGGTGATCTCGATTCGCTCTCCGGCGTAATCGAGCGCCAGTTTGGCCGAAGCGATCCGGCTGTCGTATTCACGGCGACGATCGGCCAGGTCTGCCTCACGGTAGGCGAGTTCCGCCTCGGCCTTATGGACCCCAACCTGCGCCTCGGCCTCGGCGCCCCGCTGTTCGGCGTCATCGAGCTGCACCAGAAGCATCCCGGCACTCACCGTGTCGCCCGATCCCGCATGGATCGCCGTGACGCGGCCGGCCACGGGCGCACGCACCTCCGCGTACTGCTCCGTGGTGACATAGCCGGTGGCCGGCGCATACCGGTTGAGCTGCATGCGGTGTCCACCATAGCCGATCGCGGCACAGACCAGTACGACCGTCACCAGCGTCTTCCAGACCCACGCCCGCTTCTCGCGTGCCGTCGGGGGAAGCGCCTCCTCGTGAGATGTTCGGTATTCACCCATTATTTCAGCCCATTCTTGAGGTAGTCTTTTGCGAGGGTGCGAATGCCCTCGTGTTCGTTCTCATAGCGTTTGATGCACAAGGTGCATCCGTCACAGCTCCGCTCGTAGCAATTGCGGTGAACACGTGACGGATACATCTTGCGGAACGCCTCAAAGCAGTCGTCACCGCAGAAACAATAACGCTCCTGTGAAGACCCAAAGGCGATCTGACACATGTGAAACCCGTTGGCGGAGGGGACGGCGATCTTATCACACCAGCCGCAGGTGATCGTCAAGCCGTTGTGACTCTCTGGCTGACTTCGGTCGGCGGGCAGTGGCGCAGCAGCGCCAACCGCCTCGGCGGCAGGCGTTTCACGGCGACGGTTCCGGGTGACGCGGGGATTAAACAGGCGTTTTATGGCATTCATGGAACTTCTCGTGTCGCATCTTTCGCGTACAAGGGGGCAACGGGGACACCTGCGGCGCGAACCAGGTCGGCGAAGGCGCGGATCGTTTCGGCGGCCGCCGCGTTGGCGCGCCGGGTGGCGGCGGAGAGATCCTTCTGGGCGTCGAGAACCAGGCGGCTGCGACCCTCTCCCAGGCGGAAGCGATCCGACTCGGCGTCGAGGCTGGTAAGCGCTTCTTCGACGGCCCGGTCTACGGAGTCGAGACGATCACAAGCCGACGCGAAAGCCACCACGGCGCGCGCGTGTTCCGCAGCGACACGGAGGGCAATAACGGCAAGATCGGCTTGGGCCGCTCGCGCGTCGGCCTCCCGCGCCGCCGCGCGTGCCCGTTCACTGTCGAATCCCAACGGACGGCGCCAGACGAGACCAGCCTCCCACGCCAGATCCGGATCGGTTGACGCCGACGGCGCAGAACTGACACGCAGCCCGACGCCGGCGACGAATGAAAGGTCCGACTTCAGGTCTTCTCGTGCGCGGCGGGCACGTGCATCGGCCTCATCTGCGGCGGCGACGGCGGCGAGCCATTCGGGACGGTCTGGAACCGCCAGCGCAACGGGCGCGGCGCGACCCGCCGTCAGACACGCTTCGGCCCAGCGTCGAAGCTCGTCCGGGGCCGGAACCGGCAGGATGTCTGCGGGAAGCGACCCGCCTGCCAATTCCTCGAGGCGGATACGCATCGTCTGGATGGCCGCGCTCGCCTGATGCAGTTCGTCCTGGCGGAAAGCCACCTCCATGCGCGCGGCGGCGAGCTGGTAGGCGGGTGTAGTTTCCAGCTTGACCCGCGTTTCGGTCTCTTCAACAATGCGCGCGACCCGGGCGCTGGAGGCCAGCGACTCGGTAAACTCGGCTTGCGCGGCCAGCCAATCGGCGTAGGCGCGAATAACGGCGTGGCAGGTATCCTGCCAGACAGCCACCTGCCACGCGCGCGCGCGTTCGGTTCCGTGTGCGGCGGCTTCGGCATCGAGCCGCTGCGAGGCAAAGCTGCGATCACGCAGCAACGGCTTTTCAACGGACATTCCGGCGACGGTTCCCGCTGCGTTGTCAACGGCGCCACCACCGATCGAATCCCAACGAGCTATCGAGGCCCGCAGACGAACGCCCTGACGAAGCGGGCGGGTGGCTGTGACTTCGGCAACCCATGACTCCGTCGGCGCGACACCGGGCAGGGCGCTTCCTGGGGTGCGCAGAGGCCCCTCGGCAAACCCCGATGCGGCCGCAAGCGCGGTGTCGTAGAATCCGTCAACGGCGTCGGCATCGTAAACCGCCGCTTCAACACGCGCCGCTTCCGCGTCCAACAGCGGATTGGCCGCACGCGCCCGCACGATCAGGTTTGACACCACCGGGGTGACGCCGAACAGAGGCTGCGGGATGTCGGCGCCTCGCACGGAGCAACACCCCATGAGCGCGAGCAGGTAGACAAGCCCAAATCGGTTCATCTGGCACGATGCTTCCCAAAAATGGCCGCAATCCGCCGTCTGTCGAACTTGGCGCTGCGGTCGTAGTTGTAAATACCGTTCTGTTCCTGTTCCACATCGGTGAGCTGCGTATAGCAGTAGCCGCAAATATGATCCTGGCTCAAAATGGCGTCAACCTGCCCCCGCAAGCGGGCGTAGAACGCCTCAACCGTTTGCGGCGCATTCCCATACCCCCACGAGTTGTCAGCATAGGCGCGGCGGCGCGGCGGAATCCACGGGATGCCGCCAAACTCGTCAACGAGGTACGGCTGCCCCTCGTAGGCGACCTCTTTGTCGGGATGATTGCGCCAGACCGTCCCCGTTGCATCGGGTGTAAGCTGCGCCTGGAGTTTTTCCGGATCCTGTTCGTAGTTGTGCACGGTCCAGAGATCGGTCAGGGCGTGAATGTATCCGCTGGCGTCGTTGACAGGCCGCGTGGGGTCGAGATCCTTGCAGATGCCGTACAAATCCCGATGGAAACGGCGATGCTGCCTGGGGTTCGTGAAGACGACCGTTTCGTTGAGCGGCGTCCAGGCGATAATGGAGGGATGGTTGCGATCGCGGACAATGATCTCCCCCCACTCACTCAGAAACAGGCGAGCCGATTCCAGATCATTGGGATCATTGCCCCAACTCGAAGATTCGCCCCAGGTGAGATACCCCAACCGGTCCGCCCAGTAATGGAATCGCTCTTCAAAAACCTTCTGGTGCAGCCGGGCGCCGTTGAAGCCAGCCTTCAGCGACAGCTCAATGTCATGCTTGAGCGCTGCATCCGAAGGCGCCGTCCAAATCCCCTTGGGATAAAATCCCTGGTCCAGCACCAGGCGCTGATAAAGCGGCTGATTGTTGAGGTAGACCTGATTCCCCTCAATGTGGACCTTCCGCATGCCGGCATAGCTTTGAACCACGTCCACCACCCGACCGGCGGCGTCGGCCACTTCCAGAACGAGATCGTACAGGAACGGCGATTCAGGCGACCAGACCTTCGGCCGCTTCACGGGCAGAATCAATGGCGCACCCTCACACGCCGGCCCCTCGGCCCGTGACACCGTTCGACCGCCGGCCTTGACGCTGGCACGGAACGTTTGTCCGCGTGCCAGACGCCGGAAGCGGGGCGTCACAACAAACCGTTTTCCATCCAGGTCGGGCACGATCTGCACATTCTTCAATCCCAGCGGCGCGACAGGCTCCATCCAAACCGTCTGCCAGATCCCCGTGGTTCGGGTATAATGACACCCCATCGACCGATACACCTGGCTCTGCTTGCCCGAGGGCTGTTTATCCGTCTGCAGGTTGTCGGCCACACGCAGGATGAGATCATGCGTGCCGCCGATCGTGACATGCCGGGTGATGTCGAAACTGAACGACACCGTGCCGCCGAAGTGCGTTCCAACCGATACGCCATCCAGAAACAGCTCGCCTTCATAGTCTACCGCGCCAAAATGGATCAGCACATCATGGCCCGACCAGGTGCGGGGAATTTGAATCTTACGGTGATACCACATCGCGCGGATAAAGTCCGTGTGTCCCACACCCGATAGCGCACTCTCGGGACAAAACGGCACCCTGATCCGCGCCTCGAACCCCTTGCTCTCAAACAGACGACGATCCATCCCCGACATCCCGAAGTCGAAACAGAAGCTCCACAGCCCATTCAGATTGATCCAGTCGGCACGCGCAAACTGCGGCCGCGGATATTCGGGACGTGGGATCGCCTTTCGACTGTCAGACATAACGAACGAACTCCTTCAAGAACAATCACGCGCTCAGCCTATCACACACCGGGGTCAGCCCCTTCAGCCAACCCGGCTCCAGTTGAGGGCTTGCATAATATCCGCATTTCCGGGCGGACGCAAGGATACAGCGGGGTAGATACAGCGGGCAGGTGCAGCAATTCTAATTGAGGCGCTTGCAAAACCTCCGGTTTATGCAAGCGGAGGGTTCAGGGTTCAGGAGGCGTTTCCGGCCTGAACCCTGGCATCCTGATCCCTGATTCCCGGCGCTTCCAAGGGTTTTGCAAGCGCCTCAATTATGAGGATCAGGCCAAGAATCGAGCTTGAGATTCCGGGGTGAATACTTTCCCCTTCCTTTCCACGCTCACGCAAATCGCACAATGGCGATGCCGTAATCGCGAGAGTCGGGCCGTTGACTCTACCTGCTTCCGATGCGCTCGCCGCTCACCGGATCGAATAAACACGCCCGCGACATGCAGACAGCCGGCGTGATGGTTTCCCCCACCTTCAGAGCGCGGTGCGCGTCCATACGCGAAACCAGTTTGATATCGCCCATGCGCAGATGAACATGCGACTCCGATCCCATCTGTTCGATGACTTCCACCTGGGCGCGGAGGCGAGGGGCGTCAGGAAGACTCTCCGCCGCAGGCGAGCCGACATCCTCCGGGCGGAAGCCCAGCGCGACGGCCCGATCGCGCCATGGTTTCAGGCCCGCGCATACAGCGGCCGGAATCGGCAGGCGCAGCCCGGCCCATGCTTCAAAATGAAACGCGTCGCCCTCGCCGCGCAACGTACCGGGGATAATATTCATGGGAGGCGTGCCGATAAAACTGCCGACGAAACGATTGCCGGGTTGATCGTAGAGTCGCAACGGCGTATCCACCTGTTGAATGACGCCGTCCTTCATCACCACGATGCGCTGCCCCATGGTCATCGCCTCGACCTGATCGTGCGTGACGTAAATCATGGTCACGCCGAGACTCTGATGCAGTTGGCAGATCTCCACGCGCATCTGCACGCGCATCTTGGCATCGAGGTTCGAGAGCGGCTCGTCGAACAGAAACACCGCGGGCTTGCGCACGATGGCGCGGCCCAGCGCCACGCGCTGCCGCTGTCCGCCCGAGAGCGCCTTGGGGCGGCGCTCCAGCAAACTCTCCAGCCCGAGGATCGAGGCCGCTTCAGCCACCCGCGTGGCAATCTCCTTGCGCGGCATGCCGCGCAGTTTCAGCCCGAACGCCATGTTCTCGCGCACCGTCATGTGCGGATAGAGCGCGTAGTTCTGAAAAACCATCGCAATGTCACGGTCTTTGGGCGGCACGTTGTTGACCACGCGGTCACCGATCTGGATTGTGCCCGAGGTGATCTCCTCCAAGCCGGCCACCATGCGCAACACGGTGGATTTGCCACACCCCGAAGGACCGACCAGCACGACGAATTCGCCGTTCGCGATGGTGACACTGAAATCCCGTACCGCCGTGACGTTTCCAGGATAGACCTTGTTAACTTTATCGATGGTGACGTTGGACATCTTAAAACCCCTTATTTCATCGTCGGCAGTATAATTCCCTTCAGAATCACCTTCTGACATAACAGGAAAACCAGCAGCACGGGGAGCGAATTGATGACGAAAGCAGCCATGACCGTATACGGGGCGGCGGCTGTCTGGGAGAACTGGTACGTCCAGACCGCGATGGTCCAGATGCGCGGATCCTGGCAGACCACAATGGCCCATTCCCATCCGTTATAGGCAGCGATAAACGAGCCCAGCACGCCCACCGCGAGGATGGGTTTGACCAGCGGCAGCGCGACATGGAAGAAGATGCGCGATTCGGACGCGCCGTCAATCGTCGCCGCCTCGAACAGTTCCTGCGGGAGCGAATCGAAGAACCCCTTGAGCAAGAAAATCGACATGCCGCTGGCGGCACTGGGAAGCAACAAAGCGGCAAAGGTGTTGAGCAGGCCGAGATCGCGCAGCAGCAGGAACCCGGGTATGGCGGCGACAGCCGCCGGAAACGCGCTCGTCGCCAGGAAGAAGACGATGATCTTTTCGGTCTGCCGCAGTCGGAAACGGCTCAACGCATAACCGGCCAGAGGGTTGACCGTCAGGTTGATCAGAATCGACAAAATGACCAGGATAAACGTGTTGGCCACGGCCTGTCCCCGCAAAAACAGGTAATCGAAGACAGCCCGGTAACCGCCGCTGACCTGGTCCCAGACCAACGCCCGCCCATGATGCAGGAAGGTGATCAGAACGGCCTCCCGGAAAGGCAAACGCAACGCTTCAATGCTGCTCAAATCCAGGCCGTAAGCCTGATTCACGCCCGCCAGGGTCTGATACTTCTTCAACGCCAGTTTCTGGAATCCGATTTCAGGGAGCGTGTCGCGCACCTGCCACGTGGAAACCGGAACATGTTCACTGACGAAATCCATCCACACGCCGGCCAAGGGAACCGGCGGTATCACTCCGGTGAATTCGACAGCGGACCACGAATCGGCGTCACGCCAGTGCGGATTTCCCTCTCGCATCAGGCGATTCATGTAGGCCGTGTTACGAAATCGCGCCTCGAGAAAACCTGCAAAACCGTCGCGCCGTTCGGGCGTAACCGTGATGGCGACATGCCGCAGCGGAAACCGCTCAAGCAGGAATTTCTGCCAGACGGGCAACAGGTCCTTCGGGGCCGTGTCGGGCACCGGAAAAGGAAGGGCGTGGAGCTGGCGAAAGTCCGACACTTCCAACGCCTTGCCGGCGTACTCTTCCCAGACATAGGCCAGCGTGGCGGGCCGGAGAAAGCCTGCTGTGGCGTCTGGACGCGTGAGGAAACGCGTATGCCGGCCATCCCGGTATTCCTGGCGAAAATCGAGTAGATCCCGATAACGAACATCCTCCAACGGGACATACGTTCGCTGATCGATCGGCTCGCCGCTCCACTCGCTGGCTTCGACCTTGGCAAAGGTGTCGATGGAGATTTCCCAGGCGCGATTGAGGGCATCAAGAGACCCGTATTGGCGGTGCAGAAAACTGCCGACGTAACGCTGGTCGTAGGCGAGGACAGTCTCGCGAAGTTCGCAGGTACCGGCAAATTCACCGTAGTCACGGGCCAGCGTCTGATAGCCGTCGCGTGTAGCCCGATCATCAAGCGCGGCGAGTTGAGTCTCCGCCCAGGCATCGCTCTCCTCGCGGGCATCACCGATCTGAGTCCAACTCTGCCAACCCGCAGGAAGCGATGGGAAATCACTGCGCAACTGACGGATCGATCCCCGGTGACTCGGCGGAAAATAACCGCAGAGCACCCGCATGAAACGGTCTGAACGATTGAACAGGAAACCGGGCACCGGGTTACGCCGGTCGTAGTCGAACGCATTCGAGACCGAGCCGGTCAACATGATGCCAAATGGAATAATCATGGTCAGGCCACCCAGGATCAGACCTGTATAGATCAGAAAGAGCGCAAACCGCCCCTTCCCTGATTTCCGCTCCACCGTGTCGATGATAGGCATGCTTAATCATCCCCCTTCGCCTGGCGGAAATCCACCTGCCGCAGCAGACGCAACTGAAGCACCATGAAGCCGATCAGAATGCCACCCAGTATCCAGGCATAGGCGGTGGCGACGCTGAAGCGCAAGTTGACATAGGCTTCCTGCCAGATGGCCAGGCCCAAGACCATGGTTTCCTTGCCCGGTCCGCCGAAGGTCAGCAGGAAGATGTTGCCCATCGTCTGGAAGGTGGCGATGAAGGCGCCCACGAAGTTGATGAGGATCAGCGGTATGATCGTGGGCAGGGTGACGTGCCAGAATTTACGCCGCATGCCTGCGCCATCCAGACTCGCCGCCTCGTAGAGATCCTCGGGCACGCTTTTGAGCGCCGCCAGATAGATGAGACTTCCAATGCCCGCGCTTGCCCAGACGCCGGGCAGGATGACGCACGCCATCACGGTCGCGGGATCGCCCAGCCAGTCCACCGGCGCAAACGTCTGCCCGAACAGACCCCAGAGCCAGCCCAGAAAACGGTTGATGGTTCCCTGCGCGCCGCCCAAGAACATCTCCTTCCACAACAGTGTCACCACCAGCGCGCTGGTCATTTGCGGCAGGAAGAAGAGCGTCCGGAAGAATACCTTCAGGCGGGGGGCCTCCGCGAGCATGACCGCCAGGAGAATGGGCGTGAAAAACGCCAAAACCAGGTTCCACAGCACAAAACGGAAGGTGGTCCAGACGTAATGATAGAAGTTCGGATCAAGCATGATGCCAATAAAGTTCGACAGCCCTGTAAACGAAGACTTGCCCACGATCTTGTAATCCTGAAAAGCCATGATCATGCCGCGCAATAAGGGATAGTAACTCCACATCAAAATGGAGCCCAGGGCCGGCAACAGGATCAACCACGGGAGAAACCCCTTGTAGACGCCCGCCAGACTGGCCTTGCGCCGTAATTGCCCCCGCACGAAAAACACCAGCACCAGCACAAAAGCCGCGGCCACGACGGTCACAATCACACGGGCCCGGGGCCGGTACCGGTCCAGTTCGCTGGCCGGACGATCGAACATGATGCCGCTGTTGGCGTCGCGTTCGAGCCGCTGCAGCGCCGCAGTGTAATCGAAATCCCGCCCGGCGGGCCGCAGCACCAGGTCGATGACCTCGCGCTGATAGAAATCGCGGAATTGAAGCCATTTACCCATGAACGGCTCGACCACTTCCAGAATTTCGCCCCGATCAATCTGTTCCCACATGGCAATATAGTCCGGGGCGGATTCCTGCAGATAGTCGTCAAATCCCAGGCGTTTCAGTTCACGCGGATTGAGAAACCGGGCCTGGCCGGCAGCCACCTTGCGACGGATGTTTTCGTCGTTGCCCTCCGGACTGCAGACCCGCGTCATCAGCTTCCAGACCACGTCACGGTAGGCCTTGTGTTCGGCCTCGGTGACACCTCCGCGCCCGCGCACATCCTTGCCCATCATGAAGAAATAGTTCGATGCTTGGAGTACGGGCCGCTGCTGCCTCGTCATGCCCGGAAAAGGCATCATGCCCATGTCTTCGGGCTGGATGCCAAGTCCTTCGAACTCCGTCATATCGCCCGACCAGAGGGGAAACATGCCCACGTCCCGCCCCATGCGCCGGATGGTCTCGAGCATATCGTTGTACGGCGTGACGCCGATCGACCCCTCGATGACGTCGGCTTTGGAAACGGCCAGCATGTCGCCGTCCACCTCGACCTTTCCGGCGGCGATGGCTTCGGCCGTGAGTTCCACCGGCTCTCCGGTACGGGGGTGAATCATCCACGGTTGCCAGCGCAGGCGATGATAGAGGGCGATGGCCGCGGTGCACGCCTTGCTCGCGACATTGGCCCTCCAGGCAATGGGACGTACATTCGACAAATCCTCGCCCGTTTCCGCAACGATGAACCGGGTTTCCTGCTCGTTGAAGGTGTGGACCTTGCCGGTGATCGGGCTGACCCGGTCCTGCACCACAATGCTCGAATCCGTGGTGGCAATCCAAGGCGCGAAAGACCAGCTTGCGCACGTCAATTGAAAACCGAAGCCCCTCGTTCTGGGGTTGTAGAGCTTGCGCGCCCAATAGACCAGTTCATCATAGCTGCGCGGGGGTTTGGCTGGATCAAGCCCGGCATCGGCCAGAACGCGGTAACTGTAGAGAATGCCAACATAGGTGCCGCCACTCCCGGGCAGGGAATAGGGAACGCCATCCACCGTGACCACTTGACGGTAGACGGGTTTGATCGCCTTCCAGCCCTCCCACTTGGCTTCGTCGTCATCAATCTGCCCATTGAAATCAGGGTTTCCATCGGGGCGAAGTTTTGGGGTACCGTCGGCGCGCACGCCATCCTGGCCGATCCACTCGGTCAGGGGATAGGCCAATCCCTGCTCGACAGCCTGCCGGATGTCCGTCTCAAAAAGATCCGGGCCGACGTTACCCGCCATGCCCATGGCCAGGCTCGCCTGCATGCCGCCGGGCAAATCGATGCCGGACCACTGTTTCAAGTGGACCTGGGGATTCTCGCGCAAAAAATCACGCAAACTCTTCGGCAGACGTTGCTGGACGTTGTACCGGCTCGTGATGGAGACCGTCTGGGCCGGAGGGGAGTCGCCGTGCCCGTCACGCGCGCCGCCAATGGCGCACCCCATGAGGACCCACATCCCCAACAGGCGAGCGCGCCCCCCACTCGAAGGCTCTCGTAACTGTCGATACATAGCCGCGTATTATATACTCGACAGAATATAGAGGGTAGAAAAAACGTTTTGGGAGTAAGGCGCCGCGTCAGGAGCCCATGACCGGGTGGAAGACAACCGGAAAACCCGCAGCAAACCGGCCGATTCAGGGCTCTTCTGGAGCGTCAGCAGAGATCATGGCGCGGGAACCACACACCGAAACCCGACGACACAACTGGGAGCCCCCAGCGGAAGGTGATGATAGTCGCCACGGGCAGCCGTGCGAAACCCCCAGGGTGTGTTTCCGTGCCAGGACCCGCCGCGCACAACGCGCCAGACGCCGGTTGCCGGTCCCGTCGGATTTCGTGCGGGGCCCTTCCCGTAGTATTCCGCGTCATACCAATCCGCGCACCACTCCCGCACATTTCCGGCCATGTCATGGATGCCAAAAGGGTTGGCCGAATCGCGACCCACCGGCGCCGTCAATGCGAATCCATCGGTGTAGTCGGCGTTGATGGCCGTGTAGGTGATCTGGGCCTGACCCTTCGCGGCCGAAAGGAACGCCTGGGCAAACTTGCCGTAGGCCGCGCAGGTTCGATCCGCGAGATTTCCTGCGCCCGGGGGCGGCGGCCAGGCGTCGCCCCATGGAAACGTGCGCCGGTCCCCACCCCGTGCCGCCTTCTCCCATTGCGCCTCGGTCGGCAACGCGGCACCCGCCCACTCGGCGTAGGCGTGGGCGTCGTTCCAGGAGACATTCACGATGGGGTGCGTGTCCTGCCATGTCCAGGCGTTCGACGCCACCCTCAGGTCTGGTTCCGGCGGCATCGCCCGTCCCGTGGCCTGGCAGAATTTCCGGTACTGCGCCACGGTCACTTCGGTCGTGTACATGTAGTAGGCATCCAGATGGACGCTGCGCCCCGGCTGTTCGTCGGTGAACTTGAACAGGTCTCCCCGGTCCTGGGGCTGCGCGGTGTGCCACGCGTCGCGTTCCGGCGCACGCGTGCCCATCCGGAACTTCCCGGCTGGAATCAGCACCATCTCTGCGCCGTCCTGCACGTTCGTTCGTGTCACCGGCACCGGCCGCTCCGCACCCGCCACGACCGGCGAAGCGATCGGGCCGGTCGCCGATGCTGCTGGCACCGGCGTGCCGGGTGTATCGGAGACGGGTTCCGCGTTCCGTTCCATTCCAGCCGCCTCCTTGCAAAACGCATCGAACGTCCACGTCCAATAGAGAAAGGCCTGCCGCGCCTTCGGATCGCCAGCCATCTCGGTGAGCGCCTGGTCGCGCAGCGCTTTCATCCGGGCCACCACGTCCGGGGGCCAGCTTTCCCGAAAATGCTGATCGTCGGTCATTCGCATGGAATCTTCCCCGACGTTACGCATGTCGGCCTCGAGCAGGGGCCGAGTCCAGGTTGACCCCTCCCACCGCTCGCACTCGAGCTTCAGGAGCGCCCGGGCGCCGTCCGCGCCCGACCCGAAAAGCCTTCGGCACATCTCATCAAGTGTGGCGTCCACATCCAGCTCGGGGTTCCACAACACACGCATCCAGACGTAGAACGTGGGCGCGAGGGTGGTCCAGCAAGGCGCGGAATAGGTCAACACGCTCGACCCCCCAATGAATTCGCGGTTCGAACGATAGAAATCCTGCACGCCATGCGGATATTGGACCGGCCCGTACGTCCAGTCGCTCGGGCCGTAAGCGCCGAACCAGGTGTTGACGGGTCGGGCACCCCCGCCGGAACCCGCCGGAACAGGGGCGTCCTTCGCAATCCCGCTCCACGCGCGGAGTCTGGCCTCTTGTTCACGGCGAACGGCAGGCTGATGCATCAAGCCCATCGCGTAACTCATGTTCAATGCATGCACCACCAGATTAGAGGAAAAGGTGAGCCCCTCGGGACAGTTTGTATTCCAGGGATAAAAAATCACCTTTTTGTCGGGCCAGCGCTTCGCGACCTCATCCGACAGCCGCTTCGCGAACAAGCCAATGACCCGTTCGTGGACGAGTTGCTCGATCATTTCGAAAGCCCGGCGGTCACCATGCTGGGCGGCAAAGCCGGCCCTCAGTTCGCGGTCATCCCTGAACCGGGCGGCCGTCTCGCGGCAGGCCGGACAGTGGCAGGCCAGACCGGGAGTGGAAGGAAACCAGAGGTTCACGCTGGTGGACGTGATCCAGGAACCTGGGCGCGCACCCTTGTCCCACACCCGCTCGCAGCTTTGAAGTGCGAATGCGAGCGATTCTGGTGCACTGTAGCAAAGCACGCTACGATCCCGCGTGCCGTCTTCACGCAGGGCAAACAGTGAATCATGGATTTGTTCGGCCGACACGGAGCGTGCGACATCGGCGTGTTTTGCGCCCTGTTGCACGGTCTGGTAAGGCAGGCTCATGCCAATGCGCCACAGCGCCCGCTGTGGCACCGCAGTCACCGCCGTTTCACCGTCGGGAAGCACGCCGGGCGCGAAGGGCAGAATCTCCTGATCTGTGGGACGCGCCGCATGCGGCGAGTACGAGAGGGCCAAGAGCGCATTTTCATCCGGATGAATCGTTCGCAAATGGAAGACCGGCTGATCGCTGTAGTGGATCGGAGAAATGACGAGCGAATCCCGGCGGGGAATGGAACGTCCCCCGTACTCCGCCGGCCAATACCAGCGCACGCCGACGACGCGCTCCAGGAAGTCCGCCACGGCCCAAGCCGTCCCCTCGTTCGCGCCGGATACGCCTGACGGCAGCGTCTGCGTGCTGCCCACGAGGTAGACCCGGTTGGGACCGGTCTTGATAACAAATCCCTCGGCCGGAATCTGTGAGGCGTCAATGCCGGCTTGTCGTGTCTCCTCGCAATCACCGATCACGATAGCGGGCTGGTCTGTGCGCGGAGGCCGATCAACTCGTTCCAACGCGGCACCGGAACTGAGGCGGACCACTTCAATCAATTCGCAGACCAGCCGCGTGAGCACAGGCGGGAACGCTGCAAGCATGTGTCGATAAGCATGCGGATCGAAATGATCCCTTCCCGTCGCATCCGACACGTAGATCACGGCCGTAGCTTTTCCATCCAGGACGATCGGCACGGGGGCGTGCGCCGGCAGTTCCAACCGGGTGACGGGCGTCAGATCACGCGGACCGGCCTCTTGCATCGCGCCAGAGGGAGGCCGGCATGGTTGCCGTGCGGGGGTTCTGGCCGATCCGGGTTGCGCGGATTTGCAACTCGCACCGACAGCCATCCACGCGGCCATCATGGCGACCCCGCCCAGCGCGGACCCCACACGAGACATTGGGTGTTTGCTTTGCGTTTGGGTCATCTGTTGCTCCTTCTTTTACTCGATTGCTGTCGAAAGCAATCGACTGCTATCGATTCAAGGCGTCTACGACACTCGCCACGTCCTCACTTCTGCCCCAGCTCTCGCGCCACCTCACCGGCCAGGCCCAGCAGCTTCGCGTCCTCCTCGGCGCCGGGCATGTCGCGGAGGGTGAACCAGTCCTTGATGAAGGCATTGCTGCGCGCTTCCAGCGCCTTCTCGGCTTTCTGCTGGAGTTCCGGGCTGAGCTTCTTCTCCTGGATCGCCCGCTCGATGAAGATCAGCGCCTCCGCCAGTTCCACGCCTTCGCGGAACATCTCGAAGCGCTCGGTCGCCACCGGCCCGTCGGGGCCGGGATAGAGCATGGCCAACTGTGAAACCTCCGGTCCGGCCGGCCAGCCGCAACCCCCACCGTTGACGCCGAAATCGCTGATGCCGTCGCGGCCCGACATGATGATGTCTTCGCCAACCCGACGCTGGTCGTTCAACGGCGTGCTGTCGTTCCAACTCCAGCGGTACGTGTTGCAGAGAATGACGGACTGCGGCTGCAGCAGTTCGCGATAGCCCCGGACGGAAGGGAACCCGTAGCTATAGACCGTGCGGGCGTAGCGCACCTTGACCCATCCGTCTTTATAATCCCGGTTCACGTTGTGAGACAGTATCCCCCAGACGGCATCAGGCCAGAGTTGCTTGGCGAGCGCGGCGACATCCTCGCTTGGGCCGCCATGAGTGCTGATCCAGCCCAGGGCCGTCACGTCCAGCCAGCCGCGGGCCGTGATCTTCTTGAGCACCTCGTCGAAGACCGGCTTCCACAAGGCCAGCGCCTCCGCGCTATCGAGCGCAGGCTGCTTCATGCGACTGATCTTGCCCGTGGCCGGATCAAGCAACGACACCCACCTGTCCTTCTCGCTCGGTTCCTGTCCTCTCCAGCAGTTCAGTAGCAACGGAAATGGTTTGCCGACAGACTTGGCGACCATGTCCAGATACTTGTCGAAAGCGCTGAAGTCATGCTTGTAGCTGCCGTCCGGATGCTTGATCCAGCGGACCAGCCCCTCGGGATCCGTATTAACCGGGCAGAGATTAGCGAAGAACTGGCGCGAACCCGTCTCGGCCATCAACGCTTGCGAACGCCCCTGCAGCTCGAAGTGGCGATCTGACCAGAGCAGCACCCCATAGAGCCCGGCCACCACCGCCGGCTCATTAAACGCGAGGTTGCGCATGCGGAACTCCTTGGGATCTGGCAGGGACCAGTCGCCAACGCTCACACGCAACGGAACGTTGGTGGCCGGCAGCCCCTGGGCGCTGATCGTGACCCGCCCCTCGTAAACGCCGGGCTTGGCCTCCCGTGGCACCCGCACCGTGAACCACAGCGGCGCCACTGCGCCGGGACTGAAGGCCTTCCGCTCCAGCCGGCCGTGAAAGTTCTCCATCGGCGCCGGGGCCTGGCTCACCGGGATCTCCGCCGGAATGGTTTCGAGCAGGCCATCGAAGCGATGAGGGGCGACCGAGGATTTAACTCCCGATAACTCCCGCGGGCTGGAAGCATTCGCCGGCGGCGCGCCGGTCACGACCGGCACGGCATAGCGTACCTGCACGGCGGAGGCGGGCAGCGTCGCGCCGCCTTGCGCCTGCGCCAGATCCGACACCGTCGCCTTCAACCCCTTGATCGTCTGATCGGAGCTGACCATCAGCCGGCCGGAGAAGACGCTGTTGCGCGCGGCACGGATCGTAACCGGCCGCAGACTCTCGCACGGATCGCCGTAGTCGAACACGCCGATCGTATCGTAGGGCGCGGTGTTCCAGACTTGAATACCCTCGGGCCGTGCTGCGCTGGCTGCCACTGCGGCTGCGGGCGAGATGGACAACTGTGCGCTTATCAGTCCGATGGGATCCCAATATCTATTGCCATGCACGTTCTTGACATAACCCTGGGTATACGGGGCGGCATGCACCTCGATGGCCAATACGTTGACGCCCGTTCGCAGCAGCGCCACAGGGATGCTGATCTCACGCGCGTACCGATCGCACGCATCACTCGCGAAAACTTCCTTTGGATAATCTTCAGCCAGGGCCAGGAGATCCGGCTTATCGCCCGGCACATGGCGTCGGAATGCTTCCTTGCCGTTGACAGTGACCACGACCCCACCCACATAGTCCACGGAAAGGCGACACGATTTCACCTCCGCCGGATTTTTGACTTCAAACCTGCCTCGCACGAGCAGGGCCGCCGTGGCGCCATCTCGATTTTGGGGGCGAACGCCGCTACCGTTAGCGATCGTCTCGTGCGCGATCTGGCTGGGCAAGCGCACGCGCGGCCAGGTGCTATCGTCCATGGCCAGACCGGCCCAGCCCACCGGCGGCAACATGGAAGGCGCGGTCGAGGTGGCAGGCTTTGGCGCTATACTTGGCGGCCAGCCCCCGGCAAGTTTCAGCGGTTGCAGGTCCCAGGGCTCCAACTTGCCGTCATCGGTACGCACGGTGGCGCAGCGCTGCACCTGGAAGTGCCTCCAGAGGCTGCTGTTGTCGAGCACCACGGCCGTATCTCGCGTCACCACGTAGCGGGCGCGGTCCAGCACCCGCACATCTGCCGGCAGGTCGCCGGTCACTTCCGGGCCGATCAAGGTCCGCGCGCCACCCACCCCGACCAACGGAGGATTCGAAACGATGAGCATCCCGGCCCCCTGCCCGGCGCCTTGCAGATAGATGGTTCCTGCGGCGCCATAGCCGCAATCCTTCCAGACGACGGCTCCGCCCGCTGCGTTCATCGTGACGCTGCCGAAGGTTGCGGTTTTCGTCAGCACGACGGCGATGCGTCCACCGCCAGCGCCACCGCCCCCAGCACCACCATCGCCGCCTTTGGCCGAGATACTCCCGTTGCCCAGCAGTTCGCCGGCCCGGATATTCACCGCGCCGCCCGCGCCGGCGCCGTGACTCTTGGCGGGACCGCCGCCGCCGGAGGCATCGATCACGCCGTCCACGATCACCCGGCCGACCACGCGAATAACCGCAACCCCGCCCCCGGCCGACCCAAACCCCGATCCGCCGCCCGCCGTGACAGGGCTTGTCACCGAACCGTAGGTCGGAGTACTCGTTGCGCCCTTGCCTTGGCCGCCGGTCCATGTGGTAAAACCGCCTTCCCCGCCATGCACGCCGCCTGATGAACTGACGGCTTTGTACGGACCCGCACCCATGGCATAGCCGCAACCCGCCACCCGGATGGCACCGCCCAATCCAATCGTCAGGTTGCCGCCGATCTCCAGACCGAGCCGTTGCGTCTCGTCGCCAACGGCGGTTCCAATAGCCGTCTCGTTTGCATGGGTCAGCACGCCATTCGTGCCGACGGTCACGTCGCCCTTGACGATTAGGATTTTATCCGTGACGTTGCCGTTGGCGAAGGTCAGCGTCGCGGCCGCCTTGCTGCCGAGGGTCAAGGACTTGATGGTCACGGCGCCGTTGGTGAGGTCCAGTAGCGGCTGAAACTTGCCGCCATCGATCACGACATCGTCCGCCGCGCCCGGCGCGGCCCCGCCAGTCCAGTTCCCGGCGTCGGCCCAATTCGCGCTCACCGCGCCTGTCCACGTCCGCACCTGCGCAGGCGCTTCTGCAGCCCACGCGCCCGCGCCGCCTGACAGCCAGATTGCTATCATCGCCACGACGGACCACACCTGCGCTCGTCCGTGTTTGCTTTGCTTGCGCAGCATCACTTGATCCTGTTCTTGAGAGAACACTTCTTTCTCTGCACTCTTAGTCATACGCTTGATCTCACTCTTAGTCGGATACGCTTAGTCGATACTCTTAGTCCATCGCGGTCTTCAACCCAACGACTAAGCCGTTGGACGAAGTGTAACCGACGAAGTGTGGGACTAAGTGTTTTGCTGAACCCCGAACCCTGAGCCCTCTCTCACTTCCTCTCCACCTCCCGCGCCACCTCACCGGCCAGGCGCAGCAGCTTGGCGTCCTCTCCGGCGCCGGGCATGTCGTGGAGGGTGAACCAGTCCTTGATGAAGGCATTGCTTCGCGCTTCCAGCGCCTTCTCGGCGCGCTGCTGAAGTTCCGGGCTGAGCTTCTTCTCCTGGATGGCCCGCTCGATGAAGATCAGCGCCTCCGCCAGTTCCACGCCTTCGCGGAACATCTCGAAGCGCTCGGTCGCCACCGGCCCGTCGGGGCCGGGATAGAGGATGGCATGTAGGGTCCAGCCTGGTCCGGAGGGATATTCGGGGCCTCCGGGTTTCTGCAGGCGCCCATTTGCATCGCTGTACATGAACAGGTCGGCCCCAAAATCGCTGACCCCGTCGCGGCCCGACATGATGATATCTTCTCCAACCCGGCGATGAATTGTCAGGGGCGAGAAGTTGCGCCAGTTGCCGCGGTACAGGTTACAGAAAAACACCGCCTGGTCTGGCAGCAATGCGCGGTAGCCGCGGACGGACGGGTAGCCGAAGTCATAGCACCCGGCAGCATAGCGGAGTTTGACCCAGGAAATATTACGATCTTTCCAATCGGCCGTGACCTCATGCGTAACCATGATCCATACGGCTTCCGGCCAGAGCTGCTCCGCGAGATTGGCATAGCCCTCATCCGGTCCTTCCTGGTCAGCGGTCATACCGAAGGCCGTCGTGTCCATCCAGCCGCGGGTCTTGATGCGCTGGAAAAACCCGTCAAACACAGGCTTCCAGAAGGCCAGCGCCGCCGACGCGTCGTCATTCGGATTCGGCGTCTTGAGCGGCTCTGTCTTGCCCGTTGCCGGATCGAGCACCGAAACCACAGCCACTGGCATCGCGCCCCTCTTGCCTCCTTTGCCCATTCGATCTCCCCAGGCCTGTACCCGCAAGGGCTGCGGCTCGCCGACTGACGTGGCAATCATGTCCAGGTACTTGTCGAGGATGGTGAAGTCGTGCTTGAAACTGCCATCCGGCTGCTTGATCCAGCGGACGAAGCCTTCCAGATTAACTCGACAATGGCGCGAACCGACTTCGCTCATCAGTGCGTGCGATCTGCCGACCATCTCCAGGTGCTTGTCCGACCAGAGCGGAACCCCGTAGTGCGCGGCTACGCATCCATCCTCGTGATAGGCCATATTGCGCATGCGGAAATCCTTCGTGTCTGTCATGGCCCAGTCGCAGATGCCCACGCGCAACGGGACGTTGGTGCGCGGCATCCCCTCGGCCTCGATGGCGATCTGGCCTTGGTACACCCCGGCTTTCGCTTCCTTGGGGACCCGCACCGTAAACCACAACGGCGCCACCGCGCCGGCAACCAGGGACTTCCGGTCTGCGGGCGCGGGTGCCTGGCTCACGGGGATTTCACCGGGAATGACGTCCAACAAGCCATCGAAGCGGTCGGCGGGAAGATGGGACTTTCCTCCCGATGGATCGGCATCGCGATTCGACGGCAACGCACCCGGCACCACCGCCACGGCATAGCGGATCCGGATGGCGGAGGCCGGAAGCTTAGCGCCGCCAGAGGTCGCCGTAAGGTCCGACACTTTCACATTCAACCCTTTGATCGGCTGATCCGAACTCACCGCCAGCCGTCCCGAAAACACGCTGTTGCGCGCGGCCAGGATGGCAACCGGGCGCAGGGGCTCGAGAGGATCGCCGAAATCGAACACGCTGAGCGTATCGGTCGCCGCGCAATTCCACACCTGAATGCCGCGCGGACGCACAAGGTTGGCCGCCGCCACGGCGGCAATGGGCGTCACCGACAGCCGCGCGTGCAGGAGTCCAATGGGCACCCACGGAAGCGAGCTGTGGGCCTCTCTGCCGCCGCGTTTGACATAGGCCACAGTGACCGGCGCGGTATGCGTCTCGATGGCGAGCACGTTCACCCCTCTCTGCAGCAACTTGGCCGGAAGCTCAAAGTCCTGCAAGCTGCGCTCGCGTTTCGGAGGGGCACTCGCGTAATTACCCTTCGCGTCCGTAAACGCCTCCTCGGGATAGTCTGCGGCCAGGGCCAGCAGATCCGGCTTGTCGCCGGGCACATCGCGGCGGACCGCTTCCACGCCGTTGACGTAAACCACCACCCCGCCCAGATACTCCAGCGAGAGGCGGCAGGACTTCGCCTGGGCCGGATCTTTCACCTCGAACTTGCCGCGAACGAGCAGGACAGCCGTGGCGCCATACCGCGTTTGCGGACGGGATGACTCGCCAGCACGTGTCGGCAGAGGCAGTCGGCCACGCGGCCACGTCCCGTCGTCCAGGTCCAGGCCGGACCAATTTGTCGGCGGCAGAGTGGAAGACGCGGTCGAAGTCGCGGGCTTTGGTGCTATTCCGGGCCATATTCCGGCCGCCCCGGTCGGCACGCCCAACGGCGTGAGATCCCACGGCTCCAGCGTACCGTCGGCCGTGCGCGCAAAGGCGCAACGCGACACCACGAAGTGCCGCCACAGGCTGTTGTCGTCCAACACCACGGTAGCATCTGAATGCGTGCCGGGCGTGGCGATCGGCTCAGCGCCGATGCTCGAAGAGGCCAAGGCCAAGACAAACGCCGCCGGGAAGAGGGATCGCACTCTCATGAATTCTCCTTATTGTTCGAGGCTCTTGTGATTCCTTCTATCCTAATCGTCCGATTTCAAAACCTTTCGCATCGACATCGACGCACGTGGCGCTATGCTGTCCCAATATATGGCAGGTCATCCGGTCGTGCGGAATCACGTACGGAACATGCAAGTGTCCGGTGAAAACGTGCGAGAAGCGATTCTGAATATGTCCCGCATAAAGTCCGGGCGCTTTGCTCTGCACATACTTGTTCATGTCGCGGTACGGTTCTCGTGTGAAAATTGCCGTCCGGTTCTCCGGTGTGTCCGGCGGCACATGCGTGAACAAGAGGTTCGTCGCGCTCTGCCGCCCGGCGCCGTCGAGCCACTCCTCCGTGCCCGGGGGCACTTCGCTGAGCGCGCTGTCCATCAGCCAGAGCGACACCCCGTCACACGTAATGGTGCGGTTGTGAAAGGCGACGCCGTGCGCGGACCAGATGGCCTGGATCGTGGCGACCGCAGGGTCGGGCACCGAGCGCCAGTCCGAGGCGGGCGCGGCGGGCCTGGGCACGTAGAGCGCCTGATAGTCGTCCACGAATCGCCAGCCTTCACCGGCCTGTTCGACCTGGCTGAACTCGTGATTGCCGGGGACGGCGTGCCAGGGCGCCTTCAGTTCGGCCATCATCTCCACAGCATAGTTCACATTCTCGGGGCTGTGCCAGTCTACCATGTCGCCAAGGATCACGATCAGATCCGGAGACGACGCATTGATCTTGTCAGCCAGCTCGCGGAAGCTTGGCCGCGCCAGCGCGTACATTCGTCTGGCCTGCACCATTTCCTGGGCAGGATCCTGATCGGAAATGAAATGCAAATCCGCCACGATGATGATTCTCATGATTCACCTGTTCCTTACTTCCTTCGCCACCTCACCGGCCAGACTCAGCAGCTTGGCGTCCTCTTCGGCGCCGGGCATGTCGCGGATGGTAAACCAGTTCATAATGAAGGCGTTGCTGCGAGCTTCCAGCGCCTTTTCGGCCTTTTGCTGGAGTTCCGGGCTAAGCGTCTTCTCCTGAATGGCCCGCTCGATGAAGATGAGCGCCTCGGCCAGTTCCACGCCCTCGCGGAACATCTCGAAGCGCTCGGTCGCCACCGGGCCGTCGGGGCCGGGGTAGAGGAGCGACATTTGGGACAACCCAGGTCCGACCGGCATGCCAGGGGCGGGCGCGACGCCGTAACTGCCGTCGGGGCGCTTGAACCCGAAAAAATCAACCCCGAAATCGCTGATTCCGTCGTGCCCCGACATGATGACGTCTTCCTGGGCCCTGCGAATGTCTGTCAGCGGCGAACTGTCCATCCAGCAGCAGCGGTACGTGCTGCAGGACACGCCGGGCTTGAACCTAAAAAGATGGCGATATCCGCGGACCGCGGGAAAACCGTAGCCGTAAACCGTGTTGCCGTAGAGCACCTTGACCCAGGGATTTTTCGGATCTCGCCAGCCGCGTGTCTTTTCATCGCCAGTCACCGTTCGGATTCCCCCATCATGACTGACGACAGCCCAGACGGCGTCGGGCCAGAGTCTCTCGGCGAGCGTGGCGACGTTTTCCAGCGGCCCACCGTGGAAGATATAATAACCCAGGGCCGTCTCATCCAGCCAGCCACGGGCCTTCACCTTCTTGAGGACTTCGTCAAAGACCGGCTTCCAGAAGGTCACGGACGCCTCGGTGCCAGGTTCGGGCTGCGGAATGTTCTCGATCTTGCCCGTCGCCGGATCAAGCTGAGACACCTTCCCACTACCTTTTGATGCCCAGCCACCCGCATGCCAGCAGTCCAGCCGTAACGGCAGCGGTTTGCCAATGGACTGGGCGACCATGTCCAGGTACTTGTCGAAAATGGTAAAGTCGTATTTGTAACTGCCGTCCGGTTGTTTGATCCACCGGATAAGCCCCTGGCTCTGCGCACAGGTATCAGCGCCAAGGGCGGCATAGACCTGGCGCGAACCCACTTCGGCCATCAGCGCGTGCGACTGGCCCATCAGCTCGAAATGCCTGTCCGACCACAGCGGAACCTCATAGTGCGCGGCCATGGCTTCCGCCGAATGCCACGCGAGGTTGCGCACGCGGAAATCCTTCGGGTCCGGCATCGCCCAGTCGCACACGCTCACGCGCAATGGGACGCTGGTGGGAGCCAGTCCTTCGGCCGCAATCGTGACCTTGCCCTCGTACACACCCGGGCCGGCGCTGGCGGGCACCCGGACCGTGAACCACAGTGGCGCCACTGCGCCAGGGACAAGGGACTTGCGGTCCACGAATTGATCGAAAAACTTCTCCGTCACCCGTGGCGCCTGGATCACCGGAATCTCGGCGGGAATGGCGTCGAGCAGGCCGTCGAAGCGCTGGGCGGCGACGTAGGACTTTCCTTGCGAACATGTGATCGCATCCGCATTTTTCGGCGGCGTGCCGATCATGACCGGCGCGGCATAGCGGACGCGCACGGTCGCCGCCGCAAGCTTGGCGCCGCCCTCGGCCTGCGTCAGGTCCGATACCGTCGCCTTCAGCCCCTTGATCGGTTGATCGGAGCCGACCATCAGCCGCCCGGAAAATACGCTGTTGCCCGCAGCGCGGATCTCGATCGGGCGCATGGGCTCGAACGGGTCGCCGTAATCAAACGCGGTGACCGTGTCGTAAGCGGCGCAATTCCAGACCTTGATGCCACCGGGCCGTGCCCCGTTGGCGGCTGCCATACCGGCGGGCGCCACCATCAGGCGCGCATTCAACAGTCCGATCGTCGGCCAAATATCCGGCGCTCCGGACTCGATTTGCTTGAAATTGATCGGGGAGGAATGGATCTCAATAGCCAGGACGTTCACGCCCTTGCGCAACAGCGCGGCGGGAATGTTGATGTCGTGCAGTGTGCGACCGCGCAACGCCAGGCGATCCCGGTTCTTCTCGTCATCGGTCCGCAAGGGCTTGCCCTGCGGCGTCGTGAAGGCTTCCAGCGGATAGTCTTCGGCCAAGGTCAACAGGCCCGGCGTGTCCGGATCCCTTTTTCCGTCCGGCACATGGCCCCGGGCCGCTTCCTTGCCATTGACCGTGACCACCACGCCTCCCCAGTAGTCCAGGGAGAGCCGGCACGCCTTCACCTGGGCGGGATCCTTGACTTCGAACTTGCCGCGCAGGAGAAGCGCCGCAGTGCCGCCCTCCCGGCGTTGGGGACGATAGGGTCCCCAAAGACCAGGGGTTGAGAAGGTCCCGACCGGCTGGGGCAGGCGGGCGCGCGGCCAGTCGCGGTCGTCCATGTCGGAGCCGGTCCAGTCCGCCGGAGGCAGCGGAGAAGGCGAGTGTGTGGCTGCGGGCTTGGGTTCTAACATCGGAGGCCAACCCCTACCATGACCCAAAGGCGCAAGGTCCATTGCCGCCAACGTGCCGTCGGCTCCACGCACATAGGCGCAGCGCGACACCAGGAAGTGCCGCCAGAGACTGTTGTTGTCCAGCACCACGGTGGCGTCCGCGTTCGTGCCGGCCGCCGTGGCGACCGGCTCAGCGGCCAGCGCGCTCGCGCCTCCCGCAAAACACGCCGCCATCATCACCACTGCGAACCACACCCGTGCCAGTCCGTGTTTGCTTTGTCTGCGAGTCATCCGTGGCTCCTGTTCCTGACCGATTGATACCGATGGCTGTCGATCGCAATCGACTGCAGTCGATTTTAAGCGTCTACAAAACGCTCCCTTTCTCACTTCCTCCCCAGCTCCCGCGCCACATCCCCAGCCAGACCCAGTAGCTTCGCGTCCTCTTCGGCGCCGGGCATGTCGCGGAGGGTGAACCAGTCCTTGATGAAGGCATTGCTGCGCGCTTCCAGGGCCTTCTCGGCTTTCTGCTGGAGTTCGGGGCTGAGTTTCTTCTCCTGGATGGCCTGCTCGATAAAGAGAAGCGTCTCCGCAATCTCCACACCCTCGCGGAACATCTCGAACCGCTCGGTCGCCACCGGCCCGTCGGGGCCGGGATAGAGCATGGCATTTTGCGTAAGCGCCGGTCCGGACGGCCAGGAGACGCCCCCCCCGTTGACGCCGAAATCGCTGATACCGTCGCGGCTCGACAGGATGATGTCTTCGCCAACCCGACGCTGGTCGTTCAACGGCGTGCTATCGTTCCAGCACCAGCGGTACGAGTTGCAGAGAACGACGGACTGCGGCTGCAGCAGCGCGCGATAGCCGCGAACGGAAGGGAACCCGTAGCTATAGCACGTTTGGGCGTAGCGCATCTTGACCCAGGGATTTCCTCCGTCTTTCCAATCCCGGCTCATGTCGTGAGACAGAATCCCCCAGACGGCATCAGGCCAGAGTTGTTTGGCGAGCGCGGCGACATCCTCGGTCGGACCGCCCTGAGAGGCGATCCAGCCCAGGGCCGTCACGTCCAACCAGCCGCGGGCCTGGATCTTCTTGAGCACCTCGTCGAACACCGGCTTCCACAAGGCCAGCGCCTCCGCGCTATCGAGCGCCGGCTGCTTCATGCGACTGATCTTGCCCGTGGCCGGATCGAGCAGCGACACCCACCTGTCCTTATCTTCTCGCCAGCAGTTCAATCGCAACGGAAATGGTGTGCCGACAAATTTGGCAACCATGTCCATGTACTTGTCGAAAGGGGTGAAGTCGTGCGTGTAACTGCCGTCGGGATGCTTGATCCAGCGGACCAGCCCCTCGGAATTCGCCAGGGCGCCCGGGCAGAGATTAGCGAAGACCTGTCGCGAACCCGCCTCGACCATCAGCGCTTGTGAACGCCCCTGCAGTTCCAAATGCCGATCCGACCAGAGCGGCACCCCATACTGCGCGGCCACCACCTCCGGGTCATTGTACGCGAAGTTGTGCATGCGGAAATCCTGGGGATCCGGCATGCGCCACTCGCCAACGTTCACACGCAAGGGAACGTTGGTCAGCGGAAGCCCCTCGGCGCTGATCGTGACGCATCCCTCGTACACCCCCGGCACGGTCGCCTGTGGCACGCGCACCGTGAACCACAGCGGTGCCATTGCGCCGGGCATCAAGGCCTTTCGCTCCATCCGGCCGCGGAAGTTTTCCATCGGTGCCGGGGCCTGGCTCACCGGGATCTCCGCCGGAATGGCATCGAGCAGGCCGTCGAAACGATGCGGAGCGACGCTGGATTTACCTGTCACGACCGGCCCGGCATAGCGCACCTGGATGGCGGAGACGGGAAGACTCGCTCCGCCTTGCGCCGGCGCCAAATCCGACACCGTCGCCTGCAACCCTTTGATCGTCTGATCGGAGCTAACCATCAGCCGCCTGGAGAAGACGCTGTTGCGCGTGGCGTGAATCGCGACTGGGCGCAGGCTCTCGCCCGGATCACCGTAGTCGAACACGCTGACCGTATCGTAGGGCGCGCAGTTCCAGATCCGGATACCCGCGGGCCGCGCCACGTTGCCCACTGCGGCAGTAGCGGGCGAAACGGACATCTGTGCGCTCAACAACCCGATGGGTTCCCAGAAGGATCCCGTGTCGGCAGTCTCGAGCATCTTGACATAAGCCCGGGAATACGGAGCGGCATGCACCTCGATGGCCAGTACGTTCACGCCCGGTCGCAGCAACGCCACAGGTATGCTGATCTCACGGGCGTACCGATCGCACGCATCACTCGCGAACACGTCCTTGGGATAGTCTTCGGCCAGGGCCAGAAGATCCGGCTTATCGCCCGGCACATGGCGGCGAAGAACTTCCTTACCGTTGACCGTGACCACGACCCCACCCACATAGTCCACGGAGAGGCGACACGACTTCACCTCGGCCGGATTCCTGACTTCGAACTTGCCGCGCAGGAGGATCGCCGCCGTTGCACCTTCCCGCGACTGGGGCCGCATCCCGTCCGAGCGACCACCGCTCCGGCCGCCCGGTACCGGCCGGGGAAGGCGAACACGCGGCCAGGCACTGTCGTCCATGGCAAGCCCCGCCCAGTCGGCGGGAGGCAGTGTAGAAGGCCCGGTCGAAGCGGCGGGTCTTGGATCGACCTTCGGCCAGATATGTTTGCGACCGGTCAGCGGTTGCAGGTCCCAGGGCTCCAACTTGCCGTCATCGGTACGCACGGTGGCGCAGCGTTGCACCTCGAAGTGCCGCCAGAGGCTGTTGTTGTTCAGCACCGCGACCGTATCTCGCGTCACCACGTAGCGGGCGCGGTCCAGAACCCGCACATCCTGAGGAATGTCGCCGGTCACTTCCGGGCCGATCAGGGACCGCGCGCCACCCACCCCGACCAGCGGAGGATTCGAAACGATAAGCTGGCCGGCCGCCTGCCCGGAGCCTTGCAGGTACATCGTTCCGGCCGCGCCATACCCCAGACTCGTTCCGCCGCCGATTCCGCCCGCGGCGCTCATCGTAACGCGGCCGAAGGTCGCGGCTTTCGTCAGCACGACGGCGATGCGCCCCCCGCCGCCGCCGCCGCCCCCGCAGGATGGAACTCCATCGCCGCCATTCGCGGAGATGCTCCCGTTGCCCAGCAGCTCGCCGGCCCGGAGATTCACCGAGCCGCCCGCGCCACCGCCGCCCTGGCCAGTGCCGCCAGCAGCATCGATCACACCGTCCACGATCACCCGACCGGCCGCTCGAATGACCGCCACCCCGCCGCCGGCACCAACAAAACCCGATCCCCCGCCCGCCGTGACAGGGTTTGTCACCGAACCGTAGGTCGGAGTACTCGTTGCGCCCGAGCCGTTCCATGTGGTAAAACCGCCTTCCCCGCCATGCACGCCGCCTGAGGAATTGACGGCTTTGTAGGGACCCGCGCCCTTGCCGTACCCGCAACCCGCCACCCGGATGGCACCGCCCGCGCCAATCGTCAGGTTGCCTCCGATCTTCAGGCATAGCCGTTGCGTCTCGTCGCCCACGGCGGTTCCGGTGGCCGTTTCGTTCGCATGGGTCAGCACGCCATTCGTGCCGACGGTCACGTCGCCTGTGACGATCAGGATCTTGTCCGTGACGTTGCCGTTGGCAAAGGTCAGCGTCACGGCCGCCGTCTGGCTGGCGAGGGCCAGTGACTTGATGGTCACGGCGCCGTTGGTAAGGTCCAGCACAGGCTGGAACTTGCCGCCCTCGAGGACCACATCGTCCGCCGCGCCCGGCGCGGCCCCGCCAGACCAGTTCCCGTCGTCAGCCCAATTTTCGCTCACGGCGCCGGTCCACGTCCGCACATTCGCAGGAGCTTCTGCAGCCAACGCGCTCGCGCCGCCCGCCAGCCAGATTGCCATCGTCGTCACGGCGTACATCGCGGGCCACACACGAGACAGTCTGTGTTTGTTTTGCTTTCGGGTCATCCGTTGCTCCTTTTCTTGATCGATTGCTACCGACAGCTATCGGCTGGAATCGACAAGGCCTCCACAACACCGCACTCTCACTTCTGCCCCAACTCCCGCGCCACCTCGCCGGCCAGGTCGAGCAGATTCGCATCCTCTTCCGGGCCTGGCATGCCGCCGATAAGGAACCAATTCTTGATGAACGCATTGTCCCGGTCTTCCAGATAGCTTTCCGCTCGCTGCTGGAGCTCCGGGCTGAGCTTTTTATTCTGGATGGCCCGCTCGATGAACAGCAGCGCCTCACACAATTCCACGCCCTCGCGGAACATCTCGTAGCTCTCGGTGGCCACCGGGCCATGAGGGCCGGGGTATAGTAGAGCCATCCCCATCAAATCCCTTGGGTTACGGGGCCAGCCACAAGCCATATAAGAGTACCCGCCTTGGGCGTTCTTGAGCGGGAACAGATCCGCTCCGAAACGGCCTAGCCCGTCGTGACCCGACATGATCACGTCTTCGACGACCCGGCGGCAATCCGTCAGCGGCGATCCCCAGCCAAAGGCTGCCCCCCAAAAACTGGTGAATTTCTGGCGCGGCTTTAACAACTCGCGATAGCCCCGAACCGAAGGCTTGCCGGCAGAGTAGACGCCGTGCCGGAACAGCGCGTCCTCTGCGAGGGCCTCATGGCTGGTAAGGCTCCAAACACAATCGGGCCAGAGTCTACGAGCAATATCTTGGGCCTCCTCCGGCACCCCAGTATTCACAGTATTCCACCCCATAGCCGTTACTTTCAGCCAGCCGCGCGCCTTGAGCTTCTTCAGAATCTCATCAAACACAGGCCGCCAGAACTCATAACTCTCCTCGGTGCCCCAGAGCGGCTGCTTCATGCAATCAATCCTGCCCGTCGCAGGATCGAGCAGCGACACACCCTTCACCCCGCCCCATCCCCCCCAGCTCTCCTCTCCTTTCCCTGGCCCCGGCAACTCTCCCCAGCAGTTCAGTTGCAGGGGAAACGGCTCGCCAACGTATCGGGCCACCATGTCCAGGTACTTGTCGAAGACGGTGAAGTCGTGCTTGTAACTCCCATCCGGCTGCCTGATCCACCGGACGAGCGATTCGGCATTGCTGGGCACAAAACGGTTTCCCCAGTACTCCACGGCCAGGTTGGCGTACACTTGACGCGAGCCCACTTCAACCATCAGCGCCAGCGATTTGCCCATCAGCTCGAAGTGCTTGTCCGACCAGAGCGGGACCCCGTAGTGCCGGGCCACGGAATCCGGCGAATGATGGACGAAATTGTGCACTCGAAAATCCTTGGGATCCGGCATCGTCCACGCGGAAACGCTCACGCGCAGCGGAACGGTCGTGGGCTTCAGTCCTTCGGCCGAGACCCTGACCGTGCCCTCGTATGTGCCCGGCTCGGCGTCCTTCGGCACACGTACCGTGAACCACAGCGGCGCTGCGGCGCCCGGGATGCCAAGACGGACGTTCCGGTCATAACGCCAATGGAAGAACCTCTGCTCGGGATGCTCTATTTCATCCTGCGATAACCCCCCGGCCACGGGGATTACCGCTGGAATCGCGTCGAGCAGGCCGTCGAAACGGTATCCCGGCAGCCAGTCCTTCCCCGGTTCGGCCGCCACGGCATAGCGGACGCGCACCGTTGAGGCCGGGAGCTTCGCCCTGCCCTGAGCCTGCACCAGGTCCGTCACGCTTACCATCAGGCCCTTGATCGGCTGGTCGGAGCTGACCATCAGCCGCCCCGAGAACACGCCATTGCGCGCGGCGTGGACCGTGACCGGGCGCAGAAGCTCGGTTCGGTCGCCATAGTCGAATGCCGTGACCGTGTCATAAGGCGCGCAGTTCCACACTTGGATGCCCTGCGGCCGCAGCACATTTGCAGCCGCAACGTCAGGGGGTGACTCCGTCAACCGCGCACTCAGCAGCCCAACGGGCGGCCAATCGTAACCCTGCTTATTGAAGGCCCTGAAATCCATTGGGGCGGCATCGACCTGGATGGCCAGGACGTTGAGTCCCTCTCGCAGCAGGGCCGTCGGAATCTCCACTTCCAGCTTGCGGTCACGGAGCGCAAGGCGGTCCGCATTCTCCTTGTCGCCGTGCAACAGTGGCTTGCCTTTCGGATTTGTCCAGGCCTCTGCCGGGTAGTCCTCGGCCACGGCATCCGCCAGGTTCGTTTGGTTGGCGGGCAGATGGCCGCGGGCCACTTCCTTGCCGTTGAGGTAAACCGCTACCCCGCCCCAGTATTCCAAGGACAAGCGGCACGACTTCACCTGTACGGGGTCCTTGACCTCGAACTTGCCGCGCACCAGGAGCACGGCCGGGAAGCCCCCCTGCATGTGCGGGCGGCGCGATTTCGGAACGGGTTTAGGCAACCGGACGCGCTCCCAGGCGCTGTCCTCGAAGGTCGGGCTGACCCACTGGGCCGGAGGAGTCACCCAAGGTGCGGTCGAAGCCGCGGGTTCGAACGTCAGAAGCTGCCAGCCAGTGGAAGACAGCGCAAAGTCCCACGGCTCCAACTTGCCGTCGGCAGTACGGACGTAGATACATCGCGGTACAACGAAGTCTCGCCAGAGAGTGGCGTCATTCAGTACCGCCACGCTGCGGGACTCCGAAGGGGAATCTGCCGGGCTGTCCGGAGCTGGCGGCTCCGCGCCGATGACGCTCGCGCCCATGACCAACCACGCCAGGGCCATGCCGCCAACCACGGCACATGCTCGCGCAAAAGCATGTGTGAGCAGATTTCTGCCGATTTTGTTCTCCTGTGAGCTTCTCGTCTTCTGGTTTCTGTTCATTCTGTTCTCCTGTGAGTTTCTCGCCTTCTGGTTTATGTTCGTCTGACAGGACTGACAGATCGGTCCAATCGGTCACCGTTCACTTGATCTCCACTCTAAGCACTCCACCGTTTTCCAAGACGACCTCCTGGGTCTGCTCCTGGCCGCCGGGCAGGCGCCACGTGAGCGTCAGGGGGCCAGCCTCGGTACGGCCAAAGCAGGCCTGACTGACGCCGGGCAGGACGTTCCACGCGCCCAGACAGCGTTTATCGATCCAGCCGGTGACCGCCACCGGCCCCTTGCTCGGACCACTGACCGGCAGCACCGCCGCAGCCATCATCGCCGCACGGTCGGCATTGCTGTTCTCCCGGAACACCACCCACACGTCCCCATTGTTCAACGCCAGCGCCAGATCCGGCGCGCCGTCGTTGTCCAGATCGGAAAGGCATGCCGACGTCTGACCTTCGAGCGCCGCGAGCAGAAGGCCTTTCCACCCCATGTTGATACTTGCGGCATTGCCGAAGCTGCGAAAGCCGCGATTAAAAAACATTTTTGGCTCTGCGGCGCTGTACCCGATCACGACATCCTGGCGGCCGTCGTTATTCAGGTCACCGGCCATGCAGTCAATGCCCCGGCGCGACGCGCCATAACTGAGCTCACCGGTCAGATCAAACGTCTCGGCAAACGTGCCGTCACCCGTGTTCTCCCAGAGATAACTGCCTGCCCGATTTACACAGAAGACGTCCAACCGGCCATCGGCGTCGAAATCACCCAGACAGGCGGCGGACGGACTTTTTCCGAGTTGCACCGCACAGGCCACGCCCGCCGCGAACGTGCCCGGCCCGGTAGCGCGGAACAGTACGCTGCCATTCTCCGTCGGCATAAGCACATCGGCCAAGCTATCACCGTCGAAATCGGCCACCAGGCAAGCGCCCGGCTTGCCGAGTTTCGCCAGTTCGACGCCCGGCGCGGTCAGGGCAGTCGCGGTCGCCTTGCCCTCCGCGTCCAGAGCCACGAGCACGGGCCAGGAATCGCCGCTCACGAGCAGACCGGAACGCCCTTGGGTCCCGACGTCGAGCGCCGCAAGGGCGACGCAACCGGTGAATACCGCGCCGCCGAGATCCAGCGGCTTGGCCAAAAACTTGCCGTCAGCCTGCTGCGCGTGCAGCGACGCAGTCTGGCCGTCGAAAGAGATCAGATCCAACCTCCCCTGCCCCGCAAAATCACCCCACGCGAATGCCTGCGACTTCGCCTGCAACCTCCGGGCCGCCGTACAATCCGTGAATGTCCGGTCCTTGGCCTGATCGAACAAACGATCACCCGACTCGCAGGCGACGAACAGCGCCAGCTTGCCGTCCCCGGCCAGATCCACCGTCCGGACAGCCCGAATCGCACCGGTGAGCGATGCCAGTTTTACCGGCCCCTTGCTGAAGGCAAAACCTTCGGCAACCGGCACGGCGGGGTCATCGTCGGCCAGGACGTAATCCACGGCCCGTCGCAGCATGTCCGTGCCGCCATGCCAGACGGTCAGAAGCATGCGGTCATTCAGGTTGTTCAGATTCCAGAGGCCATCCTCTCCGCCGTCGAACACCGCCCAGGCGCCGCCGATGTTCAGGAAGGCGCGCCGACGCGTATTCCCGCCGCCCAGTTCCTTCGTATCCTCGAACTCGCCTACGAAGAACAGCGCCGGCTTTCCGGCGGCGAGCATCTCGCGCAAGACGGCGGCGGCATCGTCATCGCCGGCCCTGGAAATATCCAGGCGGAACGTTTTCTGCTCCTCCTTGCCCTTGAGCGCCTCGCGAATCGTGGCGGTGTACTGGTCTTCCGCCTCCCCGGGCTCGAGATCCACCCAGAAGATCGAGCCCGCCTGCTTCACGAGGTGGACCGGCGTGAATGAGGGATTGATCATGGCGCGGGCCGCAGACGCGGCAACAGCGACAACGATAACAACGATGTAACGATTTCTATTCATCGGTATGGATCTCCTGGTTCAACGTGATGTTCGAAAACTGCGTGTTTTGTGTAGTGATACCATTCGAACGCGCCCAATCGACTGCACACAGAGCTCTAAAAAAGATAGCATGTAGTGGGCCACGTGAGCAAGAGCATAACCCGACAGACTGCAATTCTGATTTTGGAGATGAGACCATCGGCGTCGGGGTCGGTATCGGGATCGATATAACCAACGGAAATTCGACCCGAACCCGATTTCGAGTTCGACTGGTCGGATGTGCTCAAAATGAGAATTGCTGGTTTTGCGCTTGAACAGTCGCCGGACATTAGCGTATGATGACCCGCATGTGATTCCGCCAGCCCGGTCGGGCGGGCAGGTGCGACACGCAGGAGAGGTGGCCGAGTGGCTGAAGGCAGCGGTTTGCTAAACCGCGGTACTGGTTAACGCTGGTACCGGGGGTTCGAATCCCCCCCTCTCCGCCATTTTATGCGGTTCCATCAGCGGGCCCCGTCGGGGCTCGCTTTTGTTTTTGGGAATCCGGGCATGATGTATATCAGCACACGCGGCGGGGACGCCCCCATGCCGTTTCAGGACACGGTGCTCACGGGTTTGGCCCGCGACGGCGGCTTGCTGCTTCCAGAGCGGATACCGGACGTGCGCGATCGCCTGCACGCGTGGCGTCAGCTCGGCTTCCGCGATCTGGCGTATGAGATTATTCGGTTGTATGCGGACGACATTCCGGATGCCGATCTGCGTCGGATCGTCGACACCAGCGCTGCCGCGTTCCGCCATCCGGACGTCACACCGGTGGTTCCGGTCGGTCCGGTGCATGTCCTCGAATTGTTCCACGGGCCGACGCTGGCTTTCAAGGACGTGGCGCTTCAATTTCTCGGCAATCTGTTCGAATACATTCTCACCCGCACCGGGCGGGAGCTCAACATCGTGGCGGCCACGAGCGGCGACACGGGCAGTGCCGCCATTCACGGCGTGAAGGGACGCGCGCGGATGCGCATATTTGTCATGTATCCCCGCGGCCGGGTCAGCCCGGTGCAGGAGCGGCAGATGACGACCGTTCTCGATGCCAACGTCTGCAACCTCGCCGTCAACGGCACATTCGACGACTGCCAGCGGATCGTGAAGGATCTCTTCAACGATCTGGATTGGCGCGACGCGCATCACCTCGGTGCCGTGAATTCGATCAACTGGGCGCGCGTGCTGGCGCAGATTACCTATTATTTTTACGCTGCGTTTCGCGTCATGGACACAACCGGCGCAACGCGGGTGCGGTTTGCAATCCCGACCGGCAACTTCGGCGACATCTTTGCGGGGTACGTGGCCTGGCGGATGGGCCTGCCTGCCGACCGCCTCGTGCTGGCGACAAACGAAAACGACATCCTGACCCGCTTTTTCACGACCGGTGTTTACACGGCGGGCGACGTCGTGCCGACGCTGAGCCCGTCCATGGACATTCAGGTGGCGAGTAATTTCGAGCGCTACCTCTACTACCGCGCAGACGGCGACCCGGAGCCGGTGCGAGGCTGGATGGGAGCGCTGCAGACGGAGGGGCGTTTCGCGGTCAGGGGCGCCGGTGGCGCCGCGCCCCTCGATCCGATCATCCACGCGGGACGCGGTGACACCGAAGCCACCGTGCACACGATTCGCCGTTTCTGGGAAGACTACGGCTACCTGCTCGATCCGCACACGGCCGTCGGCGTGCATGTGGGCTTGCAGCATACCGACGCCGGCGCGCCGATGATCTGTCTCGCCACCGCGCACCCCGCGAAGTTCGGAGACGCCATCGTGCGCGCCACGGGGACTGATCTGGCGCACCATCCGCTTCTCGACGCCCTCACCGGATTGCCGACCCGGGTCGAGGCTGTGCCCGCCGACACGCGCACCGTGGCCGCCCTGATCGCGCACAAAATCGCGCGGAGCGCCTGAATTGCAGATCTGTTGCTGATTCTGTTTGACATCACGCCCGGAATAGACGATTGTATGCGCGTGCTGAAGTGGGTTTCAGCTCCATTTAAAGGAAAGACGGAGTACGATGAAGAAATGCGTGTGGATGTTTGCGGCATGTGCAGTCGTCGTTTCGGTGGTCACCGGTTGCAAAGAGGAGAAGAAGCTGCCGCAACCGGTCACGGATGAGGCCTCTGACGACACGGCCAGAATCAGCGAGCCCAACGAGATCACGATGGAGCAACCGGTTGCACCTTCTGCCGATCCGGAGAAAGTGGTCGCGCGCGTCGGCAAAAAAGAGATCAAGCAGGCCGACGTGAACAAGATTGTCGACGGCCAGGTAGCCCAATACGGCGACCGGGTTCCAGCGGCCTTTCAGGCGCAGATGCGGGCCGAAATGCAACCGCGTGTCCTCGAAATGTTGATCGCGCAGCGGGTGCTCCGCGACGAAGTCGCCCGCCGCGAGATTGTCCTGAGCGACGATCTCATCACCGAACGGATCGAAGAAATCAAGAAATCGCTCCCTTCGGAGATGACCCTTGAAAAAGCGTTGGCGCAACGCGGCATGTCCATGCGGGAGCTGCTGGACAACATCAAAGAGGGGATGCAGTTTGAGAAATTGATCGATGCCGAGCTGGAAGGGAAATTGGTGGAGCCCACCGAAGCCGATGCGCAGGCGTTCTACGATGAGAAGAAAGCCGAGAATTTCACAACCGAAGAGAAGGTTCAGGCGAGCCACATTCTGATCACGCCCGAAACCAAGGACGATGCGGGCTGGACGGCCGCCCAGGAAAAGATTGAGGCCTTGGCGCAGGATTTGAAGGACGGCGGCGATTTTGCAGAACTGGCGCTGGCTAACTCGTCGTGTCCGAGCAAAGAGCGTGGCGGTGATCTTGGCGCGTTCCCGCGCGGCCAGATGGTGCCTGAATTTGATGCAGCCGCCTTCTCACAGGAAGTGGGCGTCGTCGGCGACCCCGTCAAAACGCAATTCGGCTTTCACCTCATCAAGGTGACTGACAAAACGGTTGCCGGTGAAGTCCCCTTCGAAGAGGTGAAGGAAGACATTCTGAAGTCGCTCGTGAATGCTGAAAAGGCGAAAGCCGCTGAAGCGATCATCGATGGCCTGAAGGCGAAAGCCGACATCGTGCTGGTCGACTAATCTTTCTGACTGTCACGCCACAATCCCGCCACCTCATCAATGTAGAGGTCGAGATACTCCGGCGCGGCGGCAGATACATGGGGCATCAGGAACAGGTTGGGCGCGTGCAACAGCGGCGAATCAGCGGGCAGTGGCTCGCGAGCAAACACATCCAGACAGGCGCCGCGCAACCGCCCCTCGCACAACGCCCGCACCACGGCATCCTCGTCAATCGCATTGCCCCGCCCGACATTGTAGAGAACGGCCCCGGGCGGTAGCAGTGCCAGTCTCCGGGCGTCCATGAGGTGGTCGGTCTCCGTCGTCCGCGGCAGGACGAGGATCACGTGATCGGCCTGCGTCAGCGCGGCGTCAAGCTGTGAGACGGGGAGCAGGCAGTCAGCCGCATCCATCCAGGACGGACGGGAGGACAACGCGGATTCGGCCGGAGTCTGGCGCTGAATCCCCGTCACACGCACGCCGAACGGCTTGAGCAGGCGTCCCACCCACTCCCCTACCCGTCCGAAACCGACGATCACCGCATGCGTCCCGCGCACGCATCGCAGACGTGCGGCGAGTGTTGCGCGAGGCCAGATGTCACCGGTCGCCTGACGCCGCGCACCCTCCAACAGTCCACGGCTCTCGCCCAGCACCATCCCCGCAACGGTCTCGGCCATGAGCGCGCCCTGAAAGGCGCCGTAGGTCACCCGCATCCCCGGCCGCGGGGTGATCTGGAAATAATCCCGGCCTGCCGCCGGCGTGGAAATCCAACGCAGGGCGGGCGCGGCATCGATCCATTCCTGCCGAAAGCACCACCCGATCCCCATCTCGACTTCGGCAAGCCCCCGCGCGAACGCGGCCTCGTCGTCGTACACCGTAACCGTCGTACCCGGCAACGCGCGGCGCAATCGCTCAGCCTGCGCCGCAGTCAGCGCGAACGCGGAAACGGACGAATGCAGCCATACCGCGACCCGCCAAGACGATGCCGGTGTGTCAGTCCCCTCATTCATTGTCCCTTTGGGGTTGTTTTTTGGAACGGAACGGCCACCAACCACGCTTGTTCTTCTCTTTGTCACGCTTCTCGATCGCATCTTCTATCGCCATTTTTTGAAAGGGCAACATGCGCTTGCTGCCCGAAGCCACCGGATCCCGCAGCTTTTCCTGTCCGAGGAAGGTCACCACCGATTCCTCCGATTTGAGCTGTGTCTTGATGAACACGTCGGGCGTGGCCCGATGGACGACCGTCAGCATCCCATCGGGCGCGATGTCGACGGTGGGCGGAGTCACCCGCAACAGCGGCCCGAGGGAGTAGGTACGCCAGACACGCGTTGCCGGTTCGTCTTTAATCTGCAGGAATATTTCCTCCATCTGGTTACGTACCCAGTACGCGAGCCTCATCTGACGCTGGAGCGGCGGATGACCCGGAAAGACCTGGGCCACCCGGGCCAGCTCCAACCCGGGCACGACGTCAAACGACCGCGGAAAGGATTCATAGCGCGTTCCGCCATGCACCGTCACCAGCCGCACCAGGTAACGCCCCGGATCGCGCACCGGAAAAAAGCGGGAGACTTCGACGCGCCCCTCCCAGACATCGTTTGCCGCGATCGTCACCTCGCCGATGTTCGCTTCGGGGTCGAACGGTTCGATCAGATCCCGGACCTCTCCGCGTGTGACGCTCATCAACAAATGGGTTCCGACCAATCCTTTTCGCACCTCGAACACCCGCGTCGTCCGATTGTGGATGCGAATGTCGGCCACAATCGGCTCACCCGCAATATACACCGTCTCGGCCGTTCGAATCAGAAGCCCCATCTCCTGCGCCTGACAGCACAGTACAGCCCCGACCAGCCACGCGCCACTTCCGGCAATCTGTTTCAGCATCTTGCACCCCATTTCTGAATCCGCTTGTTAAACCCCCACGACCAGCCCATCGTAACTCACATCAACACCGGCTGGCAACTCCGACCGCAACGTCTCATGATCCAGATCGTGACACAGATGGATCAGGTAGGCCTGCGGCGCGCCGATCCGGCGGAGGCAAGCGAGCGATTCATCAACCGTGAAATGGGTGGCGTGCGGCACATAGCGCAGCGCGTCCAACACCATCAGGTCAACCCCGCGCAACGCCTCAACCGACGCGTCTGGCATCCGGTGACAATCAGGAACAACCCCCAATGCGCGCCCTCCCCAGTCAAACCGAAATCCGCAGACTTGCCCGTCGCCATGCTCAACCGGAATGGGTTGCACCTGCACATCACCCACCGTAAAAGGGGCCGTCACTTCGCAGAATTCGGCCAACGGCCGGTAAACGCCCGGCGTGCGCTCCGTCCCCACATAGTTATAGATCCGGCGGATTTCCGACAGCGTCTCGTGTTGCGCAAATACGGGGATCGCCCTCCCCTGCATCGTGTTAAAGCGACGAATGTCGTCAAACCCAAAGACGTGATCCGCATGCGCGTGGGTGAAGACGACCGCATCAATCCGCGGCACCTGAAATGTCAGGGCCTGTTCCCGAAAATCGGGCGGTGTGTCCACCAGTATGCGCGTCTCCCCTGCCGACACATAGACGCTCGTCCGCCGCCGCCGGTTGCGGGAATCAGCGGAAAGGCAGACCCCACAACGGCACCCGATCATCGGCACCCCGACAGAGGTGCCTGTACCGAGAAACTGAACTTGAAATTCGCGATCCGGCATGAGGTTCCCCACGGTAACGGCAGTGGCGAATAGCATAGGCGCTTTCGGTTTGAAAACAAAGCGTTTGTTTATGAAGCCAGCCTGTTTTTTCACACGCCTCCCTTGTTTGAAACCCCGAACTGTGCTATTGTCTGCACATGAACAGGTGGCTTTTTCTTCTTTTGGCCTTCCCCCTCCTTGCCTGCTCCCCCTGGGCGGAAGGGGCGGACGCGCACGTGACGATCGAGGCCGAGTCGGCTGGAACCGTCGACGCGCCCGTGGTCGTCGTGACGACGGACACGGTTCCTGAGGGCTCCAAGCTCGTGCCGGACGCGTCTGGCGATGCCTATCTCGCAATCCCCCAGGGACAGGGGAATCCGCCCGAAAATCCCGCGGGAAAAGCGGCGCTGATGATCGATGTCCCGGCAGACGGCACTTACACGTTGTGGTGCCGCGTCTGGTGGATGAATGAATGCGGCAACTCCTTCACAGTCCAAATCAATGATGCCCCCCCGTTTCTGTTCGGAGAGGATGCAACCTATAAGACCTGGCACTGGGTGCGGTACCCCGTGGCCCGGACCGCCAAGCCGATTGCGCTGAAGGCGGGTCAAAACACGCTCACGTTTCTCAACCGCGAAGACGGTGTCTGCCTGGACCAAGTGGTGCTGAGCACCAACAGGCGCTTTGTCCCGGTCGATCAGGAACCGGTCGGAGTGAAATCAAAATGAGGCCTGTCGGACGTGTGTGTGAGCACCTGGCGGGTTTTGGGTTGGTGGTCGCGCTCGCGCTGGCCCCGACACAGTGCGGCTTCACCGCACACGGGATGAATGTCTCGCCCGCCGACCTGCTGCTGCTGCCCATCTCCCTTTGTTGGCTGCTGGGCATCCTGATCACCGGACGTTGGCGCCGATTCGTCCCGCGCCGGGTCGTCAGAGCAGGGATCGCACAGCACCCGTTCTGGGTGTTCTGGCCCCACGGGCTCTGGGTGCTGATCGCCACCGTCTCGCTCGGTGTCGCGCCAGATCGGACCGCCGCCGTCCAGGACGTCATCCAACTGACCCTCTACATGATCGTCGCCCCCGTGCTCGTCTTTGATTTCATTCGCCCTGCGGAGGCGCTTCTCCCCCGACGGGTGGCACTCGTGCTCGCCGCCTTGCTTGTGCCCCTGCTCGTCACCATCGCCGTTGCGGCGGCGCAGTACGGCAACCCAGATCTCGATGACCTCGCGGTGCGCGGCCTGTTTCGCAACCGGAATGTCCTGGGGGGCTTTCTGGCGCTGACTGCACCGATCCTGTTCGGACTCGCAGCCGATGCGCGCGGAAGGCTGTTGGCGCGCGGCGGCGCGATCCTGGCGCTGCTGGCCGTGATGGCCGTCACACTCGCTGGCGCCGCCTATGCCGCAATCACGCTGACGCTGCTGCTGATCGCCGGCCGGAAGGGCGCGCGGCTGTTCCTGACGACCGCGCTCTGCCTGGCACTCTGGCAGGTATGCGTCCTGCCCCGCCTGCCGCGCGAGAATGATCTCGCACACTTTCGATCTGTCGCGCTTTTTGATGCGAACGGCGCACTGGAACGCCGATACCCCGAATGGCAGGCCGCTGTATCGCTCATCCTGACCCATCCGCTGCGGGGTGTGGGCGCGGGAAACTACCAGCGCGAGATCGGGCGGTATTACGACGTGGTTCCCCGTGCCACCGGACCGTCCGAGCCGGACAGCCAGAACCTCTATCTCGTGATCGCCGCTTCAATGGGCCTGCCGGCGCTGTTCGCGTGCATCGCCCTCTTCGGCCGGGCTGTCTTCGCTGCCGCACGCGCCGCGAGGGGGTTGCGGACCTGGCAGACGGGGCTCGCCAGCGGACTTGCGGCTGGCATCAGCGCGTTCGCCCTGACCGCCCTGTGGCACCCGCTGCTGGTGCGCGGGATCGGCATCCCCCTGGCTGCGGCACTCGCCCTGGCCCACGGGATGGCCCGTCGCGACGACAGGCCGTTTTTTTCAATCGCTTCTCAACCTGTTCCGGACACCCCTTGAGGATGTGTGCCCATGGATTCTAAACGTGAACCGATCTTTACAATCCCCCCCGAAAAGGGGCCGAATCGTCTGATCCGGCTCCTCCTGCGTTCCACGCACAGTCTGATCGAGCGTGCGTTGGGCCTCCGCGAGGTGGACAACATCTACGCCAACGCCTGCAGCCTGAATCCGGAGACCCCCTTCTCCGACCGGATCCTCACATCCATGGGCGTGGCCTACACCTATTCGGAGACGGATCTGGCGGTGGTTCCCAAGACAGGCCCGGTGGTCATTGTGGCCAACCACCCGTTCGGCGGCGTCGAAGGAATCGTCCTCTTGTCGCTGCTGAGCCGCGTCCGCCCGGATGTGCGTGTGATGGCCAATTTCATCCTTCACGCCATTCCGGAGATGCGCAATGATTTCATCTTTGTCGACCCCTTCGGTTCGACGGGTTCGGCGCGGGCCAACCTCAAACCAATCAAAGAATGCATGGCGTGGCTGAAACAGGGGGGCCTGCTCATCGTCTTTCCGGCCGGCGAGGTGTCCGGTTACGACCGTCGCGCCAACCGCGTGCGCGACAACTTCTGGAGTCCGACCATCGCCGCGATTATCCGGAAAACAGAAGCCACCGTAGTGCCGATGTTTTTTCCCGGACGTAACAGCACGCTTTTCAACGTGGCGGGCGTGATTCATCCCCGGCTGCGCACTCTGATGCTGGTGCGCCAGGTGGTCAACAAACGCGGTCGCCGCCTGTTGGTGCGTATCGGTTCGCCGCTGACCTGGAAACATTTGGAACGGGTCGCGACCGATGACGCGGTGCTGGTCAGCTACCTGCGGTTCCGCAGTTACCTGCTGGACGAGCGGGCAACCCGCCGTCAGCGGCGCCTCTTCCTGGCGCATCATCCCCTCGCCCTCCCCCAAGATCCGATCATCCCGCCCGAGCCGACCGAGCACCTCGTGAAGGAAATTGCCCTGCTGCCGCCGTCAAATAAACTCGTCGAGAGCGGCGATCTCTCTGTGTACATCGCCCGTTCGTCCCAAATTCCCGCGATCCTCCGGGAAATCGGCCGTTTGCGCGAAATCACCTTCCGCGCCGTCGGCGAAGGAACCGGCAACGAGATCGATTTGGACGATTTTGACTACTACTACAACCATGCGTTCATCTGGAACCGCACCCGTCAGGAAATCGTCGGCAGCTACCGCCTCGGCCTCGCCGACGAGATCGTCCGCGAACACGGCGTGCAGGGGCTCTACACCCATACACTCTTCAAGTTCGACGAACAACTCATGGATCGCATCCAGCCCGCCATTGAAATGGGCCGGTCTTTCATCCGCCCTGAATACCAGAAGGCCTACATCTCCCTTTTTCTGCTGTGGAAAGGGATTTCGACGTTCATCGGCCTGAATCCGCATTACCGCATCCTCTTCGGTCCGGTGAGCATCACCAACGAGTACCGGGAGGCGTCGCGCGGTATGATCCTCGCCTGCATGCGACAGATGTGCATGGCCGGAGAACTGGTCTCGTTTGTCTCCCCGCGCATTCCGCCCAAGCCGCCGCGCCGCGCCGAGTGGTGCATGAAGGAATACCAGCATTTCCTCGCCGATCTGGACCTCATGGCCAATCTGGTCTCCGAAATCGAGCCCGATCACAAGGATATCCCGGTCTTGCTCCGCCAATACCTCAAGCTGGGCGGAAAATTGCTCGCCTTTAATGTCGATCCTGAATTCAGCTCGGTCGTGGACGGCCTGATCATGGTCGAACTCTCGCAGGCATCTCCCAAAACCCTCCGCCGCTACATGGGCAATGATACGGCCGACGCCTACCTCCGCTACCACGGCATCTCCGAATCAAGTGAGTCCCCCACATGACCCTGCTGCTGCTGGCATCCTTGGTTTGGGCTTTCTCATTCGGACTGATCGGCAACACGTTGAAGTCGGTCAATCCGGATGTGGTTTCGTTTTTCCGGTTGGCCTTGGCCGCCGCCGTTTTCGCCCCATTCGCCCGCCGCCTCCCATGGAAACGCGTCATTCAGTTTGCCGGCGTTGGCGCCCTCCAGTTCGGGGTGATGTACCACGCCTATAACTGGTCATTCCAATACCTGAAAGGGTACGAAGTCGCGCTGCTCACGGTCACCACGCCCTTTTTTGTGACCGCCCTGAACGACCTTCACCGCCGGCGCTTTAAACCGCTCAACGCGATCCTGGCCACGCTGGCCGTCCTCGGCGCGCTCATCGTCCTGGTACGCGGCCCGGTCGCGCATGCACCGCTTGTGGGAGTCTTGCTGGTCCAGCTTTCCAACATCTGCTTCGCGTTCGGACAGCTCATCTACCGGCGTCTCGACACGCGTGGCGAAACGGTCGCCTCCGAAGCCGGCGCCTTCTTTTACTGCTATGTCGGCGCCACGCTTGTCACCGCGCCGCTCGCCTTCCCCGCTCTGAGCGACACCATCGCCGCCCTGACGGAGCAACAGCTCGGCGCCTTGATCTATCTGGGCGCAATCGCTTCGGGCGTGAGTTTCTTTTTGTGGAATCGCGGCGCCCGCTGCGCCTCGGCCGGCACGCTTGCCGTGATGAACAACCTGAAGATCCCGCTGGCTGTCCTGGTTTCGTTCCTCGTCTTTGGTGAATCAGCACACCTGCCGCGCCTGCTCATCGGCGGCGGACTCGTGATTGTCGCTGCGGCGACCGCCGTCTGGAAACGTGGAAATGATTGAGCGTTTTGGTCTCTACCTGGTCATGACCCTCCCCCGCGTCGGCTACGAACGGTGCGCCGAAGCCGCCGTGCGCGCCCGCATCCGCTACCTGCAACTCCGCATGAAGCGCGTCCCCCGGGAACAGGTCGAAGCCACCGCCCGGGCGGTACGCGCAATCACGGCGGGATCTGAAACACGATTCATTCTCAATGACGACGCCGATCTGGCCGTACAGGTCGGCGCCGACGGCGTCCACCTCGGGCAGACCGATGAGCCCCTCGCCGTGGCGCGCGCGCGCCATCCGCATCTGCGCTTCGGACTCTCCACTCATGACCCACAGCAAGCCCTGGCTGCGTGCGCCCAACGCCCCGATTACATCGGCGTCGGTCCCGTTTTTCCCACGACAACAAAATCTCTGCCAGACCCAACCCTCGGTCTGGACGCCATGGCCGCAATCATCCTCCGGTCACCGGTCACCACCGTGGCGATCGGGGGAATCAACGCCGGAAACCTGACCGCCGTGCTCCAGGCAGGCGCCATCAATTTCGCCGTCGTGCGCGACGTCTGCGCCAGCACCACCCCCTACGACGCCCTGCGCCGCCTCCAGGATATCTGGATGAACCTAAAAAGGGCAGAAGACTGTGAGACTGTGAGGCTGTAAGGATTGGGATGCCATCGGTTATGCAAACGGGACTGTTCACCATTGGGTGCGTGCGAATAAATCTGTAACCTGTTCATTTTCAACCTCATAGCCTTACTGCCTTTCAGCCTATAGCCTTTTTTAGGATCAATGGAGACGGCGGCGGTCGGCGCTGCAAGTGTTTGACGATGCGGTCAACATCCGGGATGGCGTGCGCGAAAAACTGCTTGAAGCCGCGGCAGAGATAGTTCAGCCCCGGCTCGCCGTCAGCGGTTCGAATCAGACGGTTTTTCGGGCACTCGCCCCAGCAGTCCCGGAGATACAGACACTGGTGGCACTGCGACGGAAGCGTTTCGTGCTTGGCATAACCGAATTTCACCTGTGACCGCGAAAACGCCATCTCGACGAGACGTGCCTGCATGATATTGCCCAGGCTGTATTCGGGATACACGTAGTGGTCGCAGGCATAAAGCGATCCATCATTCTCCAATGCCAATCCCTTGCCGCAAAATTCGCTGTAAATGCAAATCTGCGAGGGCATCCCCATGTGCTGCGCCACGAGCGTTTCAAAATGGTTGACGAAGAACTTGCCGATGTCCCGGTTCCGCCACTCGTCGAAGATCTTGCAGAGGAAGTAGCCCCAGTCTTCCGGATCGACCGACCAATCGGTTACAACGGAATCTGGATGTCCGGGGCGCGCGCGCGGATCACCGTCGCAGGGCAACGTTTCCGGACCCCAGGCCTGCGGCGCCGCCCGCTCGAAGCCCGTGTACTCGACGATCGGGATGAACTGGGTGCGGTCGGCAGCGATCTCCCGCCGCAGAAAACGGTACACGTCCAGCGGGCGACGGGCGTTGTGCCGGTTGATGCAAACCATCGCGTTGAAGGGCACGCCGTCTGCCGGCGAAACCACTGCGATGCCGCCCGCCCAGTGCCACTTCGATAATTCCTCTCCCGAACGGTCACGTTCCCTCTGGCGCGCCAACCGGAATTAAGACATCCACCCACTTGCCTGCCGTGTCGCCATTCGGATTGGGCCACTGTTGATAGGTTGAGGTGGGGGACCAGGAGGCTTCTGTCGGTATCTCGCCCCCAACCCCGTCATTGCGGATTCTCCCCTGCGGTCGGGGCGGGAAGAGCTTCCCATCCACCTCGGCGAGGATCATGCCTCGGGTAAAGCCGGGATACCGAAACCGTCCATCCTTGTCCGACTGCACGGTGGCGATTTTGTTCTTTCCGTTCTTCATGGACTCAACCGTATCCGATGGATTCACCTCCCCGGCGAGCACAATATGCACCGGCACCGAAAGCGGCTTGCCGGTATTCTTATCCACCACCCGACCGACAACGCCATGCGGCAGTTCCACAAGCCCCTCGCCCAAGAGCAGCCGCATGCCGCGCGGCGGGATGTAGACCGGGCCATACATCTGGAAGCCATTATCAACCATATTGTCGCCGTAGTACTTCTTCGCAAATTGAACTTCCCCTTCCGCTACGCGCACGATGCCACCGGATTCGACGTCCATGAGTTCGCTCATGTGGTTCCGGGAAATCCATCCGTTCGATTTTGCAAGGCCGGTGGCGCGACCCACCCGGCTCTTGATGAGTTCCGGCAAGGTCCGTTCCACGCGATTGCGCTGCCAGTCGCCGTCTGGCGAGATGCCGGAGAAATCGAGCTGCGAGTAGATCTGTTCAGCCTGCAGCCGGTTGGGGCCGCCGAAGACATAGTTGGGATTCCAGATGTAGAGATATTCCCGCACGGCGTTGGTCCCTTCGTTGACCAGCACAAAGAGCGCCTTGCGGCGGACGACCGGCCTGTTGCCCACCAACTCGACCCCGGCCGGCCGTATGAAAGCCGTCACCTTCGTTCGCGCGGTCGGGCTCTCCGCCGTCACGGCAAACCCGACATCGCCCTCAAACTTTTCCCCTAACTGGAAGAGGCCATCCGTACGCCAGTAAGGAAGGAATTCGATCTGGCCATCGTCGTTGAAATAACCGAATTCATCCAGCGCCCGCAACACGCTTGTAGCGGCGACCCGGCTGGCAAGCCCGCGGATATCCACCCCGATATCGTGCAACAGCGCACGGCCCAGCGCCACACGATCAGAAGCCTGCGACCTTCCGGAGGTGGTCATTGTCGCGGCGTTTGGAAGCAATTGCGCTGACAGCGAGGTGTGGGGGGCGGCCAGGTAGCGGAACAACCCCAGCGGGAAACGGTCGGCCAGCGTGGCCGCGGCGGAGAGCGCCTCGCCGCCTGCCGGGCCTTCCAGCAGCGCGCGGGCGGCGGCAGTCTCGTGCACCGAGCCGGCCTCGGCGCGAACCAGGAGATTGCTTCCCGAGAGCGAGCCGCGAGCCGCCGCGTCCAGGGCCGGAACCGCGGCTTTATCGGTCCAAGGCTGCCACTGCGGCAGGCGCAACCGGGAAGCGGTCACCCGAGCCGGATGCGTCAGCAGCGTGAAGCCCATGGTGCGCGCGCCGGCCTTCGCGGGCATGTTGACCAGCGCCATCCGCCAGATGACGTCCCCGGCGCTACTGCGCTCCACGCTCATCGAGGGTTCCTTGTCCCTGATGACAAACCCCTCTGCGTTCTGAGCCAGCCAGGTAAAGCCCCGGTCGCCGTTGCCCAGAAAAAAGTGTTTCACGAGCCCCTTCTGGAGACTTCCGTCTCCCACCGGATCAGCCCCGTTGAGCCACAGCATGCCCGACTTGGGATCGAGGCTGCCATAGCCCGGCGGCAGGGGCTTGCCGGCGACGGCTTCGGCTGGATTGCCGGCGATGGCGGTATCCACCGGTCCGCTGAGTTCCATGACCAGGTCGAGTTTCTCAAGCGCGGTTCCCTTGGGATCACACGTTACCTCCCCGGTCATGGACCCGTCCGCGGCGTAGCGCACGCGCAGGCGCCCCTTCAATTCTCCCGCCTGCCATGTGGCGTTGGCCTCTACGCCATCGTCCGTTTGAAGCAGTTCGGCCGACGCGTCAGCCTTGACCTGAAAGGGCATCCCGTCCATGACGGCTTCCAGGCGCACCGGCGCCGCCAATTGCGGTCCGCGGCCGATACGCTTGAGCAGTGGCAGCGGCCACTCCTTCTCGGTCCGCCAGACCAACGGAATGTCGTTTGTCACTGCGAGAATCTCGAGTTGAGCCGGCAACCCGATATCATCCACCGTGAAGCTGTGCCGGGGTGTCATCACCACGCGGTTCGACAGCGTGATGTCGGCGCGGACAGTGGCAGTGGCCAGCAGCAGCGCAATGACAGCGACACAGGATGTCCACTCCAGATGGCAACGCGCACGAAATCTCAATGTTACATTTTCTGTACTCATCATGCTCCCTCACTTTTCACACGAAACGAAGTCCGTTTGTATCGTCTTTTACTTCTCACATTCCCCATACAAAATCCGGTAATCGTGATACGGTATCAAGACCGGCCCGTAGCGTTCGCCCTTCTCCCCGGTGCGCGCGATGAGTTCGCCCGTCTCCAGATCCGTCAGCACCGGCGTATCATCCGCCTTCGCGGTCACGGCTGCCCAGACCGTCTGAAGCCTGGCGGGAATCGCCGTGCGATCGAGCGCCGCACTGCGCTTCTGCGTATTCGGGCCGCCCAATACACGTGCGGGGTTGCGGATATCCAACGGCAGTTCGACGTCCTCGTCGGATTCATTGAGAATCACGAACAGGGCCTTGTATCCCTTGCCGTTCTCCAGCGGCCGGCGATAGACCGTGACGCGCACCTTGCTCTCGTCGCCCGGCTTGTCACCCATGCGCACCTGCGCGTCGTTGCGCCAGAACGGCAGTTTCTCGATGCCGGCATCCTCGAAGAACCCGAAGCGCGAGAGCCGGCTGAGCAGCCGCACGGCCTGCTCCTCGTGCTCCATGTGCGTGAGACCGAGGGTCGCGCCGGCGAGCAGCTCGCCGCCGCGCGTGACGCCAAAGTCGTGCAGAAGCCCCAAGCCGAGCATCTGCCGGTCGAAAACCGGGTTGTCCCCCGACCCCGTCGGGGTCTCGGCCGGCACCATCGTGGCGATCAGGCCGGAATAGTTCATTCCCATCGCGCGGTAGAGCGAGTTGGGATAGGCGACGATCAGGTCGATGTCGTAGGACCGGAACACGGCCCCGCAATCCTGCAGGATGAGGGTGTCCCACAGGAACGATTCGAGCATGCGCGCCGAGTTGTTCGCCCGCACATGCTGCCGCTGCGGCACGTTGTTCTCGGCGTGCACGCGGGCCAGGCGCTTGTACACGTCGCGCATGAACGGCATCGTGAATCCCGCCTGCCACGGCAATTCGTTCGTCCCTACGGAGTCCAACGGGCGGTACCAGGCATCGCCCATGGCCACGTTCTGCGACGTCTGCGCCGGCTGGTACGGATCCATGAACCAGCCGACCCACCGGCCGATGCGCACGAGGCGCTCGAGGTAGAAGATCGCCTTGTCCTCGTAGAGCCGGTTCATTTCGTTCAGATTCATGAAGGTGGACTCGCCGACGAACAGGTAGCGCCAGTACGGCGGCTTGTCTTTGCGCCATTCGCCGCAATTCTCGTAAGGAATGTTCGTGGGCGCGCCCGATGCCGTCCACCACGCCTTCTTCAGTTCCTCGTCGCCGCACAGGTACACGGGATCATTGAGATCGCCCCGGAACGTGTATTTCGAGCCCTCGACGTTGAAGGCCGGCGCCGGCCTCAGCCAGAGCTTCGGGCTCGACGCCATCCATTCCTCGCCAGCGTTGTACTGCCAGGCATAGAGCCGGGCGTTCTCCGGCTTGGGTTTGGCCGGATGCGTCAGGAACGTGAACTCGATGGTCCGATTTCCCTTGACCTCGGCAGGATGATTCACGAACACCAGACGCCAGGTCACGTCGCCGGCTTTGTTGCGCTCAATCTGCATCGCCGAGCCTTCCCGGTCCAGAATCCAGCCCTCGTCGTTCTTGCTGTAGTACGACCAGCCGCGATCGGCGCTGCCGAACCAGATCCAGGGAACGAATTTGCTGTAAAACAGTTCCAGCCTCGTCATCGTGCTGTCCCATATCACACCCGGCTTGTTCGGCAGGCTGCATTCCCACCGGTCGGCCCCCATCTGGTCGCCGCCGCCGGAGATGCACTGGGAGATCGCCAGGTCCACCGTGCCGTCAATATCCGTGACCAGTTCGAACCGGTCGATCTTTGCCGGTGTGTCGGCTCCGTAGTTCAGCGTCGCGTGCATCGAGCCGTCGCAGTCGTACTGCATCCGCAACTCGGCCTGGATCGGACCGATCTGCAGCGTGGAGACATACTCAATCTCACTCTTCCAGGTCCGGACGGCCTTGGCTGGCGTGACCACTTTTGCGGAAACGCGCTTGCCGCCGATCACCGCCTCCAGCCGCATCGGCGCGCGCAACTGAGGCCCCCGCCCGATGGACAACAGCGTCTCCGCCGGCACTTTCGCGTCTGCCCCGCGCAATTCGAGCGGCAGTTCGCGCACGTCGGGCCGGATGACGATCTGCGCCGGCAGCCCCGAGGCGTCCACCGTGAAGCGGTGCTTGAGCGTGCTAAATCCCGTGTCGTCCGCCACGATCGGCGTGAACGGCTCCCAGACGGTGTCGTCGAGCCCGATCGTGTTCTCCATCCACGGCGCCTTCTGATACGACTCGCGCCGCGTCCCGCGCGGCGCTTCGCGGACGAGCACCCTATTCGCCCGGTCACGGTCCGTCTTCTCCTTCAGCCAGGGCTGCATCTGGATCTTCTCGCCCTTGATGGGCTTGTCCAACGTGCTGGCGGACGTGAGATGGACGAACGGCTTGGTATCGGTCTGCTCCGCCACGATCTTCATGTTCTCGTCGAAGAGCAGGACCGTCACCTGGTACACATTGCCGGGCGCCATGTTGGTGGCATCGCACAGGAAGGTGGCGAAGTTGCCGACCATCTTCGCGGAGAACTCGTGGATATCGGTCTGCTCCCCGGACTCGATCAGCTTGACGATCAGTTGCGCATCCACGGCCGTCTTCACCTCGTCCCTGACGCCTTCGATGCCGCGGTCCACCACGGCCGCCAAACGCTTGGTGTAGGGATCGATTTCCACCCGCAGATCGAAATCGGGATTGCGCGGCGGCCTCAGCTTCTCGATGGCGTCGATGCGCGTCTCGCGGAACGTGCCGCCACCGGGCCCGCCGGCATCCATCATGTGGAAATGGATCAGGCGCGTCAGAAAAATCCTCTTGCTCGGTTCGTCCTTGCTGCGCACGTCGAACCAGAGCACGTCGCCGCCGGTCGTCATGCCGGGCAGTTGCCCGCGCAGTTTGATCTTGCGCGTTTCGCCGGGCCGCAGTTCAATCAGGCCGCCCGGGGTCTCGGCCGACTCGTAGGTCGAATACAGGGGGCCGTCGCCGCTCTCAATGTGGAACCCGAGGCGCACGGTCTCCGACCGCGTGTTGTGGTTCTTCAGCGTCATCTGAACGTCCAGAATGCCGTCCATCAACGGACCGAGCTCGTTGATCTGGATGACCGGGGCCTTCGAATCGAACACGAGCTGCATCTTGGTCACATTCCACCCATGCGCATCAAACGCGTTGAAAAGCGCACCGTTGCCGCCGATGCCGCGCGAGAACCAGGCGCGGTACACCGTTCCGTCTTTGGGCGGGATGTCGACGATGGGCCGCCCGTCCTCCTCTTTTCCGTCGTACTGTCCGTAGCGCAGCGACTTCAGGGGGATCGCGTATTCGATGATCCACCTTGTTCCGTCAGCCAGAGAACGGATTTTGGCGCCGGGGTTGTACTTGTAATCGCTGCCGTCGAGGCTCCAATACCAGTCGCATACCGTGCCGAGGGGATTGACATCCCAGCGCAGCAGCCCCAGCTTGAAACCGCGGGCCATATCCTCGATCGGACGAATCTCCAGTTCAGTATGATCGTCTGCCAGGGTACCGTAGATCGGATGCATCAGTGTATCGGGAAAACGTCCGCGCGCCTTGAGCCAGGAGTCCACCGGATAGATCGGCGAGGAATGACAGATGTAGAGGTTCTCCTTGTCATAACCCGCGTAGATCTGGAGTTGCGTCTGCTGCGGGGCCATGAACTTGAAAGTTCCGAATCCCCAGTCGTACCAGAAACCGGAGAGCGCCGAGGCGTCGTCCCATTCGCCCGGCGACATCATGCCGTCGATTTCGGGGGGCTTGCTGAGAAACGGCACCCGCAAGATGGGCTCATCCACTTTGCTGGCTTCGCCGTAGGACGTGGGCGCCTGAGAGGGCTCCTGAGCCAGAAGGTTGGCCGTGCCTCCGAACAGGGCGATGATGAACAGTAAAACGAATAGGACGCGAGTCATCGGGCTTCTCCTTTTGTTACGCGGTACGTGTCGATTGCTATCGATAGCCGCTGATAGCAATCGTCAGCAGTCGACATGGGCAAATTACGGTCTGAAACCTGAAATCTGAAACCTGAAACCTTTCTCATTCCGCCTCATCCGGCGAATATTCCGCCGCTTCGTCCGGCGCCGTGCGGACAGCGCGAATGCCGTAGCCGCCGCGTCGGACCGGATCCACCAGAGCCGCGGCCTTGCGATTCGAGGTGCGCGAGAACTCCATCCCGCCCAGCGAATCCCCGTCATAGCCGTTGAAGTAGCCGCCGCGGAACCCGATGCCGACGGCATTCTCCTGCGGCCAGTCCGCGGGCAGCGTCACGGTGCCAAGCCCGTGCGTGGCCAGGAACATGTCGGGCGACCACCCCTCGAACGTCGCCGCCGTGACCACCCGCTCGCGCGGACGCCCTGTCTGACCGCCGCCGCGCGTGGGGATTTCGTAGTACGAGTTATGCACCTCGTCCGGAATCGGACGCCGCGGCCCGCGCATGGCCTTCTCGTATTCCAGTTCCGTCATCGGCCGCAGCCCCGCCCAGGCCATGTATGCCGCGGAATCCGCCCAGGAGAGCCAGCGTATCCCGGTATGTTTCATCCGGCCGTCCGGGCGATAGTGCACGAACTTGTAGGTGTATTTCGACGCCGTTCCCGTGCGCCATATTTCCCCCGTCCAGGGCATGTAATGCCCCGTCGTCGTTCCCGGCCCGACATTCTCAGGGGTCTGATGATAGCGCGTATCGGAAAGCTCAGGAGGCAGCAGGTTGAGGAAATGGCTGTACTGGCTGCCCGACAGCGGATTATACGCGCAGTAGAACGCCGCATACCCGTTCGGGAAGGTGGCCGGTATCTCGCCACCATCCTTGGGTTCCGCCCCGCGCGCCCAGAGTTGCCCTGCCTCCTTCCCGGTCGGAATTGCGCCCGCGTTTGTCACCGTGTAAGGCTGGGTATTCTGCTTGTCGTCGGTGTATTGGTAGAAACCGTACGACTCCGTGCCGCCGGAGCCCAGGCAGAAAGGCCCCTCCGAAACATAAACCATGATGAGCCCGAAGGCGCCGACCTGGACCTTCGTATCCTGGGTAATGCCCGGCGTGCCCGCCAGGTCCCAGACCGCCGTCACACCCTTCATGTCGGCCGAACATTTGAACCCCTGGGTGGCGCGCCGGATGAACATGCCCGTAAATCCGTCTGCGCCTTCCGGCACCAGAAAATCCATCTTCTTGTTGCTCTGTGCGCAGCCGTAGCCGGAGGGATTCAGCACCCGATCCGCCGCCAGCCGGACGTGCTGCCACTCGTTCGCGCCCTCGGCGCGGACCTTGAAGAATATCCATGCCGCACCGTGGTTCTCTGCGTTCCGCCAGGACGGGCCCCAGGAGAGGTCCACCGTGATCGTCGCGGTCTTGGCGTCGCGCGGCGCGATCCGGACATTCGTGCACGTCACGTCCCGGCCGGCCGGGTCGTTCATAAATTCCACCACGTTGGTGTCCTGAACCTGCGCGTTCGCCGTGCCGGCCGCCAGCAAAGCGGCCAACGCCGCCGCGCACGCCGCAGTCCACGCCCCATTCCCTGTTTGCTTCTTCATCGCGCTCATCCTTTCCGTCTGTCGGACACGTCGGACAAGTCTGACCTGTCTAACGGCTCTTTCCTGAAACCCGAAACCTGAAACCTGAATCCTGAATCCTTTCCCCACCTACCCCTACTCTTCCAACACAAACTTTGAGTACAGCTTCGCCTTGAAAGGATCGGTGATCAGCGGTGCCAACTGGAATCGGTATCGCGCGCCGCCGCCGTCGTTATCGAAGAATCGGAAATAGAAGCAACATTCCGTGCCCGGTTTCAGCTTGAGCCCGGCCAGGGGAAGGCGCAGTTCGTACCGTGTAACCTTGGCATCCTCGTCCCGCACAACGGCGGACGTCGCGATTGTCGAGAGTTTTTCGGTGGGATCCGCCAGCGGATTCAGGACGACGCCGTCCGTGGTCAACGCCAGCCAGAGATCGGTCTGGTTCGCGTCCGCGTCGATCAGCCCGAAATTCATGGCATCGCCGTCCCAGAGGCTGTCGACGGCGTTCGTGTTGCACTGCGCGTCATCCTTCACCTCGGCGGCGACGCACAGCGCTTCGCCGTCCCAGCCCAGATAAGCCTTGACGCTCATGTCCGCAGGACCTCGCCACGCGTTGGTGTTGTCACCCGCAGGGAACCGCATATGGTGCGGCTCGATCAAGAAGGGCTCGTCCAGGGTCAGTGTCGGCTTTTCCCATTCATCCAGGGCGCCGTCCGGCGTCATGGCCTGCTTCATGCGGGCAAGCTTGTAAGTCTCCGGCTCCGGGCGGTTGAATGGTGCCATGGCGAGATCACCCGCCGCCTGATCCGTCAGCGCAGTTCCCGCGGGCGCCGGGGCCGAGCGCGCCCCGCGCCAGCCGGGATACGGATTGTTGGATTGGTCCGCGTCAGCATAAAGCGGGAAGGTCCGTCCCGCAGTCAGCAGGTGGGTCGGCACGAAACTGCCCGACACCCAGACGCTGGGAACCGCGTCACCGCGAAGGATCACCCCTTCAAAATGCGTGGCGGGCCAGTCCATGGGCGGCTCCAGCGTGCCGCGGCCATGCGAGCCTTTGAATGCGAGGCCCACCGCATCGCCGATGGAGATCGTCCGCTCGAAAAGTCGGTTTGCCTGCACCCCGTTGACCCCCCAGTACGACGGCGTCGCGTCGTTCGGCGCCGCGAACTCCGGCCCGCGCAGGGTTTTTTCGAACTCCAATTCGGTCATGGGGCGCAACCCGGCCCACGCCGCGTAGGTCACAGCATCCTTCCAGGAGATCCACGGGCACTTTTCGTCCGGGTCCGTGGCGGCATAGGTGTAGTCCGGCGCCTTGCCTACCCGCTTGACCGCGCTGCCGCCGCCGCTGACGGCCATGCCATGCCCTTCGAGCCAATAATGCGGTTTGGCCTGTGCGGGGGTCAACGTGTTCAGGAAATCCGCATATTGATCCTGCGTAATCCACGGATATTTCATGCAGTAAAAGGCCGCGTAGCCATTCGGAAAGGCCGCCGGGATCTCTCCCCCGTTCTCCGGCTTGATGTCCACAGCCCAGAGACTGCCCTTCTGGCAACCGGTCGGGATCGGGCCGGGGCCGTTCACCAGGTAGGCCGGGAGTTTGTCTTCCGGGGACCCGATGATCCACGCCGGCACATACCCGACCCGCGAATAGAGGAATGTGGCGACGAAATCCCGACCGTCATTGCGCGTGTACCGGTACAACCAGTTCTGCTCCGCGCCGCCAAAGCCGTAGCCGCCACCGGCAAACGGTTCTTCCGCGCCGAGGCCCACGAAGAACGGCCCCTCGGGCACATAGACCATCTCCACGCCGAAGGCGCGGACCTCAGGGGCCAGGGTTCGGGGTTCAGGGTTCGGCGCCAACGCCAGATTCACGACCGCTGTGACGTGGCGCGCCAACACCGAGCCGCCTCCATCCGCGGCGCGCCGCACGAACAGTCCGGTAACGCCATCTTCGCCATCCGGAACCAGGAACTCCAGCGGCGTGCCGCCCTTCTCCTGTCCGTAACCCGTCGGGTTCAGCACTTTGTCCGCCGCCAGCCGGACATGCTGCCAGTCCGACTTTCCATCGGCCCGCGCCTTGAAAAACACCCAGCCGGCGTCGTGAAAGACCCCATACCGCCAAGAATGAGATCAGCGAATGTCGAAGGTCACCGTGGCGGTCGTCGCGTCGCGCACCGTGACCGTCACGTTTTCGATCCGCAACCCTTCCGTGCGCTCTGTCGCCGGCAGCGTGGCGACAGTCGGTTCCTTATCGTCGGTCTGCGCTGCCGGTGGTTCCGATTCTTGCGCGCGCGCCACAACCGCGGCCAGCAGCAGACCACACGCGAGCGCCTGCAGCCTACCGATCTTCATCCGTTTATTCATCCTGTTCTCCTTTGGCTCCCAATGGAAATGTTTAAATTACGCCTTTGCGCGGCTCCCGTCAATGATTATAGAGAAGGACGCCCCAATGGACGAGGCCAAACGGCGGTTCACGGCGTTGGCATCACGCGTCAAGTGGCAGGTTTCGGTATGAACAGTATGAACCCGTTGCACAACTTCTGCCCTGATCCATCCCGTCTTGACCTGGAGTGGCTGGAGCCTGTCGTCGAAGCCGGCGTGACGCTGCGTCCGTTCCGAATGACGACGTTCCAACTGCCCGATGGCCGCGTCCGCACATACGGGCTCGTCGGCTTTCCGGAAGGCCGTGGTCCTTTCCCCGCCATCCTGCATATTCACGGCGGATGCCAGACCGCCAGCCGTGGCAATCTGCTCTACAACATCCGGCGCGGCTATGCGGCGATGAGCTTCTTCGGTATGAACCGGCCTGAATCTCGTCCACCTGCCGGAGTTCACACGCTATTGGTTGAGTTGAAGGGTGCGCCTAGCCGGGGCTTTCGTGCGTGGCGGGCCCCTCCTACGAGTGGAAGGTGGAAAACCCGAAGGATGGGGTGCATCGGTTGACGGCCGACCAGTTTCGTGACAGCAACGGTGCGCCGCTGCCCGGCTTCGGACACGGGACCTACATGGTGGCCTGGCCGTTGCCCCGCGCCGGCGCTTCCTCGCGTATCCGGCGCATGGCGTGGAACGCCATATAGCGCCTGGCCCTCAGCCTAAACTCAGCAATTCTAATGATGAGGCTATTGGGTCATCTGGGTCGGGGTCGGTATCGGAATCGGGGTCGAATTTCCGTTGGTTTTATCGATACCGATACCGATCCCGACCCCGATGGCCCCATCTCCAAAATGAGAATTGCTGCTGCGATTCAGACAGTGGGGAGGCGGGCGGCGTGTGCGGGCGGTGGCGAAGGGCAAGCCGGGATCGAATGGGCTAATAGTAGCCGGTGTCAGGTCGTTCGCGGGCGGGGTGTGAGTCGCCAGCCGG
>Ga0268276_1000075_pt1 | contig 108887 bp, 89 predicted proteins | sample saktaG_4_FD_190145 | JGI IMG/M metagenome (GOLD analysis project Ga0268276, IMG submission 190145) | Saline water microbial communities from Sakinaw Lake, British Columbia, Canada - sak_2010_1_5_45m | ecosystem: Environmental > Aquatic > Non-marine Saline and Alkaline > Saline ... | reverse complement strand
GCCAGGCGATTGGCAGTACTCCCTTTGCCGCTGTTTGCGGCAATGGCGAGATTGAGCCGGGTGAAGAATGCGATGACAGCAATATAGAAAATGAAGATGGCTGCAGTGAGATTTGCCTCCGCGAACCATTGGCCAATTGCGCTGATCCGAAGACCCAGTCTAATTGTTGCGGTAATGGCGAGATCGAGCCCGGTGAAGAATGCGACCAAGGTTGTGATTATCTGGATGTTAATGGCCAGGCCTGTGTGCCGGTGTCCGGATTACAAGGTTGCTCTTGCGTGGCCAAGGGATCAGCCTGCACAGCCGGTTGTTTGAATACCGGAACAGCGGCTGGTTTTGTTTGTGGCAATGGAAAAAAAGAATCCGGCGAAGACGCTGATTTCGGTGGGCAAAACAGCGAAGCAGGATTAAATGAAAAATGTTTATATAAAGGATCTGCCTATAAGCTCGGCGAACAATTAGCCGCGGCAGTTTGTGGCAATGGCGTTCTAGAGGTTGGCGAAGAATGCGAAGGCGAGTCCAATTGCACCAATACTTGCGTTTGGAAAGGCTTCCCGACTTGCACTAGTAATTGTACTAAGGAAATTGCTTGTTCTGCTAGTGAAGCCGGCGATCCCGGATGCGTGGGCAAAAAACAGGTCGCTTGCAACGAGGGAGCGGACTGTATCGGTACGGTGGATATTCCGTGTCAAGAAGACGAGGAGTGCGAGACAAAAACAATCAACTGTATTGTGGGTGTTACAAATGGCTGCGCTGACGGATATAAAGAAGAAACGTGTTTTCAAGATGATCCTGATTGTGACGGCCAAAAAATTCTTGACTGCAATCAATGCGCAGGTGGCCAGATTGAAATACTGTGCAACAAAGGAACTGATGCGGATTGTTGCGATAAAGGGACAAATCCTTTTTGTGAAAAAGACGGCGCGAAAAAGATTTCTTGTGCAGCATGTCAAGGCGAGGTCGGAAAACAAATATTGTCCTTGTCTTGCGCTGTGTCGGCCCAAGATTGCGCTACCGGTAGCAAGACCGAAGCGTGCTTAGCTGGTTCGCCTGATTGTGAGTGTTCCAATTGTTGCGGCAACGGAATACCCGAGGATTATAACGGCGATGGCAAGAATGACGAAGAGTGCGAAGCAACTTGCAAAAAATTGGACGGCAGTGAATATGTCTCTTGTTTATTTGGTGAAGATGATTGTGCCTGCGCCCTGCCTGATTATTGTAGCGCCAAATGTTTAAATCTGGGTTCTTCATATGCGTATGATAATCCTTCATATTGCAACAATGGTACGCCGGAGGCTGGAGAGGATCTGATTTGCGAATGCAGTCAGGCAGAAATAAATGCCGGGTTGTGCACGATAGGCCTTAGCAATGGACAGAATGGCAGTCCGTATCAAATGGCGACTTCAGTTCCGAGCGGTTTGGAAGTTTATTTGGATTCTGTTTACTTTAATGAGGACGGAACTTTGAAGTCCGGCGCAACGCAAAATAATTTTTTCTATGATGTAGCAACCGGATATATTATCGGCGATACTGAGATTCAAACTTCAACTAAAGAAAACCCAGCTGATGAGGCGCAGGTCGGAATGGGAGACTTTGCATTCAGAACCAATGATCCTGATTTGATTAATAAATATAAAGATATTTTGCCGCATATTGATGATTGGAGTAAAAAAGATGATTCGATAATTGATCCAATAATTTGCGAAGCTACGGCGGGGCTTGGTTTTGATGATGCCGCGAGCTCACCGGTCAATGGCTCGGTTGATGTTTGTCCGAATGCTATGCTTTATACTTCTTTTAATAAAAAAGTTTATTCTGACGAAGCTATTATAAAATTATATCTAATGTCTGACGGTAGTTGTCCGACAGGCTTGTCGCAGGGCGCGGGATCGTGGTATTCAAAAGCAAAAGAATTTGTGCGAAATTTATTAGTCAAAGTCGGATTTGCAGCCACTGTGGAGTGCGAGGTCGGGATGACTATGAATGAGTCGACTAATATAGTCGGGAACACTAATTTTAGCATTACGCCAAAGCAAGTGCTACAGGTCGGCAAGCAGTATAAGTTAAAATTTTCAAACTTGAAAAATAATTGCGATGAAACCTATGAGCCGGTAAATCTTGAATTAAATTTTGTTGCCGGCGACAGTATTTGTCTGCTTGATAATGTGATTGTTGAGCCGCAACAGGTTTTCGTAACAAAAGCCAATCAAACCAATACATTCAGGGCCACGGCCAGAAGCGGAGAGCAGAAATTAACAGAAATGCCAGGAACGTATGAATGGGTGTGGGACTGGACGGCTAGCGACATGTCTATTGTTGATTCTGTTCATACTTGTAAAATGGATGGTTCTGATTGCGTTGATGAGCCGATTCAACCTCTTTCAAACCAGAAAAAAGATAGCGACTTTGTCAATGTTCGTAATCTGGCGAAAAATGGCTCGGCCACTATTATGGCCAATGTTGTGGTGACCAAGGATAACATTTCCGAAGCGAGTCCACTGACCGGCGGCGCGCTCGGTACGCTCGGCGCGCAAAAATATGGCACCGCGCTTTTGAACGTGACCCTTTGCGATCATTTGTGGGAGCCGGCAGCCTATGCGCCGGACAAGGAAGGCAATAATAAATGGTCAAAAATGCAATCAGAAATAAAGCCGGGCGAGTATCACACAACTTATATTTACGAAAATAATTTTAACGTCGGCTTGTTCTATTGCCGTGATTTTGGCGGACCTGGTTTTGAAGACGATTTGCCAAAACTGGAAATCGGCGAAGTTGAGTTTGCCGGCAAAGCGCCCAAACCGCGCTACGGCATATATTTTGACAAGTCATTTGATTATGTGAAGGTTCCTGATTCAGGAAGCGGCAATTTGAGTTTCATGAATAATGAAAATAATCCATGGACAATTGAAACTTGGTTGTACAGCGAAGAAATTCCGGAAGACAGATATGCCAGAATATTTTATAAAAATTTAAGCGATAGCAGTACTTTTGAGGACGGAAAAACAAATAATCATGTGCAGATGGCTTTGCGAAAATGGGGCTTGGATTGCGACGATGATTGCGAGTGGTCGTATGAAAACGGGCCGAACTCAAATAATTGCACTTGCGCTGAGGAAAAAGCATCAATCATCTATACGATAAAGACGCCAACTCATGGTATTGTTCGCGCAACAACTGATGGAGTTGGCTTATTGAGCAAAGGATTTAATCACATTGCGTTAAAATATGATGGTGCTGGCGGTAATACAACCTTGTATGTTAATGGCGTGGACGTAACACCGGCTGATAATGAAAATACTGTTTTGCATGTCTGGCCCAGAAATCAAGCGGAAAAAGACGTCACCGTTGATAATGATTATCAAAGCTTGTTTATCGGCGGACTTGGTAAAACGCAAGTCCCTCTGGTTTCTCTGGCTGGCTATGTGGATGATTTTCGTATTTGGAATATTGCCAAGGATCCGCAGACAGAAGATCTCGTCAATCCGTTGGGCGAGCCGAATTTGGTTGGCTATTGGAAATTTGATGAAAATATAAATGATGTCAAAGGGTTGGCTTCGATTTCAAAATGCACAGTTGATTATATTGATTCAAAATGCGATCCGAACGAAAATTTTTATATTATTAATTTGACTGAATTGGCCAAAGAAAAGGGATTAATTGGCGGAGCCGAAAATATCTGGGAAGAGCTGGCGCAGGACACGGAAAACCAGTGCAATGATGGTATAGATAATGACAGCGACGGGCTGATTGATATTGGCGATCATAAATGCAAAAGTGACACTGATCCTTGGGAAGATCCGGAGCTTTTTGAACAATATTTCTTTGTCCGCGACAAATCAGCCGGCCCGACCAATGATTATTCATCAGACGTGATTTCACTTCGAATTTATGAAAACCCAGAAGCTCTACCGCCTGATATTTGGTATCAGCGCTACGCGCCAAATCCCGCGCCTACTACCGCAGAGGTAAAAATTGACTGTCAGCAGGATCGGTTTGGCAAGTATTGTTATACCGGCGCCAAGGACGGCACCACGGTTTACGCGGCGGCCAGCAATATGGCGCCCGTCAATGCTGATGATGTGGTAAATATTTATAATAATATCTATGTTCTCGGCTATTCGCAGGGATCGAACGCGGCCACTCAAAATATTTATAGCCAGCTGGTAAATTTGTTGTGGTTTAATACTGATATAGTGACCAATAATCTTTCTATTGTTAAACCAGAGCTTATCAGGGACACGCAGAGAATCAGCGATATGGTGCTGACGCGCGCCTACATTGAATTGTACAAAAAAACGCCGCCGCACAATGGAGCCGCGCCTTTGCTTGACGCGGGCACATACGTGCGCGGACGCAGTTTCAGTATCTGGCCGTCGTGGCAAAAAGAATTGGGCAAAGCGCTCGGACAAACTTTGCCAACAGATCCGCTTAATCATTTTGCCTGGGAACAGGCGACCAAGGAAAATCCTGGCGTGGAATGCGGCGGGTCGGGTGAAAATACGTATTCTTGTCCGGTGGGCGGATCAGCCAGTGACTATCAGTGCGTGGTTCCGCAGGAGTTTTGCGTTAATTGTCCGGTTGGTTATGATATGCAAACTTGCTACAATAGCGCCAATCAGAAGTTCTCCAATTTTTACGATACAAACCCAAACTTGCATTCAGTGTATTCATATCTAGTTGACCCTCTTGAAACCGGGAATACCTCTGCTTATGATCTGCAATTCAGCCTTGAAGTCCCGAGTTTAGAAGAGGATGCATCGCCTATGTATTCCTATAAATTCGTGCCAGGCTGGGGCGGTGGAGACTCCGGTTGGCAGCCTCTGCCGTCGCAGGCAGAAGTGGGTGAGGTGCCGCAGTGCAAAGACGGGCTTGATAATGACAGTGACGGACTTATTGATTATCCCAATGATCTCGGTTGCGCAACTTCCGATGACAATGACGAGTATGATGCGGAATCAGAAGCTGGTTGCGACAAGACATTATTTGTATTCTTTATAGATGGAAGCTTAAGTATGGACAATAATCCTGGAAACGATGTAACAAAGTATCATCGAACAATTTTGAACACAATTGTTGATGCGGCGCATACAGTTCTTGATGGGGACGATTATTATTTGGTGCAGCAATCAGGAGCGGGTTTTACCGGGAGTGCTGGCTGGACGTCAAATAGTCAGGTTAAGCTAGTTGATCCGGTAAGCAATGAGCCTCAATTTGTGAAGGACCAAATAAATACATCAAGCTATGTTGGCGCAGGTAATATGGCAAAATGGATAGATGTTGAATTTCAGGCCGCAAATTTAATTAAGGGTGATTATGATAGAGTAACTTATATTTTGATTACTGATGCTAGTGACACAGGTGATGAGCCGCTTCGAAATGCGGACATTGCTTTGGCCCAAGAGCAGAATGCTAACATCCATTTGATTTATATTCGCAAAGACGGGAGTCCTCCGACAGTGAATCAAGAGGCTTTTTTCAAAAAATATGCCGATGATACAGGTGGATTATTTTTCCTCGGGGACGAGACAACTCTTTCGGCAAACCTTGGTGATTTAGTTGGCGCAGTTGCCACCTGCAAGGGGCCGGCAATATATTAACGATAAAATTAATTGATATTTATAATACGAAATTACGAGTCTTGCGAATGTACGAATTATTGAGACATATTGATTGTAATTTGCTTGTAATTTGTCATTTGTATATTGTGACTTATAATTTAATCGATATTATTTAATAAAAAATTTATGCCAGAACAAGAAAAAAATTTACCTTCTCAAAATCCAAGTACGGGAGTGAATGATATGTTTGCCGAAGTTGATAAAGCAGCGGCCGCCGCGCCAGTATCCGGCGCTTCGGTTCAGCCAGCTCCGGCAGTAAGTCAGCCGGCAGGTTCAGCCGGATTTCCCGGTCCTAGTTCCCGTAATAATAAAAAAATGATTATTATAATTGCTGTTGCGGCGATTGTAGTGTTGGGTTTGATTGGTTTTGTTGGCTATAAATTTATGTCAGCCCCGGAACCGGCCACGCCGGTCGTGGATCAGCCGGAGGAGGTTCAGCCGGCGCCGGAAGCGGAATTTGCGCCAAAAGTGGAAGTGAAAGAAGCGGAACAAAAGATAATTATTGAAGATGATATTGTCTTGCCTGAATATGACAGCGATAGCGATGGCCTGACTGATAATGAAGAAAAAGAACTTGGTACAAACTTTTTGCAGATTGACAGCGATGGCGACGGTTTATTTGATTTTAATGAAGTAAAAGTATATTTTACTGATCCCTTGAATCCTGACACAGACGGCGACGGTTATCTTGACGGTGAAGAAGTTTTGCAAGGTTACAATCCAAAGGGCGAGGGCAAACTTTTGAACCTTGAAGATGCGCTGAAAAATGCGCAAGAAAGTTTGTAAAGTTAATAAAGTTAATCAAGTTAATTAAGTTAATTAGGTTAATTGTGTAAACTAAATTTTGATTTTCAACTTTTACCTTTTACCTTTTTGCGCCATAGGCGCAGCCGCCTTTGGCGGAAACTTTTAACTCTAACATAATCCTATGTTTGAAGACGCAGAAAACAAGAAAAATAATCAGCCCGCCGCTCCAACGCCGGCCGGCGCAACGCCTGAAGCAAAAAGTGACGCAGATGGCAAGGTTTATACCATGCCGATGGAATATTATTTGGGAAGCAAGACTGTAGAATCCACGAACGCCGGCAAGCCGATAAAAAAATCCAGGCTGGGCGCTGTTTCGCGGCCGCCAATGGATCCAGGCAAGAAAAAAAAGATTTTGAATGTTATCATAATCGCCGTGCTTGTGATCGTGGTGGGTGTTTCAGCTTATTTGCTCTACAAGAGCTATGAAAAGCCGGCGGAAACCCAATTGCAGCCGATCGCTGAAATTCAGCCAATGCCCGCGCAACCAGCGCCGGTAGTGGAGGAGGAAAAGCCGGCGGAAGTTGTTTTGCCGGAAGAAGAGCCGATAACACCTGTTGTCGAGACAGTTGAAAAATTTGATCCGTCAAAGATTAACAAATTCACCTTGTCCCTGCTTAGCGGACCGGATGCTGACAAGGACGGCCTGACTGATGTTGAAGAAGGTTTATTTGGCACCAAAGAAAACATGATCGACAGCGACGGCGATGTTTACAAAGACAAGGAAGAAATTGAAAACTTTTATAGTCCGATAGACGCGGGTTCAGTCAGATTGTGGGAAATGGAAAATTTTAAATATTATACCAATAGCAATTACGGCTATAGAATTTTGTACCCGGTCAGCTGGCTTATCCAACCGCTGAATAGTCAGGATCCGAGTGATCTGATGATCAGTTCCAATCAAAATGAATTTATTAATATTCTAATTGATGAAAAGCCGGCCGAGCAAAGTTTGAAAGAATGGTATCTGGCGCAAGTTCCAAATGTGGCGGAAAAAGATTTGAAGACATACAAAACGTTTAATGAATATTCAGCGTTGGAAAGTCCTGATGCTTTTACAGTATATCTGGAAAAGGACGGACGAGTCTTTATCATTAATTATAATATCGGACTGAAGGAAGAAGCCAGTTTCCCAAATATTTTTCAAATGGTGGTAAATAGTTTTGAATTTACGCCAGCCGAATTATCAACAGTCGATGTCCCGGAAATCAGTGTTGAGCCGGAAGTATCGCCGGCAGTTGCTGAAGAAGAGTATACTCCGCCGCCGGTCAGCATTGAACAATAAATGCGCGGCAAGAATAAATCCTCCTATGCCTGAAATTGAAATAAATAATCGAACCGAATTTTCCACGCCTCGAAAGAAAATCTCGCAGGTTTTGTTGCTGGCGCAAAAGCAATTAAAAATTAAAAAAAAGCAATCATTGTCAATGGCTTTTGTCGGGCCGGCCGAAATCAGAAAATTGAATCGACTGTATCGAAAAAAAGATAAAGTAACGGACGTACTGGCTTTTGCTGAAGTTGAAAAAGGCGCTCCGGCCGGAAACTTTGCCGGAGAAATAATAATTTGCCCATTGCAAGCGAGAAAACAAGCCAAGCAATTTGGTGAAAGTTTTATTGGCGAATTGCTCCGACTCATTGTTCACGGCTATTTGCATTTGTATGGGTTTGACCATCGGCGGGCGAGTGAAGCTCTCAAAATGAAGGCAATGGAAAACCAAATACTAGAAAAATTTTATGGTTAATATTAAGCAACTTTTTCGTAGTTTTAAAAACGCTTTTAGCGGTTTGTTTTCCGTAATCAAGAAAGAACAGAATTTTCGCCTGCATTTAATCGCCGCCATTGCGGTTATCTTTTTGTCAGTTTATTTTCAAATAAAAACATGGCAATGGTGTTTGATAATCTTAATGATTACCGCTGTGTTTATTTTGGAAATGCTGAATACAATTGTTGAACGGCTGGTTGATATGTTGCAGCCGAGAGTACATCAATATGTAAAAGAAATAAAGGATATAATGTCTGCTGTAGTTTTGATTACCGCCTTGGCTAGCGTAGCGGTTGCTTTGCTCATATTCGGGCCGATAATTTGGCTGAACTAAAATTGTGTACAAAACTTTGAAAAAGCCTCTAAGTTTGGGGTTTTTTATCCGCTTGTTGGTGTTTTGCTAAAAGTATATTATAATGTAGTCAGAGTTTCTTTGTTTATTAGTTTATTTGTTGATCGAAACCAACGTTTCGTTCAGTAGATCAATCAACTAGTCAACCAATCAACTAAATATTTATGGCGGAAAATATAATTACAGGATTAGACATCGGGTCGGCGAACATCAGGATTGTTATTGGCCAGACGGCAAAGTCAGGCGACAATGAACAGTTGAATGTTATCGGCGTGGTGGAAGTGCCTTCTCTCGGAATAAACAAAGGTTCAGTCGTCAGCATCGAAGACGTTGTCTCGAGTATTTCAGCTTGCCTTGAAAAAGCTGAACGCATGATTGGCCTGCCTATTGAAACAGCCTGGGTTGGCATTGGTGGAACGCATATCAGTTCGCAGGAAAGCAATGGCGTGATTGCGATTTCCAGAACCAGCGGTGAAATTCAGGAAAACGATGTTGAGCGAGTGATTGAAGCGGCAAGAGCTGTGGCCGCGCCGGTGAATTATGAAGTTTTGCATGTGATCCCAAAAACATTTTCCATTGATAATCAGACAGGCGTCAAGGATCCCATTGGCATGTCCGGGATACGGCTCGAAGTAACAACGCAAGTGGTGCGCGGTTTGAGTTCGCAAGTTAAAAATTTAACAAAATGCATTTATCGCACTGGAATTGATATAAATGATTTAGTCCTGTCGAGTCTCTCAGCTGCAGAAGCAGTTTTGTCCACCAGACAAAAAGAACTCGGAGTGGCGCTGGTTGATATTGGCGCAGCCACAACCAAAGTCAGCGTGTTCGAAGAAGGTGACGCAATTCATGTGGCTGTTCTGCCGATCGGAGCCGATCATATTACCGCTGATCTCGCTATAGGCCTGCAGACTTCTCTCGACGTGGCTGAACGCATCAAGATTGAGCTCGGTAGCGCTTTGCCGCAAAATTTTGAAAAAGGTAATGAAATAAATCTGCGGGATTTTGGCGGCGATGATCAGGTTTTTTCCAAAAAATATATTGCTGAAATTATCGAAGCCAGAGTTGATGAAATATTTGCAAAAATCGATCAGGAGCTACAAAAAATTAATCGCAGCGGACTTTTGCCGGCGGGAATCATTTTAATTGGCGGTGGCGCTAAGCTCGCCGGAATGGTGGAAGTTGGCAAAAAGAAAACCATGTTGCCGGTTTCCCTTGGTAGCAGCCGTCGATTCAATACGGCCGTTGACAAGGTTAATGACCTCAGCTTTTGTACTGCGCTAGGCCTCGTGATGTGGGGCTACAATACTATGAACGAAAAAGGACCAAAGACCTTTGGTTTAACCAGTCAATTACGTTCAGTCCGCGAAGTAGCCGAAAAAATGAAGGGCTGGTTTAAAAATTTGATATCTTAATTTCATTGTGATAAGGTGGTGTTTCAAGAGGATAAAGAAGATGGAAGAAGCTAGAGGTGGAAGAAGGGAACCTAGAATAGGCTTACACTCACCACTCACTATTCATTATTCATCACTCATTACTTATGCCAGAAGTAAAACCGGAAATTCAGACCTTCGCCAAGATCAAGGTCGTTGGCGTTGGAGGAGGGGGTGGTTCTGCCATTAATCGCATGATTCAAGCTCGCGTAAAGGGAGTTGATTTTATTGCTGTAAATACTGATCTTCAGGCTTTGCATGCTAGTTTATCAAACAGTAAAATGCATATAGGCAAGAGTACTACGCGCGGACTTGGCGCGGGTATGAATCCTTCTATCGGTCGCAAGGCGGCTGAGGAGGCTCAAAACGAGCTAAAAGAGATGCTCAAGGGTGCTGATATGGTTTTTATCACCTATGGGTGCGGTGGCGGCACAGGCTCGGGCGCCGGACCAAAAATCGCGGAAATCGCCAAAGAACTTGGCGCTCTGACTGTGGCTGTCGTTACCAAGCCGTTTTCTTTTGAAGGCGGGCCGAGAAGAAGGGTCGCGGAGGAAGGGTTAAATGAACTGAGCAGTCGCGTTGATACTTTAATTACAATTCCCAATGATAGAATTTGGCAAATAATTGATAAAAAAACACCGCTTTTGGAAGCTTTTGCCGTGGTAGATGAGGTTTTGCGGCAGGGCGTGCAGGGAATTTCAGAGCTGATTACCATGCCCGGACTTATTAATGTTGACTTTGCTGACGTAAAAACAATTATGGAAAACAGCGGCTCTGCGCTCATGGGTATGGGTGAAGCTTCCGGTGACAATAGGGCAATCGAGGCGGCCAAAGCAGCTATTGCTAGCCCATTGCTTGAGCTTTCAATCGAGGGAGCAAAAGGAATCATTTTCACTATAACGGGCGGGCCTGACATTACTATGTATGAAGTGAGTGAAGCGGCCAAAACTATTACCGAATCAGTTGACAATGACGCCAGGATTATTTTTGGCGCGGTGATTGATGAAAATTTAAAAGATCAAATTAGAATAACGGTAGTTGCGACAGGGTTTGACAATCAAGCGACAAAAAATCATTTACTGCGAGTCCAGCCAAAGGGCGCGCCAAGCTATTTTTCCGCTTCTCGGCCGATTGAAAAAGCAGAATTTCAAGAAGAAAAATCCGGATTCAACGCCAAAGAATTAGAACATAAAACATTGGAGCCTGAACAAGAAGATCCGGATAAAATTAAACCGGAAGATGTAATGATCGAACCAGAACCAAGCACTGGCGATGACGAGGATCTGGAAATCCCGGCGTTTATTCGGAGAAAAATGATGTAACTTTTAAAGCCCAAAATTCAAAATCCAAAGCACAAAGGAAATTCCAAAAATAAAATTTAAAATTCCAAGGTGTTACTTTTGATTTTATATTTTGAATTTAGAATTTCCTTTGAATTTTGAGTTTTGGGCTTTGGGTTTGATACCAAAGGAGGCGCTATTAACGTCTTTTTTTTGATAAAACTATGCAGTATCGCGGACTATTATTTTTAGACATTGACGGCACGCTATTTCGTTGGTCATTATTTTTATATCTAATTGATAAATTGATAGAGGTCGGGGTTTTTAATCAGACAATTAAAAAACATTTTATAAAAGAGGAAAGAATCTGGCGCGAGCGCAAAGGCAGTTATGATGATTATTTGAGTAAAGTGATTACAATTTTTGAAGACAGAATTTCCGGAGTATATGCTGCTGACTTTGAATTGCTGGCGCGGGAAATGGTTGAAGAGCACAAAGATTTGGTTTATCGTTATACTCGAGATTTAATTAAAGAAAAAATTAGGGATAATTGGTACGTGGTCGCGATCAGTTGTTCGCCGGAAGAGGCTGTAAAGCCGTTTGCCGAAGCCTGGGGCATTCATGAGTCCCATGGCGCGACAATTGAACAAATTGATGGCAGGTACACCGCCATGCGGCACGTGCCGCGCGACAAAGCCAGTATTGCGCGAAAAATAATAAATCGTCCGGAATTTTCTGAAATTGAAAAACAAAATATCTGGGGTGTCGGCGATAGTGAGAGCGATATCAATTTACTTGAAATAGTTGGCAAGCCAATATGTTTCAATCCGACTTTGACTTTGTATCAGGAAGCCAAGCGCCGCAATTGGTCAGTCGTGGTGGAACGTAAAAATGTAATATACGAGTTATAATAAGATTGTTCTTTAGCGATAGGAGGGAGCTGTGATAAATAAAGTCCTGATTGTTGATGATCAGTCAAATGTCACCGGAACGCTAAAAGGATTTTTGGAAAATGAAGGATTCGAGGTGGAAATTGCGAACAATGTTCCGTCTGGGAAAAACGCTTTTTTGCGTTTTTCCCCTGAGGTACTGGTAGTTGACTGGGAGTTACAAGACCATCGTCATGGCACAGATCTCATTGAATGGGCGAGAAAACAGGACCCAAAAGTGATCTGCATAATTTTAGATGTTAAAAAAGACAGATTAACAATTCTAAGCGAAATATTTTGTGCGAGAGGCATCCTGAAACAAGAAGGATTTCACCTGGCTCTCTTGCAAACCATTGATTTATTGTAAGTAGGACAGGCGAGCGTCGTCTGTTTTTTTTTATAATTCGAGAACTTATCCACAGTTGAAATTTATTTTATTCAGAATGATTTGGCGACACTTGTAATTCCCCAAATTTTAGGCGAAAGAGCAGTTATTTTAATAATTTTGAATGAAGCTTGAAATTGATATATAATGTAAGCAAGAACTCTAAAACAGGAGCAGCAAATTAAGGGGGCTATTTTTTTATTGTTATTAGGGGTACCGATATACAGATTTTGCAGATTGATTGATGAAAAGTTAATAGACTCAACCTGTATAATTGGTACGATCTAAATTTGTAAATCCGTAACTAATATATGGTATACACTGCAAACAAAATTATTCAGATCAGAAAGCGCGATGATCGGATTGTTGATTTTGATCAGAGCAAAATTGCTCTGGCTGTTTTCAATGCCATGAGGGCAACCAGCCAGCCAGATAAGGGAAAAGCTGAACAAATAGCAGATCAGGTTGTTGAGCGTTTAAATCAAAAATTTCACGAAAGATCTATCCCTGCTGTCGAAGAGATTCAGGATATTGTTGAGGAAATTCTGATTGAAAACAAGCTGATCAAGGTAGTTAAAGCTTATATTATTTATCGCGACCAGCATGCCAAGATGAGGGATATCAAGTCGCTTATTAATTCGGACGAGTTGATGGAGAGCTATTTGAAGCAGCTGGACTGGAAAGTCAAAGAAAACAGCAACATGGACTATTCTTTGCAAGGGTTGAATAATTTCGTAGCCTCATCCATCAGCACCAATTATTGGCTGAACAAAGTATATTCGCCGGATATCAAAGATGCTCATACCAAAGGCAATCTTCACATTCATGATTTACAGCTTTTGGCTCCGTATTGCTGTGGCTGGGATTTCAAGGATTTATTAATGAGGGGTTTTGGCGGTGTGCGCGGCAAGGTAGAAAGCAAGCCGCCAAAGCATTTCACCACCGCCCTTAGTCAACTGGTTAATTTCTTCTACACCTTGCAGGGGGAAGCTGCCGGCGCTCAGGCTGTTTCCAATCTGGATACTTTGGCCGCGCCATTCATTCGCTATGACGGACTTAATTACGAACAAGTCAGACAGCAAGTGCAGATGTTTTTATTCAATATCAATGTGCCGACGCGAGTTGGTTTTCAAACCCCATTTACAAATGTAACACTTGATTTGTTTGTCCCTTCAACTTTGGCAAAAGAGCCGGTAATTATTGGTGGCGAGCCGCAAAAAGAGACCTATGGCGAATTTCAAAAAGAAATGGACATGTTTAATCAGGCATTTGTCGAAGTGATGACAGAGGGCGACCGCAAGGGGCGAGTGCTTAGTTGGCCGATCCCCACTTATAATGTGACTTCTGACTGGGATTGGGACGCGCCGATTATTGAAAAGATCATGGCTATGACAGCCAAGTATGGCATTCCATATTTTTCCAATTTTATTAATTCAGATATGAAACCGGAAGATGCGAGGAGTATGTGTTGCCGGTTGCGCCTGGACAATCGTGAACTCAGAAAAAGAGGCGGGGGACTATTTGGCGCCAATCCTCTTACCGGCAGTATTGGCGTAGTCACGATCAATATGCCACGTCTCGGTTATTTATCAAAAGACAAGGAAGAATTTTTCAGCCGGCTGGCTGACCTGATGGACCTCGCGAAAAAGAGTTTGAAAATAAAAAGAAATGCGCTTGAAAAATTCACTGAAGGAGGTTTATATCCTTATTCCAGGCATTACCTTAGTGGGATTAAAGAAAGATTCGGTGAGTACTGGAAAAATCATTTTAATACAATTGGTTTAAATGGTGTTAATGAAGCTTGTTTGAATCTGTTAGGGGGGGGCAATGATATTACCACTCCGGAAGGCCACAAATTCGCCCGCCAGATATTGGATTTTATGCGGGAGCGCCTGATGGATTATCAAAATGAAACCAATGAACTTTTTAATCTTGAAGCCACCCCGGCCGAAGGCACGGCTTATCGTTTTGCCCGGATTGACAAGGAAGAATTTCCAGACATAATAGTTGCCAATGAAGAATCTTACAAAAGCACCAAGGCGGCTCCATACTATACCAATTCCACCCAGCTGCCGGTCGGCCATACTGATGATATTTTTGAGGCTTTGCGCTTGCAGGACGATTTGCAGACGCGTTATACCGGCGGGACTGTTTTGCATGGTTTTGTGGGCGAGAGACTTCCGTCGGCCGAGAGCACCAAATCTTTGGTTAGAAAAATAGCGGAAAATTTTCGTTTGCCATATTTTACTATTACGCCGACTTTCAGTGTTTGCCCGACGCATGGATATATTGAAGGTGAGCATGAATTCTGTCCTTACTGCGATGAAGAGATGGGCTATATTGACAAAGTAATAAAAACAGAACAAAAATCAGTGATTAATAACTCGTAGCGCGAGGAACGTTTGACTTTTGCTGAGTAAATTATTCTAATTAACCTAATTATTATCCCAAAGTGATCCCTTTGGGATAATTAACCTAAATAAATCCCAATATTCCAATTATTCTAATTTCTGAATCTGAAAATTGAAATTTGGGATTTGGCGCCCGGAGCTTATTTAGAATAATTAGGGCAATTAGAGGAATTAGAATAATTAGAATAATTAATTATCAAAAAAGAACATAATTCATAACATGCGCCAAGGCAAAGCTTATCGGTTGTTCGTGGCTGGTTCGCGCGTCGGCGTAAAAAAAAGGAGGAGATATGTCATTACAAAAACTGCAAAGACAAAAATGTGAAGTTTATTCTCGGGTAGTTGGTTATCTGAGTCCGATTCATCGTTGGAACGACGGTAAAAAAGCAGAATTCAACGATCGTAAAACATTTAACAAAGTTTTAACAAAAATTTGAATAGGATAAAGAAGATAGGTGGAAGCTGGAAATTGGGAACTAGAAATTAGGGTAGATCCCTGTTTTTCACTCACTACTCACCATGGATTTTTATGCTTATTGGCGGACTCCAAAAGACAACTTTACTTGATTATCCAGACAAAGTAGCGGCGACAATATTTACCATAGGATGTAATTTTCGCTGCTCTTTTTGTCATAATCCGGATATTGTAAAAGGAATTGCTCGGGTTATTTCCACTGACACAGTGTTGAAGTTTTTGAAAGGCCGCCAGTCATTGCTTGATGCGGTTTGTATTACCGGCGGCGAGCCGACTATTCAGACCGGGCTTATTTCTTTTTTAACAAAAATAAAAAAACTTGGATATTTAATTAAAATTGACACTAACGGACAAAATCCTGAAGTTTTGCAAAAGTTGATTGATAAAAAATTAGTTGACTACGCAGCCATGGATATAAAAGCGCCCTGGCGTAAATACGCCAAAGTTGTTTGCCGGCCGATAGACTTATCAAAAATCAAAAAAAGTGTTATGATATTAAAGCAGGGCAAGATTGATTATGAATTTCGTTCTACCGTGCTGCCAGCGCTGCATTCCCATGAGGATATTGAAGCGATGGCGCAGCAGCTCAAGGGATCGCGCAAGTATTATCTGCAGCAATTTCGTCCGTCCGCCAAGCTGGTCAATCAGAATTTTACTTCTGAAAAAACCTATACTAAGAGGGAACTTAATGAGATTTTGCAGCCGTTCAAAGAGTGGTTCCTCGATTGTCGGGTGCGGTGAAAAACGCGACCCTCGACTCGTCGTTCCTCCTCGCTCGGGTTAATGTAGGAAAGTTAATTAAGTTAATTAGGTTAATTGTGTAAACTGAATTTCGATTTTAACTTTTACCTTTTATCTTTTAACTTTCACCTTTTTCCGCTTTATTGTTTGTAATTTGTTGTTTGTGACTTGTGATTTTTATATTTATATATGGAAGAGCTAAAAAAACTTTTGTACAAAAACTTGGAATATACCAGAGAGATTCATGAGATGACCCAAAAAATCAGGCGCTATATTATTTTTCAGCAAGTATTTGGAATTATTAAATTAGTTTTAATTGTCGTGCCGATTGTGTTGGCGATCATTTACGCCATGCCTTATTTTCAGCAGGCGGCGAATTCATACAAGCAGGTGATAGGTTCCGTCGGTCAGCTCCAGGGTACCGACAATCAAGCTTCGGGTTTGTCAAACGCTATCGGTGGTATGTCGGGTGGATTGAGCGACGATCAGATCAAAGCGTTTTTAAAATGAGTTTAGCTTTAACCTTATGCTGTCGAAAGACAGCCTTTTGTTTTGAAAAACCTAAAATTTTGCTATTATGGGAAAGAGGATAAAGAAGATTGAAGCGAATAGAAAATAAAAAAAGATGAGATAAATGGGGATCGTGCGGCGAACTTGTCCGGCGGATGCCAGATGGCGGGAATTATTGAGGATGCGAAAGTGCGGATTTTATGAATATACGCCTGCCCGCCGGATGGCGGGAATTACAGAGATTGATGATCCTAATTTGTAATTTCCGCTTTATTGTTTGTAATTTGTGATTTTTCACCACGCACCACTAATTTTTAATTATTAATTGATCCACTATGTCAACAAGCACTCGCGGCTATTTAGCCCTCACGATCATTGTCAGCCTGGTGGTCGGCGCATTTGCCGGCGCCTGCGGTTCTTTTTTTCTCAAACCTTACATGGAAAATACTGATTGGGGGCGGGGTTTTCTTCACAGCAATGTTACGGAGCAGCTTACCGGTCAGAAAAAAGTTTTCGAAGTGACGGAGGATTCCGCCACCATTGAAGTGGTAAAAAAAGTCTCTCCGTCCGTGGTAAGTATCGTGGTCTCAAAAGAATTGGATAGTTTTTATAATTTGACCGGTCCGGATATATTTGATTTTTGGAATTATGGAGTGCAATTACCGGAACAAGGAACCAAGGAAAAGCAAGAAATTGGCGGTGGCACAGGATTTATTATTTCAGCCGATGGTATGATTTTGACCAATAAACATGTGGCGGCTGATGAAAGCGCAGAATATGCAGTAATACTAAATAATGGAACTCGCTATGACGCTACGGTTTTGGGCCGTGATACGGTTAATGATATTGCGATTTTAAAAATTGATGCCAATGATTTACCGGTGGTTGAGCTTGGTGATTCTGACAAAATAGAAATTGGCCAGACAGCGATTGCTATTGGTAATGCACTTAGCGAATATCGTAACACTATCACCCGCGGCGTTGTTAGCGGAGTGGACCGGAGTGTTACGGCGAGCGACGGCAGTGGACAATCGGAATTGATTCAGGGCGCGATTCAAACTGACGCGGCAATTAATCCCGGGAATTCTGGCGGTCCGTTGCTAAATTTGGACGGGCAGGTTATTGGCATTAATACAGCGGTAAACTGGCAGGGGCAGTCGCTTGGCTTTGCTATTCCTGTTAACCAAGCAAAAAGCGTTATTGATAGCGTTAAACAATTTGGCAAAATAATCCGTCCATGGCTTGGCGTGCGTTATATTCAGTTAAATCCGGAAATAGCCAAAGCTAATGAGTTGAAATACGAATATGGCGCTTTGGTTTTGCCCGGGCAGAATGCCACGGACGTGGCAGTAGTTGCCGATAGCCCGGCGGAAAAAGCCGGCCTCACAGAAAATGATATTATTTTGGAGGTAAATGGAGCAAAAGTAAGTCAGGAAAATTCTTTGGTTAATGAAGTTGCCAAATACAAGCCCGGCGACGAGGTGACATTGAAGATAGTTCATGATAATGTAGAAAAAGAAGTTAAAGTGATTCTTGAAGAGCGCAAGGAATAGTCAATGTTTTCAAAAGAGAGTTTTATAGTTGCGTAGCACTGTGGAACCCAATAGGGGTAGATAAAGGTTCGCTTTACAATTCCCCATGATGAGAACCATCGCCCTTTTTGTTAACACATAAAAAGAACTATGGTTATTTCTTCGGAAGGGACAATAATTATTTATTATGTTGAACGGCGCCCGGGTTATAATCAAGCATACCGGTAAAGTTTTGCTGATTCATCGGCGAAAAAATGGTAAAGAATATTTTGTGCTTCCCGGCGGATCAATTAAAAAGGGCGAGACCACTCGGGTCGCCGCTATTAGAGAAGTTAAGGAGGAGACAAATCTTGATATTGAGCTTGATAGACTTTTGTGCCGGAGAAAAGAATTGGTCAACGGTAAGACAAAAATTGGATATTATTTTCTCGCAAAAAAATTTAAAGGGAAATTAGCTCTTGGTGGTCCGGAATTGGCAAGGCAATCAAAAGACAATATTTATTTCCTGGAATGGCACCGCCTTTCCGCATTGAAGGATCTTTTATTGTATCCGGAAAATATTGATAGATTAATAAAATAAACTGCGGCGCTTTGAGTTTTTAATTTGGAATTTGTTTTGAGCTTTAAATTTCCTTTTGCGCCAGAGGCGCATCCGCCTATGGCGGAGGATTTTGGGCTTTATTATATGCAGGATTTGATAAATAAAATAATGGAATTGAAGGAGCGTCTGCAAAAAGCCTGGGCGCTGGTTCGGGTTGATGAGAAAAGCACAAAAATAATTGAATTGCAGCATGAAATGAGCAAGCCCGGCTTTTGGGACAATCAGGACATGGCCAAGCAGATTAGCCAGCAGGCGAGTGACTTGGAAACAGAAGTGGCTGATTGGGAAAAAATCAAAAAAGAAATTTCTGATTTATTGGAAATAACCCAGTTGGACAAAGATGACCAAGCCGTCAGTTTAAGAAAAGAAGTTGAAGCGCAGCTGGAAAAGTTGGAACAAATATTTGAACGATTGGAATTTAGTTTGTTATTTAGCGGCAAATATGACCATAGCGATTCCATCATGGCTATTCATGCTGGTGCGGGTGGCACGGATGCGCAGGATTGGGCAGAGATGCTCCTGCGTATGTATTTGCGTTTTGCAGAAAAACAAGGATGGAAAACGCAGATTCTCAATATTTCCGCCGGCGCTGAAGCTGGCATCAAGAGCGTGCTTTTTGAAGTTAAAGGTAAAAATTGCTATGGTTATCTAAAAGCTGAGGCTGGTGTGCATCGACTGGTCAGAATTTCGCCATTTGACGCGGAAAAAATGCGCCACACTTCATTCGCACTGGTGGAAGTCCTGCCGCTCCAGGAAGAAAAACTGGAAATTGAAATTAAACCTGAAGATTTACGAATAGATACTTTTCGAGCGGGCGGACATGGCGGACAGTGCGTTAATACCACTGACTCTGCTGTCCGCGTTACTCATTTGCCCACAAAAATAGTGGTTTCCTGCCAGAATGAACGTTCACAGCAACAGAATAGGGAAACGGCCATGAAAGTTTTGGCCGCAAAACTGGAGCAATATTATGCCACCGAACTAGAGGAGGAGCGGCAAAAATTGCGCGGCGAATATACCGAGGCTGCCTGGGGCAATCAGGCGCGGTCGTATGTGATTCATCCGTATAAAATGGTCAAGGATCACCGGACAGAATTTGAAACAAGTTCAGTGGACGCCGTTTTGGATGGGGATTTGATTGAATTTATTGAAGCTTATTTGCGACATAATGTAAAAAGGTAAAAGTTGAAAGTTAAAAGTTTTTTAAGAAAATAAAAAAAATAAAAATCATGAAAAAATGGTTGATAATTGCAATTGTTGTTCTCGTCGCAGTCAGTGCGTCCGGTTATTTTTATTTTCAATTAATTAATCAGGTCGAGCAAGAAAATCGGCAGATCGATGTCAGCAAATTTGTCCCATTTAATAAATGGGAATCTGATTTGGTTTCGCAGGCTGCAGAAAATTTAGAAAACAAAAAAAACCAGGAGCTGGAACAGGAGATTTCATTGGTTCTGGTCGGTGATATAATGTTGTCAAGAAATGTGGGCGCAAAAATGAAAAAATACGGCGATTATCATTATCCCTTTTTAAAAGTGCAAGAATTAATTTCCGGCGCGGACATAAGTTTTGGCAATTTGGAAAGTCCTATCGCGCCGGGAACTCCTGTGCCGACCGGTTCTTTTGTTTTTCGGGCTGATCCCGAGAGCGTCGAGGGGCTGGACTGGGCGGGCTTTGATGTTTTGAGCTTGGCGAACAATCATATTTTAAATAAAGGAACCGACGGTCTGACAAAAACTTTCGGTTACCTGAGCGCGCAGGGGATTGATTACTGCGGCGCGATGAAAGATTCAAAAGATCCCTTGGCGCAAATGGTTGTGAAAGAAATTAAAGGCAGAAAGATTGCTTTTTTGTGTTATGCTTACGGGCCTGACTATTATGCCGTCGGGCCGGAAAATCCGGGCATGGCGCTCATGGATAGCGAGCAGTTGAAAGCTGATTTAACTGCGGCACAAGAACAGACTGATTTTGTAATTGTTTCCATGCACGACGGCGCGGAATATCAGAATAAAAGTTCAAAACACCAGCAGGATTTTGCCAGGCTGGCGATTGACAGTGGCGCCGATCTGGTCGTCGGCCATCATCCGCACGTGGTGCAGGAAGTTGAAAAATACAAGGGTAAATATATTTTTTACAGTCTGGGCAATTTTGTTTTTGATCAAATGTGGTCCGAGGAAACGCGCGAGGGCGTAGCTGTAAAAATTATTCTTAGTAAAAATGAAGTGAAAGACATTGAATATTTGCCGGTCATTATTGAAGACTACAGCCAGCCACGACCGGCGGACGAAAAAGAAAAAGAAAGAATCGTGGGGCGCATGGACTTGAAAGATGGAAAGATGGAGAAAGTTAATTAAAGTTAATAAGAGTTAATTAAAGTTGACAAGAGAAAGTTAATAGAATTTACCGGGATTGAGAAACAAAAGATTATGGGGGAGGTTGAATTTGTAAGAAGACGAAAAGACGGAGAAAGTTAATTAAAGTTAATAGAAGTTAATTAGGAGTTAATAAAGAGAAAGTTAATTAGAGAAACTAAAGAACATGGGAGAAATGAAGATGGAGAAAGCTCCAGCCATAGGCCGGGCCGCCTATGGCGGAAACTGAGAGTTAATAATAGAAAAAGTTATGGAAAAGCAGAGAAGCAAATACGAACCGCTGGAAAAATTATGGATTTGGGCGGAAGCGATTGAATTGCATCGGCTGATAACTGAACTATTGAAAGAAATAAAAGGACAAAGCGGAAATAAAAATCAAATTGACAGATCATCGCAATCCATTGGAGATAATATTGCAGAAATGCATGGGGTGTTTTACTTTAACGTAAAAATCAGTTGCCTGCGGATTTCTAGAAAAGAAGCATATGAAACTATCGGCCATATAAAAAAGCTTGAGATCAAGCGTGTCTGGAGGCTAAATGTTTGTAATAATTTAATTGAGCGCTACAAAAAATTAATTTTTGGGATCAATAAGTACATAAAATATATTCAAGAAACAAAAGAGAAATTTAAAGAAAAGGGGAAACAAGAGTAGACTTTTTCCCTCCCTGGTAACCTTCTTTAAATTAACTATCAATTAACTCCCATTAACTTTAATTAACTTTCTCATTTTTCAACAGCTAACACTTTAATCTTATGGTATTAAACAAACAAACTGTTCTTGTTACCGGCGGCGCGGGGTTTATCGGTTCGCACATGGTTGACGCCCTGATCAAAGAAAGCTATTCCGTCGCCGTTGTTGATAATTTTTCCAGTGGCTCGGAAAAAAATGTGCATCCGAACGCGAGAATATATAAAACAGACATTCGTGAAGAAGCGCTAGCTGAAGTTTTTGAAAAGGAGCGGCCGGAATATGTGTTTCATTTTGCCGCCCAGATCAGCGTCAATCGTTCAGTTGAAGATCCGTTGTTTGACGCGGATGTAAATATCCTCGGCGGGCTCAACGTGCTTGAACTTTGCCTTCAGAATAAAGTTAAGAAAATTTTGTTTTCCTCCACCGGCGGCGCTCTTTACGGCGAAGCGGAAGTTGTTCCAACACCCGAGAAATATCCCTGCGAACCGTTGTCACCATACGGCCTGGCCAAGCTGGCGCTGGAAAAATATATTCGTTTTTACCGCCGGCAATTTGGTTTGGAATTTGCCATCATGCGCTATGCCAATGTTTACGGCCCGCGCCAAAATCCAAAGGGCGAAGCCGGTGTGATTTCCATTTTTGCTGAGAAAATGTTGGACAACTTAACCCCGATAATTCACGGCGACGGCCACCAGACGCGCGACTATGTGTATGTGGGCGACATTGTCCGGGCGAATATGGCGGCTTTTCAAAGCGAAAGATCGGGCACATATAATGTCGGCACAGCTAAACAAACAACTGTTAATGAACTTTTTAAGCTTATTAAAGATGAATTGCATTCTCCTCTGACCCCTAAGCATGCGGAAGTTTTTTCAGGCCAAGCAGTCAGTTGTCTTAGTTATGAAAAAATTAAAAGGGAATTAAATTGGGAACCGCAAACTTCTATTGAACAGGGGATTAAAAAAACAATAGATTGGGTTCGAGAGAGGAAGGAGGAGTAAATTACAAATTGCACTCGTCCGCCTATGGCGAAAATAACAAATTACAAGCAAATTACAAAGAATAAATTACGAATCACAAATCATAAATTGAAATAATAAACTTAGTTGTCCCGTGATAGATTATGCTTTAGTATTTTATTCTCCGCATTTTTGTTTGGACTTTGTAATTTTGGCCCCATTGTTTGTAATTTGTGGTTTGTATTTTGTAATTTTTTCTCAATTCTCGCCTCTTCACACCTCTATCTCTTTCTTAGCCTATGTATCGGCACGAAAAACATTTTCCTCACAATCAATCGGTGGAATCATTTGTTCAGAACTTCAGGCACACGAAATTGTCCGGCGCTCTGACCGCGCTTTATTCTAACCGCATTATCCAGCAGGTGGCCGGTGGGCTGATCGGGATTTTTGTTCCGATCCTTCTTTATAAAATGCTGGATTTTTCTTTGTACAAAGTGGCTGTTTATTATTTTATAAATCTGCTGATCTGGTTTTTTATTGTGCCGCTTGGCGCGAAAACAATGTCTAGGATCGGCATGAAAAAATCCTTGATTTTGTCTGTTTGTTTTGGCTGGGCGTGGTTTTACTTCATGCGTTCATTTGAAGTAAATGGGGCGCTGATTTTCCTCGGGCTGGCGATCGTGGCGGTAAATATTGACAGATTTTTTTACTGGGTGCCGTTTCACACTGATTTTGCCAGCTTTACCGACAAGAAAACTCGGGGAAAGCAGATGGCATTTTTGATTTCAATCGCTTCACTGGTCAGTATCTTCATGCCTTTTGTCGCCGGTGAAATTATTTTTGTGTACGGATACGGGGTTTTGTTTTTAATTGGGCTTATTATTTATATCATGTCAGTGGTGCCGCTTTTTTTAATCCCGGACACCAGAGAAAAATTTGATTTTACTTATTTGCAGAGCTATCGGGAAGTTTTTAGTCGCCAGCACAGGCGCATGCTCTTGTCATACGGCGCTGACGGTATGCAGGAGATAGTGGGGACCGTTATTTGGCCGATTTTCATTTGGCTTTTGCTCAATCAAAACTATCAGGCGGTTGGTTTAATTTCTTCACTTATAATTCTTGGCAGTATTGTGTTGCAGTTATTGCTCGGCGATATTTCAGACCGTTTTGACAAGCGCCGGGTGATGCGTTTTGGCACGATTCTAAATTCTATTGGTTGGATAGCAAAAATGTTTGTTGGCACGGGCTTTCAGATTTTTATTGCCAGTACTTATCACAGTTTTGCCAATATTATCATGCGCACTCCTTTTGACGCGCTCATGTATGAGCGAGCGGCTGATTCGGGGCATTATGTCGACGAATATACAGTGGTGCGCGAGCTGGCCCTGACTCTCGGGCGGCTGGTGATGCTCGGGCTGGTTGTTTTGACTTTCTTTTTAACCGGATCTCTGATTGCTTCGTTTTTTTTGGCGGCGATGGCGGCGTTGGTAATTAATGTGCTTTAACACGTGGATAAAAGGAGTGCCTCGCGTTGATTACGGTTTGGGGTAAAACATTTACGGATCAAACAATTAAAATTATGACTGCGAATAAAAAAATTCACCTCGGATGTTGGCTGTTATTTATCGTGGTCTTGTCGATTTTTGCCCGGCTGCCGGAGTTTAGAACCATAATTCCGGAACAAGGAATAAATTCGTCAAAAATTATCTGGTTTGATGAGGCTTATTCAATTTATTTTGCTGAGCAGAATTTTTCCAGGGTTATTCAATTGTCCTCCTATGATTCCACGCCGCCTTTATTTTATCTGTCTTTGTGGGGCTGGCACAAGGTTGTTGGCAGTAATATCATCGGGTTGGCAGTTTTGCCTTTTGTTTTCAGTATTTTAAGCGTTTTGGCAATATTTTTTTTAGGAAAACAAATTTTTAATTACAAGATCGGCCTACTCAGTAGTCTGTTTTTTAGTTTGTCGGCGTTGAATATTGATTATTCCACTGAAATAAGGGCTTACTCTTTGCTGGTCTTTTTGAGTTGTTTGTCAATGATCTTTTGGTGGAGAATTTTGGAAAAACCCAGCCAAAAAAATTGGCTGTTATATGTTTTGTTTACTACTCTTTGTTTGTACACGCATTATACGGCTTTTGTTTTAGTCGCCTTGCAAGGCTTTTTGATGGTAATTTATCGCAGAGAAGAAATTAAGCGAATTGTTTGTTATTATATATTAATCTTTATTTTATTTTTGCCACAGCTTTTAATTTTTGGGCGTTGGTCAAATATATTTTCGGGCGGTAGTGGCCCTGCGCCGCTTTTTTCAAGAATATTTACGCATGGCAGTCCGTTGATTTTCGGAAAATATTTTTACAATTTAATGTTCGGCCGTACTGGCGGATCGAGCTGGTTGGTTGTTGCCGGCGGGTTTGCTGTTTTTGTTTTGCTGATGGTTTTGGCCGTCAAATACCGTTCAGAAGTAAAAATGCGGATATTGTTCTGGTTTATTGTCGGAGGGTTTTTGGGGCTGGCTGCCTTAAAGTTTATTTATGCTGAAAAATATTTTTTGATATTCACTGTTCCCGTGGTAATTTTTATAGCGGCTGTATTTTTTCAGATTCGCCAAAGATTTGCAAAAGTTTGTCTCCTGGTCTTGATAATCGCAGCCAGCGGGCTCTCAACGGCCAGGACATATTTCCCGCCGCGAGCAGACAGTTTTCTTTATTATGCCAGGGACGCTTTTCAATTTATTGAAAACAATGAACAGCCGGGCGATTTGATTCTAGTTGACCATTTCAATGATTTGCTTTTGCCTTTTTACTATCACGGCGGAGCGGAGAAAAAGTTTTTTTTGCCTTTGAACAATGAATTAGTCTCTGAAAATGAAAATAAACGCTGGTTATATTGGGATTACAACGTTATGACGGAGGAAAACGTTAAATTAGCAGAAGAACTGATTCAGAATTATGAACGCATCTGGCTGTTTAATTATTTGCCCCAAAAGACGTCAGTTCAGGATCCAGGAGGGTATTTGGTTGGCCACTTGAAACAAAAATTAAAACCTGTAAAATACTATTACTTTCCCGACAAGATCACCGGTGTTCAGCAGACTCAGTTAATTCTTTTTGAGAAATAATGTTTACCACAAAATTTAGGGCAAAATTAATTTCTGACTTATACGGCAATTACCTTGGCGCCGGAGATTGTGTTTTGGATGTTGGTTGCGGGAATGGAATTGTTGACAAGGTATTGAAAGAAAGATTGAAAATAAAAATTATTGGGACGGATATCAAGGATTATCGCCTGGAAAAATTTGAATTTAAAACAATGGTGCGGCCGGACAAGTTGCCTTTTTCGGATAATGAGTTTACTTGGATTTTATTTAATGATGTTTTGCATCATTCTGAAAATATTTTGGAATTGCTTCGCGAAGGATTGCGGGTCGGAAAAAGGCTTTTAATTTTTGAAATGCAACCTAGTTTGGCGGCCGGAATCGCTGATGTGGCTTTAAATTTTTTTCATGACAAGGGGATGCCGGTTCCATTAAATTTTTTAAAAATTTCAGAATGGGAAAATTTGCTTGGGCAATTAGATTGCGTTTTTGAAATCAAGCCGGTGCGGAAACCTTTTTGGGGCTATCCGCTGCAACATATTTTTATTTTGGTTAAAACGCGATTATGAAAAAAGCCTTGTTGATAAATCCTCCGGGCGCGGCATATATTCGCGATGACCGCTGTCAAGTCCCGGCCAGGGGGCTGACTTCAAGCCTGCGTATGCCACTGGATCTGGCTTATATGGCGGCCGGTTTGGAACGAGCGGGATTTATTTGCCGCATCAAAGATTACCCGGCGGAAAAGCAGACAGCCCTTGATTTCATCAAAGAGTTAAAAGAATTTGAACCTGATATTTTGGTGGTCAGCACAACAACGCCGACGCTTGAAAATGATCTGGCGGATTGCGCTCTAGCCAGAGAAATTGATAAAAAACTTTTGATTGTAATAAAAGGAGCCCAGGTGGCAGTAGAAGCGAGGGAAATTTTACAAAAATATTCGGCGGTTGATATCGGAATTAAACAAGAATATGAAATGGCGATTGAAGAAATCGGCCAAGGTAAAGCGCGGTCGAATATTCTGGGGATTGCTTATCGTGAAAATGGCTTGATCAACGAGAATCAAGACAGGCCATATTTATCGGATTTGGACCGGCTGCCCTTGCCTGCCAGGCATTTGATAAACAATAAGTTGTATGTCAGGCCGGATACCCTTGAGCCTCAAACTTCCATTCTGGCCAGCCGCGGCTGCGGCCGAGGCTGTATGTTTTGTCTGGTAAAAACTGTTTCCGGCGAAAAAATTAATTTTCGTTCGACCGAGAGCATTGTCAGTGAAATTAAAAAATGCTTGAGTGAATTTGGCATAAAAGATTTTTATTTTCGCGCGGATACGTTTACTGCGAACAGAAGTTGGGTGATTGATTTGTGCCGGCAAATTATCAAAGCTGATTTAAAAATAAATTGGGTTTGCAATAGCCGGGTTGATACGATTGATCAGGAATTAATCCAAATAATGAAACAAGCCGGCTGTTGGATGATCGGTTTTGGCTTAGAGTCCGGCGACCAGTCCATGTTAGATAAAATGGGGAAGGGGATTAACTTGGCGCAAATTGAAAAGGCAGTGAAATTTTGTCAAGCCGGCGGTTTAAAAACTTATTTGTTTTTTATTTACGGTTTGCCCTGGGAAACCGAGCAAAGCTTGGAAAAAACTTTGCGATTCGCGCTGGCGCTTGAGGGCGACTTTGTCGAATTTCATCAGGCTTATCCGTTCCCAGGCACGGATTATTACAAGCTGGCGCTGGAAAATAATTTATTTGAACGAAATGAACTGGCCGGAACCAATGTTTTTTGTTCGCCGGCTAGGAGTTTTGAGCTTGACCGGGAAACATTGCATAAGTTTCGGAAAAAGGCCATGCGCAAATTTTATTTGAGAAAAAAATACATCAGCAAAAAATTAAAAGACATTGATTCCCTGAAAAAATTTAAGAATTATTTCAGAAAAGCAATTAATGTTTTTTGTGGCCTATGGTAAATGGAAAAAAAATAATCGTAGTCATGCCGGCCTTTAACGCTGAAAAAACTTTGGCCGCGACTTATCAAAAAATTCCAAATGATATTGTTGATGAAATTATTCTGGTTGATGATTGCAGTTTAGATCAAACAGCCAGTTTGGCTGCTGGGCTTGGCTTGACGGTTTTCAAGCATCAAAAAAATCTCGGTTATGGCGCGAACCAAAAAACGTGTTATAATCACGCTTTGAAGCGGGACGCGGACATTATTATTATGCTCCACCCTGATTATCAGTATGATCCTGCCTTGATTAGACCAATGGCTGAATTAATTGCTTCGGGTAAAGGCGATTTAGTCCTGGGATCTAGATTTAAGCAGGCTGGCGCCTTGTCCCTGGGAATGCCGTTTTATAAGTTTATGGCCAATCGCATTCTGACCATTTTTCAAAACTTGGTTTTTAGTTTAAAATTGTCAGAATATCATACTGGCTATCGCGCATATAATTCTCATTTTTTAAAAACCATTCATTTTGAAAAAAACTCCGACGACTTTTTGTTTGATAATCAATTGTTGGCGCAGGCAATATATTTCAATTTTAAAATTTGCGAAGTTGCCTGCCCGGCGCGTTATGAATCAGAATCATCAAGTATTAATTTTCATCGCAGTCTGAAATACGGGTTCGGAGTTCTCTCGGTTACCGGTCAATATATATTGCAAAAACTCGGCTGGCGGGAATATAATATTTTTAAAAGGCAATAAATATGTTTTATCATCAATAAAAAATTAAAATAATGAAAAAGAAAGATTTAAATTCAATGAACGATCAAAAAATATTTCCCAAAAAAAGTCTGGGTCAGAATTTTTTGACTGACAAAAATATTTTGCGCAAGATTATCAAGGTCGCGGAGATCAAGGCAAACGAAAATATTCTTGAAGTCGGGCCGGGCCGGGGCGTTTTGACTTTTGAATTGGTTTTGCTGGCGAAAAAAGTGGTGGCCATTGAAAAAGATAAAATGCTTTTTGCCGAACTTCAAAACAAACAAACGGAATTTTCTAATTTAATAATACAAAATCAGGACATCCTAAGAATTGACTTTGCTGAATTGCGAAAAGAGTTTAAAAATAAGCCATACAAAATTGTGGCTAATCTCCCCTACAATATTACCAGTAGGTTTTTGAGAACTTTCTTGCAGAGCGATTATTGCCCAAGCGAAATGATTTTGATGGTGCAAAGAGAAGTGGGCGAGCGAATCGCAGAGAAGGAGCCGGGAGAATTTTCCGTTTTATCCAATGCTGTTCAGTTTTATTGCCGGCCGCGGGTGCTGTTCCGCGTGTCCGCCAATTGTTTTTTTCCGCGGCCGCGCGTGGAGAGCGTGGTGATCAGGCTTTCAGAGATTGGAAAGAATATGCCGGATTGCGAGGCGGAAAAGTTTTTTTTATTACTCCGCGCCGGCTTTAGCGCCAAAAGAAAACAATTGAAAAATAATCTGATGAAAATAAATAAAATTGACTGGGGCGCTGTTTTGGTTGAGGCAGGATTGAGGGGCGACATCCGAGCAGAAGAACTGACAGTAGCTGACTGGGTAAAATTGTGTAAATTTATTTAATCGTTATTTTTTCATCGAATGGGGTGGAGATTTGTTACAATCAATTGTCCACTCCATTTTTTTATCCACTGTTTTTTTGGGAAACAATGATAAATGTGATATAATAAATTTAGTAAAATTTCTCTTCGTGTCGCAAGCAGATAAAATTGCTTTTGCGTGTTTTGAGCGTTTTATAATATTGCTATGGAACAGGAATACTTGGAAAATAATTCCAGTGAATCGCCGGACGAAAATACGGTGGAGCCTTTGAATATTCCACCGGAAAACAGAGGCGGCTTGCTTGGCGGTAAGGATTTTAATAAGCGTCAAAACATTGCGCTCGCTGTTGTTGGTGTTGTGGGAATCGGCGTGGTTGTTCTCGGGTTTTTGCAATTAAATAAAATTTTACAGGTTCCTTTGCCTACTACTGGAAAAGAAGGTCAGGTTGTACAATCTGCGCCGGAGGCGCCGCAAGGACCCGCGGAGGAAGATCCGGAAATATTAAAAAAACAAGATACTGACGGAGACGGCATCAATGATTTTGACGAATATTATGTTTATGAAACCAGCATATATCTGGCTGATTCAGACAGCGATGGCGTTTCTGATTTTGATGAAATAATGAGCAATGAAAATCCTAATTGTCCGAAAGGACAGAATTGTTTCCGTGCGAATGAAGCGCCGGCAGATAGTGGCGGTAGCGATTTTTCCGGTAGTTCTTCTACTACAAGTACTGCAACGGGCGCGGGCTCTGCCGGAGCGCTTCCCGTCACGGACGTGTCGGCCGATGATTTGCGAAAAGTGCTGTCTCAAACCGGACAATTTTCATTGCAGGACTTAGCCGAAGTTGATGATCAGGTTCTGTTGGATTTATACCAGCAGGTTTTGGCGGACAATCCTGATCTTGCCAAGATGACAATAGAGCCGGCCGCAAACACAACTGAAGATGTTGTTGACGATATTGCTTCCGGCGTCGATACCATGGACCAGGCGATCCAGCAGATGCAGACTTTGAGTCCGGCTGAGATTCGCAAGCTGATGCTCGAGCAGGGATTTGACCAGGCAACGCTTGATCAGGTGGATGATGAAACTTTGAAAATACTATACGAAGAAGCCTTGAAGGAGGTGAGTAAGGGAGTGGAATGAGTGATGAGGTAAAAGGTAAAAGTTAAAATTTTAAAGTTGGGGCTCTGGCGGGGAAGATGATAAGTAAAAGTGGAGCTCGGGCATGAAATTATGATTTTTAACTTATAACTTTTACATTTTACCTTTTAACTTATAACTTTTCCCTATGTTTTTTCGCCAACATAAAAAATCTACCAGGATTATCACTAGTTTTGTGATTTTCTTTTTTGTTTTTCAATTGATTATTCCTGTCCTACTTTTGCCAAAAGCGGCGAACGCTCAATATATTGATCCCGCTAATTTATCAATGAAGATTCAGGAAAAAATTGAAAGAGCAACGGTCAAAATCAAGGATAGCGTCTGGCAAAGCCTTTTCAAAGGAATGATGCTGACTGTTTCAGTTAGCGTGAAAAATTTATTGGTTAAAATGGCAAAAAAAGCAGCGGAGCAGACCGTTACCTACATGGCGACCGGCAGTTGGGGGCAGGGATCAATGTTTTATGAAAGCGCTTGGGGGGATTTTAAGACAGATTTACAGGACCAGATGGTTGGCCAGTTTTTGGATAATATAAATGATCTTTTTGGCATTGATTTGTGCCATCCTGCCTTGCCTGATGTCGAACTTAGTTTGAAAATGAATTTGAACATAAAATATCTGGAAGAAGGACACGCCAACCTGAAAAAACCGGATTGTTCTTTGTCGGAATTAACTAATAATTGGGAAGCGTTAAAAGACAGGGTGGTAGATAAGTACAAAGACGCTCTGGCCAAGGTCAAAGATCCGTACGCTACGAGCGTGGCTATGCTCCAGGAAACTTTTTCCGTCAGCTTTACTCCGTCGCAGAGCGAGATGGGCGGAATTCTCACTACGCAAGCCAAGTTGGAAGAGAATATGGCCAAGGAAGTGGACGCCCAAGAAAAGCAAAGGCTGGAAAATCAGGGCGCCAAAGGTGTGACGGGCGTAACTGGAGACACGATTAAGACGCCTAGTTTTTTTACCAAAAGTCATAGTGAGGCGGAACTGGAAAAAGCCAAGGAAACAACAAAAGGCGAGGTAGAAGCTTCCGGAAATGTCATTACGGAAATTCCTTTTCAGGTTGCGATTGCTTTTTTGAATACTTTTGTCTCTCAATTTTGGCAACAGATGATTATTGATAAATATTTCAAAAAAGGTCTGGTTGATCCGGCCAAAACATACGATCCCATTCAAAAAGTTTTCAAAGGCAAAGAAGCCATTGAAAAAGAGTTGGCTCTGACCAAGATAAATTTTTCATTTGCCCAAAAGCAGATTGATTTGCTGGGCGATTTCAGCAGCTGCGGCGAGTATCGCGGGATCAATAATTGCGTGATGGACAATTCTTTTGCCGAGGCAGTGCGCCAGGCGTCGCAGGACAAGCCGCTGTCAGTCAGAGAAGCAATTGACCTCGGCTATCTGGACGGCACCAACATATTAATTAGTTCCAAAGATGACAGAAATTTGGGCGATAACTGCTATGCCGGTAACTATTGCTATTCAAACCTGGTAAAATTGCGCAAAGCCAGAATAATTCCGATCGGCTGGGAAATCGCCGCTGACAAAGTTTTGGAAAATGAAAATGTTTCTTTGAATGAAGTTATTTCCAATTTTAATAATTGTGAAGCGCCGAACGCTTCTAAGTTTTGCCATCTGATTGATCCGAATTGGATCCTCCGCTATCCGCAGACTATGTGCCAAGCTGTGGTCAATGGGCCGCTCTTGATTGCTTCCGGCGCCACTGAGCGGGCGGAAAGTTGCGCTGATACTGAGAGCTGTATCAAAATGTCTGATGACGGCACTTGCCAGGCCTGGGGATATTGCGCGGCGGAAAAAAATGTTTTTCGATTCAACGGGCAGGAATGTCAAGGCAGTAATAATAGCTGTCGCACTTTTATAAATAGCAAAAACAAAACCGTCAGTTATTTAAAAAATACTGTAGAACAAAAATATTGTAACGAGGGTAATGTCGGCTGTCTGTGGTACAGTGGTTGGAAAAATATTGAAGCGGATTCCTGGCAGTGGTCAGATCTTGTTGCAAACAGAACATATTTGAATCAAAAAATAATTGACCAGGAATGCGATCCAAAGCAGGAGGGCTGTACCAGATTTATCAGAACCAAACCGGGACTCGGCACCAATCTGGTGGCCAATTCCAGCTTTGAAATTTTCCCGGGCGATGATGATCCGGCCAATTTTCCGTCAACTGCAGTTGAAGTTCCCGGTTGGGATGGGTTCCACTCTCTGACTGAAGAGTCGTACAATGGCGTGGCGGCTTTGGAGTTAAATGACGTCGCCTTGACTTCAGCGGAAATTCCGGTGGTGCAGAAAACTGGCCCGCGATATTTCGCGGTTTCCGCGGCGATCAATAAACAGGTGAGCGGCGATATATTTTTTACTTTTATAACGGAGAATGATTCTAACTTTGCCAAGATTCCACTGGAGCCGATTGCTGACGGACAAAGTTTTGGAGAAAGTGACGTGGCTAATTGGCGCGAGATATCTACGGTGTTTGAAGTGAAAGCGCTTTCTATTTCAGGCCTGGACACTTTTGGCTTTGTTAAATTACAAATCAATTCAGATGCCGGCTCGGTTTATATTGACAAAGTAATGGTGGAAGAACTGGACGAGCCGGATGTTAATTCTCGTCACGCCTACAATGATTACGCGGCGCAAAATCCTGTTTATCTGAAAAAAGCGCCTGATTATCTAAATTGTTACGGCGCGAAATATTGTTATAACCCTGTTGATGAAACTTATCTTAATGTTGGCGTAGTGCAAGAAGAGTGTAATAGCGACACTGATTGTGTTGGCGCCATTGGAAATCATTATAAATGCAAACTATATGATCCTAAACCTGAAGATAAAGTGGCTTCAACTGATACTTTAAAAGGTTGTGATAAGTTTGCTTTTTCTTGTTCTGCCGAGGAAGTTGGTTGCGACTCGTATGATCCGAGTGACGGAGGTAATACAATTTATGGTTCTTCATCATATCCTGATTATTGTCCGCAGGAATGCGCCGGGTATCAGAGCTTTAGCCGTACAGCTACTTTCATGGAGGACTCTGAATTCCCGATTTACTTTATTCCGAGCACCGGACAACAATGTTCCGCGGCGCAGGCTGGTTGCGAAGAATATACCAATCTGGACGTAATGGCCGAGGGCGGAGAAGCCAGAGAATATTATATTGAACCAAAGCTTTGTATAAAAGCGCCTGAGAATGACTCACTTTGCAAAAATTTCTATACTTGGGAGGGCGGAGAAGTGACCGGCTATCAATTGCAGGCTTTTTCGTTGAAATATGACCCGGAAAATTTGGGGCCGGCTTTGACATTGCCTAGTTATGCTGATAAGTGCGACAAAGAAAAATTTATTGCCAAGGAAAGTCCTGATTGCCGTCAGTTTTTTGACGAGGGTGGCAAAGCGTATTATCGGCTGGCTTCAAAAACAATTGAATGTTCGAGCGACTGTCATCCACTGCGCCGTACTTTGCCATTTGACACGGCGGAGCAGTGCGAATATCGTCTGGGCGAATGGCAAAACGGCGAGTGTATTTTCATGACTATCCCGAGCAAGGGCAAGAAATGCACGGCGCCGAACGCCGGCTGTAAAGAATATCGTGGCAATCAGGCGGGCATTGAATTTGACGTGGAAAATTATACTTTTTCAGATTACAAAGATATTGATAATCCATTGAAGAAATTAATTCCTTCGAGCGCGACTCCATATGTATCGCCGGAATTCGGCGCTTATCTGGCGGTTTCCAAGGTCGGCAGTGAAGCGACTTTGTTTACGAATTATGAAACCACCGAGCTCAGTGGCAATAATTATAATGTATCTTTTTGGGCCAGGAGCGCAAATAGCGCGGCTTTTAATTTTGAGATCCGCGACGGCGACAATCTGATTTCAACTGTTGGATTTAACCAGGCGCTGACCAACGATTGGAGCTTTTTCAATTTTGATATCCCGGCAAGCCTGCTCGTTAATAACGGTTCGTCAGTGGGAATCAATGCTACTGATTCTTTTGATATTGATAATTTGCGGATTGTTAAAACAGAAGATTTATTTTATTTAATCGGTAATTCATGGACAACTCCTAAATCTTGCGATTACAAGTTGAACACTGACCTTAATGATCCGGTCAATGCTTTGCCTCAAGCACAGCTTGGCTGTCGCGAGTTCCAGGACAAAGAAACTTCAATTCATTATTTAAAGAGCTTTACCAGTTTGTGCCCGATGGACAAAGTCGGCTGTGAAGCTGTGGTTGATACGGAAAATAATATTTATCCGTTTGATAAGAAATACAAACAATTGATTAGCAATGAAGAAGTGTGCGTTTCCGCCTCCAGAAATTGGTCAAATGTTTTGGACTCTTTAGTGGTCCTTTTGGGTAATAGTTACCCACCTCCTCAGTTGATGCTAGGTTCAACTGCAACAGGAGAAGCTGAAGCAGTCGGTGATAAATGCGAGATTAATGTTATCAACGTAAGTGGAAACAGTGAGGTGTTTGATGTTGAATTAAGCCATCTTTGTTCGCAATTAAAAAATATTGATAAAGATTATGCCGGAAGCGCTCCTGAATGGTCTATTGACGAAAAGAAATGCTATGACAATTTAGCGATTGTTCCGCAGGATTCTCTGATGTATCTGGTTGTAGACGACAAATCAACTTGCGACAGCTCGGAAAAAGGTTGTACTGCTCTTGGCCTGCCTGATTTAACAGTGGTGCCGGCGGATGTTCACGAAAACGATGACCCTGATCTACCGATATTATTCTATAAGGGCGATTATATTGTCAAAGAAGTTAAAAACAAAAAAACCGACACAATGGAACCGTCATGGAACAACATGTTCTACAAGCTTGATCCGGAAAAGTTTGAGGCTGTCGGGTCTCCGCTTTGCGGCGCCTCTGAAACCGGCTGTGAAGAATATAGCACAAAAGACGGCGGGCCATATTATTTCAAAAATCCCGGCGATAAGATTTGCGAATACCGCAAAGTGGCGCAGGGAGCGGAAAAAGTTTTTGGTTGGTATGTGGAGAAAACAGCCAAAGGCGATCCGGACGTGCCTTGCGTTGTCAAGGATTATTATGAAGATGGGCAAAAACAGCCGATCAATACCAATGACCTTGCTTATTCAGGCTGGGTCGGCGCCTGCGAGGAAAATGCCGATCTTTGCACAGCTTTTGTGGATCCGACCGATATCATGGAATCAGCAAAAGGAAAAGCATATTATTATTTGAATAATGAACTGGTTGACAAGGGCACTTGCAGTGAAGTTGACCGCAAACAGGGGTGCGTATTATTTAATGACACTTCAATTACAAAAGCCGATGGCAATGCTGATTTGATGTATTATTCATTTGATACTTATGTGAAGAGCACATTGGAAGGTAAATTTGTTCCGGCTGTTACGGACAAGTCGACTTGGTATCTTTCGAATCAATCAGACTTAGATAATTTGTGGCAAAATAAATGTTTAGCGATCGAAGACTGCAAAGCCATGAAACTCTGCCTGACGCGAGACAAATCTCCGGAAGAATGTTTTGCTTATGTTGCGACAGACGCTGATCCGTCATTAGACGGCATCCAGCAGTGGTGTGATGTTGGAATTACCGGAACTGATTGGGAAAAAAATGCGGCCGCCAATTGTACCGCGCTTCGATTAATCAAAGAAAAAGACACCAATTCAATTATAAAAGTTGTCAAAGACCGTGAATGCGCCAATTGGTTTGCCTGTAGCGGATCCAGCTGGCACTGGGATGAGAACAAGGGCGAATACACAGAAGTTTGCGATGAGCTCGGCCTCTGCAGTCAGCTGGATGAAAAATCAGAATCAACCAAGTGTAGTAAATTTATCGGCGGGCTGGAAGACACGGGCAATTTACTGACTATGAATAAGCCGTTGAATGGTGAGAAGGCAATTGGCGACAAAACTGATTATGCCGGCCGCGGAGTGGGCTGGTTTGACTTTGATTATTCTGGTCTTAGCGTGCCAAAGCTGGCGCCGGCGCAGTATTATTCAGCCTTTGATTTGTCAGCGCCGAAAAAATATTGTGATGGAATAACGCCGGCAGTAACATGCGAAGTTAACAGCGATTGCGATGATGGGGTTGCCTGCAAAATGTTTATAAATAAAACTTGCGGCGGCGCTGTTGAAAGTACAGCTTGTCTGGATGACGGTGATTGCAGTGAAAATATTCAATGTGAAAAAGTTGTTGATTTTCATTTGTTGAACAGTTCAAATATTTATTGTGAGAAAGATGATGATTGCGTAGACGTGAGTAAGCCAGGAGCGCAGGATTATTGTGGTACGACTATTGCAGATAATAAGTGCAAGTGTTTGTCGCAATCCTGTGTCAGGTCATATCAAAAGGGCACGGAGCTGGCCAAGTCACCGGCGCCAGAGTGCCGAGGATATCCTGAAAAAGAATCGCCCTTCCCGTGGAATGTTAAAGATTATATGCCTTTTGCCAATGCCAATCGCGTGTATTTGCCGTTGAACAATGACGGATTAGCGCCGGCGGATGTCACGAAAAAAGATGTTGACCTTGGCTGTTATTATCGCAAAGTTACCTACGGCGGTGGTAGTATTACCAAATATATTCCTAATTCGCCACTGTTCAGCCCGGATATTCCGCAGGGAGTTTGCCAGAATGATCCTGAAAAAACCTGCAGTTCCGAAAATTGTCCGGAGGGCGCGATGGGCGTGGATGCCGTATGCAATTTACAGGATGAAAAAATGACCCAGTATAGCGGCTGGGGCGGATATTGTTTGGAATTTGATTTGAGCATGACAAAAAATAATAATCCGGACGAGCATCCGTGCCTGACCTGGTATCCGACGCAAAATATGGCCGGTCTGATGGATATGTACAATCAGTATGTTGATGCCGGCTTCAATCCGGAATCCTACAATTATCTTAAAGGCGGTCCATATTATTGCACGACGGCAAAAAGGTGGGAGCATCGTACAGCGCCGCATCCAGCAGAAGTAAAAGGATGGTATGATTTTGATAAGGACTATAAGCATGTCCCGCCGGTGTATGTTCTAAAAAAGGCAATAATTGGCATGCTGTCTACCTATGCCACAAAGTACGGGATTGAGGAGCTTAATTCTTTGGCGTGGGAAGCGGGGGGGCCATATGGCGGAGAAGCTGATTGGATCGAGGCAGTAAAGTGGGACAAGACTAACGAGGATATGACGCCAATCAAAAAATGGGCATCCAATGGTGATCCTATATATGCGCAATCGGGAGAAGAAGCAATCCAAGCCATAAAAGATAATTATGTGCGATTGGAGAAAGGTCGTGATAAAAGCAAAAATTGGTGCATTTCCAACAGCGCGGATCCTCTCGCGATTCGTAACTGTCTGGGAGAAAAGTCCGGGCAACTTAATGATTATTATGGGGGCGATTTCCCGCCTAATCCCGCGACTGCGTGCGTTGAAGGATATGGAGCAAAGTATTTATATAAACTCTCAGGGAAACAAGATTGGGCATGGTTTGATTATCAACAGAAGTATACGTTTTCCTTTTTATGCGTGCCAATGCTGGAAAACGAAGAAAAAACAGGGGAAGGCTGGTATCAGGATGTAGGTGGATCTATAAGCGAAAATCTATCAGAAGAGGAACAACAAAGTTGTGAGCAATTTTACGCTATGGCCGGACCGCAAGGTGAAAATAAAGCGTTTACAAATGAAGTTTATAAAAACGCCTCTCTCGATTGTACGCAGGGAAGGACGCTGAACGGCGCTCTGCCGTTGGATATGCAAGTGTCAAAAGTTAGTTCGGGGCCGGACAAAAAACCATACAATTTATTTGTGGATGATGAAACAATTGACGCATGCGTTATGGGCGGAACTGGAACGGAGGGTTATTATAAAGGTGGCAATTCGGATTTTACCAAGGACGTCTTAGAAACGTGGTTTGCCGAAGCATACGGTTATTGGAAAATGAAAGTTGGAATAGATGATACGGTAAAGGGTTCATGTTTAAGCTACTACTCCAGCGTGGATGGCCAAGAGTGCCAAACGGATAGTGATTGCAAAATAATCCCTGTTGTTGAGCCATGCAAATCATTTCAATTAAAAAAATGCAATGATGAGTCGCCGGTCAGTGAGAACGGGGTATGTAAGCAGACAGGGGAGACTTGCTGGCCTAATGACACGTGCGATAACAATGCGGGTGATGGCGAAGACGGACATTGTTGTGGCCCCGTGTTAGGCGGTGATGATCCTGATAATCATTGTGTTGTGGAAAATGCAGACCAGTACTGTTTTACTGACATGGAGTGCGGAGCAGATAAAATTTTAGCTGGCGCAAAGGCAGACTGCGAGGATGACATGGAAAAATGCTTGAAGTATTGCACAACTGACATTAATGTTATAGATGCACAAAACAAGTGTGCCGCGAATAATGGACAATGGTACTTCTGGAATGGCGCTTGCATAAAGGGGTATTTTACATTAAATAATAGCGCATGCGGCAGTGCAAAGACAGTGTCCGGAACAGATCAAGCCGCTGTCTGCCATATATACAACAATACATATCCCAGCAATTCTGTAGAGACATTTTATGAGAATAAAGATGCCGGTAATATTTGGGATATTAGTGAAACAGCGCTTCAAAATCCTCCGACCGTGGCAGGATTCGTAAATACTCAGAAATCCGACGAAGCCGGCAATCCGCTCTACGCGGCGGCGCCGGATAAATTGACCGTATCAACGCCTGACTTTACTGCGCTTGAAGGCGATGTTGTAGGATTTGACGGCCAACTGGATATTAGTTTGAAGTTCTATGCATGGGCTGATGATGATCAGATGCCGATCCGGAGTGTTACGGTTGACTGGGGCGACAGCAAAACGCTGGGGCCATTGGAAGGTTTGTACCAAAACCACAAGCCGCGGTGCCAGCGATCGGCCGGGGAGGAACTGGGTGTTTGTAACAAGCCGGGACCGGGATTGTATTATGGCTATGCTTGTTCACCGGATAGTGATGAATGTGATCATTTAACAGCCGATCAGGGTGGAATAATGAAATGTTGGGTTGACGCTGACTGTGATTATGATTCGGATGCCGCAACTCTAAAGGAGTCGTGCAAAGCCGACCGCTTCGGCGACACAGTCGACGCTTGCAAGGAAGGGTATTTCAATTACAAGCACATGTATATGTGCCAGACAATCTCCGGCGTGCCGGAGTGCGGAACCTCGGAAGCGGCCACAGCGTCATACTGCCAGACCGAGGTTCCTGGCCAAGGTGGCCAGCGCGGCTGTCGCTTCAAGCCGGCTGTGCAGATCAAAGACAATTGGGGCTGGTGTAATGCGGATCATGATGCGTATGGAGATGCGGTTGATGAAGATGGGTATTATGATGATAGTGGGAACAATGGCTATGATGATTGTGATTTAAAATACTCGGATAATAAAAATGCGGCTGAATATTATGATGGATTTATTTATGTAATTCCTTAGAATGAGTGATGTATAAAAAATCCGCCGGCGCGCGTTGCGCGCTGGCGGATTTTAATTACTTGAGCTTTATGTAAACGGTGTGCGAACAGAGAGTCCCACCGGCATCACAAGAGTCAAACTCAACCGTTTCGGTGGCCTCAATTGCCCAACCTTCGGCATAGTTGCCGTCATCGAATTCTACAAACAATGAGAATTCTGAAGTTTCAGAATTTTTTTTTATCCAGCACCCACCAAGTGGTTTGAAGTTTTTTACCATTGCGCCTTTTTCATCATCCCAGTGATCAATGGTTACTTCTACAATTTGGCCATCGGGGATTCCATTTACTTCTGTGCGTTTCCACATTCCCTCCAGCCAGTAGTACTCTGCCAGAGGATCGTCTTCGCAGACGAACGAGGTTTCATTGCAAAGCTGTCCATCTGCGCAGGCGCAGTCGTCCTCGCAGTCGTTGCAATTTTCATCCAGCTCGCACTTGCCGTCTCCGCAGAGACCGCAGTCAGCCGGGCAGGAGCCGTGGGTTTCGCTATGATATATGTTGATGATTCCTTCGCACTTTCCGTCGCCGCAATAGTAGGGAGCGTCTTGGCAGTCGTCCCAACAGTTTTCAGAATTTTCTCCTCCCTGCTGATCGCAACACCCGTCGCCGCAAGAGCCGGGCAGGGTGATGGAATCGCAAGGGTTAGGATTTTCCGGATCATCGCATTTGTACTTGACACAGCTTTCGCCGTCCGAACACGAGCCGGCATTCAGCCAACAGTCGGCGTTGCAGGTCCACAGGGAATTTTCATCGCCGTAATCAGCGGAGCAGTTTTTTTTGCATTTGTCCGCGTCGCTGTCCGCGCCGCATTTGACCATCATGTCGCAGGAGTCGGCGCAGGCGAATTTGACGCCCCCGTCGTCAGCCGAGAAGCCGGAACAGGCAGAGAAGCCGAAACCGACAAAGATCGAAATTGCAAAGAACACAAATGCCTTCTTCATGATTTTCTCCTCTGTTTTTGGTGAGCGAAGTTGGCAAAAAGAACCATATATATCATATCACAAGTTAGCATGAGGGGAAAAGATTGTCAAGCTCGCCACCCGCCACGGCGGGGGCGAATATAGAACATAGAACATAGAACATGAAATAATTGACAGGAGAAGGGCGGCGGGAGAAGGGCGGCGGGAGAAGTGGGACAAAATTAAATTTTGTCCCTACGATGGGCGTCATTATTTCGATCCGAATTCCATTTTTCCGGATTACGCCGGATGTATGAACGGATATTAGTTAAACCGATTTCATTGCGTATCCAATGATCATGAAATGACCTCTGCCATTTGAATTCGTGATTTTTATATAAACATTTGATTGTTTTGGTGAAATCATGTTTAAATGATTTCACGATTTTTGATAATAACCCATAATTTCTGGTTTGTTTTGTGCGCGCCGTCAAATTGGTTGCGCCGGGATTGGTTGCGTCGGGGTTGGTTGCGTCGGGGTTGGTTGCGTCGGGGTTGGTAGGGACAGAATTAAATTCTGTCCCTACCCGGATGGCGATTGACGACGGCGGTTTGATTTGTATTATCGCGTGTATATGATTCGGCATAACAACAAAACAATCAACAACCACATTTTGGTAATAATTGGGGATCATTTGCAAATAAACATTTGCCAGACCGCCGTATTTATTAAAGTACATTTTTTTGTTGGTTATTGTACCAAAATATTTCTCGTGTTCAGCAATGCAAATGGTGATAAAATAAAATCCCGGCAATGAATAATCAATAGCGCCATACCGGTTTAATTTTCGTTCTCGTATTTGCATACATATCCATTGTGCGTTTTAATTTTTCGAAACGCCAGAAAAATGTTATCCACTTTCATCAATAATTATTATAGGGAGATGATTGTTCCTTTAATTAACAATTTTTATGTCGAGGTGGTTTGACAAGTTTTATTTTGTAATTTATTTCGATGGAATGACTTTGGATTAATTTGCAATAAGGGATGAAATATCTTGACGTCGGGGAGGGTGGCGGGATTCGGGAATCCCGCCTACACAAGACGGCTGACTGGGGCGACGGCAAAACGCTCGGCTGAAAGTTTTGGTTGGCAAGGGTTGACTTTTTGAATGGTTATCACAAAATAAGATTAAAAAATAAAAAACTCGAGCCTGTTTGACGGCTCGGTTTTTTGTTGCAATGATTACCGTTTCAGCATTTTCCTGTATCCCCCATGCCCTTTTTTCAGCCAGCGATTTATTCTGGCGATTGTATTCGGGCTCATGCGGGTGGCTTTTGTGATTTGAGCAAAGGGGATTTTTTTATGCAGCATTTGGGCCGCTTTCCAGCGATTGGAAAATTCGCGAATTTCCGCCTCCGTCAACAAGTCGCGGAAAAAATTTTGCGCTTCAGTCAGCGTTTTTAGTTTCAAAATCGTGCGGAACATGTCCGTGCTGGCTTCATTGATCCAAGCGCTTTTTTGTTTTTTGGGCATATATTTAGTTGTCTCCTAAAATCATTTTATCACATTTGCCTGAATAGTAAAAGAATCGCGATTATTTTTTTTCAATGAAATAATGACACAGAATAGCTTTAACTTTTCTATATTTAGCATAAATTCTAAGATAAGCAACAATGCAGCTGACGCGCAATTTGTTGGTTGATTTGATAGAGATTAAATCTTTTCTATTGCCTGGCCTCATAGCGCTATTATTTGGTATAGTGAAATAAACACAAAAGGATAGCACGACAAAAAATATTTGTCAATGGCGGTTAAAAAACTTGATAAATAGTAGGTCTATTTTTAGCTAAAAATAGCCATTTAACTGTATCGGGAGGGCGTGGGGCTTGACAAATTTTTTGAGTGTGATATTATGTGGCGTTATGGCGATATAATTCGCTATAGCGGAGTTGTCCAATGATGGCGCTTTTTCGGCACGGTCAAGTCAGGAGGGCGAGAGATGAAAAAGAAAAGTGTCGATCTCAACGGTTTACGCGAGGCGGTATTGGCTCGCGCGCAGGGCGAAGCCCTGAACATTTTTAATGAGGAGCGCTTTGGGCGCTTCTATGAAGCTGAACATGTTGAGGCGCTTTTGAAAAGAGCCTCGGAATTCAAAATCCTCTATGTCGCTCATGAAGCGAAATTGAATCCGCGCTTGCAAGCTCTGCTGGTCGGCGATTCCAAAGTTGAAATCAGATATTTGCCGGTTGGCGAGTACGATTTCAAAACCGAAATGCTGATTCTTGGCGAGAGCGTGGCCGTATCGGACGGCGATGAACACTTCGTGATTGACAACGCTTCTTTTGCCGAGGATATGAGGCGGATGTTTTTCCGCTTGTGGAGCGTGGCGCGATCCGGCGCAGATGAACGGAGCGGAAAGTAACGGGCGGATAATTTTTAGCCGCCGATTGAGCGAGGAGGGGAATCATGGTCAAAGGATCCGATGGCCAATGGCCAGACAGTGAAAGTAAAACCATTGAGGCTTTGTTCTTTGACTATCATGAGCCGGCTGACATTGAGCCGCTCGATTATGAAGAGGCAAAACAGAAAAAGCGATGCCAATTCATAATCATCATGTGTCTTCTGGCGCTGGCCGGAAGGAAAAGGGCGAGGCGTTGATGAATATTTAATTCGGCGCATAGCCGAGTTGATTTGCGGCCGCCGGTTAGCGCGGCCAAATATGAAAGTCCGCATTAAGGCGTTTGAAAAAAAAACGGGCAGGTCGAATGGCCTGCCCGGGAAAATTAAAATTTAGTAAAGTTGGTTGAGTATGCGATGAAATTGATATAGATGGCGGATATCAAAGTGAATTGACAGTTGACAAATTAGGTTGAAGGTTTACAATAAAATAAAGGGAATTGACGTGTCCTTTAAATTTAACCTTAGCGGTCGCTAAGAATGAGAGCCAATTGAAAGGAGGTGATTGGCATGAAAAAGAAACCGAAGTTCAGGATGACGGTTGGTAAACTTCGCAAGAAGTTGATCAACTATCGGTTGACACAGGCGCTGAATGCGAGCCCTCCCGGCACGTAGAATGTGGTCCTGTCAGTGAAACCATCAACGATGGCGGGGATCTGTTCTAAATAGACCCCGCCAATATTTTTTGGAGCAGGAGGGACGGCAATGACAAAAAAATATCTGATTCTTTCACCTGAGTATTCACTCAAGGGATATGAGTCAAGTCCTGTACTGATGCGAGTCACGGATGGATTGAGATTTGAGCTACAGGAAGGACAATTTGAGTTTCTTTCAATGTGCAATGGTCAACGCCGAGGCGTAGACATTCTTAAGCTTTTTGACGTAGAATCACGCCCGGTGGCGCAAGTATTTCACGATGAGCTTGTGAAGAAGGGCATTGTTAAAAAAACAGAAGGTCCAGCCTTGCGCATACTTCCGAACAAATTACCGCCTAATAGGGGACTCCAGATTGTGCATCTGGAGGTTCGTAGCAGTTGCAATCTTAGGTGTGTACATTGCTACCAAGGGGAAAGATACAATAAAGACGAAAATTTGACTTTCGCTGAAATCGAGCGGCTGGCAGAAGAAATGAGGGAACTGCTTGTGCAGGGTGTTAGCGTAAGTGGTGGGGAGCCATTTTTACAGGATGATTTATTTCCGATGATGAAGCTGTTTGAAGACAGGGAGATCCGAATTATTTCTGTTTTTACTAATGCTATTTTGCTTGATGAGCAAAAAATTGGAAATATTCTTAAAACAAGAAGTAATCCAACGGTTTTTGTCAGTTTGGATTCTATAACAGTTGAAGGTATGCGATTCCGTGGTCTTTCTCAGACGAATGCTAAAGTTGCACTGGCCACAATCCTTGGAAACATTCAGGCTCTTGTTGCTAGTGGTATATCAGTGGTGATTAATACAGTAATGAACCGACTTAATATTGATACTCTTCCTGCGATGTATAATATCGTAAAAAGCATGGGCGTCAAAAGCTGGAGAATTGGTTACCCAAAGGAAATGGGGTACTTTAAGGATGTTGGGGCCAAAGAGTATGGCCTATCTTGGGTAGAAATGACGAATGCAGCCTTTTCTTTGCTACAACACCATTTTCACGAAGGTCGTACGTTTCATTTACAGATAGAATATCTTTATCGTGAAGAACTGTTTGGTAATTTACAAGCACTATCTGATAAGGATTTCGTTTGTGATTATGAAGATAAACGAGAAACTTGTTGTATTAAGCCGAACGGGGATGTTGTTTCTTGTGCCTATTGTTCGGATTTCCCAGTCGGTAATGTTCGAAAAAATTCACTTGCTGAAATTTGGTACTCATCGGCCATGCAGCAAGTAAAAGAAATCCGGATTGGTGACGTTGAGGGGTGTAAGGATTGCGAATTGCGGAAATATTGTGCAACGGGTTGTCGGGCAAATGCATATTTTCTTCATGGTGATTTTTACAATTCTCGCGATGATTATGCTTGCCAGGCAGTTAGGTTTTTTGTTGAAGTAGCAAGACCATTTCTTCAGAAGAATGGTATCCCTTTAGAGGGATTATAGCGCTCACGTCCTGGCAGCCTTTCGGATTGCCAGGAATTTATATTTATGAGAGCAAACTGCTACCAAAAGTTTTCAAGACATTATGACGAAATTTATGATCGCGATTTTTACCGTGATTATGTGATTTTTATTAAAAAAATAATTACTGAACGGCGAATTAACAAGATTCAGTTATTAGATGCGGCTTGCGGTACCGGCTTGTTTATTAAAGAATTTCAAAAACAATTTCCGGCCGCGGCTATCTCTGGGTTTGATTGCTCGCCGGGTATGGTTTCAATTGCCAAAAAAAGAAATAAGGGCGTGGCTTTTTATACGCGATCGTTTGCCGATTTTCGGATAAAAGAGAAGTTTAATATAATTGTTTCAACGTTTGATTCCATTAACTATTTATTGACTTTGAGCGAAATGGGAGCATTTTTTAAAAATATTTCCGGGCACTTGGAGAGCGAAGGTTTTTTTATTTTTGATTTTAATACTAATTTTAAAATATTACCGCCAGTGATCAAAAAAGATAATATTACTATGGTGAATAAGGTAAAGGGAAAGTTTTGGCAGGCAGACATAATAATTGCGGATAAAGGAAAAGTCTTTCGCGAAAGACATATAGAAAGATTATATTCCATGAAAGAAATACAAAAATTAGCCAAAGGTAGTGGATTCGGCTCAATATCGTTTTGTTCGGATTTGAATGGAAGAAAAAAAATTCGTGGCGCGGCTCGGTTGTTTGTAATGGCGCAGAAAAAATAAAAAAAGCAAAATAACTTTTTTGATAAAATAAATTCACCACATCTCACAGATAAAAGCCAAGTGGCATCTACTTGGCTTTTATATTTATTGTTTGTTTAATAATCTTTGCGAATTCTTCAGTGGAGAATGATTTTATGATGGCGGAACTGAAATGTTTTAGATTGGGCGGAATTACCATTGGAAAACGATAATTGATTTTTATTTTCCGGAGGGGATAGTTTACCATTACTTCTGATAGTTTCCATAATAACTGATGGTTTTTTTTAATGAAGCTGGCGGAGTGTTCGGAATAGATGTATTCCCAGTAGTGCAAGTGACACAGTTCATGAAAAATAACATACAGCGGATCTCCCTGGGGAATGAGGGGATTAATATAGATGTTGTTTTTATTGATATCATAATCTCCACCCCAAAAACACGAATATACGAAGTGGCTCTTGTATGTCCTATGGCGCCATCTAACTTTTGTTGCTTCTCTTACTTGCTCAAAGAATGCATTGCCATATTTTTTCCATCTTTTTTCCATTGCGGTTGCTTTTTTTGATATTTGTTTTTGAATTTGTTCACGGTTGCGGTCAAAATATACAATTAGACCTGAAATAATTTTTTTTTGTCTTTGTTGTAGCAATTTGGAATATTATAATTAACAATTAAAGCAAATCTTTTTTTTCCAATTTCTTTCTCTGCGGCGTTGAGTTTATTTTTTATAAACCAATATTCTTTTTGGAAATTTTTTATGAATTGTAGTTTTATTTGAGACATATATTGAACGCAGTTTTTCCATTGTTCGCAAACCGTTTTATTCGCTACTTATAAAATTATATTATAATTTAGTGTAAAACACAAGGATTCACAAGACAATATCAGCGAGCCTTAAAAAACGAAAGGCCAGAACTGTTTGTGGGCAGGCAAGGCATTTTGAGATTCAGTCAATGGCAATGGAGGTGAACCATGAAAAGGCCGGGTCGAAAAAGGCTTGCAATTGTTTTGCAGGCCTTGTAATGCATAAAATTAATGAGTATTCAAAATTTTACAAATACTGTTTAAATTGCATTTCCGCGGGGCAGTATGTTCTTGATCTTAGCGGCGGGATTCAAGATTGGCTTTTGATATGAGGGGAGTTGTATGCCGTGCCGGTTGATTTTAATTGACAATCATTCGAAAATGTTTTACTGTCAAATTGAATAACAAGAAAATGCCAAACAAATTTTTTAATAAAATAAACCCTCTTCATCAGGAGAAATTTAATCAGTTTTACAAAAAATTGCAGGCATTTGAGATTTCAGAAGATAGCCATGTTTTATTGGAAAAAGTAGATGTAAAAAAACCAATTTTATTTTTGGCCGCTACGCACGGCGATGAGAGTATTGGCATTGAAGTTTTGAAGGATCTGGGCAAAAGCGCGGATTTTGACTGGCTAATTGCCAATGAAAAAGCGCTTGAACTGAACCAACGTTTTGTTGACTGCGATCTGAATCGCGCCGGGCCGGGAAATTCCAGGTCGGAAAAACATGAAGAGCGCCGAGCCGCTGAAATTATAAAACAAGCGAAAAATTATAATTCTATAATTGATCTGCACGGCAGTAAAGTGGATACCGGGCTTTTTATTATTCTAACCAAATTGTCTTTCAATGATTTAATGCTGGCTTTGCAATTTAATATAAAAAATATTGTCATCTGGTTGCCGTCAACTACGCGCGATTTTGGTCCGTTGGTCGAATTCATTGAGCCGGCCATTGAAATTGAAGCCGGTCCGAAAAACGATCCGGGTGTAGCGCGAGAATTAAAAAAAATAATTAAAGAATTTTGTGGGAATTACAGCCGGCCGATTACAAAAGAAAATTTAGCCGGTAAAAATATATATTTTGTTAATGGCAAATTGGAAAAATGTGACCGGCAATTAAAAGATTTTGAATTGACAAAAATTGACGACGAAGAATTTTATCCGTTGTTGGCCGGCGAATATGAAATAGCTTGTTATAAAATGATTAAAGTTCACTGGACACCTAACACCTAACACGAAACATGGAACATTTTTAAGGAGGAGCTCATGGAAAGGCGAATACGCCTGCTTCGGACGGAAGATGTTGATGCTGTTCTGCAAGTGTACCAGAGAGCATTTGCTGGATTTCCTTGGCATGAAAATTTATCAGACGAGGAAGTTACGGTTCGTTGGAACAAGCAGTCGGCCATGTCCGGTTTTACGGCAATTGTGGCGGAGGTTGATAGCCGGATCGCCGGCGCGCATTGGTATGACACGACAAGTCTGGCTCGCTTGGCAGAAGAAAGAGGCCGAGATTTGGCTGGCTGGGCTGAAAAGCAAATCCGCCGGTTTGACTTGAACGGCGCTCTTGTCTGGGAAAGGGAATTACTCGTTGATCCGGATTTTCAGCGCCGCGGCATCAGCGCCGAGCTTCGTCGGAATTTTTTGAAAAAGCTTGAACGCGCTGGCAGAAAAACACTGGTGTTGACCAGATTGCGAACTGACAACATTGGTTCAATTAAAACTGCAGAGCGATTTGGCTTCAAGCGAACGGGTATAATCCAGCCCGCCAGCCAAAGGCCGTTGTTTCATGAGTTCTGGTTCATAAAAATAAATTGTTAATTCGCAAGCAAGCTGCTCCATGTGCAGCTTTTTTTATTTTAGACAGGGGGTTTATGTTGACGAACGAGGTTAAAATTGGTAAGTTTAAATTAATATGGAAAACAAAAAATTGATAATTTTCGATCTTGACGGCACCCTTTACAAATTAAAGGGCGGGTCTTATGACAATTCGCAATTAAAAGTTAAAGTTCTTGAAAATGCGCGGCTGTATATCCAAAAAAAATTAAACAAAAGCATAGAGCAGGCGGAACAGATATTAAAAGACGTGATTGATAAATATAAACAAGGAATCAGCCTTGGTCTTGAAAAAGAGCACGGAATAGATCGTTATGAATATTTTAATTTTGTCTGGGACATTGATCCGGCGCCTTTGATGGAAGAGCAAGCGGACATTAATGTTATTTTGAAGAGCCTCAGCAAAAAATATAATCTGGCGCTGGTTTCCGACGCCCCTAAAGTTTGGGTGGAACGCGTGATGAAACAATTGGAAATTGAAAATATTTTTCAAAAAAATTTTTTCACGGGCGAGAGTGATATTCGCAAAGATCATAATAATCGCTTTCAGTTCATTGCGGAAAAATACGGCATTGAATGCAAAAATTGCATTTCCGTCGGTGATCAGGAATGCACGGACATTGCTCCTGCAAAAAAACTGGGCATGACAACTATTCTGGTCGGCGGCAATGAGTCAGAGTTTGCCGATTATATTATTAATGATATTTTGCAAATAAAAAAATTTTTAATGGGCAAGGATAATCCGTTAAAAGATATTCTCGCTAATTATTTTGGCCAAAATGATTTTCAGGAAGGGCAATTGCAAAAATTGTCCGGCTCGTCTGATTCACGGGTATTTTTGTATAATAAAAAGATTTACAAAGTCGGAGCTGTTGAAAAAATCAGGCAGGAATTGGACAATTACCAACGCTTCGCGGAAAAGCTTAACGGCTGTAAAGCTTTTCCCGACGTTCAGCTGATTTTCGAACAAGATGGAGCGGCAATCCTGGAGATTGAATTTTTGGGCGAGAAAAATTTGGAGCAAGCCTATCGTTTGGCCGTTGCGGCTGATAAAATCAATTTGGAAAAATATAATCAGGCGGTTCTGCGGTTGATTCGTCAAATTCATGAAGCAACAAAAAGAGAAGATGTTGTTCAATCTAAATTATTTTTTAATGAATTATTGTCAGCATTGAAAATAAATTTTGAAAAGGCCGAATGGCCGATTGCCGAAGCGGCGGAGATTTTGGAAAAAATTAAAAAAAATGAAAAACATTTCTTGACGCATAATATCTGTTCAATGGCGCACAAAGATTTGAGTGTTGGCAACATCATTGTTAAAGACGACAAGGCCTATTTTATTGATCCGCGCCAGGCTGTTCCATATTTGGAAAAATCAAAAGCCATAGGGAATGTTGCCATTGATCTGGCTGGTTACTATGTTTCAGTTATTCGCAAAGACTTGGAATTGAAAAGGTCAGGAGCGGAAGTGAATCTGCAATCATTGATTCAGCAAATTGAAAGTGAAGCGGAAAAATATATTAAAAATAAAGTTTTTAATCGCGATTTTTGGCAGCTTTGTCGGGCTATCTGGTATTCTGTTTATTCCGCTTGCAAATGCGATTATTGCATAGCGCCCGAGCGGTTGTGGTTGTATAATGAAATGGTTGAGCGGTTGAAGAAAATATTAAGACAAATTTAAGTTTAAAAAGAAAAACGCCGGCAGTGTGAGCCTAGCGTTTTTTTATTAGGAGCTTTGATTGATCCATTCGAGACACTCAATTACCCCGCTTGTTAGCGTGTGAGGAGCCACAAATTGGCAGAGCTGTTTGAATTCAGGCGAAGCGTTTCCAACTGCGCAGTGGGTCACGCCCTTGATTTCAAGATAGTCAAATGTGGTGTCGCCGACCATGAATACGCGCGAATAGTCACTGTTCTGCAAAAGAGCGGCCGCGCCCAGTGTTTTGCTGGAATCGGGATGATGGAGCATGCAGAGGTTGTATGTTCTCGCATCCATAGAGCATATCGGTTTGCAGTCAAAAATCGAAATAAACATTTCTGTGACTTCCGCCGCAATTTCTTGCAGTAGGTCGGGCGCGGATGAAAATCCTCGGAGAGTGTATGCTTCAAGATAAAAAGCATTGAAAGCAAGACTAGCTTGGCGCAGGCTATTCAAAAGAAAAAGCAGCACTGTGGTGTCAAGTCTGGCGCCGGCCAGTATTTTTTGCGCCCGTTCATTGTCGCTGATTATGGCAATCACTTGCGGGTAATCAGTGCGAAGCAATTGAACCAGCGATTTGAATAGTTTGATAAAGAGGCTTTGTAGTCTCGGCTGTGTCCAGCGTGGCTCGGAGTCTTGATCAGTTTCAATGATGTTTCCCAGCTCGCAGATCAACGGGCCGTTCAGGCCAAACAATTCCTTGTATTTTCTCAAATTGATAATTGCGCGATCTGAATTAAGGCCGATTGTCCAGCCGTCGGCTTGTAGTATTTTGACAGCGTCAAATATGCCTGTGTTGGTGTAAACGAAATTTGTTCCAATTAAAGTCTTGTCAAGGTCTAATAGTATAAGACCTTTGGTCATAGCGTCCTCCTTGGTTGGCAATGAACAATTTTTATTAGTTTAACTGTTGAGCTTGAATTGTCAAGTTGCTGTTGAGTTCATATTAGAAATAGAACCCGGATTTCATTGAGAGTTGTTCTCGAGTTTACGAGTGGAACTTGTTTAAATGGTGGGGGTTTGGGGGTAATTGCTGAGCCAGTGGCCGCGGCTGTCGTACGAAGCAGCATCAATGAGATGTTCAATATCATTTTTGCGAATGTGCCAAGAAGGAGTGATAACCACGAACGCGATGCTCTGACGCGAATCAATTACCCCCAAAACTTTTGTTACTTTTGGTTACAAAAGTAATATCTAGTATCTGTCTTGGTTGAAATTCAAATAAGAAGTTACCGTCCGCTATCTGAAAACTTGTCGACCTAGCTCGACAAGTTTTTTGTTGTTTTTCTATGGGAAAAAGTCGTTTTACAAAAATCTGACGAGTGTGGAAAACATTTTGTTAGGAAGCGGAAACTTTTTGATTTATGATTAAAGTGCAAAAAATAATCGCACTTTGACAATTAAAATTTTACGGCCAATGGCGGCCGAAAGGGGGACGCGATGAAGACAAATCAGTGGCAGTTGATTGTCGCGGTGGCTATGCTTATTGGGTGCGGCGGTGTGCAGGCAGTTGACCTGTCGCGGCCGCTTTTGAAAGAGCCGTGGGATTATGAGAAGATCGTGGTGGAGGACGCGGATGTTACTTTGAAAACTAGCCAGAATGTCAGCGTGTCTGCTTTTGGCTATAATCCACGGAATTTTGAACAGGCAAATTTGCAAGCGTTTAACGTTCCAATTTCATGGTTAAAGGATGCGCAGGCTTTGGATGATCAGATTTACATTGTGAAGCAGGTGGGCAGTTCTTTGTTGTTTTGCCTGATTGAACCGGAAGAGTTCAAGAGTCGCGAACAGCGCAGTTATCGCGCCGTGTACAATTTGTTTGTCGTCAAAACGGACGAATCTTTTAGCGAGGACGATTTTGACTGGACAGTGTATTTGAAAAAAATGTATGGCACGAAATATTTTAGCCATCGTTCGGTTGACATCGGAGAGCACCGGGCAATGCAGCTCAATTGGGATGTTGATTATTATTGGAATGCGCCAACGGTTTTTGTGCGGCATGGCGACAAGGTTTTTCAGCTGATTCTGATTTACAGCGGCACCAGCCGCACTTACGTCAATCAGATTATGACCAAATTCCCATGACGGGCATTTACCTACAAATAACAAATCAACCGTTCTGAAATTTGGAACAGGAAGATTCCAAGTTCAGGGCAAAGGAGACAACGCTATGAACCTAGAAAAATTGGGCATTATGCTCTACACTTGTTTGCTGGCGGCGATAATCATGATTTTCGGCTCTGCTTGCACACGCACAATTTCGGTGCCTGACGAACAGTTTGGCAATGAAGAGCCGGCCAGTCAGCCGGTTCAGCCGGTTGACCTTGGCGCTGACAAAGCCAGTCAGAATGATTGGCAAAATTATTCAGAAGTCGGTCTTGGTTTCCGTTATCCGGCCGACTGGCAGGTGGAAACAACAGAGGCTTCGGGCGTTCTGCTTTTGCAGGTAAAAAGCACTGATAAGCAGGTCATGCTTGGCGGCGCGGCGCCGGACGACTATTACGTGGAAGTGGATGGCACAAACAAGATTAATACGGAAAAGTATGCTGACCGATTCATCTTGATTTCTGTGTCAATATACAGCGGATATCAGGGGCGGCCTTGGCAGGACTTTGTTGATCAGATCTATACTGATGTGGTCACAGAGTTTCATCCTTATCAAGTGCCTTTCCAGCCTGAGATCGAGGGCGTTGCGCCTACGAACGTTAGCGGCGTGCTAGCCGGCCAACCGAGGTTTTTCGCCAGAAGTGGCGACAAGATCTACGACTTTAGCCTTTATTACAGCGACCAAGAAAAGCAGGAAGCGTATTCAGTTTTCAATGCTTTTCTGGCTGACTTCCAGTTCTAACAACAAAACATCGCACGCAAAGCAGAAGCGAAATTGCGCTTCTGCTTTGCGTGCCAAAACCGCAAACCCAAAGCCGCCGGAACACATCCGATAAGGATGGATTGTTTCGGCAAAAGGAGGCAGCGATGAAAAGCTGGCTAATGATTCTTGGCAGTTTAGTTGTCTTTGTTCTGCCGGCGAGAGCCGCGGACATTCAGCTCGACAATGTGCAGTTCAAATCTCAGTCACCGCCCGGCGACTGGAGCCAGAATATGAACTGCGGTCCGGCTTCAGCTCTTATGCTGGCCGGCTATTACCTTGACTTCGCGCCAACAGAAGACGGCCTCAAGGCTGTTATTGATTGGCTCTACGAAAACAATTATCTCAGCCCCCAGCCGGGCGCTGATTATTATGACGGCAATGCCACGACCATGGCTCTTTTGTCCAATGTGCTGGCCGGGTATTTCAAGCTGGGCCCGTTGGTCAAGCAAAACAAAAACGATCTGGATCTTCTGGCGGACAAATTGTCCAAAGGCAATCCAATCATTGTGGCGGTCAATATTCAGATGGATCCGCAAAAGCAGGGACATTTCATGCTGCTGGTCGGCCTGAATGAAACTGAAGTGATTGTGCACGACCCGGGCAAGACCCTCGGCGAGTACAATTATTACAGCCATAACCAATTTTTGGCTTCATGGCAGACATCCAATTACGCTAGCTTGTTTGTAGACACTTCGCCGGTTTCCTGGCATCCTGACGGTTCGCTGATTCAGGTTGCGGGCGATGCCAAGATTTATGTTTTGATCGATGGCAAGGCGCATTGGATTATCAATGAGGCGGTTTTCAACGCCCATAACTTTGACTGGCAAAAAGTGATTCAGATTTCAGAGAGCGAATTTGAATGTTACTCGTACGGCGGCGAAATCAATTGGCAGCCGTATCGCGAGCTGTTCAAAGTGGGGGAAATATATTATCTGATGGAAAAGCAGTCACTCGGTTCGAGCGGCGGCTCTGTCTATCAGTTTTCATCGGCTGTCAGCTTTAATTCCTGGAATATTCAGGGAATGGTCAAACAGCTGAACGTTTCAGAAGCGGAAGTAAAATATTTCAGCAAGTATGCGAGTGGCGGCCTGCTCTATGTGCGTCATGGCACGTTGGTAAAGCCGACCTTTAGCGTGCCGGGCTATGGTCCGGGCGCGGTTTTCGTGGCTGTCCACAATGGCGAACTTTTGCCGTTTGAAAATTGGAACCTGTTTTGCGAGATGGGCTATGATCAGCTGCCGGTCACACTGGTGGGACAGGATCAGTTCTATGCCAGCCTGCAGAATATTGGCAGTTTGATTACGACGGAGCAAAGTCAGCAATGCCTTAACCCTAGCAATGAGTATGGCCAGGGTTGGCAGGGATTTCAGCTGACAATCGACAATGACGGCGACGGCATTTCAGCGGACGCCGGTGATTGCGACGATAGCGATCAGAATGTTTTTCCCGGCCAGATGGAAATCTGCGACGGCGTTGACAATAATTGCGACGGCCAGATTGACGAAGGCGTGAAAAACGTCTGCGGCCAATGTGGAGCTGTTCCGATTGAAATCTGCGACGGCGTTGATAATGATTGCGACGGCCAGGTTGACGAGGGCGTGAAAAACGCTTGCGGCCAATGTGGAGCTGTTCCGATTGAAATCTGCGACGCCGTTGATAACGATTGCGACGGTCAGATTGACGAGGGCGTGAAAAACGCTTGCGGCCAATGCGGATCTGTTCCGTTCGAAGTCTGCGACGCCGTTGACAACGATTGCGACGGCCAGATTGACGAGGGCGAGCTGTGTCCTTCCGGAAAGCTTTGTTTTGCCGGCGCTTGCGTCGCAATACAAATTGAACCGGAAGATGATCCGACACCAGATCCGGCACCAGATCCGGAATATGAGCCAGAGCCTGAAAATGAACCGGAGCCGGAGTTTGTGCCGGAGCCGATAGATGAGCCTGAAGGCGACGAAGAACCAGAAAAAAGCGACAGCGTTAATTGCACTGTCATTTGTCCCTCTGACATGAAGGCTTTTGTCTGGTATGGCGCTTCTGGCCAAGCGAGCGGGGGGGGCGCGGCTAGCTTTAGCTCAACAATCGGGGAAATATGTGAGCGAGGCGCGGCCTGGATTGATTTCAACTGCGCCTGCAAATATCCAAACGAGTGGGCGTGCTTTGATCCGGCAGAGGCTGTGATTCAGTGCGACCATGAGTTTGAAACAAAAATTCCCGGCCTGATAGATTCGGCCGGTGAAGGGGAAGTGTGGTTTACAGACTTCGAATGCTTCCCTGAGTAAATAATAAGGGCGGAACCAAGTTCCGCCTTTTTCAATTCTATAATCAATTTAAAATAAAAAAACCAGGCTTATTCGCCAGGTTTTTTTATATGAAGTTATTTTTTTTCCGCAGTCACGCTGGCAAAGGTTCTGGCCTTTAATCGGCCGGTAAAATTTTTGACTTTTTTGGTGTTGTATTTGACAATGCCCGCAACGGTCGTGAAAAGAGTGTCGTCCTTGCCCTTGAGCACGTTTTTGCCGGTGTGAATCCTGGTCCCTCGTTGTCTGACCAAAATACTTCCAGCTTTTACTTGTTGGCCGGAATATACTTTTACTCCCAGCCGTTGGGCATTTGAATCGCGACCAAGCGCGGTACTGCCGCCTGCTTTTTTATGTGCCATATTGTTTGATTCTTTTAGCTAATAATAACTAGTTATCATTTTATATTAAAACAAAGAACTTGTCAAGCTGGTCTGCGAATAAGTTCTTTGAGTCAAGCGAGAAAGGTCTGACACGTCTGGTCATCAAATTTAGGCAATTTTTGCTATTTTCGCCCAATATCTGCTACAATGAATATATGCAGCGAATAATTCTATGTTTTTTTATAATGATAATGCTTACCGGTTGCACGGCGGCGCCTTTGTTTGATATTGGCAATAAATTAATGGAATTGGATAAAGCGGATTTTCAGCAGACTGCGCAAGAGTTGAAGCCGGGCAAAAGCGAACAAGTAAATATCCCGGTGCTTTTTGCCTCGCAAGCTCCGATGGCCAATTGGGACCTGCCATATCAGGAAGCTTGCGAAGAGTCGGCATTGATTTTGGCGGCAAAATATTTTGCCAAAGAAAATCTAACTCCGGAAATAATGGATCAGGAAATCCAAAAATTGGTTGAATGGGAAAAACAGCAGTTTGGTTTGTATTCTGACACTACATTATCAGAAGTGAAGATTATGGCGGATGAATATTTCGGTCTGCAAAGTGAAATAACGCAAAACATAACAATTGAAAATATAAAGAATCAGCTTGATCAGGGTTATTTGATTTTAATGCCAATGGCCGGCAGAGAGCTTGGCAATCCATATTATACTCAGCCCGGTCCGATATATCATTTTCTTTTAATCCGCGGCTATACAGAAAAACAATTTATTACTAATGATGTGGGCACGCGCAGGGGAGAGGGATTTAAATACGATTATTCAGTTATAATCAATGCTAATCATGATTTGTCAGTGAAAACAAGCGGCGAAATTTACCGGCCGTATGATGAACAGGACGAGGATGAAATAAAGCAGGCTAAAATGTTGGAAGGCGGGAAAAACATGTTGATAATCAAGGGGCAGTGAAGCTTTTGACAAATAAGCAAGCCTGTCGTAAGCTCATTATATGGGCTGTTGAATCTTATGATATATGGCGCTAATTATAATCTGGGTAACTTAGAACAGGGGGAGAACATGAATCAACGAAGACGGGGTTCTGATCAGTTTCTTTTGTTTGCCGGCGTTCCGAATGATGGGTTTGCCTCAAGGTTGGCCGAGGAAATCGGCGTACCTCTTTCGCCCTTGCAATGGTCTCGTTTCAAGGGAGCTGTGCCGACCGGTGGTGAAACCAAGCCTGAAATCAAATGCAACGTGTCAAGACGCGATTGCGCAGTGGTCTGGTCGCCGTACAACACCAATGATGAGCTGGTGCAGGTTTGTCTCCTGCTCCGCGCGCTTGAAAAAGGCGAGGCGGAGAAAATTACTTTGGTGGTGCCGTGTTTTCCGTATGCCCGTCAGGACAAAAGCCATGGCAAGAGAGAGCCGATCAGCGCCCGTTGGGTTGCTGATGTGCTCGAAATGTCCGGCATGGCGCGCATTGTCTACGTTGATATTCATGCGGATCAGATTGAGGGATTTTTCACTCACGCCAAGGTCCGCGGTTTGTGGATGGATAACATTTACCTGGATTATCTTGGCGCGCGGCTGCCGGCGATTGTTTCGCATTTTGGAATTCAGGCAGACAAAGTTAGGGCGATGCCGCCCGACGAAGGGGCTGTCGGTCCGAACTATCGTATTTCCAAAGCCATGGAACATGAACTTGCTGTTCATTTGAAAAAGCGCGACTGGTCGCAGGCTCATTCAGTCGTCAGCATGGGAATCGCGGGCGACGTGGTTTCCTGCCTCGTGTATACGAGGGATGATTTGTGCGCTTCCGGCGACTCTCTTTTTGCGGCTGCTGAACATGCCAAGGACAAGGGCGCAAAGTACGTGATTGCGCTTGTTACTCATACGCTTGGCTTTGACAAAGATGGTGCCGAAAAAACGTTTGTGGAAAAACTGAATGCATCCTGTCTGGATGAATTCGTGACAACGAACAGCTTGTTCGATTTTACGAAAAGAGTTCTTCGTACCGGGGAATTGCAAAAAAAAGTGTCGATTCTCGACATTACTCCCTACATTGCCCAGGTGCTCTCTCGGCTGGGTCCAGGCGCGACCATCAGGGAAATGATGAGGGAAATTCAACCGTCAAATTTGTATCGCGTAGCTTTTTCTTCAGAGCAGGCGAGGGCAATAGAAGCAGCCGGTTTGCCGGCAAAGTAGGCGTGTTTCGGGACTTGTCCCCAGGCTCTTGACGCCTCTGAAAAAGATGTGCTATTATAAAACCAACTAAATTAGTTGGTTTTTCTTTATGAAGTTTTCCACCAGGACAGAATACGGGCTCCGAGCCATTGTGCATCTTGATCCGGCCGGTAAAAAACCGGTTTCTTTGGCTATGATTGCGAGAGATGAAGGGCTGTCTTTGTCTTATTTGGAGAGATTGTTTGCCAGAATGAAAAAAGCCGGCATTGTAAAATCAGTCAAGGGAGTCAACGGCGGATATTTATTGGCTGCGCCGGCCGGGAAAATTACAACCCTACAAATAATTGAAGCGCTGGAAGGCACTGTCGCGCCATATGGATGCGTCGACAAAAAGGTTTGTTGCGAATGCGGCTGTAAGGTTCACCCAGTCTGGGAGGCTCTTTATGCTCAAGTAAGAAAAACACTCAATTCAATTAGTCTAAAATCAATAATGTAAACATATGATGTATACAAAAAAACTGTTGGAACATTTTCGAAATCCCCACAATCAGGGAAAAATAAAAAACGCCGATGCTATCGGCGAGGTTGGCAATATTAAATGTGGTGATATTATGAAACTGTATCTCAGGGTTGCAAAAAATAAAAAAGGCGAATGCATAATTAAAGATATTAAATTTGAAACACTTGGTTGTGCAGCCGCAATAGGTGCTACTTCGATGTTGACCGATTTAGCAAGAGGAAAAACATTTGATCAGGCGCTTAACATTTCGAAAGATGATATTGTCAAAGCTCTCGGAGGCGTGCCGCCGCTCAAGCACCATTGTTCAGTTTTGGCGCAGGAAGCATTGAAGCAGGCGATTAAAAAGTATCTTGAAGATGAAAACCATAAAAAATAAGACATAAAACATAGAACATAGAACACGGAACATAGAGCAGCTGAAAGGAGAAGGGGGGCTCTATGAATAATGCTATATGTTCCATGATAAATAAATTTATGAAAAACAAGGTTCAAAAAGTTATTGAAAAAATAAGACCCTCTCTTCAAATGGACGGGGGAGACATTGAATTGGTTGAGGTAACAGAAGAGGGGGTGGTAAAAGTTAAATTACAGGGCGCCTGCGCTCATTGTCCAATGTCCGCAATAACCTTGAAGCAAGGTGTAGAAGCGGCGCTAAAAAAAGAAATTCCAGAAGTCAAAGAAGTTATTTCAGTTTAATCATTATATTTTATGCAAATATATTTTGATAATTCAGCAACCACAAAGATAGATCCTCGCGTTTTTGATGCTATGCTGCCATATTTGCAGGACAAATTTGGCAATGCCGGATCAGTGCATTCTTTCGGACAATCCGCGCTTTCAGCTGTCGATGAGGCGAGAGATCGGGTCGCTGATTTTTTGGGTTGTGAAGCGCAGGAAATTATTTTTACTTCCGGCGCCACAGAAAGTAATAATTTGGCTATTCGAGGATTAGTTGAGAAACTTGGAAAACAGGGGCAGAAAGTTCATATTATTACTTCAAAGATCGAGCACCCGGCTGTGTTGGAAGTTTTTAAATATTTAGAAAAAAATAATCAGGTTGAAACTGATTACATTGACGTTGATGAAAACGGCGTGATTAAAATTGACCAGCTGGAAAAGAAAATTAAAGCAAATACTATTTTGGTTTCAATAATGTACGCCAATAATGAAGTCGGAAGCGTGCAGCCAATTGAAGAGATTGGGGAGATTATTCGGGCTAAACGGGATAAACAAGATAGAGAAAATAAAAAATCTCTGCCGCTTTATTTTCATGTCGATGCTGTGCAGGCGATGAACTATTTGGATTGCAATGTTGACAAGTTGTGCGTAGACTTATTGAGCTTGTCCGGTCACAAAATTTACGGGCCAAAGGGCATTGGAGCTCTTTATGTTCGTCGTGGAGTGAAAATTGATCCAATAATATTTGGCGGGCATCAGGAATACAATCTGCGGCCGGGAACTCACAATGTAGCCGGGATTGTCGGGCTGGGAGCCGCCATGGGGCTGATTAATCAGAAAAAACAAATTGAAAAAGTAAAACAAGTGAAGCAGAAAATAGTCGAGGGACTTGATAAAATTAAAGATATTAGATTTAATGGCAATCCTGAAAATCAACTGCCAAATATTATTAATGTCAGTTTCAAAAACGCAGAGGGCGAAAGCATTTTAATGATGCTCGATATGGCCGGGATCGCTGTTTCAACCGGTTCTGCTTGTTCGTCCGGTTCTCTCGAACCGTCTCATGTTTTGTCGGCAATGGGCATTAAACCGGAATGGTCGCATGGCAGTATTCGTGTTTCACTTGGCCGATTTAATTCACTGGGCGATGTGGCGCCGTTTATAAAGGAGATTACCAGGACAGTAGAAAAACTCCGTCAAATGGCGCCAAAATAATTATTCGGAAAATTTTATATAAAAAGGCGACACCCTGAAGTGTCGTCTTTTATGTTTTTGTTTGTCTGGAGATATTAACCAGAATTCCCATAGCCGCCAGGCCGACGGCCAGCGCGGTGCCTCCGTAGCTGATGAATGGCAGGGGAATGCCGGTCATGGGAAGCAGGCCGACCATGGAAGAAATGTTAAAAAATGCTTGGAAAACCAGCCAGGAAACTATGCCTGCGCTGGCCAATCTGCCGAACTGGTCCGGAGAGCGTCTGGCAATTTTTAATCCTCGATATATTAGCAGGATGAATAAAGCCAGTAAAATAAAACACATGATCATGCCAAGTTCTTCTGCGTAAATTGCGAAAATAGAATCGCCGGTTGCTTCTGGCAGATATTGAAACTTTTGTCTAGATAGTCCAAAGCCGCGTCCCCAGATGCCGCCGGAGCCGATAGCCAGAAAAGCTTGGTTAATGTGATAGCCGATACCTTGAGGGTCTAATTCAGGATGTAGGAAAGTTGTCAGGCGGGCGGCTCGATATGGTGACTTGATAATTAAAAGATAAATCGCGGTAGCGCCGGCCGCCACCATAGCCAGCACATGTTTCATTTTTGCGCCCGAAGCAAAGAAGACGGCGATTGACATGAAAATAATAATTGAAAGCGAGCCCATGTCGGGCTGTAAAAGCATGAGGGAGGAGATAATGCCAATTAAAAACAAAAATGGCAAAAACCCGGAATAAAAATCTTTGACACCGTAAACACCGCGGCGTTCCAGCCAGGTTGCCAGATAAAGCAGGAAAGTCAGCTTGACCAATTCCGCAGGTTGAAATGAAAAATTGCCAATGTTTATCCAACTTTTGGCTGTGCCGTATTCCGCACCAACTCCGGGAATGAAGACAATGATCAGCAAAAGAATTGAAATTACCAATAGCGGTACAATGAATTTTTTCCAGACTTGGTAGTTGATTTTGGAAAAAATAATAAAAAGCAAAATTCCCGGCAACAGGCCGTAAAGGGCCTGATGTTTAATAAAATAATAACTGTCGCCGAATTTTTCAAACCCGACAGCCGTGCCGGCGGACGACAGGACGGCGAGGCCGAGTAAAATTAAAGCGCCGAAAGCGCCGATTAAAATATAGTCTGGAGCGTGGTAATTGGATGTTTTATTCATGGTGGCAATTAATTTGAAAACAAGAATCAGAAGTTTGAAGCGAAGTTATTTCAGTTTGCTGACAATTTTTTTAAACTGTTCTCCGCGGTCAAATTCATTTTTAAACATGCCAAAACTGGCGCAGCCGGGGGAGAGCAGGATCGTATCGCCGGCAAGACTGAGTCCGTATGCATGTTGAATGGCTTTTTCAAAATTGTCAAAACGGCCGGCAATAATATTTTCGCCGCCATTTCGACTGATTTTTGTTGCCAGTTCGTCAGTGGCTGAGCCTTCTAACAAGATGACGACTTTTACTTTTTTGGAAATATCTTTGGCAAATGGATTCAAATTGAGATTTTTTGTTGCGCCACCAGCCAATAAAATGACTGGTGATTTTATTGAAGCCAGGGCCGCCTGACCGGCGGCCGGAGTTGTGGAGGTAGTGTCATTAATAAAAGTTACGCCGTTTATTGTTTCAATGATTTCCATTCTGTGTTCCAGTCCGGAAAAGTTTTCAATGGATTTTTGAGCTTTTTTCTTTGAAATTCCCAGTACTTTGCAGACGCCGAGCGCAGCGGCGATATTTTCCAGGTTGTGTCGGCCGGGGATTTTTATATCCCAGCTGGTCGGCACTTGCCCTTTGAAAAACGGCACAACAGTTGATTTTATTTCTTCCTGAATTTGCTTGGTGTAATTATTTTCATTATTGACGATGCAGTAGTCGCGTTTGGTTTGAAATTGGAATATCAGCTTCTTGTCATTGATATAACTGCGCATTGATTTGTAACTATTCAAATGATCAGGAAAAATATTGGTGAAAACAGCAATGTGTGGGCTGATTTTTTTCCAGCCAAAGCCCTGCAGTTGCCAGCTGGAGAGTTCCAAAACAACCAAGTCATTCTTGGTCACTTTATCAATCAGCGGCAAAGTTGCTTTACCCTGTAGATTGCCGGAAATATAAACTTTTCTTTTGTCGGTCTGCCAGGTGTCCTGCAGAATTTTTCCAATGAGCGTCGTAGTTGTGCTTTTACCTCGGGTGCCGGTGATGCCGATAATGGGACAAGGGCAGAATTCGGCAAATAGCGATTCATCCATATCTATTTTCTTTTTATTTTTTCTCGCAAGTTTAAGAAATGGCGAGTCTGCCGGAACAGCCGCATTCCTGATAATCAGTTCTGCGTTCAAAAGATCTTCTTTTTTGTGTTCCCCTAGCGCGAATTTTATATTTGGATATTTTTCCAGCTTTTCAATTGAAGATTTTAATGCATCGGCTGGTTTTAGATCGCTGACAGTCACTTGCGCGCCTTTTTCAGCAAAAAAAATCGCGTCTTTTAATCCGCGCCCAAGCAAGCCCAATCCAAGGATCAGGACTTTTTTGTTATTAAATTTTGGGAATTTTTTTTCTTTCGTATGGATTGTTTTAAGGGTATATGATGTTGTAGGATGTAGGAATTCCAGTTCGTCAACCTACCGACCTACCCGTATACAACCTGTTAGCGCCGTCGTGATTAATACCATCCTTTGTCTAGTAGAAAGACGACAACGCCTACGACTGCCGTGATGCTTGAGATTAGCCAAAAGCGCATAACTATTTTTGGTTCTGGCCAGCCCTTGGCTTGAAAATGATGATGTATCGGCGCTGATAGAAAAACTTTTTTATTTCGGAATTTTTTTGACAGCACTTGAATAATTACTGACAGTGATTCTATCACAAATAAAAACCCGATGATCGGCAGTAAAAGAGCTGTGTTCGTAAGCATGGCTATGAGGCCGACGGAAATTCCGAGGCTCATGGCGCCCGTGTCGCCCATGAAAAATCGCGCCGGATTGATGTTGAACCACAAAAAAGCAACAAGCGCGCCCATGATGACGCCGCAGAACGCAGCTAATTCAAATTTTCCTTGAGAAAAGCTGATTGCTCCTAGGGCGGCAAAAGTCGTGGCCAACGTGCCTCCAGCCAATCCGTCGAGGCCGTCAATTTCATTAACAGAAAAAGCAGAAGCCACTAATACAAAAATGAAAATAGGAATATACCAGAGGTCGATTTCGTAATTGCCCAGAAAAGGCACATGGAAAACATCCCAATCAAGCTTGAAGTAAAACCAGAGAGCTCCTCCGAGCGCAATAACAGTATATAGCCCCAATCTGTAGAGCACGCTTAGACCGCCTCCTTTCGGGCCGATTTTTTTTACCCCTAGGTAGTCATCAATCAGGCCGATAATAGCCGAGATCACCAGCGCGCCGAGCGGCAGTAATGTTTGTTCTCTGGTTAAAAAGTTTAAGTTGCCGAGAAAACTGCCTGGAAAAAATTTTTCAATAATGAAAAAAAGCATTGCCAGAAATAACACTGTCAACCATATTAATATGCCGCCCATTGTCGGCGTGCCGGATTTATTTTTGTGCAGGGCGGAAAAAATCGGAGCGGATTTGGAATCTCTGATTTGTTTGCCCATCTTGTATTTATATAAAAAGTGGGAGAGTAGGGGAGTAAAGAAAAAGGCAATTAAAAAAGACAATACACAAAGAATGCCGATTTTAAAAACAAAAGCTGTTTCCATACGCAATAGCTGACAGGCGATTAATTTTTAGATGTTGATTAAAATAGTCAGGAGTGTGGCGATAAAAAGGAAAATCTGGATTAGAGCCGCTCCGACTGACAAAAAGTAACTGATGATTTCCTTTTTGTTAAACAAAGCCAATGCCAAAATTGTATTCAGCGCAAAAATAAATAGTCCGATTCCTGGTAAAATAAAAATTCTTTGCCAGTGGCCGAAAAGATCAATCCCAAGATATATGTTATAGTGCAGAGGAATAAATGATTGCTCCTCGGGCAGGCTGTACACTGCCGGATAAAATTTAAAATATATCAGCGCCCAGATTAAAACATTGATTGCAAATCCAACTGCGGTAGCGGCTATGATCAGTTTGTTTTTTCTGGCTGGCGTGGCTCTCAGCTTGTCTATAAATTTATAAAAGTGGATTAGCATGCGATTGAGATTTATTTGATTCAAATGCTATGATAGTGTAGCATGTATTTTGCCTGAATTGAAGTGTTATGTCAACCCCGCCGCTCGCGAGCGGCGGGGGCGAGGTTGAAATTTTGGCTAAAATATGTTACAAGGGGTGCGGGATTCATTATGTTAACTAAGAAGTTGTTATGGCAAAATATCATATTATTACCTTTGGTTGCCAAATGAATAAGTCTGATTCCGAGAGAATCGCCGGTGTTTTTGAACGTCTAAATTACCAGCCGGCAGAGGACATGCAGGCGGCTGATATCTTGGTAGTCAACGCTTGTTCCGTTAGGCAGACGGCCATTGATCGGATCTGGGGTGTGGTAAAAAAATTCTCACAACTTAAAGGCGAAAAAAAATACACCACGATTTTGACCGGCTGTCTCCTGCCTAGCGACAGGATTAAATTTAGAAAAAGATTTGATTTGGTTTTCAATATAAAAAAATTATTGGAGCTGGAAAACTTTTTGGACGCGCGTGAAAGTGAAAGCAAGGAAAAGTATTTTGAGCATTTACCTCGATACGCAGTGAATTTTCAAGCGCACGTTCCGGTTATGACCGGCTGTAACAATTATTGCAGTTATTGTGTTGTGCCGTATGTCCGAGGCAGGGAAACTAGTCGAAAAGTTAAGGATATTTTGAAAGAGATTCAGGCATTGGTTAAAAACGGTTGTAAACAAGTTGATTTGCTCGGGCAAAATGTTAATTCATATGAGCCCGATGACAAAGATTGTTTTTCAAAACAAAATCCGTTTCAGCAAAACTTCGCCAAATTGCTCTGGGAAATAAATCAAATTGAAAATATCGAACGGGTTAATTTTATGTCCAGTCACCCCAAGGATTTGCATGACGATGTGATCCGGGCTTTGGCTCTGCCAAAAATGGTAAATTATTTGCATTTAGCTTTGCAATCCGGCGACAATCAGGTCCTTGGAAAAATGAATCGTAAGTACACAATTAAAGATTTTGAAAAATTAATTACCAAAGTTCGCAAAGTAAAACCGGAAATTGCCATTGGCACGGACATTATCGTTGGCTTTGCCGGTGAGACTCGCGTGCAATTTGAAAATACCTTGAAGTTTTATAAAAAAATTCGGTTCGATATTTCCTATAATGCAATGTTCTCGTTGCGTAGGGGAACGGCCGCTGCGAAATTTGACGATGATGTTTTTCATGAAGAAAAAAAAAGACGTTGGCATGAATTACAAATAATCATGGAAAAGATTACTCTGGAAATAAATCAAAAATATCTTGGCAAAATGGTCAGTGTATTAATCGACACCAAGGAAAAAGATTTTTGCGATGGCAATTCTTTGGAAATGAAACGCGTCAGAATTAAGAATTGCCAAGCAATGCCGGGCGATATTGTTCAAGTCAAGATTAAACAGGCCAGGGAATGGATGTTGTTTGCTTAATTTTTTACTTTTCTGCCATATGTCTAAACAAAAAGTGATTATCGTGCTTGGCCCCACAGCCAGCGGCAAATCAGCCATTGCGCTTGAACTAGCAAAAAAGTTTAATGGCTTTTTGATTTCCGCAGATTCGAGACAGGTATTCAAAAAAATGAATATTGGCACAAATAAAGATAAAGGCGTTTGGATTAAGAGCAATTTTTTTGTAGAAGGAATAGAAGAGTGCTTGATTGATCTGATTGACCCGGGTGAATATTACAGTTTGGAAAATTGGTTGAGAGACGTGAAGTCAACGATTAACGCTCATTCGAATAAACTTCCGATTATTGTCGGCGGCACTGGCTTGTATATTTCAGCTTTGATAAATAATTATGAACTGCCAGGGCGTTTTGATCAGAAGCTTAGAATAAAAGTGGAAAAACGGTTGGCCAAATATGGTTTAGATTATTTAATAAATAAAATTAAGAAGATAGATCCGAACATTGGCGAGAAGATTGACCTCAATAATCCGCGTCGAGTGGCGCGTGCGCTGGAAATTCTAATGCAAACAAAAAAACCGCTAGCGCGCGGAACAGGGGAGAGTGAATATGGATTTTTGCAACTTGGCGTTGAATTGCCGCGTGAAAAATTGTATGAGAAGATCAATGCGCGAGTCGATGCAATGATGAATGAAGGATTGGTTGATGAAGTAAAAAAATTAATAGCGGAAGGTTATGATTGCAAATCAGCGGCCATGAGCGGTATTGGCTACCGCCAGATTTGTCAGTTTTTAGATCACGAAATTTTCGGCGAGCAGGCGATTGAACTGATTAAACGCGATACGCGGCGATATGCGAAACGGCAGATGACCTGGTTCAAGCGCGATAAAACAATTCATTGGGTGAATGGTAGCAAAGAGGCGACAGAACTAGTGAGTGTGTTTATAAATTAAATTGCCGGCAGAAATGTCGGTAGTTTTTTACTAAATTTAGTGTATGTTATGGGTGACAGTTGACTTTACTGAGTGTTCGTGATATAGTCATTAGTTAAATGGAGTATAATTAGAATGACAAACAAACCAGGAGGTGAAAGATGAGATACTGGTTGGTTTTGGTAGTAATGGCTATCCTGTTGTCGGGGTGTATTGTCGATAGCTACCCTGCCTGTTCGGATGACTACGACTGCTATTCAGATGAGTATTGCGCCAGCGATGGCTATTGCTATTCGGCTGGCGGGTATTCGAGCGGAACGACTGTCGCCGTTTCTGGCGGCGGTTGTTACTCGGACGGTGACTGTTCCTACGCCACGTACTGCGCCACGGATGGTTACTGCTACGAGGCCGAGGATTTTGGGTGCTACTCTAGCTACGATTGCCCTAGCGATACGTATTGCGATTCGTACGGGTACTGTCACGAGAAGACAGTGTCCGTGACTGTCGTTGACGACGGGTGCTGGGACGACTACGATTGTCCGGTGAATACCTACTGTGGCAGTGACGGTTACTGTTACGTGTACGAAGATGGCTGTCAGTCAGACTATGATTGCCCATCAGACACATACTGCGCAGTGGACGGCTACTGTTACGAGTACGACTGGTGCTATACGGACGATGATTGTCCGTACGAGTACTATTGCGCAAACGACGGGTACTGTTACTAGTCCCCGTGGATCTCATGAACGCTCCTGCCTTTTCTCAAAGGGCAGGAGCGGTTTTTTTTAAAAAAAGAACGAATTTTTTGGATTCGTTCTTTTTAGAAAAAAATTATTTAAGCAAATGGTCTTTTAGCAGTTGTTCTGCTTTTTGCGGATCAGCTTTGCCTTTTGTTTCCTTCATTACTAAACCAACAAAATATTTTATTACCACTTCTTTGCCGGCCTTGTATTGCGCGGTCTGCTCGGGATTGTTTTTTATAATTTTTTGAATGATTTGTGCCAGATCTTTTTCCGAACTCATCTGACTTAAATCTTTTTCATCCATTACGTGCGATGGGTCAGCACCAGTTTTGATCATTTCTTTTAAAATAAGTTGCGCCGCGGCGCTATTAATTTTGCTTTCGTAAACCATGGTGATGAATTCCGCAAAATTTTCCGCAGTAATTTTATTTTTTTCAAGCGGAATTATTAATTCATCCAATAACGGTAAAAATTTATTTACTAGCCAGCCGGAAACAAGGTTGAGCAGTTTCTTTTTGTTGCGCGCCCAGATTTCATGTTCCTCATCTTCAATTCCTTCTATAGACTGCAGCCAGTCTTTTAGTTCTGAAATAATTTGTTCAGTGTAATTGGCCAGCTGTTTTGAATCAGTTAATATTTTGGCCTGTTCGCCCGTGAAACCATACATTTCCATGAAGCGTCTTCTTTTGACTTGAGGCAATTCATGCAAGGTTTGTTTTATTTCTTCAATCTGCTTTTGGTCAAAAGTTAATGGCGCCAGATCAGGTTCCGGAAAATAGCGGTAATCATGTTCTGATTCCTTTGTTCTTTGGGAGAACGTTTCCTGCTTGCCTTCATCCCAGCCGCGAGTTTCTTCCACTGTCGGTGGATTTCCGGCTTTCCATAATATTGTTTGTCTTTTTATTTCAAAATCAAGCGCCCGTTCAAGCGAGCGGAAAGAATTAATGTTTTTTAGTTCAGCTTTCGGATAAAGAGTGGAATCTCCCTCTGGCCGAAGGGAAATATTGGCGTCACAGCGCAATTGGCCTTTTTCCATGTCAGCGTCTGAAATGTCCAGATAGCGCATGATCAGACGCAATTCCTGGGCAAAGGTTTTGGCTTCCTGCGGTGATGAAAAGTGAGGCGCGGTGACGATTTCAATGAGCGGAGTGCCGCCACGATTGTAGTCAATGAGTGAGGAATCCTGCTGATGAGTTGACTTGGCAGAGTCTTCTTCCAGGTGCAAGCGAATGATATTGATTCTTTTGAGCTGTTTTTCATCATCCAGTCGGCCAGACAGTCCATCTCTGGCTTGGACATTAATAGCCAGCCAGCCGTGCAGAGCCAGCGGCTTGTCGTATTGAGAAATTTGATAGCCTTTTGGTAAATCAGGATAAAAATAATTTTTGCGGTCAAATTTTGTGAAATTAGCAACTTGGCAATTGATAGCCAACGCCGCTTTGATGCCCATTAAAACAGCATGATGATTGATGGTCGGTAAAATTCCCGGATGACCAAGACAGATCGGGCAGATGTTTTCATTAGGCTTGTCATTGTCAGGATTGTTTTCACAGCCGCAAAACATTTTTGTTTTGGTTTTCAGCTGAACGTGGAATTCAAGGCCGATTATAGTTTGGAATTTCATAAAAAAAAGGAGATAAAGGGGATAAAGGAGATAGAGGTGCGGAAAGTAGAGACGCAAGATTTTGTGCCTCTAGAAGCTTTTCTATCGTAGCATGAAAAATATGAAAAAAAAAGAGCCCGATCCTTTTCGAGGGACGGGGCTCTTTGAAATTAACATGTCGGAGGATTCTCCTCCAGTAGCCGGAAACAATGCCGGCAAACAGACAAATAGTCTTTGTCGCCTACATGGACAGACCCTTCTTTGACTTGCGAGCGCAGCCTTGGATGGAGCCAGCTTTTGGTAGCCGGCGCGTCGCCGCAGTACATGCAGACAGCCTGGAGTTTGGTGACAAAGTCTGCTTCGCAGGCCAGTTTTGGGATTGGTCCGAATGGAATTTCCTCAAAGGTCTGATCAAGGCCAGCAATGATGACGCGCAGTCTATGTTTTTCCGCCAGTTCTTTGGCCACTGACACCAGTTCGTCAGAGCAAAAGTGAGCTTCATCAATGAAAGCCGTAGTCAAATCCGGCGTAATGTGCGCCAGAATTTCCCGTGGATTGTTTTTGTCAAATTCGACGGTTTCAGTAATGATAATACCGCTGCGGCAGACTGCACGACCGTTTGTTTTTACTTTTTCTCAACTGTCCAGCTCAACCTCTCGGTCAGAGCCGCGGGGAATGAAAATCATTGCTTTTCTTCCTTTGGCAAAGCTTTCTTGTTTCAATCTTTCCAGCCCTTGGGCTGTTTTACCAACCCTCATGCCGCCAATAATAAGCTCTATACAGCCTCGTCGAAACATATAGGCCTCCTTTCGGTTATAAATCCAAGACTTCGCAAACGCTATTCCAAATGCGCAAATGAACGCCGTCAATAGTTGAATCGGCCGGGATGACCTGCCAGTCTGGTTTTATTTTGGCCAGGGTTAGGTAACCGGCACGGACCTTTTCGTGAAAGGCTAATGTCTCACTGTCCAGTCGATCACTGGCAATATGTTCTTTTATTCTTTCTAAGCCTTTCTTGGGGTCAATATCCAGTAGTATTGTCAGTTCCGGTTCCAAGCCGCCGGTAGCGAATTCATTGATTTTTTTTACTTCTTCCAGGTTGAATAGTCCGCGGCCAAAATGTTGATATGCAAGGGTGGAACCGAAAAATCGATCTGAAATAACCACGTCTCCCCGGCGCAGATGGGGCAGGATGACGCCTTTGACATGCTGGGCGCGGGAAGCCAGAAACAGGAATAATTCAGTTTCCGTGCACATGTTTTTGTTTTCCGGATCTTTTAGCATGTAACGAATTTTTTCAGCAATAGGACAATTGGTGCCGCCCGGTTCGCGGGTCAGGAAAACATTGAAGCTGTTTTGCTTTAGTTTTTCGGCGAGCAGTTTTATTTGTGTGGTCTTGCCCGTGCCTTCGCCGCCTTCAAACACAATAAATTTTCCCGGAAAATTTTGCATAGTAAATCAGTTAAGAGTTTTTAAAAACGGAAGCTCTTGATATATTTGATTGAGTAGCTGATTAATGAGAACTGATTGAGCTTGCTGGCGTTTGATTATGAATGATTGCAATAGGTTTAAGCTTACCAGCGCATTTTGCCTGAAAATTTGCGGAATAATATATTGGTTGCCGGTTTCCAAAAAGTATTTTTTAATTTTTTCCATAGTTGTCAGAAAGAGCTCTTGTTGCCCGGCTGGAATTATTGACTCCGGCATTAGGTAGCCATGCTTTGTAGAAAAAGGTTCAAAAAATAAACGGGTTTGCGGGCAAAGCATGAGCGCTTGAAAATTGTGCAGTGTGTCGCTTAGCTGAAGTGAACAAAATTGGTGTTCAAGGATAATTTTGGGCAGACAAGTGCTGATTCCGGCGCTGAAAATGTTTTGAAACATAATTTCCTTTTGTTCCATTGTCAGTAATTCAACTCTTTCCAGTACTTTTTCAGTGTTTTCAGTGCTACTGGCGCGCAGATAATAAAAAAGAATTTTGTTTTCAAATGAACGGTCAACATCAAGGAGTTTTATTTCCTGCTGTCGTGGCGTTTCGCTTACCTGGCAGTTTTTAATTGTATCGTTTTGCCTGGCCGGACAGCTGACGCCTCTTTGCAAACAAATGTTTTCAGCCAGTCGGTTTAATTCCGGCAAACTGTTTGTTGATAATTTTTTTATGAAGCCGGAAAAAGCAAATTCTGAAATAGCGATTTCTGCGTCAAGCAGTTGTCCGAGAGTTTGAAAATGCTCCTTCTTGGTTATGGCTTCTAGCTTTTCAAGCTCCGGTAGCAATGATTTATAGAGCTCGTCTTGTTCCAGGGCGGCATCGATATAATTTTCAGACAGCTTTTGCGTTTTATAAGAAAAAATATTGAATTCAGTAATGATTTTAATAAAAGCCAGCCTGGAAATTTTTTCAAATCTAAAAATCAGCAAGTTTGGTCTCATCCCTTGAATTTGAATATTCATATATTGATTTATCCTGTCGAACCAATGCCTCCTCGCGAACTGTCTTTTATTATTTCAATCTGATTGAATTCAGCTCGCTCGAATTTTATCAGCATTGCCTGAGCAATGCGTTCTCCTCGGCTTATTTTTATCAGAGCATAAGTAAAATTATAGGCTTCAAATCGCCATTCATCATTTTTGCCGTAAAAATCTTCATCAAAAATACCGATTGAATTAGCTGACATTATGCCTTTTCTGACAGGAAGAGAACTGCGCGCCGCCATTAATAAAAAATAACCCTTTGGTATTTTGATTATTACATTCAGGGGAACTAAAATTAGTTTTTGTGGCGGAATTTCAATGTCAGTTCTCGAATATAGATCAAAGGCGACCGCGCCTTTGGTTTTGTATTCTGGCAGGGGAAGAGTTTTGTCGATTAATTTTATATCTAAAAGCATAGTATCTGGATGATTTTATCAAGCTGTTTGTACACATAATCTTTTCCTTTGATATTCAGAATCGTAAAATCAGCCATGGCGATCGGTCCGCCTTTTTCAATATTTTCAATTTCCGCAAAATCGCGAGCCTGAGCTTGCTCTTCGGTTGCCGGGCGATTGCGAAGTTCTTTGTCAGTCGATTTGAGCGTGCGACCGGTCAGTCTTTCGTAGCGCAATTTGGGCGGTGAGTATATGGCAATGACTGATAATCGATCGCCATAATATTTTTTTAATTCTTTATATTCGGACCATGAATATAGTCCGTCGGCGACTAGACCTTTCTCCTGTAGAATTTTGTTAAATTTTGGGATGTTTAAAATAGCCATGGCCGCCATGCCGTGTTCGGCGCGCATTTGTTCGCGGATTGGTCGTTCATTTGCCTCAGTCGGTTCCAGCCCGCGAGCCTTTACTTCGTCGAGCACGATTTGGCCGAAGCGGGCAAAACCCCAGCCTTTTTGAACCAGATAGTCGGCGACCAGGCTTTTTCCCGAGCCGGTCATGCCGACGAGGGCGAGAATTTTGTTCATAAGATTGGTGAGTAGGGAGTCCAAGATTCACTATTTAACTTATTACTGGCTTTTTATTTTGAAGCGTCAAGGTCAAAAAGTTCTGTTGCTTTTTCGACCAAGTAAACAGTTCTAATCCCTGCTGTCATCATAGCATCCCAGCATGGCTCGCAACACCACCAATGCCCCCAGAGATACAGCGCCGGTTCAGAGTGAACAATATTTTTGTTCAGTAAATCTTTGATAGCCATTTGTTCAGCATGGCCTTCTTGTTTGCAGGTTTCTCGGCAATGGTGGTAGCCGGTTCCGGTCGGACATTTTTCCTCTACCCTGGGGCAGACCTTGACTCGAATTCCTGCGTTACTGCCCGAAGCCACTATTTCGTCGTTTATAACAATTACAGCCCCTGTTGCTTGTTTGATACAGCCGGAACGTTCGGCAATACACTGAGCCGCTTGAATGAACTTGTTTTTCTCAGAAACATAAAAAATTTTTCCATTAGGATGGATGAAGGGATATGGTTTGGAAGAGGCATAGCTGCTAAGCATTTTTTTGTTCTTCGGTTTGTATTCTAAACTGATCTTTTAATTCATTAATTTTGCCGGCTTTTAATAAGTCGATCTCTTCATCGGCGTCGTGTCGAGCTTCTAAACTATAGGGAGTTGAGCCAACATATTTGGCCTCCTGCTTACCGTGTTTTTTTGCGTCTTCTTCGTTTAATTCACCGTCAAGTTTATAAAGTTGCATCTGGCAGATTCGCTCGCCCGGATAAATCTTTATTATGTGATATGAATTGTTTACCACGGGAATTGTTAGCTGGCCATTGTAGCGGCAGTCGATCATGCCGGTTTCAATTTGCAGTCCGCGGCGAAGAGCAGAGCTTCTTGGCAATAACATGCCGGCAACGTCGCCACAATTTAAGGTGATTTTTTCTAGCGTAGAAATTAATATAAATTCTTTTGGTAAAATTTCAAAGTATTGACCAGGGCTTAATTTAATTAACTTTAGGTATTCTTCTGTGTTTTGATAATTTAAATAATCAGCATTTACAGCCACGCGTCCTTTGTCGCTCATTTTCCAGGAGTGAGGCACATAAAAACTCCAGCCGACGCGCAGGTCGATTGAGTTTGGCGACAGCTGATATTCATCCAATTCGGGCGAAAATGAAATTTGCTGATTTTTAAGCCGTTCCAGAATTTGTTTCTTGGTGAGGATAGACATAATGAGATAAATTTCTGCCTGACTTTAGTCAGTTCGACTGCCGGGGCGGGAGAGCCACTAAAGTGGGGTGGAAATTATTTTGTATCTTAGATTAATTACATTATCATTTAATTTTTTCATTTCTATAAGTTCAAGTTTAATATCTAAATCTAAATCCTTGAATAATGTGAGTCCGCCACCAAATAAAATCGGTTCAATCGTGATCTGTAATTCATTAACCAGCCCAGTTTTTAAAAATAGTGAATTGACCATAGAGCCGCCGCCGAGAATCACTTCTTTGAATCCGCGAGTTTCAAGTTCTGCGAGCAGTTCGTCCGGCGGTTTGTTTGTGTATTCTAATTGACCGGGGATGCTTATTTCTTTCTCTGGCTTGAAGGTCATGATCATGTTCAGCCGATCGGGCAAGGGCTTGCCAATGGTTTTGTAGGTGGATAGTCCCATGATAATAACACCGGCCGCTTTAGTCCGTTCAACAAAAATTCCTTTGTCCGCTTTTGACGTCCATTCAATTGACGGCTGATTGGCGCTCTTGGCGATAAAACCGTCGGCGGTGATGACCATCATCAAAATTACTTTCATAATTTTAAAGCACTATTTTAATCCCCTTAATCGGTTCCAGCGGGTTATATTGTTTTTGCAAGAGATTGGTAATGTCCTCAACCAGCGTTTCGTCGCCAGTCTCGGCGCGGTCAAAATAATCAGCTTGCGCTTCAAAGTAAATCGGCGAATGATTGTTTTCTCTCTCAATAAGTTCCCAGGCCTGCTGAAAATGCGTGTCGTAAATATGAGCGTTGGAAATGGTATGAGTTAATTTGCCAGGCTTAACGCCGAGCTTGCCGGCTAGGATTGCCAGCAGGAGGGCAAATCCAGCTACGTCGTGAGGACAGCCGAGCATCATGTCATTGGAGCGGATTACAGAATGAATGTGCAGTTTATTGCCAATAATATTGGCGGTCCAGGTATAGGGGCAGGGAACATTTTTTTTGCCTTCGGGATTGCCTAGGCCATCTTCGCGCGGATCCCAGGTTACGACAACGCCGTGTCTTGAGCCGGGATTTTCCGTTAAATGTTTAACCAGGAGACCAAGTTGGTCTCGGCCAAAAGCATGCCGCCAGCGGTGTCCGTAAGCCGCCGGCACTGTGCCGTCTTCTTCTGTGAAGTCTTCCCAGATTTTGGTGAATTTATTAACAAAGTCACCAGGAGTTTTGCTTCCCATAATGTACCATATTTGTTCGGCAACAAAAAGTTTAATCGGAATTTTGCGCAAGGTTAAAAGAGGAAAGCCCTTGTCCAATTCAAAAGTAATGCCGGGCAGTACCTTGCAGGTGTGGCCGGTGCGTTCATTGTATTCATCAAAGCCTTCATTCATAATGCGCAGAACAGCGGCTTTGAATTGTGAGTCAAATTGGGTCATGTGGATAGACAAAGAAGCGATAAGGGGATAAAGAAGATAAAGGTGTTAAAGGCGCAGGTGCCACGTTCCTGTTTATTTTACCAAATATAAGATTAATCGGGAAGTTGATAAGCTTGACGAGAGGCTCCGAGTGTGTTAGAGTAAATCAATCGGGAATTTTGACAACAAAAAGGGAGGTGATCAGATGATCAAACTGAGAATCGTTAATCAGACGGAAGAAGGTAGAAAATTCAATGGATTGGAAGTCTATTTGAACGTCTTAGAAAAGGGCGGAACCCTGTGTTCTGAATGCGGGGAAGAAGATTCTTCAATTCTGCATCGGACGTTTGAAGCGGCTAGGATTCGGCGCGGCGCAGTGAATTTGCGGCTGGACAGCGGCTTTGTGCGTGAGGTTATGCGCTTTATCCATTCCAAGATGGGGAATGACCGTGCCTTGTGTCTGGATTGTTTTGAATTAATGGTTGATGACAATCTCGGCGGCTTTGCGCCGGCCGATTGATTCAAAGGAGGCGATTCATGAGTAAGACGCGTGTAACAATCGAACTCAGCGCAGACACAGCCAGGATACTGACTGCGGAAGCAAAAACTGCTGGCTGGACATTAAAAAAGACCATTGAACTTCGTTTGGCCCTGTGGGCGCGCGGGGAAGAAGTAAAACATAATCAACCGGAGGGGACTCTGCCGCTTACGGATGAAGAACAGATAGAAGAATGTGTTGGTCGCGATAGGCGTTGACAAGCAAAGGCCGCCGCAGTGAAACACTGCGACGGCCTTTTTAATACAATAATTACAATTATCAATTTTGCAATTTTCCCGCCAGAGGCGGGTCACCTTTGGCGACGTTAAGTTGACAATTTTCAACGCATCGCGAGCTGAATTGAAAATTTTTTCATTGAAAATTTATTGTAAATTCGAAAATTGTAAATTGAAAATTTTACTTGGTCTCAACTTTGACTCCCTGTCCCATACTTGAACAAATCGTGAGCGCTCTGATAAATACGCCTTTTGAAGTTTCTGGTTTGGATTTTTTTACAGCTTCCAAAAAGGTACTGATGTTTTCCACGAGCGACTTGGCGTCGGTGCTGACTTTGCCAATGGCCTGATGAATATTGCCGGAATCGTCATTCTTAAAGGCCACTTTGCCTTTTTTTAATTCGCCGATTGTTTTTTTCAGGTTGGTGGCGATGGTTTCATTTTTTGGTGAAGGCATCAGACCTTTCGGACCGAGAATTCTGGCTAGCGGAGACAAGCTTTTCATGATTTCAGGAATAGCCACGGCAATATCAAAGTCAATTTTGCCGGATTTTTTTAGCTGTTCAATATCGCCTTCAGTGTAAACAATATCAGCGCCGGCTTCTTTTGCTTCTTTGGCTTTGTCTTCCGTGACAAAAGCCGCTACTTTTTTTGATTCACCGAAAGAATAAGGCAGTACAACTGTGCTGCGCACTTGCTGTTCGCCTTTTTTCGGGTCAATGCCGAGCCGCAGATGAACTTCGACAGTTTCGTCGAATTTAGCAGTGGCTGATTTTTTTACGATTTCCACTGCTTCTTCGATCGGGAAAAGTTTGTTTCTGTCAAAAGACTGGTAAAGAGTTTTAACGCGTTTTTTTACTGACATAAGTTTGAATTATGAATTATGTCCGCCATAGGCGGATGCGCCTTTGGCGCAAATTATGGAAAACAGGACTTAAGTAACAAAAAGAATCGCGTTGCCGCGACCTTTGGCGCTTGAACAAAAAATTTATTCAAGCGTTCTGGCCGTGGTAATGGCGTCCCGTCCGATTGGGGACTCCCACAACATTTTTATATGCTATTGTATTCAGTATTTTTTGTCAAGCTGTTTATTCTACTGTCACGCCCATTTGTCTGGCAGTGCCGGCGATAATTTTCATGGCGGCTTCAATATTAGTAGTATTTAAGTCTGTCAATTTAGTTTCAGCGATTTGGCGCAATTGAGCTTTGCTGATCTTACCGACTTTTTCAACCAGCGGTTTGCCGGAACCTTTTGCAATGCCGGCAGCTTTTTTGATTAATTCGGAAGCTGGCGGGGTTTTCATTATAAAGTCAAAAGTTCGATCTTCGTAAACAGTGATAATAACCGGAACAATGTCGCCGCTGCGATCTTTGGTTTTGTCGTTGAATTGATTGCAGAAATCCTGAATAGCCACGCCGTGCTGTCCGAGGGCCGGGCCGACCGGAGGAGCGGGTGTTGCTTTGCCTGCTTGAATTTGCAGTTTAATCTGCGTTTTTACCTTCTTTGCCATAAAATTTAAGAGCCAAGGTATTGGTTTGAAAAAGATTCGCGCGGACGCCTGAAGCGTGAAGCGGGAATGTTTTATTGAACCGAAATCTTAGCAACTTGATTATATATAACATGAAAAACAAGGGGAACAAGAAAAACAGTTTTTGCTAAATTTTTTTGACTTGCAAATAATCAAGCTCAACCGGAGTTTCTCGGCCAAACATGGTGACCAGCACTTTGACTTTGCCGCGATCTTCGTCCACTGCGGATATTTTGCCTTCGAAATTTTTGAAGGGCCCGTCAATAATTTTAACCGGAGCGTCAATTGATACGTCGATCGTGTATTTGGGTTCTTCAACGCCCATGCGTTTTTGCAGTTCTTTCATTTCTTTTTCTGAAATCGGCGTGGGTATGGTGCCCGTGCCAATGAAGCCCGTGACGTTTGGCGTATTGCGCACTACGTACCAGGAATCATCGGTAACAATCATTTCAACGAAAACATAACCCGGGAAAATCTTTTCTGTAATGATTTTTCTTTTGCCGTTTTTGATTTTGATTTTTTTCTCCGTGGGAATGAGAATGTTGAAAATCTTTTCTTCCATGTCCATTGATTCAATTCTTTGTTTTAGATTTTCAGCCACATTTTCCTCATAGCCGGAATATGTGTGGATCACATACCAGCGTCTCCCGCGTTGTATTTGTTTTGCCATAGAATTAGAGATGGTAGAAGCGATAGTGGTGATAGAGGTAAAACACTTTTATCACTTCTTACACTTCTTACACTTCTATCCCTTTTATATAAAGATTGCCAGTAGCTTGGAAAAAATAAAATCAAGAATACCAAGGAAGGCGGCCACAAACAAACTTAGCCCGATTACAATTAGCGTGTGCTTGGTTGTTTCTTTTTTCGTCGGCCAGGTGACTTTTTTTAATTCTCTTTTTGATTCGATCAGGTATTTCACCAATCGATTTTCTTTTAGGTTCATAATGTTTTTCTTTGTATTCTAAAAAGGCCTTTTGGCCCATCAACAGAATTGTAGTACAAACAATAGAAATTGGCAAGGGCTTGCCATTGGCCGGGTGTGGATGGCCGATCTGACGTAAAATTAGAGTTGGTGAGAGCGGTATAACGTTTCGGCATATCTGATGTTTGCCGTAGCGTAGCGGAGGCAAATATGGGTGGAGGCTTTTGTATAAAAGACGTAACCAGATATGCCGTGTTATATGATGTATGCTTTTCTTTTTGTTCCGCCCCAGCGGAACCACTTTTCTATAATTAACAAATTTTATTTTTGTCTTGGCGTAGGGGCAGAGGGGCTGGGGGTGAATGCCCCGAAGCCAAGACTCCTTATTCTATTTTATCTGATTTTGCTAAATTACATTTCGCACAAAGCAATCTGATATTTTTTGCGGTTAAACTGGTTCCGCCTCTAGAAAATGGCAAATCATGATCAAAATGTAAATTTTTTGTTGATCCACACAATACGCATTTCCCGCCATCTCTTTTCCATACTTCTTTTTTTACCTCGCTCGGTATTAGTCTTGTATGCGCAAGATCTATATGTTCATTTGAGGTTAAATCTTGTTCGTCCGATAATTTTAGAGTAAACACGAAAACGTTTCTCTTCCCGTCATTTTTGATATTGTAATCAATCAAATCAAATAGTCCTTTTAACGACCATACACCGGGCAAAATCTTTTCATAGACTTTGACTATTTCAACTTCAGAAATTCCATTCTTAAATTTTTCTACTGCTTTAATAAATTTTCCATTTTGGGTTAGTGTGCCCTTTCTGGTTTGTTGCGGCTGATCAAGTAATTTTGGATTCATCTCATTAGAAGTTTTCGGCTCGTCATGCCCTTCGTATTCAATAGTAATTCCGTCATCAGAAATGCTGTCACTGTAAGGCGCGTTTGATCTGCGTGACATTAAAATAACCGAGTATTTTGGATTCATTCTAAAATTCATACCACGTTGTAAGGTCTGAACGCTTTCTATATCGCACATTTCTCGGTATGAATATATTTGATCAATCATAATTAATCTTCAATAAAGTAATCTGTATCTATCTTTTTAATTTCGTAGCTCGTAACCTTTGATACACCAACATTGTTTTCAATCATAAGCTGAACAAGTTTCTCTCCATCAATGAGAATGACTTTGTGTGGAATATTTTTGGCAGATTCCCACGCGTCTTTTGTAAACCCCGAGGTTGTTATAAATACACCCTTGTTAGCATTCTTTTTAACAAGACTTCCAATAAAATTTCTAATTTCCTTTGAGCCTACTACATTTTCCCATCTCTTTGCTTGGATATAAATAACATCAAGTCCGAGTTTGTCTTCATTGATAATTCCGTCAATTCCACCGTCTCCACTTTGGCCTATTGCTTTTCCTGCATCTTTCCTGGACCCTCCATATCCCATTGAAAGAAGAAGTTCAACTACTAATTTTTCGAAAAAACCTGGTGAGCTTTTTTTTACAATATTTATCAATTCTTCGGTCAAGCTGTCTTTTATTTTTTGATAACCATGCTCCATAAGCTCTTGAGGTGTCTGTGTTTCAATTTCTTTTTCTTCAACAATTCTTTCTTTCTTTTCGTGATTTTTTTCCTTAAGATTTTTTTTAAATTCTTTAAATTTAGGGAATTCTTCAAGTAATTCTAGATTTACCTCTTTTGGATTTTTTGATAAAACGGATAATCCTTCTTTTGAAATTTTAATATATCCTCTTTGTGGATATTCTAATAATCCAGCTTTTAATAAGTAGAGTCTGGCAAATCTAGCTTTATTTTTAAAAATGTAATCACTGCCAGTTGGATATTGCAAATTTCTTTCTTCTTCAGTTAATTTAAAAAAATCAGCAAGAGTTTTTATTACATCATTCATATTATGCTCTTTCTCGTCAGCGACAGTCTTTAGTAAAGGAAGCATGATGGTTTGAAAGTTTTGTGGTATAGCCATATTTATTTGTTTATTAATTATAAATCGTTTTCTGGAGCGGAGCGGAAGAAAACATCATATACCCCCTCTTAAAAAATAAAAATAAAATTTGTTAATTATAGAAAAGTGTAAGGCGTTAGTCGTAAAAAGAAAAGCATATTTCATCTAACTGGTATCTATACGAAAACAGTTCGCCTTTGATACGGAATTGCGTAGTAAAAGCGAAGTGTGATATGCTTAATCGGGCGAACATTCTTCGCGCCAATAATACAACGAGGGAGGCCAAAATGCCTTTGACAGCCAGAATTAAATTGCCTTGCGGGCATGAAACAGTGATTACGGAAAGGCATTTAAGGTATGATTTTTTTACTTGTCCGGTTTGCCGCAAGCTTCACAAGCTAAGCAAGGAAGAACGGAAAGCAATTGCGTTGGCCAAAGGATTTGATGTCAGGTCCTTGAAATTTGAACGTGTGAGTGATTGATAAACAAGCTGTCAACGCATGGCTTGTTTTTTATTGAGCGCAATGAAGGTAAATAAAAATAGGGGAGAGTACTGTTTTCCTGCTTTTGTTATTTAATTAGATATCCAAATTTTTCACGCTTTTTGCGCGAGTTTGAATAAAGCGTTTTCGCGGCACGACATCCGCGCCCATGAGAACATTGAAAACCTCATCAGCTTCCTCGGCGTCCTCAATGGTTACTTTTTTTAACACTCGGTTTTCCGGATCCATGGTGGTTTCCCAGAGCTGTTCGGGATTCATTTCTCCCAAACCTTTGTATCGCTGGATGGCCACGCCTTTGATTTTTTGCGCTTCATTCAAAAGTTCTTCGGTCTGATCTTCTCCTTCGACTGTTTCAGCTGGTTCTGCCGGCGCTATGTTGGTATCTTTGATTTTTTCCATTTTTCTCAGCACTGCATCCAGTTCATTTTCATTGAATATATACTGCGCTTCTCTGCCGCGTTTGACAAGGTAGAGCGGCGGCTGAGCAACATACAGATTGCCTTTGGTGATTAGTTCCTGAAAATGGCGATAAAAAAGCGTGAGTAAAAGCGTTCTGATGTGAGAGCCGTCCACGTCCGCATCAGTCATGATGATTATTTTGTTGTAACGTAGTTTACTAATTTCAAATTGTTCGCCAATATTTGTGCCGAGCGCAATGATAAGAGATTTGACTTCATTATTGGCTAGCATTTTGTCTAGCCTGGCTTTTTCCACATTGATAATTTTACCACGCAGCGGCAGGATGGCCTGAAATTCGCGATTGCGTCCCTGCTTGGCCGAGCCACCGGCAGAATCGCCCTCTACAATGTAGAGTTCGCATTTTTCCGGTTCTTTTGAAGAGCAATCGGCAAGCTTGCCGGGTAGACTAAGGCTGTCCAGTACGCCCTTGCGAAGCACTGTTTCGCGGGCGGCTCGGGACGCTCGCCTGGCTTGCGCCGCGAGGAGAGCTTTGCCAACGATTGCTTCGGCGTCTTTTGGATGTTCTTCCAGAAAAATTCCCAGGTATTCAGAAAGTACGCTGTCAACTGCCGGTTTTACTTCCGCATTGCCCAGCTTGGCTTTGGTTTGGCCTTCAAATTGCGGATCTACTATTTTTATACTGATTACCGCGGTTAATCCTTCGCGCACATCGTCTCCGGACAGGTTTTCGTCTTTTTCTTTCAGAATGTTGTTTTTTCTGGCATAACTATTTAATGTTCTGGTGAGCGCGGTACGAAAACCGGCCACATGCATGCCGCCTTCGGGATTTAAAATATTATTAGTAAACGCCAATAAAGTTTCATCATATTCTTCCGTATATTTAATCGCGACCTCTACATTGATGTCGTCAATAGACTTGTCTACGTAAAAAATATTTTCATGTTTTGGCTTTTCGTTTTTATTCAATTGTTTTACATAGGCGCCAATGCCGCCTTCAAAATAAAAAGCATATTGTTTTGGCTTTTCTGCTTCGCGGAGATCAATGCAGGTGATTTTTACTTTTTTTGTCAGATAAGCCTGCTGTCTCATGCGATTCAAAATTTTTGACCAGCTGTATTCGAGAACCGTAAAAATTTCCGAATCCGGCTGAAAGGTTATGATGGTGCCGCTGTCAAAAGAGTTTTCCGGATGGTACATGTCCGGCTTGAGTACGCGTTTGACATTTCCCATGGCCTTGGCTTTGTACTGCGGTTTTCCTTGTTTGAATTCCTGCTGATATAATTTACCGTCTCTTTTAACTTCAGCTTTCAGGTTTTTGGAAAGAGCGTTTACCACTGAAACGCCGACTCCGTGAAGTCCGCCGGAAACTTTGTAACCGCCTTCGCCGAATTTTCCGCCAGCATGAAGCTTGGTCATGACGGTCTCCAGGGCGGAAACTTTTGTTGTTTTGTGAATATCAACAGGAATCCCGCGTCCATTGTCAGTGACTGCGATACAATTGTCAGGCAGAATTTTGACGATAACTTCGTTACAATATCCGGCCATGGCTTCGTCAATGGCATTGTCAACAACTTCCCAGAGCATGTGATGCAGGCCCTCGGCGGCAGTGTTTCCGATGTACATGCCGGGTCGCTTGCGGACAGGCGCGAGGCCTTCGAGTACGGTGATTTGATCGGCTCCATATCCTTCAACTTTTTTTCCGGATTTAGAGAGTTTGCTTTCAACTGCGTCCTTGGCTTTGTTTTTGGCTGGTTTTTTCATGTTTTTATTTGGTATAAATATTATAGAATTACACGTCTATCTTAGCATATTTTTTTTACTTTGTGAAGAGTCAGTTGCAAAAGTAGGGGATAAAAATTTGGCAGTTTATGACTGCGCGTGGTATAATTATATGGAATTAGAAAATATGCCAAATAATATTTATAACAATTTATCAGAGGAGCAATTAAGGGCCGGTTACTGGTACGTCACTCATAGGGTTATCCTGCGCAAATTGGGAATTTTTGTTTTAGCACTTGTTGCCGGCGGATTGCTTTTGTTTGGCGCCCACGGATTAATAAAATATTATCTTGCCGATCGCGTGGCCAATCGGGCATTGGAATCAGATATCGCCAAGTCCAAGCTGGATTATCAGTTGCTGGCCGAAATGAATACGCCGAAAGATCTGCATGTGCTTGAAACTCAAGTGATAAAAACTGGTTCAGGCTCATTTGATTTGATAACAGAGATTGTAAATTCAAATGTTCAGTGGATGGTCGAATCATTTGATTATTATTTTATAATGGGCGAGCAAAAAACAAATGTTAAAACAGGCTTTGTTTTACCGGAAGAAGACAAATATGTCATGTATTTAAATTACAAAACCGACAGATCCTTTTCTTCGGCAAATATTGTAATTGAAAATATTAAATGGAAAAAAACGCCCAACTATGGAGCAATGCGAGAAAAGATTTTGCAGTTTGGTTTTGAAAATCCTGTAGTCTTGGCGTCCTCAAAGAGCGGAATAAGCGAGGCGGGTGACGTTGCCAATATTAGTTTTGATGTTTTAAACAAGAGCGCTTATAATTTTTGGGAGCCGAAATTTACTGTTTTATTGTACAAGGGGGATAAATTGGCGGCTATCACTTCCGCTGTTATTGACAGTTTGTCTTCGGGCGAAAAAAGATCAGTCAGCATAAATTTATTCCAGTCTTTGCCGCGAGGCGTGGAAATGCAGATTTTGTCGGATATAAATATTTTGGACCCGAATGTTTTCAAGGGATTTGATTATAGTCAGGACGAACTTCAATAATCGTCTATACAAAAAAAAATATATAAGATAAGATGGGGCTGCGGGTCCTGTCTTATTTAAGTCAGTGGCCGCAATAATATGTTGCATGCAGCAATGGAAAATTTAAGGAAATTTGACTGGGTGCTCTGCATTACTTGCCTGGTGCTTTTTTGTTTGGGATTGGCCGTTATTTACAGTGTCGGTTTGACTGAGGAGGGCGCCAAACTTACGGATTTTAAAAAGCAGATGATTTTTGGCGTGGTTGGTTTTGTTTTATTTTTCGTGATCAGTCTGAGCAATTATTCCGGCCTATGGGTTTACGGCCGGATAATTTTCGCTTCGGCTATTATTTTGCTCGTGGCCGTATTATTTTTGGGCGCCACGATCAGGGGAACACAAGGTTGGTTTTCACTTGGCGGCATAGGATTGCAGCCAGTGGAGCTCGCCAAAATCGCCTTGATTATTTTACTGGCAAAATTTTTTAGCAATCGATTGCAAAGATTTAAGTCTGGCAAGCATATTATAGTTAGTTTGTTTATTTGTTTGTGTCTGGCTGTCCCGGTGTTGCTGCAGCCGGACATGGGGTCGGCCTTAATTTTATTTGGCCTTTGGTTCATTCTGTTGGCTCTGACCGGCATCAAGAAAAGTTATTTTATAATTCTGGTGGTGGTTTTTTTAATATTGTTTTTGCTGGTGGGCGCATTTTTGTTAAAGGATTATCAACGTGAAAGAATCAAAATATTTTTTAATCCGCAGGCTGATCCGCAGGGGAGCGGTTACAATGTTTCGCAATCAATTATTGGCATTGGCTCCGGCCGTTTTTGGGGACGCGGACTGGGATTTGGTTCGCAAAGCCAGCTGAAATTTATTCCGGAAGCCAAAACTGATTTTATTTTTGCGGTTATTGCCGAGGAGCTCGGTTTGATTGGTGTTTTGTTTGTCCTTGGCGGCTGGGGTTTGATCTTTTATCGCTTGCAACGTATTGCCAAGCAGGCAAAAAACGATTTCGGCATGTTTTTGGTTTTGGGTGTTATGGTTTTGTTTTTTTTGCATCTATTAGTTAACGTTGGAATGAATATTGGTCTTATGCCGGTAATGGGAATTTCTCTGCCCCTGCTCAGCTATGGTGGCAGTTTTCTGATTGCCAGCCTGATTTTAATCGGCATTGCCGAGAGCGTCTATGTCAGGAGATAGAATGATTGGTATTGTTTTTTTTATGTCAAATGAGATATAGAAGGATAAACATATAATTCCAATTTCTAGATCTTCCTTTTGTAACCAAAAGTAACAAAAGTTTTGGGGGTAATTGATTCCCGCCATACGGCGGGCAGGCACGTCAGAGCATCTCTTTCGTGGGGTTTCCTCCTGCTCGTCACGTTAGTAAAATTGATATTAAATATACTATTGATTCTGCTTTGTACGACAGCCATGGCCATTGGTTCAGCAATTACCCCCAAATCCCCACCGTTTAAATAAAATATTATTCGCTAAAATTCTTGGCAAATTGCTATAAATAATACAATGCGGGGAATATCGTATTTTTTAATTAGAATACCACTGGTATTTGACTATTTTAGTAAGCTTTGTTATAATCGTTTTCGATTCAAACAAAAATAAATTATGCAGCAGGATTTGTACAAATCGCTAAAATTAGTGTCGGAGTGTCCGGTGTGCCGGCGGAAGGATTTTCCGGCCGAGATAAAGCTGATCCAGGAACAAGACGAAGGACATCTGTTGCACATTCAGTGCAAAAATTGTGAAAGCTGTATAGTTGTCCTGATTTCGCTTGGTGAGCACGGTTTAAACTTAGTCGGTGTGCTGACTGATCTGGGATCAGAAGAAGTAAAGAAGTTTATTGATCGTGGCCCTCTTGATTCTGACGAAATTATAGAATTGCACAATATGTTACAAAAAAAAGATTTTATTAATAAAGTTATCGGACAAATATGATTTACGACCTAAAAGTAACAGCAAGAGAAAATAAGCAAAAGGAGGAGCTACAAGATTTTGTTCCCGGTATTGTTTATGGCCCGGAAGTAAAAGAAAACGTGATGGTTTTTGTAAAAACAAATGATTTTATCAAATTGTACGAACAAGCCGGTGAAAGTTCAATGATCAATTTGACGATTGACGAAGGCAAAGCTCCACGCGAAGTTTTAATTAAAAGTGTGAGCCTGGATCCGGTGAAAGGAAGTTTTCAACATATTGATTTTTATCAGATTAAACGCGGACAAAAACTGGAAATTGAAGTAGAGCTTTCTTTTGTCGGTGAAGCGCCGGCGATCAGAGCCTTTGGCGGTATTATGGTTGCAAACCTTAATGCAATTGACGTCAGGTGTTTGCCAAAAGACATGATTTCCGAGATTGAAGTAGACATTTCAGGATTAAAAAATATTGGTGACAAAATACATGTGCAGGATCTGAAGATTCCGGAAAATGTTGAAGTGCTAAATGATTTAGATGAAACAGTAGTCTTGATTGATGAACCAGCGGCAGAAGAAGTGGCAGACAAGGCGCCAGTTGACGCAGCAGCAGTACCGGCTGAAGAAGGAGAAAAATCAGAAGAACAAAAAGCAACAGCTGAAGGTGAAAAGACAAAAGAAAAATAAAATTTATTAATTTTCTTTCATTTGCGTCAGATAAAAAAGTGCTCTATGATTTATTGTAGAGCACTTTTGTAAATAAATTGAATTATGAACAAACGCATAAGGTTAGCATTAATCGCGGTGTTAATAATCGCCATATTAATTGTGGTTGTGATTTTTATTTATTTCGCCGAGCAATGGCGGGAACAAAAAAATGTTGAGCAGGCGGAATTGGCCAAGATTATTAATGAGCCAATAGAAGTTTGCGAGCAGATCAGAAAGATTGATGGCCTTTGTTATGAGGGAGCGGAGCCCGGCTTGTATGCCGTGATGATTGAAAACCATTCTGATGCCCGTCCGCAGAGTGGGCTGGCTGAGGCCAGCCTGGTTTATGAGGCAATAGTGGAAGCGCCGATTACCAGATTTTTAGCAATTTTTTCCGCTGATAAAAATATTGAGAAAATCGGACCGGTGCGCAGCGCCCGGCCTTTTTATATTGATTGGTCGCAGGAATTTGGCTCTCCGTATGTTCATGTTGGCGGCAGTAATGCGGCGCTGGATTTGCTGGCGAAAAGTTATAGTTTTGATTTGAACGAATTTTCCAATGGCCAATATTTCTGGCGGGACTGGACGCGCCCTGAGCCGCACAATGTTTATACTTCCAGCGAACTTATTGGCAAAGCGATTGAGAACAAAGGATGGGCAATAAAAAATGATTTTGCCAGCTGGAGTTTTACGCCGGAAGTGAAAAGCGCGGCGCAGGCGACGGAGCAGACTATTGAAGTTGATTTTGCTACGGCTGAATATAGTGTGCAATGGAAATATGATCAAAAGCAAAATAATTATATTAGATATCAGGCTGGCAAAGTTTTCGAAGACAAAGAAAATGGCGAGATTAGAGCCAATAACGTGGCCGTTATGTACACGGACAGCAAAGTGATTGACGATTATGGCCGTCGCGAGACCAGGACGATTGGTTCTGGCGAAGCGGTTGTTTTCAGCGGCGGAGAAGCAAAAGTCGGCGAGTGGCGCCGGCCGAACCTTCAGGGCCGAACCAGGTTTTACGATGAAGCAGGTCAGGAAATTTCTTTTTTGCCGGGGCCAACCTGGATTGAGGTGGTGCCGATTCATTTCCCGGCTGTAAGTTGGAAGTAAGCGTGTTGTGTGCAAACGATAAAATCAATGAAGACTAATAAGAATACATTTACTCTGATCCTGCTGGCCGTAATTTTTGGCGGCGGTATTTTGATTTACAGCTGGAATTATCTTCACGGCAAAAATTTGAACAAAGCGCCGGAATTTGATTTGGCTCTTTATGAAGATCCCTCATGGTATACGGACAAATTGAGCGGTGCGTTTCATCGGCTTCAGGGTAATCAGGCGCAGTCGGCCACAGAACCAAAAGAAGTAGAGGCGCAAGATCTCGCGCCTTCAGAAGCGGTATTGGAAAATAATTTGGAAGAAGGATATATTTATTTCAAAAATAGTTTTCGTTTGGCAACTGCCAAAGAAACAAATGATCTCATAGCGAGTTTTTTGCAGGATTTTTCGCAATTGAAAAATTTGCCGATTGAAAATCTGGAAGCATTGGATAAAATCAAGATTGAATTGCCGGCAATGGGCCGCGAAAAAATTATAGAGAAAATAAAAATCAGTAAATTGGTTCAAGGCGTGGAAGCTGACACGCCGCCGCAATGGATTGTTTCTCTGGCCAAACCAATGTTCCGCGGCGACGCGGAGGCCTGGCTGCAAGCAATTTCGCCGGACATATTATTAATAACTGAATTTCCTAGCGGGTTGGAATATATTGCCAGGGCAGATTACCGCGGGATTGACAAAATTGAAGACATTTTGTATAAATTGAAGAATGATTATAGCGATGTTGCTTTAATCAGATAAAGCAGGAGGTACTAATGGAATGGCTGATCGTTTATGGGATTCTGGCCGCCTGTTTGATTTTTTACGGTTTCAGTTTTGAAGTATTCCGTCTGTTTGACAGCTGGCAGGTGCGGAGCGCCTTATATATTTTCGTTGGTTTGCTCTGGCCACTTTTGCTTTTGGCGCTCATCCTAGCCGGACTTTGGCTGGGGGTAAGGTGCGTCATCGATGTCTGGCGGTTGTTGCGAGCTTTCAGGTCTCAATCTTAAAACCAAAAAAAGCATTTATTTTTGAACATCAATAAAACAGACTTCAGAAGTCTGTTTTTCTTTTTGTCACAGAGAGTAGTGGAATTTTAAAAATTCATTGAACAAATCAGAGTATTCTGTGGCTGTTAATTCCACAGTGGCGTCAATGTCCGGATATTGTTCCGGCGGATGCGTCGCCAGATTGCGCGCGCCGAGGCGATTGAGTTTTTCCCAGAAATCATGGTGTTTTTCCGATAATATGGTGAATTGGCCAATACTTTTGGCCTTGGCGATCTTTCGCACGCGCTCCTTCAACTCTTTTACTGTTGTCATTCTTGTTCCTCCTGTTATGGCCACATATCATGGTATTTAAGCATTTATCAAAAGGATTGTCAAGAGGCAAAAGACATTTTAATAACTCGATTTTTGCCAGCCAGATCTTTGCTAATTTGAATTTGAACGTTCGATAAAAATCGTTTCGCCAGGCTGGTGACTTGTTTTGCCTGCCCACTGCCGATTTCTAGCAAAATATATTTTGGTTTGTGTTTTAAGTTTTTTACTTGTTGAAAAAAAAGTTCAAAACAATCAAGCCCTTGTTTCCCGGCAGTCAGGGCGATTTGCGGTTCGTATTTTAATGATTTTGAAAAACAAGAAGCCAAAAGATTTTTCAGATTGGCGTCAAGATAGGGGAGATTGGCAATGATTAGATCGAACTTTTTGTTTTTAATCGGTTCTAGCAAATTGCCCTGATAGAATTTTATTTTCGATAATACTTTGTGCCGGCGGGCGTTGCGCTTCGCAATTTTCAGAGCGGCGGATGAAATGTCCGTGGCGCAAATTCGGATTTTGGTCAAATTTTTGGCAAGCGAAATCGTCACACAGCCGGAACCGGTTCCGATTTCGGCGAGGCGAATGAGGGCGCGGTCGGGCCATTTTTGAGTTAGTTTCAAAGTTTCCTCAATAAGCAGTTCTGTTTCCGGCCGCGGAATCAAAACATTTTCATCAACGTAAAAATTCAAATTGAAAAATTCTTTATTCTTCGTAATGTAAGCGACGGGGTAGTGCCTGGCTCTTCGGGCAAGTTGAAAGTTAAAAGTTAAAAGTTGAAAGTTGGTTAATGGTGCGTCGGAATGAGTGTATAAAAATTCTTTTGGTTTTCCTAGAACAAAACTCAAAATCACTTCAGCATCCAGGCGCGCCGAGGGAATTCCGGCTTTTTGCAGTTTTTCAAAGCCTTTTTGAAGGGTTTGTTTGATATTCATAATGATTGGCTGAACTTTTTTTATATGCTAGAATGGCAATATAGCAAGAAACATTATTAATTATATTATGGAAAAGACAAACTTACCAGTTTCCCCCGAAAAAAAATTATTCGAAGCCAAAAGCCTGGGATTTGATCGATTCATTGCAGCGGCAAAAAATGAAAGCAATATTTTTTGGCTGGATAAAAATTTACCGACTGAAAAGCTGAAGCAGAGAATACAGAGATTGGAAAAATTACTGGAAAAGCTGGAAAAAGCTTCCAGTGAAGAGCGATTAGCTCTGGAAAAAACTTCAGAACTGGGTCGTATCCCGCAAATAACTTTAGCCGCCGAGGATTATATTGATGAATTGAGTCTGGCAGAATCAACCGAAAAAACCGAAGGCGCGGAAAACAAAAATTTAATTTTTGTTGATTCGGCTGGAGATAAAAAGGTTTTGAAAATTTCCAAGGGCCGGCATGACCAGGATGTTGTATCAATTGTCAAATTAATGCGAAATATGTGCGCGCTTGAGCTTTTTGAACGCCGGCAAAAAGATTTTATGAGTTTGCAGGAAGGCGAAATTAATATCAGTGTTTTATTTGATAATATTATTATTTATCGAGACGCCGAAGGAAATTACAAAAGAGTAATTGATCAGCCCTTTGCCAAAGGCAAGCCGGTTGGAAAATTAATGGCCGGCCGGCAAGAATATGATGATTTGCAAAAAGCCTGGAAAAAGTTTTTGGAACAGATTGGACTTTTGCAGGCGACGTCTGAAGTTGTTTTGGATATTACTGATTCAACTCAGGGCGCCAAGCCTTCCCGCGGCGACGTGTCCAGAACAGAAAATGTTTTTGTTGATCAACCGGAAGCGGCGGGTGGAATATATAATTTTCAGATTATTGATATTGATGTTTTTGACGACCCTCTTTTTGATACCAAAAAGCAAAAAGGCGATCAGCATAAGTTTTACGCGTCCGAACAGCTTCGTCGGCGCGGATCGGTTTTGTCGGCGATAAAAGTTTTTCTGACCAATATGTCGCGCGAACGCTATGTCAAGCTGATGCAGGACAGATACATTGAAAAAGAAATGAATAAATAATTGTCAGTTTTAAAAAAGCTCAGAATCAGAGCTTTTTTATTATTGCGTAAATTGATTTTATTCATCCTTGCAATTTAAACTCCGCCTCTTTCAACGCGTTGATTATCGGATCCAGATTACCGGCCAGAATAGTTGGAATGTTGTTCCAGTTGGTTTTTATTCTGTGATCTGTAATTCTGTCCTGCGGGAAGTTGTAAGTCCGGATTTTTTCCGAGCGGTCGCCTGAACCGATTTGTTTATTTCTGTCTGCGCCCTGCGTGGCTTGCTGTTCTCCCATTTTTAAATCATATAGCCGCGAACGCAGCACGCGCATGGCTTTTTCTCTGTTTTGCAATTGGGATCTTTCGTCCTGGCAAGAGACGACGGTATTTGTCGGGAGGTGAGTTATCCTGACGGCTGACTTGGTCGTATTGACGCTCTGGCCGCCGTGTCCGCCGGCGCAAAAAGTGTCAATTTTTAAATCCTTTGCGTCAATTTTTACGTCGACTTCTTCCACTTCGGGAAGAACGGCCACTGTGACGGCGGAAGTATGCACGCGGCCTTGCTTTTCCGTTTCAGGGACGCGCTGAACGCGATGCGTGCCGCGTTCATATTTTAGCGTGCCATAGACATTTTTCCCTTTGATTTCAAATATAATTTCTTTGAAGCCGCCAAGTCCGATTTGATTGGCGGAAATAGTATTGACCTTCCAGCCCTTGATTTCCGCGAATCTGGAATACATGCGAAAAAGTTCAGCCGTAAAAAGCGCGGATTCGTCACCTCCGGTGCCGGCCCGAATTTCCATGATAATATTTTTTTTATCATTTGGATCTTTTGGCTGCAGTTCTTGTTTGAGTTGTTTTTCAAGTTCTTGTAGTCGCGGTTCGAGTTCACTGATTTCCGTTCCGGCCAATTCAACTAATTCCTTGTCGTCAGAAGAAGCAGCTTCTTTTGCTTGATTTAAATTAGATTGAATTTTTTCATATTCATTAATTAAGGAAATAATATTTTTTAAGTCCGCATGCTCGCTGGCCTTAGTTTTGAGTTGCGCTAAATCGTTGGTAACTGAAGGATCCTGAAGTTCAGCTTCAAGCTCCTGGAATTTTTGTTTGATTTTGTTGATTTTTTCTTGCATGAGTTTGAAGTTAGAAATTAGAAATTAGGGCAGAGTGTACGTAATTTAAAATCCAGCATCAACCCCAGTTTCCCTGCCTCGACTTGATCAAATCGAGGCGAGAGTCAAGGCGGGCAATTTCCAGTTTCCAGTTTCTTCAGTATTATTATATCAAAAAAACCGTTGTTTAACTAAACAAACAGCAACGGTTTTGCAAAAGTTATTTTTCAGCGGTTTTTTTACTTTTTGCTTCTTTTTTTGCCTTTTTGCCTTTTCTTGTCTGCGATACGCTTTGTGTTTTGACTGCTCTGGCGTGGAATTTTTCAACCCGGCGGGCAGTATCCACTAGCTTTTGCTTTCCTGTATAAAAAGGGTGACAAAGGTGGCAGAGCTCAACTTTTATTTCATCAGTGGTGGAGCCTGTTGTAAATTCATTGCCGCAAACACAACTGACCTTGGCTTGCTGATATTTCGGGTGAAGATTTTTTTTCATATAATTTTGTAAGATTTTGTTAGGTTAATCGCTTGATGGTACAAATGATAGCATATGGAAATAAATATTGCAAGTTGAACCAATTTTAGACAATTTTTCTTGGATATTGACAAAATGATCTAATTAAGTTAAATTTGCTCCTTTTTGTTGGGTGGCTAACCCTGTTAATCTGGACTATCGACTCCCGGCCTCTATGATTGTGGATAATTCATCATTGTTATTTTGTATATTGTGATATAATGATAACTAGAATAATAGAAACTTGAAACTCGAAACTGGGGTTGATGTTGGATTTTAAATTATTTGCCCTTTACCCCAATTTTAAATTTCTAATTTTGAGTTTCAAATTAAATATGAAAACAAAAAAGTTTTTAAGTGGTTTAGCCTTAGGCGCCTTGATCGGTTCAGCCTTGGGATTGTTTTTCAACCCGGAGACCGGCCAGAAGAATAGAACCAAATTTAAAAAAATTACTAAGTTGCTTAGCGAGAAATTAATTACAGATGTTTCAAAAGCCGGAAAAATCGGTAAAAAAGAATATGATGCCATTGTGGCAAACATTATTAAGAAATATTCAAAAAATGATTTGCTCAGTCCGGCGGCTTGGGATGAAATAAAAAAAGAATTAATGTTGCGCTGGCAAGATATTCAGGCTGAAATCAAGAAAAATGGCAAAAAGAAAAAATAAAATTAAGCTTTTGCCGGAAGGCCGAAGTTTGATATATAGCTTTGTAAAAAGCGAAAAACCTAAAGAGTGAAAAAAGGGCCCTGCGAAGGGGCTCTTTTTTTTAACGGTGATTTTTGTTACAATCAAAGCATGATAAATTTTTTACATTCATTTCATCCGCAGGCAATATTGCTAAGGTTCGGTCCGTTGTCGATTCATTGGTATGGTTTTTTAATGGTAATCGGCGGTCTGATTGGCTTTGGTGTAATCCTATGGCTTGCGGAAAAATACAAATTGGAAAAAAGCGTTTTTCATGATTTGTTATTGTATTGGATAATCGGCGCAGTAATCGGCGCCAGACTATATTATGTCCTTTACGCCTGGGAGTTTTACAAGGATAGCTGGCTTGATGTTTTTAAAATCTGGCAAGGCGGGCTGGCAATTCACGGCATAATGCTTGGAGGTTTTATTACCACGTTCATTTATTGCAAACTGAAAAAACAGAATTTTTGGAAGCTTGCTGACGTGATTGTTGTCGGACTCATCGCGGCGCAAATAATCGGACGGGTGGGGAATTATTTTAATCAGGAAATTTTTGGCAAGCCGACCAATCTGGCGTGGGGGATTCCAATTGATGTTTTGAATCGGCCGGCCGGATATTTAAATTTTGAATATTTTCACCCGACATTTTTGTATGAAAGTTTTGGTAGTCTAATAATATTTGGAATCTTGCTGGGGATAACTTTACTGCGGTTCAAAAGAAAAAATTGGATCATCGGAAATGCTTTTCTTTTATATTTAATTTTATATTCAGTTCAAAGATTTTTGCTGGAATTTTTACGACTGGATTACAGTCCGTTAATTTTTGAAATTCGCTGGGCGCAGATTTTGAGCGGGGGAGTGATCGTTGTTTGTTTGATTGTTCTTGTCTGGCGGGCAAAGAAACGAATCGCAAGTTAATCAATAATATTTGTTCAATATTTGTGGAGTGTTTGTATAATATTTTGCAAAAAGAAAATAAGTAATCTGGAATTAATGAAAATGTGGATAAGGCCACGTTTTTTTGTTGTTTAAAAAGCCTGAAGATGCTATAATTTATACAATATAAAGTATGAAAAAACTAGACAGGTTGTGTTACAGAATTTAACGTCTAGTATTTTTTGCGGTATAAAAAGTTATACCCAAAGTTTAAGTTTAAAAAGTGAATTTTCATGAAAAACCTGAGTAAAAAATTCATTTGGCAGATAATGGGACTATGGATTTTAATTGTAGTTCTGGTGCTTTTTATTTCCTTTTTTGCATTGGCTTTTACCTGGTCGCAAAGTACGATTGCTGATCCTCAAGCGTCACCTCCATCCTGTTCTGGCGCAGGCTGTCTGATTTATTATGGCACCTCGATGTATATGGTCGATTCCAGTGAGCAATATTTTGTCTATATTGATGGTAATTGGGGAGCATTGAGATATGCGCATAGGGATGGCGCAAGCTGGGAATATCCAATTGAGACGCTTGCAGAACGTGGAATTATTCGAACTGTTAGTGGTGGTGGAAATGTTAGTACTAGCGGAGGTACTTCGATTGATCTTGATGGGAGTATACCGGCAATAACTTTTATTAGCTCTGGGTCTAATGGAGATGTTTATGTGACCAGAAGAGATGCTGAATTGGCTACCGCCACAAATGATGTGAACTGGACTTATGAGTTGATTTATTCAACTGGGACAAATTCTAATCCCACGATAAAAGTTGATGGCAGTGGTACTATGCATTTATCGTTTTTTAACAATACGGCTTCAGATTTAATGTATGCAGTTGAAGATCCTGGTGCTGGTGATTGTCCGAGTAACTCTGATTGGGATTGCGAGACCGTAGCCAGTACTGGACTTACCGGTTTTCTGCCCAGAATGGTTTTACGGTCTGCTGATGATGTGCCGGTGATTGTTTTCAATGACAAAACTAATACTAATCTTTATTTAGCGATTCGTGACGGTGACGGCAGCGGAACATGTCCTGATAATAATCAATGGAATTGTTATACCATAGATGCGGGAGGAGCATATTCAGATAGCCCATCGACAAAAATGGGAATTAAAGAAAATTCAAGCGGTCAATTTGGTGTTGTTCATCCTGGTAGTGACGGTGGAGATTTGTATTATTCGATTCATGATGTGGGAGATTATACTACTTGGGTAAATACCTTGTTGCACTCTGATGGAGGTAATTCCTGGCAAAGCGCAGATTTGACTTTTAATGGGACAACGCCAATGCTTTGCGAAGGACGGTCAGATACGTTAGAGTTTTATGTATATAATGGATCTTCTTGGCAAAGTGATACAGTTGATGCAGTAACACAAACAGGGAAATCATGTGATATTGAAAATGATGGAACATATACCATGATTGTATATGGATCTAATCGATCAAAAGAACCATATTATTCAACGGCCACAGTTAGTTTTAATGAAGCTCCAATAGCAGTAGCGCCGACAGGGATATCTCAGGCAACAGATGGTAGTGGATATATTACTTTTTCAACAACTGTTTCTGACGCTGATAGTGATGAAACTAAGCTTAAAGTCGAATATTCTGATGATGGTGGGTCAACTTGGTATGATCCAGTTTTGGTTTCGCGTACAGTTAGTAATGGATCGGCAGGATTTTTAGATACAGATACTTATCAAATTGGAACTAATGACGGTGATGGTATTGATACGGATGATTTTGCTAATGTAACTGTAATAATAGTTTGGGATACTCAGTCAGCTGACAATGGTAATGGTTCTTTAGATGGAACTGATCAGTCAGATATTCAGGTCAGAGTAACGGCGTTTGATGGAACCGAAGATGGCTCTGCCGCGGTTTCGGATTCATTTTCATTAGACAATTTAGATCCTTCAGGTTTAGGCAGTTTATATTGGGATTCTTCCACCACAACCAGTGAGACGATGCATTGGGGAGCGGTAACTGAAACAAACTTTGATCATTATGAGATTTGGTATGGTACAAATCAAAGCGATGTGGAGACAAGAGGCGGTCCGGCGTCAGAGTGGGACGATGTTGATGATGCAGACTTAGCAACGAAAACAACTCAGAGCACAACGATCGCGGGTTTAGCGGTTAATACGCAATATTATTTTGATATTTGGGCGGTTGATGATTATGGTAATGAACAAAACGTGTCTTCAATAAATAAATATACATTGGCCAATGTGCCGTCAGCGCCTACCGTAGTAAGTTTGACCACTACGCAAATTCAGGTAAGTATAACTGCCGGCGATGGAAATCCTTCCACTACGGAATATGCTATTCAGGAAACAGTTTCTGGAAATTATCTTCAGGGAGGAGGAGGAGAAATGGATCCAGTAGAAAACTATCAAACAGCTTCTTCCTGGGGAACAGAGACAGTTTCGGGATTAACTTCAAATACACGATATGGTTTTAAGGTCAAAGCCAGAGATGGCAATTATACGGCAACTGCTTTTGGTGACACAATTAGTGAATATACCATGGCCAGCTCTTTGACTAGTTTCACGGTGGTTGAAGCAACGGATAAAGATGATTATAAAATGACTTTAACCTGGAGCGTGCCAAGTCCGGCGCCGACCGGTGTGGTTATTCAGCAAGACACTGATTGTGATGCTATTTGGGATACAACTTTGTACAATAATACAACGGCGGTTGTTGATCAGCCATACGAAATCAGCGGTTTGTCACCAGGAACTTGTTACCAATTTAGAACTTCTTCATACGATGGAGACGGTGATCAAAATATAGCTGGCGGTGTGACCAGCGATCAGGACACAACCGGACCGGCTCAGCCAACCGGGTTGACCAATATAGCGGCCACCAGTTCTACGATTACCTGGGATTGGAATGATGTAACAGGGGCAACCAGTTATGCTGTTTATCGTTCATCTGATGATGTAAGAATTGGGGTAGTACCCACAGCCACCAGTCAATATACGCAAACAACTGTTACTGAGGGCGGATCGGCATTATCTTCAAATACTCAATATACAGTTTATGTTCGAGCAGTTAATATTAATGGGGCCAGTATTGGTTCCAGTCCTGCCAGCGCTTATACTGACGCTGATGCGCCGACCAGTTTAACTCATAGCGCCAATACAACTTCTTCAATTACTTGGGGCTGGAGCAGTGGCGGCGCGCAGAATACATATTATGCCAGTACTGCAACTCCGGCAGATAACAGCGGCTGGACTTCCGGAATTACCTGGGCGCAAAGCGGTTTGTCTGCCAATGCGTCGGTGGAATTATCAGTCAAGGCCAGAAACGAGGAATTAACAGAAACTTCAACTTCTACTTATACAGCTTATACCAGTCAGAATACGCCGGTCGGTATTTCTAAAAGCGATTTAACTACAACCTCACTGACTGTGACGGCCGATGGAACTTTTAATAATTTAACCTCTGGTAGCTCAGGTTTGTATTTTGCAAATACAACGGCCAGTACAAATTCGGGTTGGACTCAAACTAACAGTTGGCAGAGTTCGGGTTTGATTGCTAATACTTTATATACATATACGGTCAAGGCGAAAAATGGTGATGGTATTGAGACTTCGACAGGTACTGCCAGTTATTATACGGCGCAAAACACACCGACAACCGTGACTTCGAGTTCAACGCTATATTCTGAAATAACAGTGGCCGCTTCCGGCACATTTGTTAATTTAACTGCGGACAGTGCGGGATTATATTTTGAGAATGTGACCGCCGGCACAAATTCCGGCTGGGTGCAGAGTAATAGTTGGGCCGAGACGGGATTAACTCCGGCTACTAATTATACTTATCGAGTGAAGGCAAGAAATGGCGACGGTGTAGAAACCGTCTGGAGTTCTTCAGCTACATTTCAGACGTATGGGGCGCATGGCGGCGGTGATGCGCCCGTTAATCCGCCGGAACCTGCGCCAGTTACTTATCAATGTTCTGATAATCAGGATAATGACGGAGACGGAAAAGTCGATATGGGAGATCCTGGCTGTTCTAATATATATGATAATAGCGAATTAGATGATGCGGCCGTGTTGCCAACTCTTGATGAACCCAAAGACGGATCCTTGATTAATAATAATCAACCATATTTAATTGGCACAACGCCTGAAGGAGCAATGACCGTGGAAATTTATACTGATAGCGTCAAGGCAAACACCTTGATTTCTCAGCCGGACAAAAGTTTTGTCTGGAAGGTCTCTCCGGCGCTAGCAGATGGTGTGCATTCTTTTTATGTCAAAACGCTAAATTTGTTGTCAACTATTTCTACAATTTTGGTGGACACGGATCCTCCGCTTGCGCCGTTAATTAATCTTATTACTGTAAAGTCTCAAACGTTTGTTGGCAGTAATATTGAGGCCAGCTTGACGATTGCCGGACAAATTCAAGCTGATTCGAAATATATTTTATTATATTTAGATGACACGATATTGATTGATACAATCGAAGTGTCGGGAGATACGTGGAGTTACGATTTTAACGAAATATTCACTTCCGGCGAGCACAAAATTTCAGCCAAAGCAACTGATTTGGCAAACAATATTTCTTCAATTGCGACGGAAAAAACATTTGAGTTGGTTATTAGCGGTGAAATCCCGGTCGAGCCGGTAGTTCCGGTTGAGCCGGTAATTCCGGTTGAGCCGGTAGTTCCGGTTGAGCCGATAATTCCGGTTGAGCCGGTAATTCCGGTTGTGCCGGTAGTTCCGGTTGTGCCGGTAGTTCCGGTTGAGCCGATAATTCCGGTCGAGCCGATAATTCCGGTTGTGCCGGTAGTTCCGGTTGAGCCGATAATTCCGGTCGAGCCGATAATTCCGGTTGTGCCAGTAGTCCCGGCTGTTCCGGCAGTCCCAGGCGAGCCGGAGGTTCCAGTTGTCCCGGTAATTCCAGTAGCGCCGATTGAGTCGCCTGGCGGCGGTCCCATTGATAGTCTTTATGAACAAATTAATGCCAAGAACTCCTGGGATAAAACCAAACAGGAGATTCAGTTTGAAGTTGTATATGAAACTGAAAAGATTATGAAAACTCAGGTTGTGCAAATAATAGTAGAAGGCATGGCTAAAATTGTTAGTGTGATTGCTCGGGTGGATATGGAAAAGGCGCAACAACAAGTTGAAAAAATAGTAAATGCTACAGTCACAACTATGAAGGTTGTGCAAAAAGCCACAGTTGATAATCCGGTCGTGGAAAAAGTAAATGACGTTGTAAAAGAGGAAACAATGGCTACGGTTGCGGTCACTTCAATTGCCGCAGTTGCCACGGTTGGAGTAACGGGCGCAACAGGCGCAACAGCCCTGACATATTTACAATTTTTATTTACCTCGCCGATTTTACTCGCCACGCGCAAGAAGAAATTGGGATTTGGTGTGGTATATAATTCAGTAACTAAACAGCCAGTTGATTTGGCGACAATCAGAGTGTACAGATCAGATACAAAAAAATTAGTGGCCACCAAAGTGACTGACCGATACGGGCGTTATCAGTTTATTTTAAAACCAGGCAAGTACTTTTTAACTGTTCAACATAAGAATTTTAAATTTCCAGGCACTCTCCTGGAAAATAAAAGGACTGACGGAGATTTTGAAAATGTATATTATGGATCAGAATTTGAATTAACTGAAAAAAAAGTTGTAAGTCAACCGATTGCCATGGATCCGAATAGGGCATTGAGAAAAAATAAACATGAAATTAGATTGCATTTAACCAGAAAAGCGCTTTTTGTCATGACTCTGTGCGGACCGGTTTTAGCGATTGTTTCTTTTGCTATTAATCCACAGCTCTGGGTCGGCGGGGCGGTTGTAGCGCAAATCGTAATGTATGAGATATTCAGGCGGCTGGGATTTGGCAAAAAGCCAAAGAGTTGGGGATCGGTTAGGGACGGTGAAAATAAAGCCACTTTGGGCAGAGCCATAGTCAGGGTTTTTGATACGAAATTCAATAAGCTATTGGAAACACAGGTCACAGACGGCAACGGCCGGTATGCGTTTTTAGTGGGCAATCAGGAATATTACCTTGCCGCGGCCAAGCCCGGATATTTTGAAAAACGCACTGGAAGAATTAATTTAACTAATGAAAAATCAGGCTATCTGGTTGAAGATCTGGTTTTGAGACCGAATCATTTGGGCGCTGAAGTTGCGAGGGCTCAGGAACAAGGCGAGCAATATACTTTGCGGACGGGATTGGGCCGGCAGGAGGAAAAGCAAGTTAATGGCACCCAGAAAGTAGTTAGGCGCGAGGAAGAAAAATTCCAAGGCGATTTGCCGGAAATTAATTTGGATGATATGCATGAGGATTTTTATGATTTAGATAGTATTGATTAGAAAATAATTCTAAAATGAGAGGGCAAAATTTTTTCAGTTTTGTCTTTTTGTTTTTTATCCACAGCGTTTTTATGTTTTAGAGAAATGTGGTATAATGAAAAAAATCTTACCGTGAGATTGCCTCGGGGTCGAGGTTAAAGGTGGAATCGGAATATGTGTAAGGACAAGAACACTTTAGATAAATTGAGCAATAAATTTATTAGACGATAAATAGTTTAGTTAATATGAAAAACATGTCTCAAAAAAAAGTTATTCAACCAAAAAACATTAGGTATGTTTTTGCTACAAGTTTAGTTTTTCTTTTTGTTATTCTATATGGGGCTTTGTTAGTATACAACGTGTCTTTCGCGGGTGTTAGTGGCGATGGTAATTTTACAATTGAGCCCGTTGTTACTGGACATGATGATGTTATTGGTAAAACAGGACGAGATTGGAAGTTTACAGTTCACACAACAGCTGAATTAGTTCTGGGGGATGTAATTAAATTTATTTTTCCTAGTGGTTTAGAAACTACGGATTTTGACCTCAGTGGTGCTACCCAATCAGCTATCAGTGGTGTAGCTCTTTATGATATCGCCGAAGAATCAACATCTTATGGTTCTGATGTTTTGACTGATGGGGGAATGGAAGATTGGTTAATGGAAGTAGATAATTTTGATATTGATGATATGGGTTCAACGCCTGTTGCTAAGTCAACAGATTCACATGGTGGAACTTATGCGGCACTTTTAACAGCTGATTTTAATATGGGTGGTGTGTATATTAGTAATCCCATGACAAACTCGGCTAGTTATGATTCTTTGGAAACAATCCAAGCAAAGTTATATGCCAAAAGAGTTACTGGTACTGCGAATATATTAGTACTTTATTCTTGCTATATTGGAGAGGCTAGTTATTACTACAATTTCAGTGGTGATAATGCTGGTACTTGGACAATTGCAGGTGGTGGACCATCGGGAGACCAGATGGAAACATTAACGGCGACAAGTTCGTATACCCAATTAACTTCAACACAAGTGACTTCGCCAGATGGCGGGTCTATCGGACATATCACTGTTTTTGCTAGTTCTACGAATAGTGGCGATACTATTTTGATTGATGACTTTGAGGAATATATTGCTACTGTTGACGAAGCTGTTAATGGGACTTTTGAAGCGTGGACTGCTTCAGAAAATTATTTAACTAATTGGTTTGACTCATATTGGACAGATGGTGGAGAAACAGAGGAAATCCCACAAATTGAACGAAACAGTGTAAATGTACAAGCTGGCACTTATGCTACTTCACTTGGATCAAATCACACAGTTGCTAATAATGATGCTTATGTTGGTCAAAATTTTTCAGGTGTATTTGGTGATAATTACAGATTAAGTTTTTATGCCAAATCGCAAGACATCGGTGCTACTGTGACTTCTTCTTTGTCTTTTTTCAATGGTAATCCAAGTACAGCCACACAATATTATAATTTTAGCACTAATCATTGGGATGATTATACTAAAGTCTCCACCATCCCAGATTCTGATCATCGACAAGATGATTCCCTAACCACTGGTTTTCAACAATTAACCTTTGAAAACACAGGTTTAGTTGTTCCCGAAAGTGGTATTATTACTCCAGTAATTTCAGCTATGGTTGACACTGGATGGACAGAAACAACAAAATCAGTAATGGTCGTCGATACAGTTTCCATGGAAAAAGGTACAACAACAACGCCAACGGCAGGTGTTGCTTTTAATGCTTCCGCGCCTACTGTTGTTTACGGTATGGCAACAGAAACTATTTCAGCAGAAACTGATTTTTATATAACTATTGGTGGGATTACCAATGGAACTGCTACTGGAAGCAATGTTAATAATTTAACTTGGCAAGTTGTCGCTGGTACTCCAACAAGCTCAGCTGAGCCATATGGAACTCTAAGTAGTACAAAATTTTCCTTTAGTGCTGATGATAATCTCATAATTCCTGGTATTACGGCAGACGCACCACCCACTCCAGTTGCAACTGAAGGTGGCTCAACTGGTTCGTATAGTTTTTATTTAAAAACTCAACCAACAGCTGATGTAACTGTTACCGTGACACCTGACGCGCAGATTACTGTTTCACCAACTACACTTGTTTTTACTTCAGCTAATTGGTCTACACCACAAACTGTGACGGTCACAGCAGTAGATGATCATATTGACGAAGAAAGCGAACACACTGGATTAATAACTCATAGTATAGCCAGTGATGATGCTGATTACGACGGAGCAACTGTTTCTAATGTAACTGCAACAATCACTGACAACGATACGGCTGGCATAGCTAAATCCGAAATCGCCTTGGCTGTCACTGAAAATAGTACCACTGATGCTTATACAGTCGTTCTAGATACCGAACCAACCGCAAACGTTATTGTGAGTTTGTCGGCTAGCAGTTCTTTGGTGACACTTTCCACCAGCACTTTAACATTTACGTCTGCCAACTGGTCTGATGCCCAAGCCGTAACAGTTTCTCGCGCTGACAATGATACTGTTGATGGCGAATTAACTGATTATATTATCCACGCCGTTTCCAGTACTGACACTAATTACGATGAATTTTCTGTTGCTAATGTAACAGTGACGATTACTGACAACGATACGGCTGGCATAGCTAAATCCGAAATCGCCTTGGCTGTCACTGAAAATAGTACCACTGATGCTTATACAGTCGTTCTAGATACTGAACCAACCGCAAACGTTATTGTGAGTTTGTCGGCTAGCAGTTCTTTGGCGACACTTTCCACCAGCACTTTAACATTTACGTCTGCCAACTGGTCTGATGCCCAAGCCGTAACAGTTTCTCGCGCTGACAATGATACTGTTGATGGCGAATTAACTGATTATATTATCCACGCTGTTTCCAGTACTGACACAAATTATGATGAATATCCTATAGCTAATATTACTGTTACTATTACTGATGATGATACCGCCGGAGTCACTAATTCGGAAACCGCAATTGCTGTCACTGAAGGCAGTACAACGGATACATACACCGTTGTTTTAGATACCGAACCAACCGCTAATGTGGTAATTACACCAAGCGCCACTGGTTCAGAGGTAACTTTTTCAGCTAGTACTTTAACTTTTACGAGTGAGAACTGGTCAACTCCACAAACTTTAACTATAACAGCAGTGGATGATTCAGATATAGAGGGCGCTCACGCTGATACGATTACCCACACTGCGGTCAGTGATGATACTAATTATGGTGGTGCAACTATTGCAGATGTGACTGTTACAATTACTGACAATGACGATGCTGGCAGACGAAATACTTCTGGGTCAAGTAGCGGTAGCGCGCCAGTGGTTGTGTTACCACCTTCTGCGCCTACAACAGTAGCTTTATCCACAGTTCAGCCCACTATAATTGCTAACACGCCAACTGTGGTTTTTGTTGGCAATGTTTCTCACACTGTTACTGCTGGCACACCAAATGCTAACGGTTCAGTTTTAATTACTGTTCAATCTGACCCAATCACGACAACTATGTTTGTTGGCGAAGAAAAATTATTAGACACTGATGAAGATGGAGAAAATGATTTATTTTTAAGACTGGACGAGGTTATTGGCAACACCGTTAAACTGACAATCAGCGCAATAGCAGATCTTGAATTCAGTATTAATCAGGCTTTGTCTACTACTGATAGTCAAGATGTTACTTTATATTTTAATTCTCCGGATGCTACTTTAATGGCTATTTCAAACTCAGCCTTTTTTGATAATATTTCTTATGAAAATTACAGTGCGACAAAAGATTGGCATCTAACTGATGGAATCGGTCTAAAAACTGTTTATGTTAAACTCCGAACTAGCAATGGTGGCACAAAAACGATTTCCGACACCATTACTTTAATTGAACCAGCCACAGAAGATACAAACGAATCGAAAAATATTATTAATTGCGCATTAACAACTGGTTCAGCTTATAAATTGGCCAGCTCACCGGCTGTTTTCTATATAACAAATAGTTGTACTAAACGACCATTCAAAACCCCAGAAATTTTCTTTACTTATTTTAATTCTTGGAATGATGTTCAAACAACCACTGCTGTTTTACTAGATTCAATTGAAAACGATTCAATTAATTTTATGCCATGGGGTCCAAATTATGATCCTAAATACGGCGCCTTAGTTAAAATAGTTACTGATCCAAAAGTCTATTTACTGCTTGGGACCGAGAAATACTGGATTACATCTGAAACAGTTTTTAACTCCTTAAATTATTCTTGGAATTGGATAGAAGACGTTGCTGAGTCATTACTTGATAAATACACAGTAGGATCAGCGATTACTAATCTTGAGCATCATCCTAATTATACTTTAATTATGTATGAGAATGATGCAAAAGTTTATCGCTTAGAACCGGATTTGGCTGATTCAAATAAACAAGTTAAACGCTGGATTGTAAATGAAACTGTTTTTAACGACTTGAATTTCCGCTGGGATCGGATAGTTACAATAGGGAATGAGGAGGCATATACAACTGGGTTAAATTTGTCTGAATAAAAAATCGTTATAAACTATTGTGATTGATTAGAAATAGCCTCTGAACTATTTGAAGATAGCTGGCAGTTTGTGGTCAGGCGAATGCATGACCACACAAAAAGTGCCTGACTTTTCTATGCGACAAGGGTAGGGTGACTTGAACTATTTTTTTAATATATGTCGGATGCCCCGCTATTGCGGGGCGCCCGACATTTTTTTTATGAAAGTTATCAGTTTTGATTGTAGTGTGTTTATCCACTTTTTTGTTATGTTTTTGGCGAGTATATGTTATAATGTTAATATTAATTAGATCGGAGGAACATGGCTCAGATTGATATATTTAAATCGAAATTTCGTTGGTTAAGCGTAATGGGAGTTTTGTTATTCGTAACTTCTGTAGTTTTTTGTTGGCAATATACTAATTTTTTTCGTTCAGTATTAGCCAGCTTGACCGATGGCGCTGATGCTGTTAATCTTGTCGGCCATTTGGACGGGGTGGGCGCTGTTGATTTTACCGAGTGGGGCGCTAATGACGAATTGAATGGTTTTGGTTTTGATGATCCGTACAACATAGTGGTGCATACTTCAGCTCATCAGTTGTATGTTAGTGATACGGGAAACAACCGTGTGTTGGTTTTTAATTTGGAAGCTGACAACACGTTGACTGACCACGAGGCTGATTATGTCCTGGGGCAAAGTTCATTAACGAGTATGGATTTTGCTTTTGCTCATGCCTTGCCCAATAATGCTAATATTCCAAGTATTAATCGTTTGAATGGACCTCGCGGGTTGGCTCTTGATGAAAATAATAATCTTTTGTATGTGGGCGATACCGGCAATAGGAGAGTTTTAGTTTTTGATGTAGCTTCGATTGTTAATGGCGAAGACGCGGTGCATGTTTTGGGGCAAGTTGATTTCGTGTCTGCTGAAAGTTATGATCCGCCCACGCAAGCAGGGTTGGCTGATCCGCGTGGTTTATTTTTTGATCCTGACAATTCACGTCTTTTTGTTACAGACGCTGAACAAAGTCGAGTACTTTCTTTTGATGTTTCCACTATTACGGACGGGGAAGACGCAGAGTATGTTTTTGGCCAGTCTGATTTTGTTAGTGGCGAGGCGGCGACCACTCGGGCCGGACTAAGTCAACCGCTTGCTGTACTTCAGGACAATTCTGGCGCGCGTCTTTTTGTTTCCGATGGAGTCGATTACGGAGGCAATTTTCGAATAATGGTTTACGAAGGTTCACAGACTTGGACAGCCACTCAGCATCCATTTGCTTACGATGGTATTGATTATGATGGCGCTTATACTGCTTATGTTTATGCTGACAGTAATCCCGGCATTGTTGGTGACAGTATTGTTCTTGATGAAAATGATGAAGACATTTCTACGGCTATGGACAATCCTCCCCAAACATGGAATTTAGGATTAGTTACGGGCGATCCGGGATTTGGCAATCATACATTTTATTTTAGCGATAGTATTTTTCCTGATTCAGCTACAGCTCTAGCTTGGGTTAATGAAGCTTATCCGGGGTTTAATGCAGTTATGGATTTCTGGGTGAGCGGAATTTTGACTTATGTTGGCGGAGATTATGTTGCTTCGTCAGCCTCAAATGGCGAGTATACGCCTTCAACTGCGACGATTATTAGTTCTTATCAAGCCGGTAGCGCGCCTGATATAAATTCAAATATTACTTATGTTAGCGGACAGAACGCTGCTAATGTTTTAGGACAAGTTGATTTTGTTACTCGGGATTCTCCTGGAGGTGATTCTTCTGTCGGCTTTTGCGGCGGAATGGCTTACGACTATGAAAACTTTTCTTTATATGTGACTGTCCCGCTTTGGCATAGAGTGTCCATATTTGATGTTGAAGAAATTGTTAATAATGAGGATGCTGTAAATGTTCTTGGCGCTGATTCATTTGATTTTATTTGGCCGTCGACGCCAACTCAAGTGGGTCTTTACGGCGCTGAAGATGTTTTTTTTGACAGTACGGCCAATAATGTTTGGGTGACTGATCGAACAACCAATCGAGTGATGATGTTTCATGATGTTTCGGGAGATGGACAGGCCGCTACGGACGCGGTTGGACATTTTCGGTCTGAGGCTGTTGTATATACTGTTGCCAGCGCTAATAACGGCCCCAATGCTACTGGTATTGAAAATCCGGGAGCGATTGTTGTTGACGAAACAGGTCACCGAATGTTTGTGGCTGATACTGGTAATAATCGTGTTTTGGTTTTTAATTTGGATTCTTCAAATCAATTAGTTGATTATACGGCTGACTATGTGCTTGGCCAAGGCGACTTTATTTCTGATTCATTGAGTAGACTCTCCGGTATCAATAACGCTCCCCAGTCTTTAGCTTATGATCCAGTTCATCAATACCTTTTTACTGGAACCATTGCGAATATAGACATCTTTGATGTTAGCTCGATTAGTAATGGACAAGCGCCATTGACGAGCTTATGGATGATGGGATCTGGCGAACGTTTTGATATGCTGTATGATTCTACGGATAAATTGTTGTTTGTGGCAAACACGACTTATAATAGTGTTTGGATCTACGATTTTAGCTCGGGTATCCCAACGGCTGGTCCGGCGCATGTGCTGGGACAAGTTGATTTTGCTCATTTTAGTAGTGGTTGTTCCGCTACGCAGTTATTTTCTCCGGCAGGCTTAGCTTATGCTAATCGTTTGTTATATGTTGCTGATGCGGATAATAATCGTGTTTTAGTTTTTGATTTGAGTGAGGGAATTACTGACGGGATGTCGGCTACTAATGTACTTGGGCAAGTCGATCTTGGCAGTTGCGAGATTTGGGATCTTTCCGCTACGACCTTAAATAATCCGCAAGGTATTTCTTTTGATTCGGCTACTGATCGGTTGTTTGTTACTGACTCGCGAACAAATCGAGTTGTGGTTTATGATGTTACCGAAATCGTTGACAATGAGCCAGCAGTCAATGTTCTTGGACAAGGGAATATGACAGGCACGAACGCAGCGGGTTTGAGTGTTTCTAGCCTTTATTATCCAACTGATGCTTATTTTGTGAGTTCGTCTGAACAATTGTGGGTTGCCGATACCTCCAATGATCGTTTAATGATTTTTGATGCAGCTGATAACGCAATACCGACAGCCACCACGCCGACATTTGCGTCTCAAGCTACTGATGGCAGTGGTTCTGTGACTTTTACCACCCAGCTCGATGACGGTAATGATGA
>Ga0268276_1000073_pt1 | contig 112209 bp, 109 predicted proteins | sample saktaG_4_FD_190145 | JGI IMG/M metagenome (GOLD analysis project Ga0268276, IMG submission 190145) | Saline water microbial communities from Sakinaw Lake, British Columbia, Canada - sak_2010_1_5_45m | ecosystem: Environmental > Aquatic > Non-marine Saline and Alkaline > Saline ... | reverse complement strand
CGAAGTTCGAAATATGAAGCGAAAAAATCTTGCGCTGGAACTTCTCAAGAAAATTTTAGACGATGAGATCAAATCGAGAACAAAAAAGAATTTTATTCAGAGCAAGAAACTATCAGAAATGCTTGATGCGGCAATTAAAAAATATCAAAACAATTTATTGACAGCGGCACAAGTAATCGAGGAACTCATTAATATCGCTAGAGAAATCAAAGAATCTGATGCACGTGGTGATAAACTTGGTTTATCAGATGACGAAATAGCTTTTTATGACGCGCTTGTTGAAAACGGAAGCGCAAAAGAAGTGTTGAGTGATGACACCTTAAGAGAATTAGCGCAAATTCTGGTGCAAAAAGTTAAAGCAAATACAGCTATTGATTGGACAATCAAAGAAAGTGTACAAGCCAAGCTCCGCGTGATCGTTAAAAGGATTTTACGACAGTATGGCTATCCACCTGATAAACAGTTAATCGCAACAGAAAATATATTAAAACAAGCCGAGTTATTTGCGGATGAGTGGAGTGTTTAAATTAAAAAAACAAATGAGATGTTTTCGGTCGGGGCAATTCACCCCTTTAATTCCCCTCTTGCCCCTCCCTCAAACAGAATAAGGAGTTTTGGATTTTGGGCATTCACCCCTAACCCCTCTGCCCAAAATCCAAAACAAAAAAAACAAAATTAAAATTCTTTTTTAGAGCAATCCCGATTGCTATCGTGATTAAAGTAAAACATGCACATCACATAACACGGCATATCTGGTTACGGCTTTTATACAAAAGCCTCCACCCATATTTGCCTCCGCTACGCTACGGCAAACATCAGATATGCCGAAACGTTAGGCGACATATTACTCGACCAACACCAGATTTATATATTAGAATGATTTTATTTTTTCTATTATGAACAAAATGACAAAGAAAAGAATATTGTGTTTTGGCGATTCTTATACTTGGGGATATATTCCTAATACAGACCATGAAAGATTTCCTGATAATGTTAGATTTCCAAAAGTTTTACAAAAATTATTGAGCGAGAATTTTGAAATTATTGAAGAAGGACTCAATAGTAGAACTTTGGTTAATGAAGATGATAGGCCCGGCAAGGAAGGTAGGAATGGAAGTCAATACTTAATCCCTTGCCTTGATTCACATGATCCTCTTGATCTGGTTATTTTAATGCTTGGAACAAATGAGCTTAAACATAAATTTCAAAATTCTCCAGAAGAAATCGGAAATCTTTTTGAAAAACATTTTGTCAAAGTTATTCTAAATAGGAAATCTCAATTTCAAAATAAATATCCCCAAGTATTGATAATTTCTTTACCAACTATTAATGAAACAACCGAATATGCTTCTCAAAGATATATCGGCGGTACCCAAAAATCTATAGAATTAAAAGAAATTTATTCAGGAATCGCCAAAACTAATGATTGTCATTTTGTTGACGCAAGCGAATTAAAAGTAGGAGATGATGGTGTTCATCTTACTAAAGAAAGTCATATTTCACTTGCTAATAAGTTGAACGAAAAAATAAAATCAATAAAATGGTAGGTGTTGGTCTGCGTCATACGCAAGGGGACGCTGCGCTTTCGCTCGTTCCTCGCTCACCCTCGCCTAACAAGGGATATACGGTTCGGGGCTCGGCTCGCCCCTTACCCAAATTTTGCTCCTTTCAGTCGCAAAACTTCGTATATCCCTGACGTTATATGAAATAAATTTTTATTTTCTCAAACTAAACTATGAAAAATTTTAAATTCAAACATGAAACAGGCGAAACTATTCCGCTTAATTCTGAATACCAGCTCATATCTCCAGAAGCAGAGCGATTGCGAGAGACTGAAGAATATCTTAAAAATGTCCAGTTCAGAAGAAGTTCAGACAGTTCTATTTTTATACCAACTGGGCTAGGGGTATTAGTAACTCCAGATAGAAATAACAAAATTTTTTCAATATATGGTGCACCTCAAAACTGTGTATATGATTTGCCTTCGCTAAAAGGTGAATTTAGTATGGCTGAAACAACTGATGTTAAGTTTTGCGGTGTCACAACATTAAAAACTGACGATGGTTTTCATCTTCTTACACACGCTGGCGGACCTGACGCTGTTAAAGTACTGACTGCTAGAGGTCTCGAAATCGCTCAGGCAAATGGAGCAGATATTAGTCAACTACTAAAAATTTTGTTATTTTTTAATCGTCAACAAGGTTATGACACATACATTTCTGGAGATATGAGCTATAAGCAAAAACTAGCAGATATGGCAAAGCGTTTGAATTTAAAATTTGATCTACAAGAAAGAGCGGTTACTGATATGACTAAAATTACTGCTTAAATCAGAAAAATAAAAATTTACATCATATAACACAGCGTATGCGGTTCGGGGCTCGGCTCGCCCCTCACCCATATTTTTTGCCCTTCTTTTCTGATAAAATAATAAGGAAGCGGGCAAAAAACATCGCATACGCTGGAACGTTGTCCGACATACACTTTTCTCTTTTAGATTTATTTGAATTGAAAGTGAGTGAAATAACAACGGACAAAACAAAATTTTTAGTGATTGATTTAGGGGAAATATGATGTCCCGCCGTATACTCGGGAGGGACGATTATTTTAATAAAATATAATGCCTTCATCAAATATTCATTTTTATATACTACCATTCAAACATGCGCATATTAATTATTGAAGACAACCAAAAATTAGCCGGCTATATAAAAAAGGCTTTAGAACAAAAAAGCTATTCTGTCGACTGTATTTATGATGGCGAAACTGGGGAAAGACGGGCTATTTTTGGCGAATATGACTTGATGATTTTGGATATTATGTTGCCGAAAAGAGATGGCATTACGGTTTGTAAAAATCTACGAGAAAAGAATATCAACCTACCGATCATTATGCTTACAGCCAAGAGTCAGCTAGATGACAGAGTAGAAGGGCTTGACAGTGGAGCAGATGATTATTTGGTTAAACCGTTTGAGTTAGAAGAATTATTAGCTAGGATTAGGGCACTACTACGTAGACCAAAAGAAAAAGAAACAGAAATTTTAGGTTCCCAAGACATTACCATAGACAACGCCACCCATACGGTTAAAAAAGCTGGTGAAGATTTAAAATTGACTTTAAAAGAATACACCGTGCTTGAATATTTAATCAAAAATAAAGGACGAGTGGTAAATCGAGAACAAATACTTGATCATTGTTGGGATTTTGCTTTTGATTCTTTCTCTAATATTGTTGATGTTTATATTAAACAATTACGCAAGAAATTAAATGATACAAATGGCAAATATATCAAAACCATTCGCGAGGTTGGTTATCAATTTCAAGAATAATCCATTTTTACGAGCGCGTTTAAAGTTAACGGTTTATTATACAATCGGGGTATTTATTATCCTACTTGTTTATAGTTTGGCAGTTTACGGACTTTTTTCTAAAAATATTTCTAGTAATTTAGAATATGAAGGATCTGATCAAGAAGAAAATGCCAATGTTGAATTGCAAATTATCGATAAAGCTCAAGACCAGTTGCAAACCATTCTTTTCACAGTTGATGGATTGGTTATTATTTTAATTATTATTTTCAGTTATTATTTGTCCGGCAAAACTTTAAAACCGATTGAAATATCTTACAAAAGACAGAAAAAATTTGTGGCCGATACCGCACATGAATTAAGAACGCCTTTAGCAGTGATGAAAACAGGAGCAGAGGCTACCTTGAGTGGTAATGGCAACAAGGATGAATATAAAAAATTAACTCAAGATTCCTTGGAGGAAATAAATATTTTGTCATCTATGGTTGATGATTTGTTATTTTTAGCGCACAGTGATGATTTAAAAAAAGTTGAATTCTCAAAATTTGATTTGGGTAAATTAGCTCATAAACAAATTGAACTGATGAACCCGTATGCTGGCAAAAAAAATGTTACTCTTCGTGATAATATTCAAGGTGAATTTCAAATAGACGGAAATAAAATTTATTTAAAACGCTTATTGGTTAATTTAATTAAAAACGCTATTGACTATAACAAACCTCAAGGTGAGGTAGTTGTATCTCTACAAAAAAAGAAACAGCAAATTGAATTAAAAATAGCCGATACTGGTATAGGTATTTCAAAAAATGATTTAGAACATATCTTTGATCGTTTTTATAAAGCCGACCAGGCGCGCGTTAGACAATCTAGCGGAGCCGGATTAGGTCTCTCTATTATCCAAGAAATTGTTGCATTGCATAATGGAAAAATTGATATAAAAAGTGAACTAGACAAGGGTACAGAAATTATTGTTAATTTACCTCTAAAACTCATCTAAAATATTTATTTTAATTTTACCTATGATAGAAAAAATTATCAAAATAAAAAATTTAACCAAAAAATATGATAATACCCTAGTGGTTGACAATCTCTCTTTTTCTGTTGACCAAGGTGATATTTTTGGTTTTTTAGGCCACAATGGCGCTGGTAAGACCACTACAATTAATATGTTGACGACATTGCTCGAACCAAGTTATGGTACAGCAGAAATTGCTGGTTTTAATTTAATTGTAGAACCTTTTGAAATTAAAAAAATAATTGGCTACGTTCCAGAAAATGTTGAATTATATCAATCATTTTCTGCCTCTGAAAATTTGGAATATTTTGCTAAATTGTCTGGAATTAAAAATCCTAAAAAAAATATAGATGAGGTTCTAGAATTTTTAGGCTCTAGTAGTTATGCTAATAAAAAGGCTAAAGATTTATCAAAAGGCATGCGACAACGGATTGGTATTGCCCAAGCAATTTTACATGATCCCAAAATATTATTTTTAGATGAGCCAACTTCAGGACTTGATCCCCTGGGCGTAAAACAGTTGCGCGAAATTATTCTACGCCTTAACAAAGAAAAAAACATGACAATTTTTATGAATACCCATCTTTTATCAGAAGTAAGCAAAACTTGTAAAACAATTGGGGTATTAAACCATGGCCACTTAGCGTTTATCGACAGTATGGAAAATGTTCTAAAAAAATTTAAAAACGAAAATTCTCTAGAAGATATTTATTTAAGCATTGAAAAAAAAGATGAATCTGCAAATAATTAAAACCATAGCCAAAAAGGAAATAAAATATTTGTTTAGAGAAAAAACATTCTATTTACTTTTGGCAATTTTTATTCTAATGGCCTCATTATCTACCTATATTGGCTGGGCAACAGAACATACTATTAAAAATGTTTATGATGCGGCAGTTTATGAATTGAATACCAACCAGCAAACCGTTCCTGCTTATCCCCTTGAAAATGCATCTTCGCTCGCTATTGTAAAAAACATGATTATCTATGTTATCTTAATTGGTTCACTACTAGCTATTATTTTAGGGTATTTTATTGGGATTAATGATCGTATTTCAGGGACTGTTCGACTAATTTTTTCTCGACCAATTAGTCGCATAAATTTGCTACTTGGCAAAGTCTTGGCACTTAAGACTGTTTTGTTGTTTATTGTTTTATCAGCTTTTATTATTAGTTTGTTGTCAGCTGGAATTTTTCATGTTTTGTCTTTTGCTAATGGACTAAAAATTTCAGAATTCTATCTAATTTCTTTCATTTATATGCTTGGATTTGCTTTACTGGCCATGGCTTTTGCGATATCAATGAAAAATTCAGCCTCAGCACTTCTATATGCTTTGTTTGTTTGGATGATAATTACTTTTGCTTTGCCCGAACTCGGATCCGCGCTTTTCCCAACCGGTTCACTTAATCCAGTTTTGCCTCCGACTAACATATTACAATCATCAACTTTGTCATATATTCATAACGTAACTTACCCCTTTTCTATTTCTGAACATTTTAAAGAAATAAGTGCCTCTATTCTGGAAGTAAACTCTCAACCAATATCAGACTTTGTGCGAACAACTTATTCAAACTTACTTAATTTTTTAGTATTATTGTTCTGGGGTATTTTAAATTTTATGTTAGCCTATTTTCTTTTCAAAAAAATTAAGCCAGCCCAAAATGATTTATATGAGTAAAATATTTATTATCGCTCAAAAAGAACTTAAAGATATACTTAGAAGCAAGATATTTATTTATGTTTTATTACTACTCTTTGGTTTAACTCTAGTTTCTCTGTTTGTGTCAGAATTAGTTTTTAAAGATCAAGTCTGGCAATATAACAGTTCTTTAGAAATGTTAAGGAGTATCGGTAAAATGCCAACAACCGCAGCCCCAGAACTTTTCCCTCTTAATTTACTACGGGGAGTAGTTGATTACATAGAAATAATTGGAGCAATTTTGGGAATATTCCTGGGATATATCAGCATGTTTAAGGAACGAAACACCAAAGCCATAAAATTAATTCTGACGAGACCTATTAAAAAAAACGATATCATCTTTGGTAAAATACTTGGTAACTTTATATTTACTTTAGTTTTAATGATAGGAGTTGTCTTGTTAATTATTTTAACGCTCCCTTTGGTAGGCGGTGCGAATTTGCATTTTATTGATTTTGTTAAGTTAGGAATATTTATTATTCTTTCTTCTCTGTATATTTTAATATTTTTTACTCTATCATTTTTGTTGTCACTTCAGCAAAAGGTTATAGCCAATGCTTTGGTTATTTCTTTTGCAGTTTGGCTCGTCTTTGTTTTAATTTTGCCTCAAATTGGAGATACCATGGATCCAGATAATCAAGTACCTGGAGGATTTTTTAAAAGCATGGCACTTACCAAACCGCAAGAATTAAAAGTTATGGGTAATTTTAAAAATTATGAAACAATTAGAACCGGCGTGGAGCAAATTTCAATTACCAAACATTATGAAAGGACAGTTTTTGCTCTCTTCGGCATTAAGAGCAATTATAACGGCAAAACCTTGACGGAAATCTTTCACGATAAATGGGGTAATGTTTTGGCCGTGCTACTATTTTTATTGATTGGCATTTGGGCTGATATTATCTTTTTACGGAAAAGTAAAAATTTCTTAAATATTTAATTATTAATTAACTAATAAAAAATATGATTGAACAAATCAAAAACAAATGGGGCAAAGGGGCAGTTTTGTTTATTGCCCTAATCGCTGTAGTCGCCCTAAGTGGATGCAGTAATAGCGTAGCTGTTAAAACAACAGACCAAACAACGGGAGTTGTTAAACAGCCCGTCGGCACAGATACCGATAAGGATGGGATTCCAGACAATGCTGAAGTAGTACTTGGAACCGATCCAAAAAATACTGACACAGATGGTGATGGTATTGATGATAAAACTGATCAGAATCCAGTACTAGTGGATAATATTTTTCAAAAATCTACTGGAGCCAATGATTTTTCTATTCAGAGTATTTTAGTGGAAAATAACGTTGATGCGATTACTCAAAAAGGAACATCAGATCATCTTGAAGTTTTCTTAAAAAGTAACAGCAAAGTAACTATTACAGATTTTAGTATTTATTATGAATACAATGATTTAGTAGACAATACCAAACAATCATATGAAATGTCTCTAACTGGGTTTGTTTTAAATGCCGGTGAAACAAAATCAGTTCACTTGGATACAGGTGATTTACCTGGACATTTTCGTACCAATCCTAATAGTTCATACTACCAATCTCAAAACGCTAAAGATGTCAAAGTTATAATTAGCGCTACGGGTCATCAAGCACAAGAAAGCAGCGTTAAAAAAGATAAAGGTGGGGCAGAAACTGCCGACTAATAATTTTAAATTTTGAAGATAACCCTACAAAAACACTACTATGAAAAAGTAGTGTTTTTATGTTCACGAAATACTCATTTCCACTTGTTATATTAACAATATAAATAAGGGCTTAATAGAACTTTTGAGGGGTTATTTATCTCCTTTCAACAACTCAACAACAACTTTCTCTCTTCTTTTTTTGGTAAGTCCACGGTGAACATTAAGTTTGTTTTTTAGACTACTAAAGTATCCATCCAGTGAGTTAGTAGTATTGGGAATATTTAATTCTGGATATTTTAAATAGGTAAATAAATACGGTAAATTATTTTTCAAACTTCGGTAAGCTGATCTTAATCTCTTGTGGGTAAAATGCCATTTGTCTGTTTCTGAATCAGTGGTTTTTTCTTTTAAAAAATCTTTCCATTTTTTGTACCAGTTATTCAACTGTTCACTAAATACTTCTTCATTTGTATTGGCTAGTGTTTTTACAATTTCTTTTAACTCAATACTCGCTTCTAGTTTTGGTTTGTTTGTTAAATATCTTCGTACTATCTGCTTTTGATGAAAGTGACACATTTGGGCTGGTACGTAACCAAAAGCCTTTCTAACACCACGTTTTCCGTCTAATATGATGGCTTTAATGTTAAAGCCATTCTTTTCTAGATGTCTTTTACCTTGTTCATATACTCTAACTCTTTCGTAATCTGTAAACTTCCACCAGATATTCTTTTTTAAATTTGGTTCTCTAAAATTATGTTATTTTTTAATGCGGATTAACTATAGCTATTTTATTCATCGAATATTCATTTAAATCAAATATAATATGTGCATATTTTAAATATTATGTAATTTAAAGCTATGCAAGAAAAAATTGGAGTTGAAATCTCCCAAGTCAAGCGAATGCTTAACAAAGTGCCAGAAATTACCATCTATTTCTGGATTATCAAAGTTTTATGTACCACTGTCGGTGAAACTGCCTCAGATTTTTTAAACATCAATTTAAATCTTGGTTTGACGGGTACTTCTATTATAACTGGAATTTTACTAGCAATTATACTATTTTTCCAATTCAGAGGAAAAAAATATGTGCCAGGAATTTATTGGGTAACAGTTGTCTTAATTAGCATTTTTGGTACGCTGGTGACAGACAATCTTACTGATGCCATGGGGGTACCGCTTGAAACCAGCACCATTGTGTTTACTGTTTTGTTAGCCCTGACCTTTGCTGTTTGGTATAAATATGAAAAAACCCTTGCTATCCATTCGATATTTACCAGACGTAGAGAGGCTTTCTATTGGTTGGCGATTCTTTTTACATTTGCACTTGGTACGGCTTCGGGAGATTTGATGGCAGAAGGGCTTGGTCTAGGTTATTTGACTACTGGTCTAATAGTTTGTGGCGTCGTTGCTACTTTTGCGGTTGCCTGGAAGATTGGCCTTGATTCCATATTATCATTCTGGCTCATATATATTATGACACGACCGCTGGGAGCATCTCTCGGTGATTATTTATCCCAGCCGGCTAAATATGGTGGTTTAGATTTAGGCGCAACCATTACTAGTGTTATATTTCTTTTAGCAATTTTGGCAACTGTTGTTTTTCTTTCTATAACTAAAAAAGATGTCATCAAAAAAGAAGCAATTGTAGAAGAAAAAATAGAATTAAAAAAACCAAATACAGTCTGGCAAGTGGCAATTACCTTGGCTGTATTAGTAATTATATCGGGTGTAGGATATTACTGGCGACAAGCCTCACTTCAGGCTGGGGCAAATAATATTTTTGCAGATACCCAAACACAAAATGATTCTTCTGATCAAGCAAATTTGGGAGATTTGTCAAATTTTCAGATAATCACCCAAGCTACACTGGATCTTGTAAATTTGGGCGATTTGTCAGGTGCAAAAACAAGAGCCAATGATTTGGAATATGAATGGGATAACGCCACGGCGCGTCTTAAGTCAATGGACAAAAGCAAATGGACAGAAATTGATGATGTTGTTGACACAGTCTTAAAAAATTTACGTGCCAGAAATCAGGATGCAACAAAATGCAAATCATCACTTGAAACATTACTCACTTTATTTAATTAAACATTTTAATCATGTATCCAAACTGATTAAAATTATTAACATAAAATTTATGGAAAACGACAAATCGGACAATAACAAAGGCTGTGATAAATTTACTTGGTGCAAACATCATCATATTATACTTCCTCTAGTCATTGTCCTTTTATTTATTGGCGTATTTGTGGCTGGTTTGGCCATTGGACATGAATTTGCTGGAGATGAAGGAGATCGTGGTGAACGAGGTAAATGGCAAGAAAATGATTGTGGTGAAAAAGGATTTTTTCAAGAACAAAAAAACTGTGATGAAAATGGAAATAATTCAAATGAGCAATCCGAAGGTGAGGAAGAAAATGCAAACGTTGGACAGAAAGACAACTTACAACTAAATGATGTGACGGACGTAGAAAATTCAGCAAATCTTGAACAAAATTCGAACGCTACCTCAACGGAAAACCAATAATATACAAAATTGGTAAGACAAAAACACCGCGATTTTAATTGTGGTGTTTTTTATTTACAGTCTATTCATTCTTACTTTTTAAATTCATAATTAAGAGTTAATATATTTGTATCGTCGGGCATTCACCCCTTAATCCCCTCTGCCCTAGATCTAGAGAAAAATTTTGTTTTGTGTGATATAATGAAAGTATATAGTTTTAAAGAAAGAGAAAAGTGTACGTTCCCCCGCTGCGCTCTCATGCACTTCGTGTCATTCGGGTCGGACAACACGGTATATGAGATTCGCTCCTGCCATCGCTCTCCCATATTTTGCTCGTACCTCGCAAAACATCTCATATACCGATACGTTATATGAAATATGCTTTTCTTTTTACGGCTAACGCCTAACACTTTTCTATAATGAACAAATTTTATTTTTATTTTTTTAGAGGGGGGTATATGGTATTTTCTCCGCTTCGCTCCGAAAATGATTTATTTATAATTTTATAAAAGCTATACTCAAAATATGTCAGATATAACAAAATTCATAGACAAAATAATTTGCGGGGATACGGTTGAAATAATGAAAAAAATGCCGGAGGGTTCGGTTGATTTAATCGTAACTTCACCACCTTATAACCTCAAAAATTCTACTGGCAATGGAATGAAAGATGGCCGCGGTGGAAAATGGGCAAATGCTGCCTTGCAAAAAGGCTACTCGCATTACAACGATAATATGCCGCACAAAGAATATGTTAAGTGGCAAAGAGATTGTCTCACGGAAATGATGAGGTTAATTCCTGAAGACGGAGCAATTTTTTACAATCATAAGTGGCGAGTTCAAGCTGGAAAATTACAAGACCGGCAAGATATTGTTAGTGGCTTTCCAATTCGCCAAATTATTATTTGGAAACGTGCCGGTGGTTTGAATTTTAACGCTGGATATTTTTTGCCTACTTATGAGGTGATTTATTTGATCGCCAAACCTAAATTTAAACTTGCGCCAAAGGCCAACGCATACGGAGATATTTGGGAAATACCACAAGAAATGAAAAATGGACATCCAGCGCCTTTCCCCGTCAAACTGATTGACCGGATAATTTCATCAACGACTGCAAAAATTGTTTTAGATCCGTTTATGGGTTCTGGCACAACAGCAATTTCAGCAATAAATTTTAAACGTAATTATATTGGGATTGATATTTCGCCGGATTATTGTGAGTCAGCAAAAAAACGGATAAAACAACATCAATCACAAGCTAAACTTTTATAACTATGACAGACCAAATTATCTACACAAAACCAGCCTTAATCGCAAAGTTGAAAGAAATTTCGGCAATGGGGTTTGTGCCAAACGCTCGAAAAGGAAATCACGGAGGTATCGGCAACACTCTTGAGGATTTACTTGGGATTGAAGAAAACAATTTACCTATTCCAAACGCCGCCGAATGGGAATTGAAAGCCCAACGATTAAATTCAACCTCGCTTACAACGCTTTTTCATATTGAGCCATCGCCTCGGGCAATTCGTTTTGTTCCACAAGTTTTATTGCCCCTTTACGGCTGGGCACACAAAGAAGACGGCAAAAAATATCCGAAAGGAGAAATGAGTTTTCGCCAAACTATTCACGGCAATTCTTGCAGTGATAGAGGATTTAAAGTTGTTATTGATCGCAAAGAAAGAAAAATTTTAATTTCATTTGATTCAAAGTGCGTTGATAAAAGACATAAAGAATGGCTACAACAAGTTAAAAAACGTGTCGGCCTCGATGAGCTTAATCCGCAACCATATTGGGGCTTTGACGATTTGGAACATAAAGCCGGAACAAAACTACTTAATACTTTTTATGTTCAGGCAGAAGTTGAAATTAGACGTAAAAAAGAATTTTACCACTATACAAAAGTAATGATGTTACAGAAATTCAGTTTTGAAGGATTTTTGAAAGCGCTAGAAGAAGGTAAAATTTTGGTGGATTTTGACGCACGCACCGGCCACAACCACGGAACAAAATTTAGAATGAGGCAGGATTGCTTACCTATGCTTTATGAGAAGGCAACAATAATAATTTAGCTATGTTAGATCAAATTTATTCATACCGAGAAATGTGCGATATAGAAAACGTTCAGACCTTACAACGAGGTATGAATTTTAGAATGAATCCAAGATATTCAGTTATTTTAATGTCGCGAAGATCAAACGCGCCTTATAGCGACAGCATTTCTGATGATGGAATTACTATTGAATATGAAGGACACGACGAGCCAAAAACTTCCTATGAAATGAATCCAAAACTACTTGACCAGCCGCAACAAACCAGAAATGGCACACTAACTCAAAATGGAAAATTTATTAAAGCAGTAAAAGATTTTAAAAATGGAATTTCTGAAGCTGAAAGAGTCAAGGTCTATGAAAAGATTTTGCCCGGCGTGTGGTCGCTAAAAGGTTTATTTGATTTGATTGATTATAATATTAAAAATGACGGCAAAAGAAATGTGTTTGTTTTTACTCTAAAATTATCAGACGAACAAGATTTAACCACAAATGAACACATTGATCTTGCGCATACAAGGCTTATACCGAGCGAAGTAAAGAAAGAAGTTTGGAAAAGAGATGGTGGAAAATGCGTTTTGTGCGACTCAACAAAAAATTTACATTTTGATCATGATTTGCCGTTTTCAAGAGGTGGAACCAGCTTAACTGCTAAAAATATAAGGTTACTTTGCGCAAAATGTAATTTAGCAAAATCAGATAAAATAGAATAAGAAGTTTTGGCTTCGGGGCATTTACCCCCAGCCCCTCTGCCATTTACAATGGTAAAATAAAAAATTTTAAAAGAAATACAATCATGAAAGGAAGCGTAACCCAACCGAAAATTTTTATCTCTTATAGCTGGTCAAGTCCGCAACATGAGCAGTGGGTTTTAGATTTGGCAGAACGTCTATCAGGTGATGGCGTAATTGTTATTTTAGATAAATGGGATTTGAAAGAAGGACAGGACAAACATGTTTTTATGGAGCAAATGGTAAACGATAAAAGTATCAAAAAAGTTCTAATTATATGTGATAAAGTTTATCAAACAAAAGCAGACAATAGGAAAGGCGGAGTAGGTACTGAAACTCAGTTAATATCCAAGGAAGTTTACGAAAGCACGGGGCAAGAAAAATTTATTCCTATTGTTCGCGAACATGATGGCCCAAATAACCCATGTATTCCACATTATGTGGCAAGCAGAATTTATATTGATCTTTCCTCGGATGAAAAATTTGAAGAAAATTATCAAAAACTGATAAGAAATTTATATGATAAACCTCTTCTAAAAAAACCAACGCTGGGGACGCCACCAGTGTATATTCTTGAAACAGAGCCATTTACTCTAAAAACATCGCATAAGGTTGCTGAAATTAAAAATGCGCTTTTAAACGACAGACAAAGTGCAAATGGTTTAATCGCCGATTATCTTGACACACTCATCGTTTCATTTGAAGACTTTAGACTAACCGGCGGCTCAACCACTGATTTTGATGATAAAGTTGTTGAGGTTATAGAAAAAATGCTCCCCTTGCGAGATGATTTTATAGATTTTGTTTTTGTTGTTTTTAAATATCAAGAATCTATTGATCTTGAAAAATTGCAAAACTTTTTTGAACGGTTAATTCCTTTTTGTTATCGTCCCGAAAATGTTCAAACTTATACTGAAGTAGATTATGATAATTATAAGTTTTTTATTTATGAACTTATACTTAATTTTGTCGCTATATTACTACAATTAAAAAAATATAAGGAATTAGCACACTTCATAAATTCGCAATATTTTTATCGTCATCCAAACTCTAGCGAACTAACATACAGCGGAATTGAGATATTTGATCTTTTCCCACGCTCTTTAGATGAAATTAGGAATAAAAGATTAAATCTTCGTCGTGTAAGTGTAACTGCCGATTTAATCAAAGAACATACAACCAGAAAAGATGTAAGTTTTGAGGAAATAAAACAAGCAGATTTATTTTTATACTATATTACGGAATTGCAAGGCAATAGATTTGCTTGGTTTCCTAGAACATCAGTATATAGTTCTCGTGGTGGTACTGTTGAAATATTTGATAGACTTGTATCACTTCAACATTTTAATAAAATCAAAGAATTTTTTGGAGTACAAAACATAGATCAACTTAAAAAATTAATTTCTGATTATATCGAAAAAAATAAAGACCAACAACGTAGATATTCTGGATTATGGGATTATGAAATAAGACCATTAGAAAATGTTATTGATCAAACTAAAATAGGAACAGCAAAATAAGGAGTCTTGGCTTCGGGGCATTCACCCCCAGCCCCTCTGCCCCTACGCCAAGACAAAAATAAAATTTGTTAATTACAGAAAAGTGGTCTCGCTAAGGCGAGACAAAAAGAAAAGCATACATCATATAACACGGCATATCTGGTTCGGGGCTCAGCTCGCCCCTCAGCCCATATCCCAATTTCGCTTTGCTACATCGGGACGTCAGATATACCGATACGTTAGCTAAAATATATATTTTTCTTTAAAACGACGAAAATCTCTTAAAAAAATCTGCTTTTTAGAACGACAATTTTACAATTCAAAATATTAACTTATTATTAACAATTAAAAATATGGCTTGTTTTTTAGCTCCGGCAACCGCAGCAATAGTAACAACCAGCTTGAAGAAAAAAATTCCTCAAAAATATCACCTAGAGTGGCTGAATGCCATGCTCTGGGGCGGAGTCGCCATGCTGATGATTGAACATATCGCTCATGGTGAAGTAGTTTTGTTTCCACCATTTTTAACGGCGATGAAAAACCCTGCTGATATTTCCATAATGCTTAAAGAAATTGCAACTATTGGGACAGCAATGACAATTGCGATTTTTGCGGTTTGGTCAGTAATGGTCTTGATTGCAAATATGGCGACAAAAACACGCGCAAAAAAAATTCTAACCTCAACAACCTAAACTTATGTGGCTAATTACAACACTCATTTCCGCGCTTATAGCAACTTTACTATGGTATATTTTGAAAAAGAAATATAAATTGGGATTTTTGAGTTTAATGCTATGGGGCGCCGCAATAATGATCTTGGTCGATCATTTGTTGGGATATGAAGGCGGTCAATTTCTAGAATTAGAAACTGCCGGTCTAGTTAGAAGCGGAATATTACTGGGTATATTGATGTTGATTCCTGTTTTCATAATATGGCTCGCGGCACTCTTCATTCCAAAACTCAAAAATCAATTCAAAAAACAAACCAAATAACAATCGAAATCAAATGACTTTTCATATTTATTTATTACCCGTAATATTATGATTGAATTAGAAAAAACTTACCTGGTAAAAAAACTTCCTGAAAATTTGAAGGGGTTCAAATTCAAGGAAATTATTGATGTTTATCTGCCCAAAACCAGCGAGCATCCCAAATTAAGACTGAGAAAAAACGGAGATAAATTTGAATTAACAAAAAAAGAGCCGATCAATGACGGAGACGCTTCGCGGCAAAAAGAACAAACAATAATCCTCACTGAAACTGAGTTTAATGATTTAAATCAACAACTTGAAGGGAAAAGAGTTCATAAAATCAGATACTTGTATGATTATAATGGACGAGTTGCTGAAGTTGATGTTTTTCAAGGTGATTTAAAAGGCCTCGTTATTGTAGATTTTGAATTTCCAACTTTAACCGAGAAAGAAAATTTTCAAATGCCCGACTTTTGTCTTGTTGAGATCACCCAGGAAGTCTTTGTTGCCGGCGGGATGATCTGCGGCAAAACCTACCAGGATATTGAAAATAGTCTTAATAAATTCGAATACAAAAAGCTATTTCTTGAATAAATTTTATATAAAAAAAGATCTGATCAAACAAATGCAAACGTTATGTCCAATAACCAAGGATTAACCAGCCTGTCCCGGCAAAACATTAAAAAAATAATTACGAAACGCATTTATGCCAAGCAAAAAAAATGAAATTCTGAAAAGATTAAAAAATACCTACTGCAGATTGCGCCCCTCTGCCACCCAAGGAGTCGGCGTTTTTGCCATTAGAGACATTCCGAAAAACACCAATCCTTTCAAGGGAATAAGGCAACGGTGGTACAAATTTGACTTTTCCCAATTAAAAAACCTGGACAAAGAAGTACAAAAAATGGTTGACGATTTTTATGTAATTGAAAAAGATAAAACCGTTTTTGTTCCCGAATGCGCCCTGAACGGCATGGATATTTCTTTTTTCCTGAATGATTCACAGCGCCCGAATCTAAAAACAATTGATAACGGAAATACTTTCGTCGCATTAAGAAAAATAAAAAAAAGCGAGGAATTAACTGTCTCCTATGGGACCTATGACTATAAATACCAGAAATAGGCCACCAAAATAATATCCCAAGTTTATAACTGAATGAATATGGAGAAAAAAATCAACAAATTTATATTTTGGACGCCGAGAGTATTGTCAATAATTTTTGTATTGTTCTTGTCTTTGATGTCTTTGGATATTTTTGAAGGAAATTATGGATTTTGGGGAACAATCCTGGGATTGCTTATGCACAACATTCCGGCAATTATCTTGCTGATTGTTTTAATAATTTCCTGGAAACGCGAGATTGTCGGGGGAATCGTCTTCATGCTTGCAGGAATTTTATATATTGGATTTGTTTTGAAAAATATTATTACCACCGGTTTTGGATGGTACTATATAGTTTGGATCATACAAATTGCCGGAATCGCCTTTTTTATTGGAATTTTATTTCTTGTTGGTTGGTTTAAAAATCGAAAAACAACCCCTGCCAAATAAATTAATCAGCTTTGCTAATCCGCTTTTTCTTAAAAAAACATCTGACATACACAAAACAACAATACTTATGATGCAAAAAGAGCTCTATAACCCAACGCAAAAAGAAACTGACCTGGCCGAAAGCATGATGACGACTGAAGAACGGCAGGCCACAGAAAATCGGGAGAAATATTTCGAACAAGAACAACCGCCTTGGGAACCTTTTGATCAAGAAAATCTTGATGAAAACTTTGAACGCAAACCAGTAACACCGGAGCAAGCGCAGGAAATGGACAGACGACTGAGTGAACTTAGTGAAATTTTTGAAAATTCCGAACTAAATTGGCACATTGACGGCGCGCTGAATATTTCATTGTTGAATGGAAATTATATCGGCAACCACAAAGACGTTGACATTTCAGTTGAAAAAGACGAGCTGGCCAAATTGGAGGCGCTGTTATTAAAAAAGGGGTACGGCTTGTTTTTGTCCAGAACATTGGCTGAAACGAAAAAAAAAGTTATGAAGCGAGTGGGCCATGAAAAATTTCAGGATTCCGACACAGAGCATATGCTCATTGCCGCTATTGATGCAAAAGGAAAAATTCGCCGGGATAAATCATTGAACTTTGTTGATGTTCATGTCGTAGAAAAAAACGCCGCCGGTCAACCGACGGGAAGCTCAGGTGTCGCCCTGCCTGAAGAATGGGGAAAGCCATATCCAATTGAATTTCAAGGAAAACCTCTCAATCAGTCGCACCCCGGCAAAGTTCTTTATTACAAACTGCATCAAGGCAGAAACTATGATTTAACCGATATTCAAAAACTCATAAAAACAGGCGCTATTACGGAAAAAGACATTGACGATGTTGAAAAAGTCTATGAAAACGAGTTTTCTGCCCATACCAAACACGGACGCAAAATTTTTGAAGCTGTGGCCGAACAGCTGACGCCAGAAATGACACCCGAACAAATTCTAGAAATTATATTGCAACAACCGGCATTTAAAAAAGGCGCCGAACAAATGAGAGGATCCTTTCAACCTTTAGCTGAAAAAATTCACGAATCAGCTGAAATGTCTGCCGACGAAATGATAAGGATAGCTATGGAGCTATTTAAAATTGAAGAAAAAAATAATCAAAAACGCAAACAAATAAAAAAAGTCAGAAGGTCGCTCGAAACTTTCAACGAGATAAAACAAATCAGAGAAGGATTTCAAAAAGAAACCTTGCCAGGATAACAATCCACCAAATGAAAAAGGCCTATAAAATATTATTGAGCGCCAGTCTAATGGCGAATTTCGGCGACAATTTAATTGGTCCGTTTTATGCTGTTTTCGTTGAAAAAATTGGCGGCAGTATATTGGATATGGGCTTTACAGTCACGGTTTTCGGCCTATCTACCGGCATGCTAATGATTTTGGTCGGAAAAATATCTGATAAACTAAACAAAAAATTGATTACAATTTTGGGTTATGGGATGTATGCTCTTGGCAGTTTGCTATATTTGATAATTTCAAGTCCCTGGCAATTATTTATTCTCCAAATTATCTTTGCCATAGGCACAGCTTGCTTATCGGCGCCACTCATTGCTTTGTTTGCCAAACATATTGAGAAAGGAAAAGAGGGTTCACAATGGGGACTCGAGGGCGGTGGCGCATACCTGGCCGTTGGCATCGCTTCGTTCATTGGAACATTAATTATAAATCAATGGGGATTTACAATTTTATTTTTAACAATGTTTATAATACAACTTGGCGCAACGTTAATCCAAACAAAATTATATTTTGCCACTAAAAAAGATTAAGTGTCCCAAGTCCTGCAATTGTCAAAAAGTACCCATGACGAAAGGTAACTTGGCAGGATGAATTTACCGTATCTTTTTACAACAACAAAAGCCGCTGAGACAGAATTGAATACTAAAAACTAATCCTAACACTTGACCAAATGCAAAACCTAAATGACAAAAGCAGAAAAATGCAAGAACTTATTTCTTTACCGATAATTTGGAGCATTGTCGTTCCGCTGGTAATCTTTGATCTCTGGATTGAAATTTATCATCGAAGTTGTTTTCTTCTGTACGGAATAAAGTACATCAAAAGATCCGATCACATTAGAATCGACAGGCACAAATTAAAGTACCTCACCTGGTATGAAAAGATTGGTTGCGCGTATTGCGGCTATGGAAACGGCCTTATGTCATACTGGACAGTTATTGCAGGGGAAACAGAAAAATATTGGTGCGGCATAATGCACGACAAATACGCTGGCTTCAAACCGCCGGAACATCACAAAAATTTTGTAAAATATGGCGACGAGGAAGCCTTTAATGAGCGTTATAAAAAATAGCTTCTATTTAAGCATTTCGTATGAAAATAATAATTTGCACAAAGAATAAAGCCAAAATTCAAGCAATTGAAGAGGTGCTTGGCAAAATCTGGTCTAATGTTGAAATGATTGGCGAAAAATTCTTCTCTAATGTTTCCGAGCAACCCCTGACCGAAGAAGAAGGAATTAATGGCGCCATTAATAGAGCAAAAAACGCAAAATTGAAATACTCGGATGCTGACTATTATATCGGGATGGAAGGTTATGTCGATACTAATAAGTACGGGATGTTTCTTGGCGGTATTGTTGCAATTATGAATAAGCGCGGCCAGGTCGGCGTAGGCACGAGCGCCAAAATGCAACTTCCAAAATTTATTCAGAGAAGAATTCAGGGAGGCGAAGAATTAGGCCCTTTGATCAAAAATCTGATGAACGATACAGGTGGCAAGATTAGACAATACGATGGCACAAATGGAATTCTATCCAAGGGCCTTTATAACAGAGTGGATGAATTCAAGGATGCTACAAAATGCGCCTTGGCCCGATTTCAATCGCCTGAATTTTTTGACTAAAAAAAACAACTCTCTGTCAATCCGAAAATCGGCGCTAATTTTTAGATGATTTATTTTTACTGACGGTAAGATTTATTTAATTAATAGTATTCTAAAAACAAACGAATGATTATTCCATGGTCAACCAGGGCCAGTATCTTTATCATTATTTTTATCGGTTTTCTGACCGTTATCTATTTGCTTAAATGGCTTATTATTAGAAAAGGTAAAAAACTTTTTTCTTTTTTGTTTTCAATTTGGCGATCAATCAAACAAGCCATAGCTGAAAATCCTGAAGTTATAAAATTTATTGAACGCCATAAAATTCTTGCTAAATTCATAAAGAATCGACTAAAGAAAAACCACTTTTATGGCCGGCCGCTTACGCTTCTTTCACTCGCCCTGCTTTATATTCTTTTTCTTTTCGGAGGCGTCATTGAAAGCATTATCAATTCCGAAATTATTGTTTCCGCTGACATTCGCGCCGCCAATTTACTGGCGGCTTTTCGCCATCCGGCGCTGACAAGATTTTTTTTCTGGGTTACTTTGCTTGGCAAATGGCAGATTGTCCTAATCTTCACAATTGCCGCGATTTTAATTTTATGGCTTTGGAACAAACGATCATATATTATTCCGCTTTTACTTTGCATCGCGGGAAGCGAAATTTTTACCTTTGCCGGAAAACTGATTTTCCATCGCGCCAGACCGAGCGTTGCCCTTTATCTTGAAAATTCATTTTCTTTTCCGAGCGGACACGCCACTATTGCCATTGCTCTATATGGCTTTATTGCTTATGTATTAATAAAACATTCAAAAAAATGGAAAAGAAAAATAAATATCTTTTTTATCACCTTCATACTGATATTTCTAATCGGTTTTAGCCGCCTGTATCTGGGCGTTCATTACGTGAGCGATGTCTGGGGCGGATATTTAGTAGGCGCGATTTGGCTGATTATTGCTATTGGTTTTTTAGAGTATTTTCTGCATAAAAAACAAAAACCTGATACTTTTTTCCCGAAAACAAAAAAACGCCTAGCCACTTTTGGCCTTATTTTCGCTTCAATATTTTTATACATTATTTTTGGTTTTAATTATCAAACGCCTGAGCTGATGATGTTTCAAGCTTCCGCCGCCGTCACGACAACTGAAGTAATGAATATTTTTAATCCCGATCAATTAAAATACACTGAAACATTATTGGGCAATATTCAGGAACCATTAAGTTTCGTTATTATTGCCAAGAATGATCAGCAGCTGCTTGATCTGTTTCAAAAAGCCGGCTGGCAACTGGCTGACAATATCAGCGTTCCCGGCATAACAAAACTGGCGCGGGCGGCTTTCTGGAAAAATCCATACTCCCAAGCGCCGATAACGCCAGACTTTTGGAATGCCAATGTGCATGACTTTGGTTTTGAAAAAGCGACTGACGCGAATAATGTCCGCACCAGGCACCATGCGCGTTTTTGGAAAACAAACTATATTATGGAAAATGGAGCCGCCATTTACGTTGGCACGGCCAGCTTTGACAGCGGTATCAAATGGGGTATAACCCACCAAATCAGCCCTGACATAGACACTGAGCGGGAATTTTTGTATAACGATCTGCAAAGCACCGGAATGATAACCAACGCGACAAAACAACAATTTGTCGCACCAAAGCTCGGAATTAATTTCCTGGGTGATTTATTTTTTACCGACGGCAAACTTTATTTAATTACCACACCTGTGGATTAGTCCTATTCAATTATCCAAGCGAAAGTGCTATAATTTTATATATATTTAACCACCCAAGACTAACAAACTGGTAAAAAATTATGACAGCGTTACAAAAGAAGTTAAAGCTCAAACTGCTTCTGGTTTTTATTTTATTTATTTTACTATTTTGCAGTCAATTAATTGACCAACAAGTATTGGCCATGCAAGAGACTCAGCAATCCCCGTCCGGCAGAATTCTTATATCCAAAGCTTTCAGGTTAGATGAAAATAAAAACGCAATTGAAGACCTTTTCGATACGGTCAAAGAAAAGGACAACAACTGGGCGGAAATGCTGGACGGTCAATATATCAGAGTGACTTTTGAAAAGCCGTTAACCAAGGAAAACGACATCACGCTATTTGCTCGACCGCGAGGCGAAAGCGCGCAAAAAACCGTGACCGTTTACCTGCCGGATAGCCAAAATCCTTTAATCGTTTTCCCAGAAATAAACCAGGAAAATACTTATCAAATATTACTTACTGATCTCCAAAAATCAACTGCTACATTTGATTTAAAAATCACCGGAGACATGGACATTGACTGGATCGTGGATCCTGATCCGATGGCTCGATATTGGGTGGGCGGAGCGGGCAATTGGTCCGATGCGCCCGATCACTGGGCTCCCACTTCCGGCGGCACTGCCAGTGCGGAAAATATTCCCATCGTGGGCGATCTTGTTTTTTTCGATCAAAATTCAGGCTCCGGAACGATAACAATTGATGCCAGCAGCGTATCAGTGGGACAACTTAATATAATGAATCCAAGCATAGAGATTGCCACCAGCACCCGTGGCATTACAGTCACCGGCAACCTTAGCGTAATGGGCACAATCTCCGGAGCCACGGCCGTAATATTTTCCGGCTCACCGATGAATAATATTTCCGGCCTCGGCACCATTTCCAGCCCCCTCACCCTTACCGCAGATGCCACCTTAAATGTATCTGGCGAGGCGGCCATGCTTTCAATCAGCGGTGTCATTTCCGGAGAATATAATCTAGCAAAAATCGGCACCGGCACTGTCAGCTTGACCGGCGCGAATACTTATACCGGAGCCACGATCATAAATCAGGGAACAATCAGCGCCAACAAGATTGTTGTTGATGGAGGAAACAGCTCCCTGGGAAACGCCGCTACTCCCATAGTTTTGGGTGATGGTTTTAACACAGGAACATTGGTCTACACCGGCGAAGCAGGCACATACACCAGGGGCTTTACGATTAGCGCAGGCGGAGGAGAAATTGATAATAACGGCGGCACCCTGACTATCGGCGAGGGCGGAATAACTGCCGGCGGCGCGCTTACCATAGGCGGACCAAACAATATTTCGATTTCCTCTACCATATCGGGCGCTGGAAGCATAATAAAAATAACCACCACCACGCTTGCCCTATCAGGCGTAAATACTTTTACCGGCGGAATAAGCCTTAATGTCGGAACGATTATAGGTTCAAATGACGTTAATGCTTTTGGTGATGATGCCAATATCATCACCATTGGAAAGAGTGGCGGCACCAAAGCCGCTACATTGGACGCGGCCGGCGCGCTCACCTTTGCCAATCCGATTACAGTAGCCGCCGATTGCAGTGGCCTTTTGAGTATTACCGGGTCTGCCAACGCGACTTTTAACGGAGCCATTACTTTGGCCAACGACCTAACAGTAGCCCCCACCGCCAACTCGCTTGCATTAAGCGGATCCATTTCCGGCACCGGAAATATTATCATGAACGGTACCGGCTCGTCCGATGTTACGCTGTCCGGCGCTTCGATAAACATGGCCGGAACCATCACCAACCAAGGAACAACCACCGGCGCCACAACCATCAGCGGCGTTATCGATTCAAATGTAACGGGTGTTACTCAAAACAGCGCTACATCCCAGCTCACTTTGTCCGGCAATGGCTCAAGTGTGACCGGCGATATTACTATTACCGACGGAACCTTGGAAATTTCCGGAACTACCGGAGTCAGTTTAACCGGTGATTTTTTGAATGATTCAGGTTTATTTACAGCCAATTCGAGCACAGTCACCTTTTTATCCGGCACTCATGCGCTCACCGGCGCTTCCACGTTTTACAATTTAACAGTTAACGCTTCAAACGCAATAACCTTTCCCGCCAGTACCACTCAAATAATCGGCAATACTTTTTCCTGTACCGGCACGGCCGACAATGAGATCGTCATAGATTCATCCTCAGCCGGAACACAGGCCACGTTGAGCAAAGCATCAGATACTGTTAGTTGCGATTATTTATCTTTGCAAGACTCAGCGACTACCGGCGGAGCAGACTGGCACGCCGGCGCGCACTCTCTGGCCATTTCCGGCGTCACCGGCTGGGATGATCTCAATACCGCGCCAACCATTTCAGCTGGACCATCGGACGGCAATTCAAGTTCAACCACCCCAACCAAAGTCGGAAGCAATGTAACATTTACCGCGACAGCCACAGACACCCAGTCAGATAATTATTATTTGGCAATTTGTAAAACCGATGCCGTAACCGCAGTTAATAACGGCGCGCCCACTTGCGACGGGGACAGTTGGGCGATTTCCACATCGACCGCTTCCGGAGCACCGGCCACTGTCACCTACACCACACTCATAGGAGATGATGAATCAAACGAATGGTATGCTTTTGTCTGCGATTATAATGAATTTTCCGAATGTTCCGCATCGGCCCAAGGCGCGGAGGATCCCGGATCTCCATTCACAGTCGACCATGCGCCCGGCTTTTCAGCCATAGCGGATTCCCCGGATCCGACAAAACTTGGTGCAAACGTTACCTTTTCCGCGACCGCCTCTGATCCTGACATCGATGGCAGTGCGGACACCGTGACTTTGTATGTTTGTAAATCAAATGATTTTGCCGGCGGCGCTTGCGGCATAGGCGGACAGTGGTGCAATTCCACCGCTTCCGCTTCCAACCCTTCCTGCTCTTACACCGCTCTATTCGAGGATGGCGACAGCGCGCACAACTATTACGCTTACATTATTGACAATCACGGGTTTGAATCCGCGGCCAATCCCAAATTATCCACTTTCACTACCGACGTTACCGTTCCGACCATTACCTCCATTTCTTCAAGTAAAACCAATGGCTCATATACAGTAGATACGGTAATTGACATCGATGTTGTTTTTTCCGAAGCAGTCACCTCGAGCGGCGTTATAATTATTACCCTCGAAACGGGCGATAATGATCGCACTTGCACTTTCACGGCCACGAATGAGTCCACCGGCACTTGCAACTACACGGTCAAAGCCGGTGACACGTCGCTTGATCTTGACGCCACGATTTCCGGCACCATTACTGATCAAGCAGGCAATGGATTATCAAGTTACACCCCCACGACCACGCTGGCCGCGTCGAAAGAGCTGGTCATTGACACCACCACTCCCACCGTTGAAGCCGGAACAAATTCGACTCAAAAAAGCCAGTTTACTCAAAATGCCACCGTAACGGACGCAACTTCCGGCATAGCCAGCTACCTGTGGTCAAAGGTTTCGGGTTCCGGCACAATTACTTTTGGCACATCAGCGGCTGAGGATACAACCATTTCCGCTTCTGTGGACGATGACTATGTTATTCAATTACTTTCAACGGATAATGCAGGCAATTCCGCCACGGACACCTTCAATTTAACTTGGGACACCACCGCGCCGACCATTACATCCATTTCTTCAAGTAAAACTAATGGGACCTACAATGCAGGCACGGTAATTGACATTGACGTTGTTTTTTCCGAAGCAATTACTTCTACGGGAGATATAACAATTACACTTGAGACCGGCGACACTGATCGCACTTGCACTTTCACGGCCACGAATGAGGCCACCGGAACTTGCAATTACACGGTGCAGGCCGGAGATACCTCGCTTGATCTTGACGCCACCATCTCCGGCACCATCGCCGATCAAGCGGGCAACGCATTATCAAATTACACCCCCACGACCACTCTGGCCGCGTCCAAAGCCTTGATTATTGATACAACAGCGCCAATTGTAGCAACACTGTCGCCTGCCGACGATGCGGAATCAGCTGGCATTACTTCAAATTTAGTTATTACCTTTTCGGAAGCCGTAGATGCGGAAACTGGCAATATTGTTTTGTATAAATCAGACAATACAATTATCCAAACATTTGATGTCACCGCCGACATTTCCGGCTCCGGCACAACAATAATAACATTGGATCCGACACTGGACCTGTCCGGCAGTACTGCTTATTATATAAAAATAGACGCCTCTGCTTTTGATAACGCCATAGGCAATAGTTTTGCAGGAATAGCAGACACAACAACCTGGAATTTTACTACCGGCTCAACCGGCAGAAGATATGTGGCGCCCGTTGTCGTTGCTCCAAGCAGTGGGAGCGCGCCAGTCTCCACGCCTCCGCCCACCACCAGCCTGCCACCGGTTGACACTGTTTTGCCCATTGTGACGATTCCAAATACCGAACCCACACTCGATGGCAAACTAATCAAATATCCTGATTCGCCAAAAGTTTACTTGGTTGAAAACGGGGAAATGCGATGGATTGTTGACGCTAAAACATTTGAAAATCTTGGCTATGCCTGGACTGATATCCAAACAGTAGAAAATAATATTGTCTTCAACATAGGAGAAGTTATTACCGAAGAAAACCCGTCATATGAAGGGGAACTAATCAAATATCCTGATTCGCCAAAAGTTTACTTGGTTGAAAACGAGGAAGTGCGCTGGATTGTTGACGCCAAAACATTTGAAAATCTTGGCTATGACTGGAATGATATTCAAACAGTAGAAAATAATATTATATTCAACACAGGAGAAGTTATTACCGAAGAAATCCCGTCATATGAAGGGGAACTAATCAAATACAATAATTCGGTTAAAGTTTATCTCATCCAAAACAATTTAAAGAGCTTGATCATAAATGAGGCTGCCTTTAATTATTATAACTACAAATGGGACGCTATCCTAACAATAAAAGATAGTATTTCCTTCGCGGACGGCAAAAATATTGTAAAACCGCAGGGTTATATATTTACTAGGGATTTGGAAATAAATATGCAGGGAGAAGACGTCAGAGAATTACAAAAATATCTGAATAACAATGGTTTTCAATTAACTGACTCCAGTCCGGGCTCGCCCGGCAATGAAACCGATCTTTTCGGTAGCCTGACTCGGTCAGCCCTGATTAAATTTCAACAAGCCAATAACCTTTATCCGGCTATCGGACATTTCGGATCAGAAACAAGAACAAAGATGAATGAGTAAGCAAGTCACATTACAAAGCAGCCTATTTATAATAAATAAGTTGTTTTGTTTTTAAATAGGCAAAACCAAACTTTTGGATTTCCATAATAAAACAAACCATAAACACATGAATAAAAAAATAATTAAAAAACTAGACGGCGCCAACATGGACATTGACTTAACCTCCAGAGACAAGGTATCCTGGAAACAAATAAAATGCCCCTGGAACGAAGCTGAAAAAAACAATAAACACAAGTGCGCTGTAAAAAACATTTCCATCTGCAAATATTTTTGCGGGATTGAATATCTCGACAATGTGCTTTGTTGTTATCCTGAAAAAAATCCAAACAACAGGAGCTCATAATTTAACCGAGGTAAAACAATTATTATTGTATTTTATCGAATTTTCTAGTAATATTATAATAACCAGAATGATTATCTCGCCGCCATGTATAACTTTTAACGTATGAATCCAAAAATATCCCAAAAAGAGCTCCAACAAAAAGCCAAAAAAATTGAAGCTATTTATGCGGAATATTTGGCTAAATTAAACAAGCTAAAAATTAAACAGAATACAATTATCAATCAGTTCATAAAAGAACTGGAACAAAAAAAGATAAAAGAGATTAGAAAAACCCTGAGCAACTAGGCCATAATTATATGCCACAGGCAGAACAATTAAAACATCAAGAAATCCAGCCAAAAACAGAAAAACTGCCCAAATTAGCAGAAAGGCCAGTAGGAAAGATTGAAACACCAGAAGATCTAATCGAATTGGCAGGTCAAACAGCAAAAAAAGTTGAAGAAACAGCTGCCGAAACCATTGAAGCAGGTTCTTCCCGCGTGGAAAAAGCTGCTATTTCAATTGGCGGGACTGAAGATGTTGAGGCGGGAAAAACGACCATTGCCAAGATCCAGAAACAAACCTTGGCACTTTCCTCACAAACGCTGAATAAAATTATTGCCGAAGTTCCGACCGGAGCAGCGCTGGAAGAGACAACGGAAAAATCAACCGGACTTAAAGATACTTACACGCGGGAACAATTAGCTGAATTAAGAGCAAAAACTAAAGATGATTACGGAGAAGGACTAGTTAGTCAAGCCCACCGAGGAGCAAAAACATTAGAAGATCACGAAACGGCGCAGCGTGAAGCTTACAACGCATTGGCCGGAAAAATAGAAGCCGGGGCGATAAAACCGGATTCCATTACCTCAGATATCCTTGACCGGTTGGAATTGAGACATAGACCTGAGGTGACTATTGAAAGGACTGAACAAATTAGCGAACAAATTTCTTCAGAACTAAAAGAACTAACTGAAAAAGGTTTTATTAAAGAAGATGAAGCAAGATTAATTCATGCAGAAGCGGAAAAGTTTACAGCCGTTTATGCAGAGGCTTTCCCAGATGCGGCGCCCGAACAAATTTTTGAAGTAACTCGGGATAATGCCAGAAAATTAGCTTACCAGACAGAGAGAGACAAACAGGTTTTTTCCGGCAGCGACCACGGCACAAGACATATTTTGGAAGGCAATATGACAATGGCTGACAAAATGATGGCCAGTTTGGGCAATAAAATTTCAGCCAAAGACAAAGTTTTAATTCATCAAATTATCATTGATCACGATTTAGGCTACACAGTCGGTGTGGCGCAGGCAAAAGCAAGTTTTGCCGCTTCCAAAGACCATCCTCTTTTCAGCACAAAATTCATAGAAGCCAATACAGAATATTACACACAAAAATTCGGTAAAGATGGTTATGAAATGATCAGAGACGGAATTTTACAACACAGCTATCCAAAATCAGAATACAGAACTCCAGCCGATCCAAAAAAAGGGTTTAATCCTGATCTGATTCGCTCAATCACCTCAACAGTTGACGCCCTGGGAGTCACAGCGGAAACAAAATGCCCAGCTTTCTTTAGGGAACCAAGGGTTATCAAAATATTACAAAAAGTAAAACTTTTTGCCGATAAACACGGAGGAGAAGTCACGTCTGAAGCCCTGGAAATGTACAAAGCTCAGTTACGCACACTAGCAGATAACGAGCCTGATGCGGTCAGAAAATCAGGATTTCACAGTGCTATTGAGAATCAGTTTAACCCAGTCACAGTAGAAATGACCTTAGGACAATACGCCGGTGTATTAAAAGATATTAAAATAGCAGAAAACAAGGGCAGGATGGTTCCGCATATTACTATGGATATTTCCAGGTCACAAGCACTAATCGGTGATCTCTTTGGTGATAAAATTTCAACCAAGGCCTTTAAAAAAGCTATGGAAGATTTTGGCGTTTCGGAAGATGTCATGGAACACATGGCGAAAATCATAAGGCAAATAAGAGTGGCCAAAACCGAGGAAGAAAAAAAATCACTTATAGGTCAATTAAGGTATTCAAGCGATAACGCGGTTTTCGAATTTGCACCAGAGCTTGATGAAAATACATCAGACATTGAAGAACTTTTCCAATCATTCGAGCAAGCAACCATTAGTAACGAAGTTAGAGATTTAGTTAGAGGATTTGAAGCCCTCGAAACACGTACCCCTGATAGAGTTGAAACACTTTTAACAGAATTCAGTACCTCTATTGGCGCACAGGTGGACGAGGAGGATCTTCTTGAAATAATGAAGCTTCAAGAAAAAATTAGGTCAAACATAGACAATCCTGATGAATTCGACAAGACAATCCAAGCACTTAAATTTTATATAACAAAACAAGAAAAAGAATTCATGGGGATCTAGACAATTTAATATTTTTAAAAATAAAAATATGGTAGGTTTTAAAAATCAAATTTCACGTGCCTCCATTACGAAAGATGGAAATAAAACGCAAAAAGAACCTTTCAAAACTGAAATTACGGAATATGATAATCTACTAGAACAACTTAAAAACGTCGAGGGTTTGGCCATAGAAACTACAAGCTCCAGAGTAAGCCTGGCTTTTCTGATTGAAGAAATTAAAAAGGAAAATCCGGCAGACTGGCAGGCGCAACTAAAAGGATTTATTGAAAAAATTAATAAAACAAACACAAACGAGGGCCGAGCCGGAGTTAGCTGGCTTTTATCTGAAAGTATTAGTTTAGCCTATCTGAAATTTTTAGAAAAAAGGAAACAATCGATCCAGGATGAAAGCTTAAAAAGAAAGCTGGACATAATCAAAAAAATTGCGGAACAAAGTTTAAATTTCAATCGCCAAACTCACAAACAAGGTCAACCGGTCGCTTTTGGCGGAATTTCTTTGGATTATACTCCGGATTGGTATTACCACAAACAGAAATAATGACTGCCAAAAACACATGATCTCCATCCAACAAATTACCCTGCCAATCACTCACGCGGACAGCGAACTGCCAAGAAAAATTGCTCAGATTCTGGATTTAAGTTTAGCCGAGATAACACGCTTCACTATAACAAAACGCGCCATAGACTCGCGCAAAAAACGCCTGATGATTTATTTTGTGTATTCTGTTGATGTTGCAGTAAAAGATGAACAAAAAACACTGAACAAAAAACTTGTTCAACAAAACATCACCCGCCATCGAATAAAAATTAAAGAGCCATACATTTATAAGATTCCTCCGATTGATCTGGCAAAAACCAAAAGCCACCCAATCGTAGTGGGAACAGGTCCTTGCGGCCTATTTGCAGCGCTAGTATTGGCAAAAGCCGGCTTGAATCCGCTGGTTATAGACCGCGGAGCTGATGTTGATTCGCGGATAAAAGATGTTGAGATTTTTCTTTCAACCGGAAAATTAAACCCCAGATCAAACATTCAATTCGGTGAGGGAGGGGCAGGCACTTTTTCAGACGGCAAGTTAAACACCCTCATCACCAATCCGCGCATAAAATATATTTTTGACGAACTGGTGACGGCCGGCGCGCCGGAACAAATACTTTGGGATGCCGAGCCGCATATTGGCACGGACAAAATAAGGGAAGTTGCCAAAAACATCAGAAAACAAATTATTAAGCTCGGTGGCGAAGTGCGCTTCAACACAGAATTAACTGATATAAAAATCTCAGACGGCAAATTAACTGCCGTAATTTTAAATGGCCAAAAACAAATAAAAACTGACAAGCTGGTCCTGGCCATCGGCTACTCTGCCCGCGACACTTATAAAATGCTATTTAAAAGAAAATTAAACCTGGAACAAAAAGGTTTTTCAATCGGCGTACGAATAGAGCACAAAGCCGAAGCCATAAACAAAGCTCAATACGATAACTTTTTCAATCACAAAAAATTAGGTTCCGCCAGATATAAATTAGTCAGCCATAGCGCCAAAAATCGAAGCGTATACACCTTTTGCATGTGTCCTAGCGGTTACGTAGTGCCGGCCATATCTGAAGAAGGCTGTGTTGTCACCAATGGCATGAGCAAATATGCTCGGGACGGAGAAAATTCAAATTCCGCCCTGCTGGTAAATGTCGCCAGCAAAGACTTTGAATCAGATCATCCGCTAGCCGGCCTTGAATTTCAAAAAAAATGGGAACAAAAGACCTTTGAAATCGGCGGTAAAAATTATTTTGCCCCTGTTCAGCTTGTTGGCGATTTTCTAAACATGAAAAAATCAAAGGAAATTAAAAGCATAATTCCAACTTATAAACCCGGAGTGACTCCGGCATCGCTGGATGATTGTTTGCCGGACTTTGTGGTTAATAGCCTGAGAGAAGCACTACCGGAACTGGAAAAAAAACTAAAAGGCTTTGCCCACCCAGACGCTGTTTTAACGGCAATTGAAAGCAGATCTTCCGCGCCTCTACGCATTACACGCGACAATGAAACAAAGCAATCAAATATTGCCGGCATCTATCCGGCGGGCGAAGGAGCTGGCTATGCCGGCGGCATTGTTTCATCTGCCGTAGATGGTATGATAGTCAGCGAAGCCATTATCAATGCTTATGACCAAGAATAAATACCAGCTGGCCGTTATTGGCGGCGGACCGGCCGGCATGATGGCCGCCGGACACGCGGCAGAACTCGGCGCCGGCGTTGCTTTGATCGAGAAAAATAATACTCTCGGCGCAAAACTTCTCATTACCGGCAAAGGCAGATGCAACATTACCAATGCCGAGGAAGATTTGAAAAAAATAATTAATGCTTACGGGCCAAATGGAAAATTTTTGTATTCCGCCCTAAATAAATTTCCCAACAAAGAAGTCGTGGACTTTTTCGAAAAACACAGATTAAAAACAAAAATTGAAAGGGGCAACCGAGTCTTTCCAGTTTCAGACAAGGCTCGAGATGTAGTTAATTGTTTGGTTCAATATTTAGAAATCAATAAAGTGGAAGTTAAGTTTAATAGTTCGGTCAAAAAAATAACAGCCAAAAATAATAAAATTGAAAAAATCATCTTGATGAACGGCGAAGAAATTCAAGCGGACAATTATATTCTCGCTACCGGCGGAAAATCTTATCCCGGCACGGGTTCTACCGGCGAAGCTTACAAATGGCTGAAACAACTCGGTCACACAATCATCGAGCCAAAACCTGCGCTTACTCCCGTTATTGTTAAAGAACAAATTGTAAAAAGACTTGAAGGATTAAGTTTAAAAAACGCTGAGGTCAGTTTATGGGCGGGGCAGAAATTGGCATCTGAATTTGGCGAAGCGCTTTTCACCGCCAATGGCTTGAGCGGGCCGGTTATCCTGGATTTAAGCAAAAAAATAAGTTCCAACATTAATAAAAACCTAAAAATAAAAATTGATTTCAAACCGGCCCTGGATTATCCGACTCTGGATAAAAGAATTCTACGCGATTTCGAAGAACAAAAAAACAAAAAATTCAAAAACAGTTTAGACAAATTACTGCCGGGAAAGCTCATCCCTGTTATAATTGAATTATCGGGAATCAAGCCGGACAAAGCAGTAAATGAAATTACCAAGGACGAACGGAAAAAATTACTTAAACTTCTCAAAGAGTTTGAACTTACAGTCAAAGGTCTTGTTGGCTTTGAAAAAGCCATTATAACTTCCGGCGGCGTTGACCTAAAAGAAGTTGACCCGCAGACCATGAAATCAAAAATTCTTGACAACCTGTATTTTGCCGGCGAAATTCTGGATCTTGACGGCCCGACCGGCGGATATAATTTACAAGTGGCCTGGAGTACTGGGTATTCGGCAGGGGATAATATATTTCAATAACTTATATATAATCAAAAAAACGCCCCAACTTAGTTGGGCGTTTTTTAATTGTAATTTTATATAATCTCTAATTTTTAAGAGCCACCTGTTCAAGCTTTTCTTGCGCCTGAAACTTCACAAATCCATAGTATATCAAGCCAACCGAAACAGCTATAATCAGACTGCCAAAAACCTGATTCAAAGAAAATTTGTGCTGAACAAAAATTGTGTTCAAAAGCGTGGTAATCGGCGAAGCAATGACGAGAACACTCGTGACAATAGAAGCCGGCAGGAGTTTCAGGGCTTCATACCAGGTCAAAACATAGCCCAGCAAAAAGACCGAAATTAAGCCAATCCAAGCCCATTGGGTCGTATTCATACTGACTAAAGCCGCTCCCTTGCCAATAAATAACACAAAGCCAATCAGGATTATTGAACCAAAAAACATTCGCGACCAGGCAACAATTTTGGACTCAATCCTGACCAAAACTTTTTTGGCAATAATATATTCCACAGCCCATAGCAATGTGGCGCCGAGAATCATCAAATCAGCACTGCCAAAGCTCCATGATTTGATGCCGACTAACAAAAAATTCCCTACAACAAGTAGCCCGAACGCCGCCAATTGAATCCTGGAAAATTTTTCTTTAAGAAAGGGAATTGCCAGGAGCATTACCCAAATAAATAATGTTTTGTGAATAAAAGCTGAATTTACCGAGCCGGACATTGACAACCCCTTGAAAAATAGCAGAAAGGGGATACTCCCACCCACTATTCCAATCGCCGCCAATCTGATCCAATCGCCCTTTTTCAAACTTTTCAGTTTTGTCCAGAGCGCCGGAGTCAGGATTAGCAGACTTAAAATCAAAGCCACGACAATATTTTTCGCGGTCGTAAAAACATTTGAATCGCCCACTGCGGCGGTTGCGAATTTACTTAGGAAAACAGCCACGCCGCTCACGAGCGCTGTGGCCAAAGCAAGATAAATTCCCTTTTTTGTGTTGGTCATATAAATGTTAATTAGTTAATTGGTTAATTAGTTAATTCGTTGATTAACTAGATTAACTGATTAACTGGTTTGAGTCCATCAACTTAACAAGCTCTTTAAGTTCAAGCGCTTCTTTTTCATTAATCTTTTGAACTGCCAGATTTGCATTTACTAAAACCCAATCGCCGACCTGAACATCCTGAACCGCGGCAACAATAATGGTTCGTAGAGCGCCGTGATCGTCCATAATCTCAGCAGTCTCACTATCAATTGAAATTATTTGCACAGGCTTGGTTAAGCACATAAAAAAAGAATCTATCTTCTTTCTCCCATCCTTCATATAATACACGAATTATGCTAAAATGGAAATAGAATTTGAGCTTTAATTACCTATGAAAAAATCATTTTAATTATATTCCTGGTTTTCATTGTCAGCGGCTACTCCAGGGCGCAAAACAGTGCCGAGACCACGATTCCCGAGGCAAATAACCCCTTTTAGCCTCAGATTACGGCTACTGCGCTTGCAAAGGGGCAACTGAATGCGTTAATCTGAAATGGTGGGAAAAAACCTGTGGCAAAGACCTGGACTGCATCGAGCGATCCCGAACCCTGTCAATGTTATCAATCAAAATGTACAAACAAATAATCTTTATGAATAAAACTTTATTTATATTATCAGCCGTTCTGCTTGTCCTGCTGACTGGCTGTTCATCCGAACCGAAGCAAACCGTTGAAGAAAAAGGCGCCACTTATTCAAAGGCCGGCATTCGGTTTGATTGTCCGGCGGAATGGAAAATAACCGAAGATAAGCAAATTTTGGAAAATGAATATTTCGCAGTGTGCGAAAAACAAGGATCAAGCGAAAGCGGGCTAGTGCTGGTCAAATGGACAACCAATTCACTGCCGGCAGAACAAATGCTTGAAATACTGAAAGTATATTATCAAAAAACATACGCTGAAGATCACGGCATAGAAATTAAATTTGGGGAAATTGATGCCAAAAATAATCGTGTTAATTACAGTTTCAAAGTGCAGGACATCAAGCATCAAGGATATATTATTGCCAAAGATTGTCCTAGCGCATCTACCGGCTTGATTTTTCAGGAAGCAAACGAAGATCATAGCAAAAACAAAAATGCTTTTGAAAGCATTGAGAAATCTTTTGCCTGCAATTGATAATTAAAATAATAAAAAACCTCGTCTTGCAGGTTTTTTTATTTATTTGAAATTATTTTAACTTCTTATTTTACCTGCCGGCAATCCGCGCAAACACCATAAAAATACAAAGCATGCCCCGTGACTTCCCAACCATGCCTTTTTGCAATTTGCTTTTCCAATTCCAGCATCTCCTCCAAACTAACATTTTTCACTTTATCGCATTTCTGGCAGATAAAATGATAATGATTGTCAACTATCGCGTCATACCTGACGTGATCTTTTGTGTAATATAGAGGTACAATCAATCCTTGCCCTTCCAAAACCAGCAGATTTCTGTAAACAGTACCAAAACTGATCCGCGACAATTTCTTTCTCACTGCCTGAAAAATTATTTCAGCAGTCGGATGCGATAGGGAAGTAGCCACAACATAATCGTAAATCACTTGGCGTTGATTGGTTGTGCGAGGTTTAAACTGAAAATCTGGCATAAGTATATAAACAAATTACATTATTAAGAATAATTCCTATCTGCATTGTATTATTGATAGGGTTGCGGGTCAAAAAGTTATCCACAGGCAAGCGCCCGATTACTAATCTGATATAAATCTACAAATGGCTACGAATAAAATAAAAAAAGGAAGTGGCTACTCCCCCGCCTCAGAAGAATGAACATCCGACTCCCCCGCACTTCCCCAAACCTAAGAATTACTCCTTATAAAGGTCTCAATTGACCGGTCAAAAGTCTTTTCCTCTTCAGCTGAAAAACAACACGCCGGCAGTTCTCTGTTCTTCAAGTGATATTTCAAGCACTCGCAGCAAATTCCCTTGCGCGGGCAAGGCTCATAAGCGCAGTTGCAATGTTTTAGATTTTTGTTTTGCCTACATTCCATATGATTTCGAATTTCCAATTTTTATTTTTCAATAAATTTATAATTTTCAATTTTCAACTACGACTTACATTGGAAATTCAATTAATAATTGTGAATTAATAACAGCCTCTTCAATCAAACTCTTAACATCCAAATTACCCTCCGCCTTTAACACATCTTTTAGCTTAGAATGAGTCTCCGGGTGCTTGGCGATCATCAGGTTGCAACAATCTTCATACGGCTCCACGGAAACATCGTAAGTTCCAATTTTCTTAGCCAAATTTGTAATCTCAATTTTATTCATACCGATCAGAGGCGCCAGCTTCAGCATATTTGAAGCATTATAAATAACTTCCAAATTTTCCAGAGTTTGCGAAGCGACCTGCGACAAACTATCGCCAGTGACAAGAGCTTTGGCTTTTTCATTGACAGCAATCCGCTCGGCAATTCTAAACATTAACCTTCGATAGACTATCATTCGTAAGTCCGCGGGAATGCCGGCGATCACCTGCCTCTGCAAATCAGCAAATGGAATAATGTACAAAGTCGATTCTCCCTGAATCCGCGCCAAGCGTCGGACAATATTTTTGATTTTGTTCTCCACTCCTTTTTTATTAATAGTTTGATTATGAAAATGCGCGAAAATCACTTGCGCTCCTCTTTTCATTATTTGCGATGCCGCCACCGGACTATCAATGCCGCCGGAAAGCAGACAAATCACCCTGCCCGCAGTCCCGACCGGCAAGCCGCCAATCCCCTGCTCTTTTTTCCCAAGAACACAGGTTTGAATTTTTGCCAGCTCAATTTTTATGGTTAGGTCTGGTTTGTGAAGATCAACACTCAAATCACGCCCCCCGGCAAGAACATAACCGCCGACTTCCCTGCTCAATTCTTGTGAGTTCAATTCAAACTGTTTATAACTTCTGGTTGTTTCAATTTTAAATGTTTTTGGTTGATAATTTTGAACAATTTGATTGGCTGCTTGTTTAATATCCTCCAGCTTAGTGCCACAGACAATTGCCGGCGCAAAATTGGAAATTCCCGGCAACAGAGCCATTTTATCAAAATTATCTTTCTGAATATTCCCTGAAATAATTATTTTGCCCTCGCCTTTTTTAACCTGTATCTTTTTTGCCGAATCAATGTTCGAGTAAAGCTTCTGAACATTACTGATCAAGCGACCAATAAAAAATTTCTGGTTTTTTCCTTTTAAACCTATTTCATCGTAGTGAATAATAATTGCGTTAAATTGCTTATACATATTTTCCCGAATAATAAGTGTCTCTAAATCCCAATGTTTTTTACAATGTTTATTTATGATCATTATTATATTTTTGAATTAATTCGATATCCTTAATATCTTTTTCCCTGCCAAACTGCTTTTTCCATTGCACAACATATTTAAGCTGAACAAAAGGAAATCCTTTGATTATCTCCGCGCTATCAATCATTTCATCAATTCTATCTGATAGTTCAAGCCAATCTTTGTAAATTTGAATATTGCCAATTTCGAGACAAGTTGGATTGTGCTGCAAAGCCAGCGGAAACTTAATAACGAGCGCTTGCCATAAATCCTGCTTTACAATAATATCAAGATCAGCGGAATTTCTAATTCCCCTGACAGCCATGGGACCACTACCAAAAATCGCAAATTTTCCCGGCGGCAAGTTTAATAATTTGAGTTCGTTAAAATAATCCATATTTTAATAGAGCTGATAATAATCTACGATTCTTTGTTGATCATTCAGGTTTATGCCCCTATTATATTACAAAAAAATTATCCTGCCAATGAGCAATTTTAACTAATTTTAGCCAACGTATTGACAAATATATTTACATATGCTATAATTATATAGTAAAAACTAGATAATTTCCTTTAATTTTGATATAATAAATTAAAGTATTTAACTTATATAATTTTGCTAATTTAATTCATCGAACTAAGAAATAATTATGTCAATAGAAAATCCTATGAAAACAGAAGAATTAAAAAAAAGTAAAAGTGAATTAGCTGATCAGGAAAAAGCCGCTCTAGATACGGTCGAAGGTGAAGGCCGTGAAAAAGAAGCTGTTGATCGATCAATTTTTGTATCAGCTCCTCAAATTAAGCTGTACGAAGACATACAAACCAAAGCTGCGGCTGAGGCAAACGCTTTATTTCAGGAAAATCAAAAATACATGCGCTCAATGGGCACAAAGGGCTGGGACAAAACCACAACTCTTTACAAAAAATGGTACAACACCACCAAATTGGTTCAGGCTTCGGAAAAACTAGCCAAATTTTATGAACTGAACGGCGACATTGATGCTGATTATGAAAAGTACGATGCCATGCAAATGGACAAAAAAAATAGTACCGCCGCCCAGAGATTAGAGGCAACGGACAAGGTATTTGAACTAAATAGCTTACGCAAGCAGGCCGCTGAAATGCAAAAAGAAATTTCAGATCTACAGGAAACCCTAAAATTGTTAAACGAAGGCGCAGCTGATGACATCAAAGCCAGAAATGAGCTTGAAGCCCGCTGGGAAGGCATTGAACTGCCGAAAAAGAAAAGCCTTGAACAGCAAGTGGCGGAAATAAAAACCGACATTGAGGCCAGCGAAGTAGAAGACGCGGCCAAAGCTAAACTAGACAGACAAAAAGAATTGGCTCGAGCTGAAGCTGACAGAATCGCTGCCGCGCAAAAGCTGGAGGCTGGGGCTAATGAATATGAAAAAAGCCTGAAAGGTCCATTTGGCTGGTTCAAAAAATTATTCAGCCGAAAAAAAGACCGAGTGGCCGCCAAGGAAGCTGAAGAAGCTTATCCAGAGCACAGCGCCAACGTTGATCCTACAAAACGACGTTGGGTCACTGAGCAAGCCCGCAAAGATGCCAGTAAAAAAATCAAGATACAAGGTCCGTTCAATAATTAAAAAAACGTAAAAAAAAGAAAAGAGCCTTCGATCATGAGGCTCTTTTCTTATATCTCTGAATTGGGCTAAACTTTTCAGCAAAGCTCGGAGGCTAGGAATCGAACCTAGATTAACAGGGCCAGAACCTGTCGTCCTACCATTAGACGACCTCCGAGCTCTACGGAAAAGCTTTTATTTTCGAAAATATAATAACAGATAAATTAGATTTCATCAACCACTTCCCCGTCAAACTCGCTGGCCAAGTCAGATATTGAATTTTCAAACATTGGCGCCGGCGAACTGTCATTCTGGTGATTGGAAAAATCAGCCAGGGTCAAACTAGGCTCAATCCTTGTTTCATATTCAATGCGCTCGGAAAATAGCTGCTGAAAAATTTGGGCAATAATTTTTTTGTTTTCATGGGATTCAATTCTTTGCTTTTGCAATTCAAAGATAAAGCCCAAACACAAAACATTGCCTTCAAAAGAAATCGGCTTGCCCATGCGAAGCGACATATAAAGAGAATAATTCTGCACTTTTACAAGTTCTAGAAACTTGCCCCACATACTATTAATCACAGTCAAATCAATCGGACCGGTTACTTGCGCCTGCGCTTCAGGCTGTTGTTCTTCGGGCGCGGAAGCTTCCCCGGTTGCTTCCGCCGAGGTTACGACCGACTTTTCCGCCGCCACTGCTTTGTCTGGCTCCGGTAATGACTGATAAACCGGCTGAGCAGGCGATGTTTCCTTTGGCTTTAAATTAGGTTCCGGGACCCGACTGCCACCGCCGGTACTGGTCAATTCAAATATGGCGATTTCCAAAGGCAACTGAACAATATAACTTTGCTTGAATAGTTCCTTACTGCTGATAAATTTCATAATTATTGACACAATTCTTTCTTCTGAAACTTGAGGTAGCAATTGCAATATTTTTTCGGCTACTGAATCTTCAATCTCTCTGGAAAATTCTTCCAGATTGCCATTGATTTTGTACAATAGAATCCGGCGCGAAAATTCAATAAAATCATTAGTGAAGATCACAATATCAATTCCATCGGCCACCAACTTATTAACGAGCTCAATGGCCGTCGCGGTTTGCCTCTTGACAATGCAGGAAAACAAATTGTAAAGCAAATCAAAATCCGCCTGCGGCAAAATCAATTCTGCCTGTTCCAGGGTAATGTTTTTTTCACCAAGTGACATGACCTGTTCCAATAAACTCTCCGCGTCGCGTACGCAACCGCCGGATTGTTTGGCGATCATGAAGAGTACTTTTTCATCAACTCGCACCTCTTCCATGCTAAGAATCCATTTCAGACGATCCACCAATTCAGGGAAATTTATTTTTTTGAAATCAAATCTTTGGCAACGCGAAATAATCGTACTCGGTACTTTGTGAGCTTCAGTAGTAGCCAAAATAAATATCACATGCTTTGGCGCCTCTTCCAGAGTCTTTAACAGCGCGTTAAATGCTTGAGTGGATAGCATGTGCACTTCATCTATAATAAAAACTTTAAACTTATTTTTCGTCGGCGTAAAACGAGCGTTTTGAATAACGTTTTCGCGCACATTATCAACTCCGGTATGGGAAGCAGCATCAATTTCAATAATATCAAGAGCTTTATTATCAATCAGGTCAAGACAACTCTGGCACTTGTTGCAAGGCTCTCCGCCAGGTTGAATATCCAGGCAATTGACAGACTTGGCCAACAGTCTGGCTAAAGTGGTCTTGCCGGTTCCCCGAGGACCGCAAAAAAGATAAGCATGGACCACCCGGTCGGACTCAATTTCATTTTGCAAAGTAATCTTAATATGATTTTGTCCGGAAACCTCGGCAAAAGTTTTTGGCCTGTATTTCCTATATAATGCGATTGACATAGAAAAAATTATGCATTATGCGTTACACGCTACGCGTTATGCGTTACAGGAACATCTTACCAAATAAATACTTTAAAATCAACCCGGATAAATGCCTTGCTTTATCTCAGTTATTGCTGTAAAATATTTTTGTTTGTGTATTTTTTTCGAACAACAAATGGAGGAATCATGACCGCAAAATCGCCGATTCTAGGAATCTTCGGAGGGACAGCTCTTGTTCATTTACCCTTCCCCGTGATTGATGAATTCGAGATTGAAACCCCATTTGGCCAGCCATCTGACACTATCAAGCAAGTCCAGCTTGATAATGGCTACTTTGCCTTCATCCTGAATCGGCATGGGGCCGGACATGTCTACAGTCCGTCGAGTATCAACTACCGGGCCAACGTCTGGGCAATGAAGCACTGCGGCGTCACTCACCTGCTGTCTATCAGCGCCGTGGGCAGTCTGCAGGAACATATCGTGCCGGGAGAAACCCTGGTTATTCCAACGCAGTTGTTTGACTTTACCCGCGGCCTTCGTCCGCGCACTTTTTTTCAAGGCGACAATGATGTGGTGGCGCATGTCAGTCTGGCTGATCCGTTCTGTCCAGCTTTCCACGCCTGTTTGATTAGACTATTGTCTACTTCAAGAAACCCCACCGCGCTACAAGCCAATGGCACCTATGTAGTCATTGAGGGGCCGAATTATTCAACCAGAGCAGAATCGCTTTTCTTCAAAAATTCGCTCCAGGCTTACGTGGTCGGCATGACCGCCATGCCGGAAGCCAGACTGGCGCGCGAAGCGCAATTGTGCTACGCAGTCATTTGCCTGCCGGCAGACTATGATTCCTGGAGAATGGACGAAAAAGGCGTTGACGCGGATGAAGTGGTTGCCGGACTTGAACCTTTCAAGCCGCTCATAGCGCCGATCATCACCGGCCTTGCCAAAGTGATCGTTTCAGACCAATGCGGTTGCGGCCGGGCCCTTAGCGGCTTCGCCATTCACTCTGATCTGAAAGCAGTTCCCGAATATCAGCTGGAAAAATACCAGCTTTTGCTGGCTTAACCACTACAAAGCGCCCCGCCATGACGGAGCGCTTTTTATTTTTAATCGCGTAGCGTGAATCGCTTATCCTGTTTCTTCCTCCTCTTTGTCGTCCCGAGCAAAGAGGAACGACGAATCGAGGGATTATTCATCCTCTCTACTTTTTAACAATATTCTCCACTGCCGCCCATTTGCTCCCGCCTTCTGCCGGTATCAGAAAAACGACTTCGTCGCCGGATTCGCCCTTGAAATATGTAACGCTGGCGGTAATCAGCTTCCATTTTTTTCCGCCGGCCGTAGCGTAAAACTGTAGATTTTGCGGGTCCTGATCCAATATTCCAACAATCCGTTCACGTTCAATCGGTTTTATTTGTTTATAGACAAAAGCTCCCATGTTATTTATCGTCAGCTTCAGAATGTCGCCCTCAACCAGTTTTGACTTGGAAGCATAATTTGCCGGCACGTCATAACGCGCGCCATCCGCGCCCACCATGCCCTGACCATCAAAAACTCCTTCAATAATTTTTTCACTGCCGCTTTTCTGCACAGCCTCAGTCCGACTCTGGATTTCGCCCAAAGCTTGTTCCACAATCTTGTCGGCATCGCTTTCAGGTACCGCTACCGCGCCACCGCCCACTGCCAGTTTCAATCGCTCAAGTTCTTTTTGCATTTGATTCAAAGCTTGCAAAATTTGGGCATTAGTCATTTTTGAGCTAGCCTTTTTACCGACGCTTTTTTTGGTAACTTTTTCTTTTTCTACTTCTTTTTCTTCAATCTTGTTTTTTTTGAAAAACCAAAACATATTTGTTTTTATTTTTATTTTTGTTTTTTAATATTCACTTCTTCTTTTTAGCTAAACGTCTTCGCTTGTCTTTCCTTAATCTCCATAGCAATAATCTCTGGGTCTTTGCCATGTTTTAATTTTGATAATTTCTTAATAGCCTCAGCCAACTGCGGATTAGATTTTGGTAAACCGGGAATTTGATCCGGAGTATTTGACGCCATATTAAAGCCGGGCGGATTCGCATTATCAATCAATAATTTCACATAACAATTATAAGCCGGTAAATTAAGAAAATCGCTTTCATTAAACACGCCGGCAAATTCCTTGGTCAGAGCTTCCGCATCATCAACGCCGATTCTGAATGAACATTTGGTGCCCACGTTGCCAAAAATTGCGTCCTTGAACTTCGTGTCTCCACTTTTAACTAATTGACCAACGTACTGATGAGCAATGCCTAAACACAAACGGTATTTTCTGGCTTCTGACAAAATAATTTCCATACTGTCTGTCAAATAATTCTGGAATTCATCAACATAAAGATAGAAATCTTTTCTTTCTTCTTCCGCCATATCGCCTCGAGCGAGCGCAGCCATCAAAAGTTTGCCTATAACAATCATACCCAGTAAATCAGAATTAATCTGGCCAATTTTACCTTTAGCCAACTTAACCAATAATATTTTTTGTGAATTCATTATCTCAGCAAAATCAATAGTACTGTTTTGCTGTGAAATAATAGGGCGCACAAAATCATTACTAATAAACGGTGACATTTTGCTGGTAATATATGGAACCATATTGGCGAGCGAAGCTTCGCCGCCGGCTTTTTGCGCTTCTTTTTCCCAAAAATCCTTAACCAGTTGATCTGCGCACTTTGATAATTTATATTTTCTAAAATCATCATCCGCCAAGACGCGAGAAATTTCCATTAACGTAGAACCTGACTCTGGATCAGCCATAATTAGTGCGGCGGCATTTTTGAAATATTGTTCAAACATTGGTCCGCCGGTAGATTTCAAATCATACAACTTATCAAAAATAGCCATTATTTCATTTATGGCAAATGTTTTTTGTTCTTGCGTTTTAAATTCAAGCAAATTCAAACCGATTGGTCTTGTAATATCTCCCGGATCAAGAAGAACAACATCTTCAGCTCTTTCTTTTGGTATCCGTTTTAAAATATGGTCTATCGCGTCGCCGTGCGGATCAATATAGCAACAGCCATCGCCATTGGCAATGTCCTGCATACACATACCCATGATCAACCATGATTTACCGGTTCCGGTCATACCAAGAGTATACACATGCCGTCGTCTGTCTTCACGAGTCATTCTAATATCTGTTCTTTTACCACGATAAAGATTGTATCCGAGCAGGACGCCTTCCTTCGGAATATTCGAGGGCGGTGGCGCTTTTCTGGCCTCCAGCCAGCGGATATTTGGCGCGTCATTAATTCGCGGAATAGGCAAATGATAAATACTGGCCAGGGCTTCGGTATTCAGGACAAAACTCCGGCCTTCATCGTAATTACGATAAATAAAATCATTAATTAATTTTTTCATCGGCCGGTCCAGCGGCTCAAATGAATTTCCGTAATTATAAATATTGTATTGACTGAAAGCATTGGTTAAATTATTTAGATACCCATCCAGCCTGGTTTGATTTTCACTCGAAACAACGATTCTGATATTAGCATTAACGCCTGCTTTGCTGGCTTTTTCTTCAATCCCCTTGACCATTTCTTCTTCCTGCGGCGTCAGACGATATTGTTCCGGCTGGGTCTGCTGTTGATCCGGGCTCTTGGTTTTTGTCGTCTTAAAAATATCACTGATCCACTTGGACGGACCGCCCTTGACGTCTTTTAACGCGTCTTCATATTTTTTACCTTGCTGCATTTTTGACGCCACTTTCACGCCGAGCGCTCTCCATGACGGCGGCGCTGATTTTATAATGATTTGAATGGCCGCGCCATCATGCTCATCAATTTTACTAAGCGCATTGGTCAGCGCATTCAAAGGATCAGCTTCCATTTTCTTGTATGTTTTGATCGGTAAAAAATCCGGACTTTTGAAATGCATCATTCTGCCTTTGATAAATCCTTTTGGTGAAAACATGTTATAATCTGGCACTTCCTCAATAAAAGCATGAGTGAACTGAGCATTGATTTGCTCCTGAACATATTCAAGAAGATGAGCCGGCACAGCAATGAAAAAATTTATTTTGCCGTCCACCACCACAATTTCCAGAGAAAAAACATCTTTATGTCCGGAAAACCAAGCTTTAATCCCTTTTTCTGATGGAAGGCCGGCAATAGTGGAAAAAAATGATTCTGTCACGCCTATCTTTTCCTGTATCTGTTGCAAATTAGGCAGGGCCGCGTCAGCCTTTTCCTCGGTTTGTTTTGGCACTGTGACCAGTAATATTTTGCGGGCAAATGATTTGGAAACTTTATTTTTTCCTAAAACAATATGCCTAATTATTATAATCGCAATAACCAACAAAAAAATTAGAACTACAAGTCCTAATCCCATTAAAACTAAAGGGTCGGAAAATAAATCAAATACGCTAGAAGTATCTACTTCAAAATCAAACATATTGGCAAATTACTTTTTGTTTTTATTTTTCCTGGCACTCTTGCCCGTGACCGCCGACACAAAGCTCATCAGTCCTTTTACTCCCTGCTCCACAATTTTTGAGCGGATGAACGAAAAAACACTTGTAACCCTTTCAATCTTTTCACGAATATCTGTCAACAATTGGTTTGTTTGCTTTAACATTCTAATAAAATAGTACAACATCCAACAAACAAAGACCGTAAACCACAAAACACAAAAAGCCAATACAAGATAGAATAAATCCTGGCTTGTTTCCAGCATATTTTATTTTTATTTTATTTTTGAAACTTGAGCGACTATTGCCTGATTTCCGCGCCCACGCCCTTTTTCAATTGATTAATTATTTTTTCCTGCAATTTATTGACGTCCGCCATCTCAAGTGTCCTGTCGTCGGCGCGGTAAGTAATTCGAAAGGTAAGGCTCTTATTCCCTGCTTTTATTTTATCATTTTTAAACACATCCAACAACTCCACCCGCCGAATAATTTTCGGTTCCGCAGAATCAACAATGCCTTGAATATTTTTCCAGGGAACATTTTGCTCCACTGTAATTGAAATATCCAGCTCAATCGCCGGAAATTTCGGCAAAATTTTAAATTTTTCTATCTGATAAGCATGGTCAACTAGCTTGGTCAGGTTTATTTCCCATATTGCCGCTTGCCCGCGCAAATCCAATTTTCTGGCAATAGCCGGATGAATGGCTGAAACATATCCGACAACTTCTTTGCCAATGGATATTGTCAGGCACTCTTTCGGATGACACCAGGCAAAGGCCGGAACTGCTCCATCGTAGTCAACTTCAATCTTCATTTTATTAAACAATGTTTCAATAATTCCTTTGCAATCCAAAAAATTATCTGTTCGGTCAGATACAATCACGCCGGCGGCCATTAAATCCTGTGTCGGCAAATTAACTTTTGCGTCCTGCTTTACCGGCTCGCCGCTCTTATCATTAATAAAAACTTTTCCTGTTTCAAATAAAGAAAACTGATTGTAAAACCTGGAATTATCAACTGCATTTTGCAATAGGTTCGGGATTAAGCTTTTGCGCAGATAGCACAAATCCTGATCCCAGGGATTTTCCAACTCCAAATTATTTATCGCCTGGCCAAAAGATTCCAGTAATTTTTTGCTAACAAAAGAATAATTGTACACTTCATTGGCGCCAAGACTCAGCGCCAGTACATTTTTCATGTCTCTTTCAAGCCTCCGCAGGCTATTTTCAGCTGTATATTCCACTATTGCGCTCGGCATGATCGGGTCTAATTCATCATAACCAAAAATTCTAGTGATTTCTTCAATCAAATCTTCTTTAATGCTGATATCTTTGGTCGCCCGCCAGCTTGGAATTTTAATCAGCAAACCTGACTTCTTTTCGCTTACTTCAAAACCCAAATTACTAAGAATTTTTATTATTTGCTGTTGACCTATCGCCTGACCAATTTTTTTGTTCACAAAATCCCAGTTTAGTTCAATCGGCCCCTGAAATAATTCAAAATCTTTGGCGTCAACCAGCGGGCTGACAATTTCAGCGGTTGGGATTATTTCCAGGATTAGAGCTACTGCTTTTTTCAGAGCTGTTTCACATAAATTCGGGTCCAGGCTTTTTTCAAATCTAATGGCCGCCTCGGTGCGCAGTCCCAGCCGGCTTGAAGTTTTTCTGATGGTTGTGGCGTCAAAATTCGCCGATTCAAGAATTACCGTATTGGTTTTGTCATCAATGTGTGAATTCAAATTCCCCATTACCCCGGCCAAGGCGATTGCCTTGTCGCTGTCAGCAATTACCAGGTCATCCTCAGCCAAAACTCTTTTTTCTCCGTCCAACGTTATAATTTTCTCGCCATCCCCCGCCCTGCGCACAATAATTTCATCATCTTTAATCTTATCAGCGCTAAAAGCGTGCAAGGGCTGGCCAAGCTCATTCATTACAAAATTTGTAATGTCAACAATATTATTGATCGGCCGCTGGCCGATTGATTCCAAACGCTTCTTCAGCCAGACCGGAGATTCAACGATTTTTATTCCGCGGAGCGCAATGCCCATATAACGCGGGCACAGTTTGGAATCTTCCACTTTAACTTTTAAATTAAATTGCTTTGCCGGTTTAATCTTTGCCAATTGATAAGGTTTTAATTTTAATCCATATAAAGCGGCGACTTCTCTGGCCATACCATAATGCCCCCACAAATCCGGCCGGTTGGTCAGGGATTTATTATCAATTTCAAAAATAACATCATCAAAACCCATTGCTTCGGCCAGCGGATCGCCAATTGTAAATCCGCTATCCGACAAATCAATTATTTCATTTTCTTTTGTACTAGGATAAAGACCAGCCAAGCCAAGTTCTGAACTGGCGCAAATCATGCCTTCGCTGTCTTCACCGCGGACTTTGGCCGGCGCCAGCGTAACCAAGTCGCCCTCACCATGCCAGCGAACTTTTGCTCCGGGCAGAGCTAGCGCCACCAGCATATTTTCCCGGAGATTGCTGCCACCGCAAACAACGTTGACTCGCCTGTCACCAATATTAATTTCAACTAATACTAATTTATCGGCATTGGGATGTTTTCGCAGGCTGACAATCTGCCCCACGACAACCTTGTCCAGAGTGCTGGCCAAATTTTTCATGCTGTCAACCTCTACCGTAGACATGGTCAGTTTTAGGCCAAGTTCTGCGGGGTCAATATTTTCCAGCCCCTCGACATGCTCTTTTAACCAGTTGAGTGAAATATTCATATATAATAATTATTAAAACTGTTTTAGAAATCGCAAATCGCCTAAATTAATCAGTCGAATATCATCAATGCCATAACGCATCATCACCAGCCGTGTAAGACCAAGTCCAAAAGCAAAACCGGAAAATTCATCCGGATCGATATTACCGGCACGAAGCACATTCGGATGAACCATGCCGCAGGGGAGGAGCTCCACCCAACCGGAATTTTTGCAGACGCTGCAGCCGCGACCATCGCAGATCAGGCAATGAATATCCAGTTCAAAACCCGGTTCAACAAAAGGAAAATATCCCGGGCGCAATCTGACTTTAATATCTTTTTTAAATATTCCTTTTAGCAATGTTTTCATTACCGCAATTAAATTGACAATTGAAATATCTTTGCCAATCATTAACCCCTCGAGCTGATTAAAAGTATTTTCATGAGACGCATCAAGAGCTTCATAACGAAAAACCCGACCGGGCACCACTGCCCGCAACGGAGCGCCGTACTTTTGCATGGCACGCACCTGAACCGGCGAAGTATGCGTTCGCAACAATAGTCTTTCTTCGTCTTTGCTCCTTGCTCCTTGATCCTTGCCCTTGATATAAAACGTATCCTGCATGTCTCTGGCCGGATGATGTTCCGGAACATTAAGCGCTTCGAAATTATAATATTCTGATTCCAATTCCGGGCCATCCAAAATCATAAAACCAAGCGAACGAAAAATATTTTCCAACTCATACTGAATAGTTGAAACAGGATTCAATGATCCTAAATCTTTTTTTCTACCGGGCAGAGTCACATCCAGCTCGCCCTGTTCAATTTGTTCGCTGACTTGCTTGTCGCCCAAAGAATTTTTCTTTTGTTCCAGCAAATTTCTTAATTCTTGCTTGATGGAATTGGCCGCTTCGCCAAAAATCTTTTTTTCCTTGTCCGACAAAGTTTTGAGCGACTTGAGAATATTATTGAGTTCCCCATCTTTGCGCCCGAAATATTGCTGTTCAACTTTTTCTAATTCTTTTGAAGTGCCAACGTTTTCAATTGCCTGCTTGGCGCTTTGGCTTAATTGTTCCAGCTCTTTTTTCATAAATATAAAATTTCAAATAGTTGATTCTATCCAATACATTATACCACAAAACAAAAAAATGCCTATTTTTATTTTTCAATAGGCACTTCGACAATCGTATCTTTGTCATCAAGCAAAACATCCACTGTTTGTTTCAAAACATGCCAGCCGATTACCTCTCCGCGTCCATGCGGAGTTTTGATTTTGTCACCGATCATCGGCAAATTGTCGGCCAGCTCATTATACAAATCTTTTTCATAAGTCAAGCAGCATTTTAATCTGCCACAAACGCCGGAAAGCCGCTCTGAACCGCGGTGAGCCACCTGCTGCAAATCCGCGTAATCTGAAGTAACATTGCCCAGATCTTTGTAAAAAGACTGGCAGCACAAATTGCGTCCGCAACATCCGATATCTCCGCTGACTTTGATTTCGTCGCGGATGCCCAGCTGTTGCAACCGAATATTTTTTTTGTGAATTTTAATAAGCTCTTTCAATAGTTCGCGGAAATCAACCCGGCCATCGGCAATAAAAGCAAAAGTTATTTTCGAACCGTCAAAAGTAAAATGCACGTCAACCAATTTTATAGGCAAGCCAAATTTTTTAATCAGCGCGCGGCAATCATTAAATGCCGCGGATTTTTTCCGTTTGTTCTGCAGAACTATTTCCAAATCTTCTTTATTGGCTTTGCGCAAAATCGGCTTGAGCGGCTCTGGTAATTTGCCTATTTCATCTTCTGTTAATTCTGAAAAACCAACAACTTTCCCCATTTCAGTTCCCAATTTAGTTTCAACGACAACATAATCACCCTGGGCAATTTGTTCTTCGCTCAGGCTAAAATAATATATTTTGTCCCAAGGGCTAAATTGTATCTCAGCAATTTTCATAATATTTTTCCGCGCAATTAGGTCGCGGGGTTTTTCTAAAGTTGATACCTGACAAATCTGCCAATCTCAATTTTTTCACCGGTTTTGGCGATCAACTGATTGATCAAAGATTCAATGGAAATTTTGTCATCTTTGATATAGGCCTGCTTCATTAAACAAACGTCTTCATAGAATTTGTCCAGTTTTCCCTGCATTATTTTCTCCATAATTTCCGCCGGCTTGCCTTCGGAGCGTAGCTGTTCCCGATAAATTTCTTTTTCTTTTTCAATAATATCTACCGGAACATCTTCCGGCTTTAAATACTCAGCCGACATCGCCACGATCTGCATGGCCAGGTCGCGCGCCAGTCCCTGAAAGTCTTCAGTCTTGGCCACGAAATCAGTTTCGCAAAACAATTCCAGCATCGAGCCGGCTTTGTTGTTTGAATGAATATAAGAGTAAACAATCCCATCCTTGGTTTCTCTTTCCGAGATTTTTTTTGCCGCTTTGATCTCCCCCTTTTTCCGGAGAATTTCAATTGCCTTTTCGTAATCGCCGCCAGACTCGTCAATGGCTTTTTTGCAATCTACCATGCCGGCGCCGGTTTGGTTACGAAGTTTTGTTATAGTTTGTACGTCTGTCATAAATTTTTATTGCGAACAACAAGAAAATCCCCCTGCTTTTTGGCGGGAATATTACTCCTTGGTCGCTGGCTTAAAAGTTTTATTTTTTGGAAGTTGTGGAACCTCAGCATTTTCTTTGATCTCGCCAACAGTTTTTCCTTCTCCGGCTTTGTCGTTTTGCTGGCGGGCATCATTGATTGCCGCTGCTATTGAAGTTACTAAAATTTTAATTGAGCTGGTCGCGTCATCATTTCCAGGGATCGGATAATCAGTCAAATCCGGATTAACATTGGTATCGCAAATTGCAATAAATGGAACCTTCTTGCGAAGGCATTCCTGAACTGCTGTTTTTTCCTTTTTCATGTCAACAATAAACATGACGTCAGGAATCTTGTCCAATTTTTCAATGCCGCCGACAATTGTTTCCAGCCGCTCGATCTCGCGATCAATATCCAACTGTTCCTTTTTTGTGAATTTGGCCAAGGCGCCCGTGGCTTTGTCTTCTTTTAATTTCCTATACTTTTTTACCAAGCCAAGCACAGAAGCCGCGTTTGTCAGAGTGCCGCCAAGCCAACGGTAAACCACATAGGGCATGCCGCAGGAAAGAGCCGCATCTTTGACAATCTCTTGCGCTTGTCTTTTTGTACCCACGAAAAGAATTGTTCCGCCGGTGGCAACAGTTTGGGCAATAAACTCATAAGCTTTTGCCAGCTGTTTTTGCGTTTCTTCTAAATTAATTACATGGATGTTGTTTTTTTCCGTGAAAATAAATCTCTCCATTTTCGGATACCACTTTGATCTTTGATGTCCAAAGTGAACTCCGGCTTTCATCAAGTCTTCTAGACTCGGAATGTTTGACATAAATTGTTCCTTTTTTCCTCTATCTTTCCAATCAGTGGAACTCGCCAGGCGAGCAGGCACACTAATTTTCAGCTAAAAATAGCCAAGAAAGATATGTGGTTTATTATTATGTAAGGATGATATCACAAACAATTGATTTTGGCAATAAAAAAGTCCGCTTCAGGCGACTTTCCTATTTCAAATTAAATTTTGGTGAGCCGGGCAGGATTTGCACCTGCGAAGGCTAAAGCCAGCAAATTTATCCCGCCGATGGCGGGACCCCAGTTGACTGCTTTGATATTTTATTTCCTTACTTTTTGGTGGGCCGGGTAGGATTTGCACCTACGAAGGCTAAAGCCAGCAGATTTACAGTCTGCCCCAGTTGACTGCTTTGGTACCGACCCAAAAATTATTTTTTAATTTGCACAAGTCTCTTAAATGCTTCTCCCCCTTTATAACTTTTAATCTGATTTTCCCTTTTTCGAGCTTGCTCTACTGTTTCATACTCTTCAAGTACAAATAATTCCCATGGACAATAATATTTTGTTGAGCGAACCAATCCCAAATTATGCTCTTTTAATCTTTTTCCGATATCAGATGTAGAGCCAATATAATATCGATTTCTTAATTGACTTTTCAATATATAGACAAAACACATAGTCGCCTCAACAATCGCTAGAGCCGGCAGATTTATCCCGCCAATGGCGGGACTCCAGTTTGCTACTTTAATACCGCCCCAGAATCAACCCCGATAAACCGAGATTGTAAAATTATTATAACAACAAAATTATTCTAGCACAATGTTTTAATATAATCAAGATTATGGTAATATAAAACAAAGAATTAACTTAAAAATACTACTATGATCAAGGCTGTAATATTTGATTTAAACGGCGTCTTTATTCAAAGCAAACTGCTAAATGAACGTTTTGCCGAGGACTTTGGTGTTGCCAATGAAAAATTCATGCCCGCATTAAAAAAAATTATGGCCCAAGTACGAAAACCAGGAGCGAAAAGCCTTTACTACCACTGGAAACCATATCTAAAAAAATGGAACGTTAATCTAAGTAAACATAAATTTTACGATTATTGGTTCAAAGCGGAAAAACAAGTCCTTGAAATGACAACATTAGCCACAGAAATAAAAAGCCGAGGCATTGAAATATTTATCCTTTCAAACAACTTTGCGGAAAGAGCAAATTATTACAAAAAAAACTTTCCCTTCCTTAAATCATTGCCTGATAAAATTTACTATTCATGGAAAACCGGATTCATCAAGCCGGACCCAAGGGCGATAAAACTAATTTTGAAAGAAAACAAATTAAGACCGAACGAATGTCTGTACTTTGACGATTCAGCTAAAAACATTGCAGTCGCAAAGCTTCTCGGAATAAAATCATTTATGTTCAGGGGGGCAAAGAAAACAAAACAGCGACTAAATAAATTCATTAAACTATGACGAAAAAAATAAAAATATTAAAAAAAATAGCGCAGAAAGAATTAACCAAAGTCGCCCATGACTACAAACACGTTGAACGCGTAAGACGCTGGGCCTTGATCATTGCAGAAAAAGAAGGATTTCCTCAACGCGAATTACTCGAAGCAGCCTGCCTTCTACATGACATCGGTCTGTCGCGGGTAAGAAAAGTCAATCGCCATGGAATTGCCGGCGCGAAAATCAGTCGAAAAATTTTGGCCGACTTAAACCTTTTCAGCAAGTCGAAAATCAATGAAATCTGTTTTGCCATCAGGCATCACAATACTATCCAAAAACTACCAGGGGAATTATTAGCTATTCTGCGCGACGCTGACATGCTTGATTCACTTGGCAATGTCGGGATTATGCGAGCCTGTATGTCAAAAAACTATTTGCCTGAATACCTAACAGGAAATACAAAGGGCTCATCCTGGGGATTTAATAATTTTAATTTTGACAAATACTTTCGTGCAAAAAAAACAGCAATAGTCACTGTTGCCGATCAAATTAATTTTCAGATAAGCTTTTTTGATAATTTGAACACTGAGACCGCCAAGCGATTGTCAAAAAAATTAATTAAAAAAATGCAGAATTTTTTGATTGAACTGGAAAAAGAAATCAATAATAAATAATTTTTCCGCCAAATAAAAAAAATCCGCGAATGTTTTGCGGATTTTTGATTTTAGCGACGCTTAACCTTTTCAGGTTGCGGATGCTTTTGAAGAACAAATTCACGGTCACGGAATTGCGCAACGATCGACTGGAACCTCTCTGCCGCCTGAACCAAATCTTCATAATTGAATACGCGAACTTTATCGCCGTCATCTTCACGGACCAAAAGATCAATTGTTCCTTGGCCGGAAAAGTGCTGCACCTTCATGTAATCCGGCGAAAAAAGGATGGCAAAAAGTTTTCTGCATCCTGAACATCTCACCACCGAATACACAGTTCCTCTGGAAATACCCGCCAATGACTCTTGACGCCGGCAATATGGGCAACCATATTGGCTCCAATCAGCATAGTTAACCATCACTCGCTGGAGTTTTTCCATTATTCACCTCCTAAATAGGCTATCAAATTCATCTTACTGTCTACCACCTCCTTTGTCAACCTGAACAAAATTGTATATAATGAAATTAAGCCACTATCCATTTCATAACACATTAAAAAAATATGCAAAAAAAATACAAAACTCCGCTGGAGCGTTATCGAGAAAAAAAACAAAAAAAACTAGAAAAATATCTGGGCTACAAGAAAAAGCCCAGACTATCTTTGCGCAAGACCGCCAAGCCGGAAAAAGACGACAAAAGATAGACTGAGGTAACAAAAAGAGCGCATTTTTCAACGCTCTTTTTGATTTTGAAAATAGGTTGAAAATAATTTTCAGACTATGTACAATCGTTCTATATGAACCGATTCAAATTAAAATCTGATTACAAGCCGACCGGTGATCAGCCGCAAGCGATCAAAAAACTTGTTCAGGGACTGGACAAGGACTTTGACAAACAAACACTACTCGGCGTAACCGGCTCTGGAAAAACATTTACCATTGCCAATGTGATTGAAAAAGTTCAATTACCCACTCTGGTAATAGCGCACAACAAAACTCTGGCCGCTCAGCTTTGCAATGAATTCCGCCAGTTTTTTCCGGACAATGCGGTAGAATTTTTTGTCAGCTACTATGATTATTATCAGCCGGAAGCATATTTACCGTCTTCTGACACTTATATAGAAAAAGAAGCGCAGATTAATGAAGAAATTGACCGACTAAGACACGCGTGTACGCAAGCGCTTTTAACCCGCCGGGACGTGATCATTGTTGCTTCTGTTTCTGCAATTTATGGCCTTGGTTCGCCGGCTGAATATGAACGCATTGTTTTGCATCTGAAAAAAAATCAAAAACTTGATCGCCGGGCGATGATGGAACAGCTGATTGAAATGCAATTCAACCGCACTAATTCTGATCTAAAGCGCGGTTACTTTCGAATGCGCGGACAAGTGTTTGAAATCATGCCGATCAATGAAGAAAAAATAATTCGTTTTGAAATCAGCGACAAGATTGATTTGATTGAAGTACTGGATCCTGTCACCCGCATCGCCCTGAAACAAGTTGAAGATATCTGGCTTTTTCCGGCCAAGCATTATGTTATCGGAGAGCAAACAAAAGAGACCGCTTTCAAAAATATTCGGCAGGAATTAAAAGAACAGCTGGCGAAGTTCAAAAAACAAGGCAAATTATTAGAACATGAGAGATTGTCTCGCCGGGTTAAATATGACCTTGAAATGATTGCCAATATTGGCTATTGCTCCGGCATAGAAAATTATTCACGGCACTTTGACGGCCGCGCGCCGGGCCGGCCGCCCTTTACTTTGCTTGATTATTTTCAAAAATGCTCTGAAAAATTTTTAACGGTGGTTGACGAATCTCATGTCACTCTGCCGCAAATCCGCGGCATGTACAATGGAGACAAAGCACGCAAAAGTGTTTTGATTGAACATGGCTTCCGCCTGCCGAGCGCCGGGGACAATCGGCCACTGACTTCCGACGAGTTTGAACACAAAATTTGTTCAGTAATCTACACCTCTGCCACGCCGGCTGAATATGAATTAAAATCAAGCCAACAAATCGTTGAACAGATAGTCCGACCGACAGGATTGGTTGACCCGGACGTTGTAATTAAAGCAATCACTGCCAAAGCTGGAACAAATAACACTAAATTAGGCAAAACACAGGTCGAGGATTTAATTTCTGAAATTCACAAACAAATAAAAATCAAGGAAAAAACATTAGTCACAACTTTAACAAAGCGAACTGCCGAAGATTTAACTGATTATCTCAAAAAGCTGAGCTTCAAAGTCTCCTATTTGCACAGCGATATCAATACGCTGGAACGCATTCAGATCATCACTGAATTGCGGCAAGGCAAGATTGATGTATTGGTTGGCGTAAACCTCTTACGCGAAGGATTGGATATCCCGGAAGTCTCGCTGGTGGCGATCCTTGATGCTGACAAAGAAGGCTTTTTGCGCAACGATACCAGCTTGATTCAAACAATCGGCCGAGCCGCCAGAAATATCAATGGTCGCGTTATACTTTATGCCGATGAAATAACCAATTCAATCAAGCGAGCGCTCACGGAAACCAATCGCCGTCGAAAAACTCAGATCGCCTACAACAAAAAACACGGCATTACCCCGAAGACAATTGAAAAGGCAATTAATAATATTTTGGCTGACTTCGGACTCACTGTTATGAAGAATAAAAAATCAAGAAATCAAGAAACAAGAAAATCAATTCTCAAACTGGATTTACAAGGCGACAATCGGCCGATTAACATAATTATAAAAGACAAGGAAATGCAAATGAAGCAGGCGGCCAATAAACTGGAATTCGAACTGGCCGCTGTACTGCGCGATGAGATCCGCCTGCTTCGGTTAAAGCTCAAATAAAATCCCGCCGCAATATCCTTCTTGTGTAGGCGGGATTCCAGAATCCCGCCGCAACAACAATAAAACCCCGCCGCACGCGATAATATTTCTTCTCACTTTGCAACAAAAAAAAACGGACAACGACTCGGTCGCGTCCGGTTTTTTGTATTTCTAGCCGCTACCAGGGCGGCTTCCCCGGCTGAACAGCAAAAGATTTCATTTCGCACTTCGAGACGTCAATCTCATACCACTTGCTCCCGCCTTCCGGCCGGATGCGCACAAACTCAATGTCTTCAGCCATGCGCGCACCCTGAAGATAGTGATAATATTCTCCGGGATTCAATCCGGCAAACACAGTATTGTGTTTCCAGACTTTGGCATCGCCGTACATTCCGTTCGTCATTTCCCGCGTTTCAAACTGATAGTATGTCCGGCCCATGCGTTCTGGCCCATCGTTCTCCAAAAGCACACTATTCCGCATCAGCTGAACCTGAATATCACCCACGCGGAAAAACTGTTCGCAAACAGAAATTTTTGCCGGCTGATCTTCTTTCTCGTCTTTTTCTGTCAAAACGCTAACGGTATAGATTGCCGTAATCATGGCAACCGCTAGCAAGCTAAACAAATAAACAAGAAAAACTCGCCTGTTTCTTTTCTGATTTTTGTTCAAATACAGTCCAACCATTTTGCCGGCAAAATAGATGAAAACAATTCCTCCGACAATCACAGGCGTCCAAATAATCAACCATTCCATCTTATCACCTCCTTTTATTCGCCGTTCAAAGAGCACTGACAAATTAATATATCAATAAAAAAACACTTTGTCAACCTCTCTAGGGTTTATTTTAGTAAATTTAGTGAAAACATAAAACCGCCGACTTTCTCAAATTGACAAAACACTCTGATAATCGTATACTGCAGACAAATAATCTATTCACTACCCCCTAGTACGAGCAGGAACGGGGCAAATTTTAATTATGAATTTAGAAAATCTGAATAATGAATTAAAAACGCTTCCGGCTTTTCGCCAAAAGCAAACCTACAAAGCAATCTTTAATGAACTGATTGATGACTGGGAAAACGCCACCAGCCTGCCAAAAGAATTGCGGCAAGAGCTAAATGAAAAATGTCCCTTGGAAATCAAGGCTCAAATTTTTTATTCCAATGATAAATTTACCGCCAAAGCGCTGATTGAATTTGAAGACGGGAAAAAAGTTGAAACCGTACTCATGCGCCACAGAGATGGCCGGAACACAGTCTGCGTCTCAACGCAAATCGGCTGTCCACTGGCCTGCGAATTTTGCGCCACCGGACAAATGGGATTCAAAAGAAATCTCTCTACTCTTGAAATAGCAGAACAAGTCTTAATGTTTGCTAGAATTCTAAAATCTCAAGATCAAAAAGTTACCAATATTGTTTTCATGGGCATGGGCGAACCGTTTCTAAATTCGGCAAATGTTTTCGCGGCCATAAAAATTTTCAAAGATAAAAATTACTTCAATATCGGTAGTCGCAGGATTTCCATTTCCACCTGCGGCATTGTGGACGGAATCAGAGAACTGGCAAAAAAAGAACCGCAAGTCAATCTGGCTATTTCTTTGCACGCGCCGAACGACGAACTGCGTTCCAGCCTTATGCCTTTGAATAAAAAGTATCCGTTAAAAAAAGTGCTGGACGCTGTCGACAAATACATCTTTGACACCAACCGCAAAGTCATGTTTGAGTATACCTTGATTCAGGAAATTAATGATTCAGGAAAACAGGCGCGACAACTGGCAGATTTATTAAAAGGCAGAATCTGCGTTGTCAATCTGGTACCATACAATTCCACCGGTAAATTCACAGCTTCAACTCCCGCGGCCATTGAAAACTTCAAAAACATCTTAATTGAAAGGGGCCTCGAAACCTCTGTCCGCCATCGATTTGGCGAGGATATCAATGCCGCCTGCGGCCAACTTAAGACAAGTACAGATGTACAAATTTGATTACAGATAGTACAGATTGCGGCTGAATTAGCGATGGCTTCGTATAATTTCAAGTGAACCCCTGTTATCTATTTCCTCCAATGAATCTGCATAATCCGTACCTGCAAATCTGTACATCCGTAACACTTATGGAAAATAAAATCACAATCAAAGGCGCGCGCGAACATAATTTAAAAAACATTAATCTGGAAATTCCGCGCAACAAAATGATCGTGTTTACCGGCATTTCCGGATCAGGAAAATCCAGCCTGGCTTTTGATACGATTTTTGCCGAAGGCCAGAGAAGATATATTGAAAGCTTGTCGTCATATGCCAGACAATTTCTCGGCGGCCTGCAAAAACCAAATGTGGACGAAATAACCGGCCTGTCCCCCGCCATTTCGATTGATCAAAAAGCGCACAGCGCCAATCCGCGCTCAACCGTCGCCACTATTACTGAAGTATATGATTATTTAAGAGTACTTTTTGCCAAAATCGGCCAACCGCACTGCCCGCTTTGCGAAGCGATCATGGAAAAAACAACTTCAGATGAAATAGTCGACCGGATTATTAATAAATTTAAAAATGAAAAAACTTTGTCTCCAGCTGAAATGCAAATTCTCTCGCCAATCGTCCGCGGACGCAAGGGCGAATATCACCAGCTCCTGTATGATATTTATAATAATGGCTTTGCCGAAGCGCGTCTCGACGGAAAATTTAAACAACTAAAAAACCGCGTTTTGCTGGCAAAAAACGACAAACATACCATTGAAGTTGTTGTTGACAAAATCACCATGCTCAATGCTTCGGCGATTGATAATACGCCCACAGTTTTGCAAAGAATTGCCGAAGCGGTTGAAAACGCGATCGAACTTTCCAATGGGCTTTGCACTATTATTTATCCCGACAAAACTGAAAAAATATTCAGCACCGAATACTCCTGCGTTAATGACGGCTACAGCTTTCCGGAAATAGAACCGCGGCTTTTCAGTTTCAATAGCCCTTATGGCTACTGCGACTATTGCACCGGACTTGGGATAAAAGAATTATTCAGTAATGAACCCTGTCCGAAGTGTGAAGGAAAACGCCTGAATAAAAATGCGCTAAGCGTCAAAATTGCCGAAAAAAATATTTGGCAGATTTCAGACTTTACCATTGCCGAGGCTTTTGACTTTTTTTCTAAACTGGATAAAAAGCTGACCACAAAACAACTGGAAATCAGCGGCGTGGTTCTGAATGAAATAAAAAACCGCCTGGAATTCATGCTAAATGTTGGCCTTCATTATCTGACGCTAAATCGCCGCGCCGGCACCATGTCCGGCGGCGAGGCGCAAAGAATAAGACTGGCTTCACAGGTTGGCACCAAACTGGTCGGCGCGCTCTATGTGCTGGACGAGCCGACAATCGGACTTCATCAAAAAGACAATGACCAGCTGGTTTCCACCCTACGCGACCTTTGCGATATCGGCAACACAATTATTATTGTGGAGCATGATGAAAATACGATTCTTGCCAGTGACTGGCTGGTTGATATCGGACCGAGCGCCGGAATTCATGGCGGACAAATTGTATTTAACGGCCCGTTGAATAACATTTTGAACACCAAAATTGTTCAGGCAAAAACCGAGCTTGATTGCGCGCTTCAGGGCTCAGCAAAAGATTCCCTAACCGGCAAATATTTACGCAATGAACTAATGATTCCCCTACCAGCGCAAAGGCGCAAGGTTGACAAAAATACGCCAATAATCAAAATAGTCGGCGCGGCTGAACATAATTTAAAAAACATTACTGTAGAAATTCCTTTACGCCGACTGGTTTGCCTGACCGGCGTTTCCGGCTCCGGAAAATCGACCCTTATGCACGACATTCTCTATCGGGCGATTCAAAATAAAAAATTCAGAATGAATAAATGGGTTGGCAAACACAAATCAATCAGCGGCACAGATTATATAGACAAAATAGTAAAAATCGATCAATCCCCGATCGGCCGCACTCCGCGCTCAAATCCGGCGACCTATACCAAAGCATTTGATTATATCCGTGAGATTTTTGCTTCCACTCAAGAAGCTAGAATTCGCGGCTACAAAGTCGGCAGATTTAGTTTCAATCGTCCCGGTGGCCGCTGTGAACATTGCGAGGGTCGGGGTCGTTTGCAGATTGAAATGCATTTCCTACCAAGCGTCGAGGTCACCTGCGATATTTGCAAGGGCAAAAGATTTAATAAAGAAACTCTGCAAGTTCATTACAAAGGAAAAAACATTTCCGATGTATTGAATATGACCATTGAGCAGGCCAAAGATTTTTTTAGAGACGTGCCATTTGTTTACGACAAATTTAAAATGCTGAATGAAGTCGGTCTGGATTATCTGACTCTCGGCCAATCAGCCACCACTCTTTCCGGTGGCGAAGCGCAGAGAATCAAATTGAGCCGCGAACTGGCCAAGCGCAGTACAACCAAAACTCTGTATCTGATGGATGAGCCAACAGTCGGCTTGCATTATGATGATGTTAGAAAATTACTTGAAGTAATTCAACGTCTGGTTTCGCAAGGCAATACTGTCATGATAATTGAACACAATCTGGACGTGATAAAATGCGCTGACTGGATCATTGACCTCGGCCCAGAAGGCGGCACCGGCGGCGGCGAAATCGTGAAAGTCGGCACGCCGGAAGATATTGCCAGATACGCGCATAGCTGGACTGGAAAATATTTAAAAAGCGTTATAAAATAATTAATTTTAAATTTTTGATAAAATTCAAAAATCTAAATAAAAAAGCCGGCTCGTTGCGAGTCGGCTTTTGTCTTATTTCTTTGTCCGTTTCTTAGGCGGCTTTCTTTTCTCCTTTTCAGGCTGTCCGCCCACCGTCGGCCATTTGTCAATGAACGGTCCCCAATTCTCGCCCGGATCAACATTTACTGTTTCAACGAACTGGATAGCCAGCGCCACCAGCGCCGAGAATTCATGGCGCGCCACCATCTCGGCGATCGGGCCGGACGCGTTACCAAGGCAAGCAGCGCCGTTTTCCCTTACATGAGGCGCGTTGAATTGTATCCCATCATAGCCGACAACCAAACGCGTCTGATTGTACCAGCGAATGTCACCGTTTTTCACATTGATGACGATTTTGAATTCGCCTATTTCGTGAACTTTCTGGCTCCGCGGATCGGTCGCGAACAAAACATCGGTCATTACCGTCAAAATACCTTGGTTATCAGTCTGAACCATTCTTACGTTTGGCCATGCGGTCATCTGATCGAACTCCGCCCGGTATTTTTCCAAAATCGGCTTTCCGGATTGCGACAGAACTACCAATTTTTGCTCAGAAAACTCCATCTCGCGCACCGCCTCAATGTACTTTTTCCGAAACTCAACTGCCTGCTCACTCATTTGTCCTACCAGTCGTTGCAGGCTTTCCACCTCTATTCTATAACGCTCGCGGCACATGTCCGCATATTGTTCTCGGGATCTTTCCAAAATCGCCCTGCGCCTTGCATCGCGCTCGACCGCTTTCTGCTCTTCGGGCTTAGTCAACTCTCCCTCCACCAGTCCCAGCAGATGGCAGAAAATTTCCGTTTCATGTTTGTCACCCTGACAACCAAGATGATGAAACACATACAGGGTGTTGCCGATGAATTCAGCCACCGCGTAGTCGCCATCCATGAACACGATGCCTTCTTCCATCTCAGATGACATATGGCCGCAATGCTTTAAGCATGAAACTGCCCGGCCAAAAATTTTTTGCGGCACCTTTACGGACGCAGCGTGATTCTGTCCCAATCCGGCGAACAGACAAACGACTAAAGTGTCCTTCATCTCTTTTCCCGGTTGAACAGTTTTTTCATAATGCATTTCCACCCGCTTGATGAGCGATGACTTTTTCAGCAATTTCTGAATGATTGCATCAATAAAATTATCAGAGGATGAAAAACGCCCATGCGCAACAACGTTTTTCCGCAGTTCAACATATTGCTGAAAATCCGGCTTTTTCATCCGGTCTGTCGCTAATTTCAACTCCCGGCGCACTCTTTCCGTCATTTCATTATATCCGCTCAAACGCACATTGTCGCCGGACAAAAACATATTGTTTCCAACCAGCGATACGCATTCCACAATCTTCACAACTCCTTCTGTGCCGTCAGCAATACGGCCCCAAAAAACCCTAAATATCGTATCCTGGTTTTGATATCGAAACAATTCCACAAAGTCATCGTGATGATGATAAAACACTATCTTTTGTATTTCCGGCGCTAAAATCGGCGCCAGATAATCCATCGCCGCCTGTTTCAACCAGCCTGTCGTATCACCCCAGTTCGTGTTTTTATCAAATTCAATCTGCACCTGACCTGGCTGATTCTGATCAGTTTTTTGCCCAACTTTTTTTAACACCACGAAATTGATGCCATCATAGAGACTGTTTTTCGTTGAAACAATTTCAAGGCCGACGCTCATCAAAACTTCATTCGCGCCGACTTTGCCGAACAGCACGCCGGTCACGCCGTCTGCAATGCCAAACCTTTCCTCCATAACCAGCCCGGCTGTTTTCAACGCCTGAATCGCCTCCTGCGTCAGGCTGTCGGAAAAATACGCTTGATTTTCGCTGACCATTTCCACCTCCCTTTTTGTAAAGAACACAAAGGTGCCATATTAACACAATTAATAATTTTGTCAAATTGATGAATATTAATTATGAGACCAAGCTATATCGTCCTGCAATATTAGCCAAAAAAGCCCCCTTGACAATAATTATACGGATTGCTAATATCTTAATGGTTCTTTTTACGCAGACTCTTTTGGGTCTGCCCTAACCCGCCGGGTCAGTGCGGTTGCGTGTGTGAACAGGAGGAGTGCCATGGAAACAGAACTTTGGAAGCAGAAATGGAATGACCGAGTGGGCGCGCTTGCCAGCGCGGCCGGCAAAAAGGTGGAACAACTGGACGCGGCGCTGAAGCCGCTCATCGGCGAGCCGAGCGAAGGCGCGCTGAACATGCTGGGAGACGAGAATCTGACGCCGTTCGGCGACCTGCGCAAGGTGCTCTGCGACGACGGTCTCGGTCTTCCGGTGGCGCTCCTGCGCCAGTTCACGTCCGTTCTGCGCGGCCGTACTCAGGTCGCGACAGCGGCCGGCACGGCCGTTGCCCTGGTCGGCGCTTTCGACGCTCTGCCGGAAGTCAAGGAAGACGATTCCTTCATGAAGACCATCAAGGCGGGCGGCGTGCTGAAGATCGAACAGCCCGTATCCGTGCTCTTCGCCAACCGCGCCGGTCTCGCCGACCAGTTCGGACTCTTCGAAGTGCCGGAGAAGCTGGTCGACCTCATGCTTCAGCGAGCCGACGAGCTCAGCGAACCGTGCGGCAAGGAGTTCTACTCCCTGCTCAAGCTGGTTCGCAGGAAGCGCTACGCGGAAGTGCTCGAAGCCATGGACATCGAAGCGGCATTCGTGACCAAGCGGCGGAAGACCGACCTGATCCACCGCGTCAAGATGGTGCTCTGGGTCGCCTTGCGCGACTTCCACCGCGCCATGCGTGACTGGAAGAAGGCCTGGCTCGCGGACATGGGAGAAAACCAGATGCTCGCCATGGCCGTGGCCTTGAGCCAGCGGACGGACGGAACGGCCATGCCGGAAGGCCTGGTCACCCCACCCGACACCGGCATGCTCTACGACGCGGCCGAAGCGGTCAACGATGCCATCAACACGCTCTTCAGCGGCATGCGCCTGCCCGTGGCAGTCGCCATGGCCACGGAAGCCAAGAAGATCAAGGAACTCCTGGACAACAAGGACCTGCCGCAGGCCATCGGGGCCACGACCAGGGACGAGATGCTCCGGATCCTCGGCGTGGCGGCAACGGCGAACGATGTTCGCCTGGAACAGAGTCTCGCGAGATTCACTCTTGCCATCCTGCTCCTGCCGAACTGCAAGGACGAACCGAACGAGTACAAGTTCCTGTCCCAGCTGTTCCAGTTGGGCCAGCAGATCAAGTGGGATGAACTGCTCTCCGGCCGCAACGACGGCTCGAGCGGCGCGAGACAGGGAGGAGGTACCTGCCTTGTCGGCGTAGCCGAGGAATTCGAGGAAGCCGAATAGCTTCCTCCCAATAGAAACAAAGCGTGCGAACCATTTCGCATGCTTTTTTGTTTAATATTATTTGTTTTTATCTAAATATTTAATACCCGCTATAAAAGCTGGGATACGCCATAGACACGACCCCTCTTGACAAAAATTTTATTTATACTAATATCTAAATACCGTGGAACAAATGGTCATAGCCAGTCTGGGCAGGAAAGCCAATGACTCATCCGGCTTGCGACGCATATTGCCCTTTGTGAGGAGCAGTAGGGTCGCAAAAAAGCCTGATCAGCCAGAGCTCCGGCCAGACCCGCTACCAGGCAAAAAAGACCGTTCTGAATCATTGCGGCGTCAAGACAGCCTCAAGTCCCCAGCGTGGGTAAACGGCCAAGACGCGGCTGATAACAATGAACGGCTAACTGCCACTGACCAGCCACGGTGAAAAGGGGGCGATCCTTATAAAGGAACGCCCCTGTTTTTTTTAATTAAAAAAGAGCTAGCCAATGCTGGATAGCTCTTTGTTGTTAATTCCTTATACTAGTAGGTGGCCTTACTGACCCTTTACTTTCTTGACCAGCAGAACCTGGTCGCCCGGTCTGATCCGCGTGTTCAGCGGAACAGACGAACCATTCACGCGGCACTCATAGCCGCCGTCGGTTGAAAGACCGGCATTCCTAAGGACGTCCGCCGCGGAGTCTCCGTCGCGGAATTCGACCTCTTTGAACGGCGGTCCAGGCAACTTCCCAACGCGCGCAGTTCCCATTTTGCACCTCCTGTGATTGGAAAATGGACAAACTTGATATAATCTATTCTCCTTTTACATCAAATGAACTTTCTTGTCAAGACATTGAACGCCGGACGAAAACCAATGACCAGCTCATTTTCCACGTCGCGACTGGACAGCCATTTGATGAACTGCCATACAGCAGCGGCGGCCGCCAGAGAACTTGTGGTAATGATTGACGGCACAGTACCGCAAAGAGAAACTTCCGCTTCGCTATCCAAATACAGTGTTTCTTCCCAGCCTCTGATCTGCGCTGGGCTGATGGGTGAAATAAGGTAGATGCGGCAAATGTCCGACCCAATTCGAGTCTCAAACATTGTTTCAATGCCGAGCTTCATTCTAATCGACAAGTCAAAGATGCTTTTGCGCGCTTCCATACTGTCAACACCCAGGAAAACATGTTTGCCCAGGCCTTCTTGTCCGATGAATTTAACCGGATGCATTGCAACCATGACGCCCGTGGCGCGCATGATATTTTCAGCGAGCGCGGCAACCTTTGTTTGACCGACTTGGTCAAGGAAAAACTGCTGATTCGGAACATTATGCGAGGCGACAATGTCGTCGTCCCAGACATGAATGTTTTTGAATCCTGTTTTTGCCAAAAACCAAGCCACATGCGATCCGACCGCGCCCACGCCAATCACGTCAATACGCTCTTCGGCGAATTTTGTGGGATCAAATATTGAAAGCTGGCGAACAAGATCCAGTTCGGCTTCCACCGGCGGCTGAACCCGTGCCTTCGGCTTTTTATTATTCTTCAAGCTGGTCGTCGTCGCTCGGCCCATGATTCCTCCCCTCCTGGTTAAAGCTTTCAATCGCATTATCAACTTCTCTTCTGGTACATGTCCGGCCATATGGCGGATTACCAATAGCGGAGTGACCGCCACCCATCACTCTGACGGTCTCAACAATGCGCTTGCGCACCTTTTCTTTAACTTCAGCGAGAGTACGCTGCCGCAATTCATCGTTATCCTCAATGTTCAACGACCACGGAACATCGGTAATGATGATTCCGCGGTTAATCAAGTATAACGTAAACTGGATTATTCCATTTGCGCTGCAAATGCCGCGCAGGAAAAACTCATGCCCGGAATTAAGAAATTCGTGCAATTGGCGCTCATCATGAGCGGACGGTCCGGCATCGGAAAACGGATGAAAATGTCCCCAAAAGCGAGTTTCTTTCCACACAGTTTCTCCATCCGGACGAGCCATGAATTCTTCTGACAGCTCCGCCATTCCCTCTGCGGTCATTTCCGTTTCCACGCCGTTGACAGTCTGTTCAACAAGAAATATCTCTTTGATGATATATTTGTTGCCGCGATCTTCCACCGTACCGAGCCAGCTGATTTCATCACTGCCGGCGGCGCAGATATAGGCATACATTTTTGCCAAGGCTTCCGGCACAATCAAGACTTCCGGCATGCTACCGGAAAGGCTGATTTGCGGTCCAAACTCATGCGGCGTGAATTTCTGGCGCACGCTCCAGTACACCCTTGGCCCGACATTCACCGGCCCACTGTGCCGATGACTTGTTCTGACGACAGGCTGCTCTGGGAATTTTTTTCCTTTCATTGATATCCTCCTTGCGATTATACTTGCCCGATAAAAAATCCCAAACAAATAATAACTATATTATATTTTCAAAGTCCAAAGAACAATTTATATTATATCAAAACTATTAAAATGTCAATAGCTATTTTTTAACTAATTTTAACAATTTAAACCAACTGGTTTATCATAAAACTATTCGAATTTCTGCAATTTTCTACTGATTTAAGACTCTACCTCTATTGCATTTTAGTTATTTTTTTGCTAAATTATTAACGTTTAACCTCAATATTTGGCTAAATTTATAAGGTAAAAATTAAATATGTCCGCGATAAGTCATAAAATCCAATCAGCACCCAACTCTCCGGGTATATATATTTTTTATAATGCCAAAAAGGTTTTGATTTACGTCGGCAAGGCTACAAATTTAAAATCAAGAATCAAAAGTTATTTCACCGGACAAAAATCGCCTCGGCCGATTGAGACATTTATACACGAAGTGAGTAATATCAAATGGATTAAAACTGATTCGGTTTTGGAAGCGATCATTTTGGAAGCAAACTACATAAAAAAACATCAACCAAAATATAATGTTCTAGGCAAAGATGACAAAAGCTGGAATTATTTATATTTAACGAAGGACAAATTCCCGCAGTTAAAAAGCATCCGCCAGCACGAACTAATTAATACAAAACTCATAATTAATAATTCAAAAATCTGGGGGCCGTTTCCGGGATTAAACACAAAAGAAACACTGAAACTTTTGCGAAAACTTTTTCATTTCTCGACCTGCAAACCAGACAGCGGCAAAGCCTGCTTTTATTATCAGCTCGGACAGTGTCAGGGAGTCTGCACCGGCGAAATTATTTCCAGAGAATACAATCAAAAAATTATTCGGCCTTTATCATTATTTTTATCAGGGAAAAAGAAACAGGTTATCAAAGGATTGGAAAAACAAATGAAAAAATTTTCCAAGCAGGAAAACTTTGAACAAGCCTCTCGCCTGCGAGATCAAGTCCTCGCCCTAAAAAAAATTCACGATACCGCGCTCCTTAATAAATCATTTTTTTATCATTCCGGCGCTACGCGTTCCACGCTACGCGTTACGCGAATCGAGGGCTATGATATTTCCAATCTTGGTTCAACCGGAAAAGTCGGCAGTCTGGTAACTTTTGTCAATGGCGAACCGATAAAATCTGAATACAAAAAATTCAAAATTAAAACTGTTCAGGGCCAAAGCGACGTGACCTGCCTTACCGAAGTGCTGGAACGCCGTTTAAATCACAAAGAATGGCAATTGCCGGACATATTTCTGGTTGACGGCGGCAAGCCGCAAGTCAGCGCGATAAAAGCTGTTTTGAAAACTTTTCAATTAAACATTCCAATCATCGGCATTGCCAAGGGACCGGCTCGCAAAAAAAACGAATTCTTTATTACTGATAAAAAAATTGAGTCGTGGATATTGCAAAACAAAAAACTTCTGATTCAAGTACGCGACGAAGCGCACCGCTTTGCCATCAACTATCAGAGGAGTCTCAGAAAAATCCATTAATTTTTATTTGCTAATTTGCCATCGAAAGCTCCGCTCCCATGATGTGTAGCATGGTAGCGCGCAATTATAAAAACATCCGAGCAATAGCAAGGACGTTTTTAAAATTATAAACAATATTTATTTGACTTCAATCCTGATCCAGCTTCTGCCGCAGTTTCATCAATTCTTCATAATCAAACTTTTTTGCTTGCCGAGTTTTTTGCTCCTGAATATATTCAGCTAATCTTTCCAGCATAAAAATCCAGGCCTTTTTCGACCTTATTTCTCTTTGCGCGTATTCTTCCGGATATTCATGCTCCAAATCCTTGATCAGCCGGCGGTCTGATTCCAACGCCTTGACCAACTTTTGCTTTTGAATTTGATTATATCTGTGAAAATCAATAATCATAAACGCTTTTTCGCGGGCGCTAAAACTTATCGAATCCTGCAGGAGTTCAACAAACCTGGTGTGTTCATCATTTTTATAATCAATGAATTGTCCCAATATTTTATTTTGATTCATATTTTTTTAAACAAATAAGCTACGAATGGCGCTCGAGGCAACAGCGCATTTGGCCAGCCCGATATTAATGGCATTGCTGTCAGCAATATTTTTTACTGCCGCTCTGTCCTCGCCACGCTGGAAGAATTTTTTCGTCGTTAAAAATTCACCTACGCTGGTTAAAAACGACATAATAAAAAACCCGGCCGCTCCTTTACCAAGCCAGTCTACTGATTCAGCCATGTGCGTCACCCCTTTATCTAAAACAACCGACAATCCCATAAGCGCCGCTATGCCGCCGGCAATTGTTGCAACATTTTTTATTTTTTTCTGGCGCGCCAAATTCATCTCAATTAAATTTTTTACCGGTTCGCCGCCGCCAACCGCAAGTATTTTCCCCATTTCCTGTTCAACTATTTCCGCTTCCTGCATTTTTTTCCCAAGCTCTGACAAAACATCCTTTATCTGACTGCGTAAAGTTCTTTCTACCTCGGGAATTTTTTCTTCGCCTTTTAAACCATGCAGTGTTTGAATTGCTTCCGCCAGCTCGCCGATCTTTGGCGCGAGCTCTGCGTGCACTTCCTGATGCCGCGATAAAGCAAAGGAAGCATCTTTGAAATCTCCGGCCGTTAATTTGTCCTCCAATTCATTGCCGGTTGCTCTTAATTTTATCAGCTCGCGAATTTCCGCCATTTCTTCAGCCGCTAATAACTGCTCCTTAACGACGGCAAAATCTTCATCCAAATCGCCTCGCCGCTCTAGGTGATCAAGCTTTAATTTAATATCATAAAGTAAATCTTTTTTTCTTGACTCATTCTTGGCTCGCCGAAAAGCAGCTATTTGCGACATAACCGCAACAAAGGGCTGAATTTTTTCCACCCTGTCCCGCGAACGAACTTCAGTAATCTGCGCAAATTTTTGCAAATTGCGTATCTGCAAAACACCCAGATTATCAATTTTTTCAAATATGCTGTCATCGCTTTGTTTGCCGGTTTTCAAATAATCAATAGCTTTTTTCACGTCCTGAAGTTTTTCATCGGCCAGTGAATTCTCCACTGCAACGGCAAATTCCTCATCCCACTGCATTTCTATATCTAACTCATAATATGCTTGTTCCAGTTTTTCCTTTGCTTTTTGTTTCTGTTCCTTAGTTTTGGCCGTTTTATAACTTTCCAACACGCTGATAATACCGATAAAGGCGCGGCTGGCATCAGCATGTTTGGGATTTTCACCCAATCTCAATCCTGCCTCAGTCGCCTCATTAATTTGCGCTTCGTCAACTCCAAGTAGCACATCCATCTTTTCTCCGACACCGGCGATTTTTAAAAATTTTTGTACATCTTCCATTGAAGCTCCGGCTGTCGCAGTCTGGACTGCTCGACGAAAATTACCGTCACCTTCTACTCTTGTTTGCAAATTTTTGGTCAATGAGCGCAACTTTGCCAGCAGCTCTTTTCTTTCTTTTTTATCCTCTGTCCCTTTGTACAACTGGATCGATTCCAATAATTCAAACAAGCAACTGGCTCCCTCCTGATTTTCAAACATCACCTGTTGTAATTGTGCTGACTGGACTTCGCCAATGCTTTCCGCATAATTTCCAACCTGAGATTCGCGCGAAAAAGTTGTACGGCGAAAATATTCAAACATGATTGGCGCATTAATCGCCGACCAGGCGGCAAATGGAATAAAATTAGCTTTTTTCATTTCCGGCCGCACATAAAATTGGAAAATCAAAGCATCAAGCGCAAATAGAGAAGCAGATCCCCCTTGTTCTTTTACACTTTTCCAGTCTATACTTTTAAGCACTTTTTTAATATTTAATAAACCCAATTTTTCTCCCGGCTGAATAATTCCTTCTGCCACCGCCCTTTTTTTCATTGCCGACATTAAAGCAAAGCCAGTCAGATATAAGTTAGTCGGATTGCTCCCGAGTGGCGTAGAAGCCACTTCTGATATCGAATCGCCGGCAAAAGCCGCGGCCTGTGAGGTGCCAAGTTCTGCCAGATTGGTCGTGCCGGCCACCAGAGCCACGAAATACTGCGGCGGAATAATTTCTTCAGCGCTATCCATCAACCGATCCAAAACTTTATCCAGCGCGTACATACCGGCGGTCAATTCAAGTGAGGCCTGAACAGCAATGCCAACACTACCGCCGGTCAGAGCGGCCAATGGGCCAATCAAAAGCGGGCTCAGGGTTAGCATATTATCCTTCACAAATTGCTTGATGCCTTCGGCCGCGCTTCGCGATACCTGCCGCAGATCCATGGCTTTGATTTTTTCCAAAGCCTGCCGCACTTGCTGCATTTTTTCCTGCGCTTCGGCAATTTCTTCTGCTGACACTTTTGCACCCAGCAATTCACCGGTTGCTTCCGCTACGCCGACTCTTGCCTGCAATGAAGTTTTTGCAAATTCCAAGTCTCGCCCTGCTTGTTCCAGGTTTTCTTGTATTTCTCTTTCCCATGTTTCCGGCCGTGATAGTTCTCTCATTCTTTCTGCTGCTTTTTCAACGGCTTCATCTGCCCCTTGTTCGCGGTCAAGCGCCTCTCTTCCTTCTCCCTGTGGCTGGTCCAGCATTGCCGTCTCTTCATCAAAAATGATTTTAGCCTGTTTATCTATTACCATAAAATGAATTTTAGTTCCTTTATATTATACACCAAAATAGCAATTAACTTAAATTTTAGGTGTTAATTATATTTTATCCAAGTCAATCGCCTGTTCTATCGTATAATCACCGACTCGGGTTCTTTGCAGCTCTGCCAAATATGCCCCAGTTTTCAATTTTTCGCCAATATCTCTGGCCAGAGCGCGAATATAAACACCAGGCCCGCAAACAACTTTAATTTCCAAGTAGGGCCATTCATACTCAAGAAGTTCAATTTGCTTTATTAAAACTTTTCTTGGTTCGAGCGCAACCGCCTTTCCTTTTCTCGCCAACTCATATGATTTTTTGCCTTTTAATTTAATAGCGCTGAACACCGGCGGCACCTGTTTAATTTCTCCTACAAAACCACCAAATATTTGTTTTATGTCTTCAATACTTTTACCTTTTACATTCAAAATTTTAACTTTTTCTCCTTCTTCATCATCAGTATTGCTCGTTTCACCTAATTTAATCTTGGCAACATATTCTTTCTCGGTTTTCACAATTTCGTTTATTTTTTTTGTATTTTCTCTTCCAATAGCGACAACTAAAACACCGCTTGCCAGGGGGTCGAGCGTTCCCGCGTGCCCGACGCGCCTTTCGCCGGTTAACCTCCTAACCTGATCGACAATATCATGCGAAGTCGGTCCTTTTGGTTTATTGATTGTAACTATTCCTTCAAGTTTCATTTTATTAAACTTAAATCTCCATTTAAAATTACCGGCTGCATAGCATGAACTTCATCCCTAAGTCCCATATCTGGAATTGGGTTTAACAAAAAGATTTTCTTTCCGTAATGTAAAGCAATTCCCATTTCCAAAAAACTGCTTGGACCGATATAATTTTCAACTTCCTTTTTAAAATGATTAAAAACCAAAATTGCATCTGAATCTTTTATTTTTTCAAAATGTAAACGCATTTTATCAGTAATATTTTGAACACTTTGATCTTGCTTTTCTTTTGAGTATGCTTTTGCATCTTTTACCCCCAAAACTATACATTCATTCATAGATTCCGGCAACAAAACATCATGGCCACATTGAACCAGTTTATCTCGAACTTTTATTACATCCTCAACAAAAGACAAACTGCTACAAATAGTAATTTTCATATTTTATCTAGAATAACTAAACTTTCTATATGCGGCGTGCGCGGGAAAAAGTTATACAATTTTATAAACTCCAGATTATAAAAATCTTTTAACTGCGCAATGTCTCTCGCTTGCGTGGCGATATCGCAAGATAAATAAATTAAACGCTTTGGTTGTTTCTTGATAATCTCCGCCGTCAATATTTTCTCCAATCCGGCGCGCGGCGGATCCAGGAGCACAACGTTTTCTGCGCTGATCAAATCAGCGGCTTCTTCCGCTCTCACTCTTTTCGCCCGGCAATTCTTAATTTTATTCAATTCAATATTTTGCTCGGCAAATCCTGCCGCTTCATCGTTCGATTCGATCAATTGCCCAGTTTTGAACTTTTTGGCGAGCATGAGACTGATTGAACCGACGCCCGAGTAAAAATCAAGTACGCTGTCATTTGAATCAATGAATCCGGCCATGTCGTCAATAGCTATCTTGAAAATCAGCGTGTTTATCTGAAAAAAACTTTCAATTCCATAGCGAAGTTCTATGTTATTTATTGTTTCCGCCAGATAATTTTCGCCCAATTGACGTTCCAACCGCCAATTATCATCGCCGCTCCACTGAAAAAAACTCACGCCAACCAATGTTTTGTCCAGCAAAGGACAAATAAAATCACTAATTTTATTCCTGGCATATAATCCTGCCAATATTCTGCCGCCGCTGTCGCCTCGCACTACCAACTTTTGAAAGTTTTTCGCATCAACTCGCGTATTCAGCCACGCCAAAATATTTTTGGCCGCATCGTTCAACTTTTCATCCGCCAAGCAACATTCCTCAACAAGTCGCAGCTCATTGGTTTTTCGTTCAAAAAGTGCCAAATGCAATTCGCTTCGGCAATAAATAAAATTGAATTCGATTTTATTGCGATAATGATATTGATTTTTTTTATCCGCCACGATTTGCAAATCCGCCGGCAATTCAATCTTTGCCAGCCGTAAAAAATTTTCCGTGGCGATTATTTTTTTCCACTTTAATTCTTCCGGCCAGGATAAAATCTGCCAAGGACTGCAATTCAAATAATGCGCTTCCCGCGATTCTATTCTTTCGGGCGAAGCTGAAATAACTTTTGTGACCACAGCCTCAGCATAGTTTTTTTTCTTTTTTATCACTTCAACTTCCACTTCTTCTCCCGGCAATGCATCCCAGACAAAATAAACACAGCCATCGTGTCTGGCCAGCCCCTGCCCGCCCGCTACCAGTTTTTCAATTTTAATTATTGGCATAAATCATTCACCACTCGCTACTCTACAAATTTTAATGTCGAAATCATCTTATCTAAAATCTCATTATGTTCCTCTTGGTAAGCTCTGAATTCAAATGCTTGATTATCTTTCACTAAACGATACGTTTTATAATCACCAAGGTCAACCGAAACCAAAGTTGCCCCATTTGAAAGTTTTTTCTCGTTATAAGTTGGGTTATCTGAATTCTCAGTCAAAAATTCGTCTGACACCGCATTCACCTCAGACATATACAATTCAATATACTCAGCTATTTCCGGATTGATATATTCCGCAGATAGCTCATCCTCAGTCGCGGCAAAACGGTACAACTTGAAATCAGCTTCAGTTTTGATTTGGCCGTAATACCAATTTTTGTGATACTTAAACTTCACCGGAACAACCTTTGATTCAAAATCACGCCAGCCGGTCAAATCGTACTCTGGCGTTTCGACTTGTTCAAGGCCGTCATTTTCAACTGTATCGGCTTCGGTTGTTGCTTTTTTAACTTCCTTTTCAATGTTTACTTTTTCCGAATCAACTTTTGGCTGGTCAGGTGCAACGCTTGTGCAGGCGGTTAAACCAAAAACTAGAATCAAACTTGCCAGCAAATAAATCTTTTTCATAATGTTTTCTTCTTATTTATAATATTTGTAAATTTGTCTTTAAACTTAATTCACAATTCATACGTCATAATTCATAATTCAAACTATCCCTTTCAAATACTTCAGTCTCAAAGGTTCTTCAAATTTTTCAATCGCATAGCGCAACATTGTCCGTGGCATTTTCCGATAATGCTTTATTAAAAATTCTTCTTCAACTTTTCTCTCGCGATTGCCGACCTCACGGAGCATCCAGCCGACAGCTTTGTGAATCAGGTCATGTTTATCGTTCAATAATATCTGCGCGATTGCCAGGGTTTCATCAAACTGTCCCCTTCGAATAAAATAAAATGTGGCAATAATGGCGGTACGCCTTTCCCAAAGGTTATCAGATTTTGCCAGTCGGCGCAATGGACTTCTATTTTTATTAAAATAATAATGCCCGACAATATTCGGCGCGCTCATATCCACCAGATCCCAGTTGTTAATTTTCTGATTGTGCTTCAAATAAAATTCGACTATCGTATCGTTGTTTATTTTTTCATATTTTTGCACCAGAATAAAAACGCCGAGCAAGCGTTCCTCATGAATTTTTGATTTGAATAATTTTTCAACCACGCTCAATGGCGCATCTTTATATTTTTTTGCGACCAATCTTGTATCCGGTACATTCACGCCAATGAAAACATCACCCTCGCCATATTGCCCTTTGCCGGTTTTAAAAAAATTTTGGAAAATGGCGACTTTATCCGGTCGGGCGTATTTTTTTAATTCGAATTTTATTTGGGTTATCATATTAAAAAGAATTACATATTTAATCCGAATTCGTTATTTCTATCCCTAAACCATTTTTCAGGATTCACTCTTATATAATGCCTTATCCGTTCCAATGATTCCTGATTTCGTATTATATGGTCATAAAACCGCGATTGCCAAAATGGTTGGCCTGTTGTTTCGCGCAATTGATTGATCTGTTTCGCCGATTGCATTTTATACCGACCGATTATTTTTGACAATAACATTTGGCGACGGGAAATACACGTCGCCCCCGGTTGTTGTAGAGACAATTCATGAATTGTCTCTACAACGCCGGCATGACCATTGTCATGAATTGTCTCTACAACGCCGGCATGACCATTTTCATGAATTATTTCCGTCAAAAAATCGGGATTGTTAATACGAATAATCCCATGCACATGATTTGGCATTACGACATATTCATCCGATTCAACAAACGGAAAATGTTCTATCATTTCCAACCAAAACATATCCGCAATCTTCCCATATTCATTTAATTCCATTTTTGCATCAATAACATTCCCGAAATATTCTATTCTATTACACGTGCAAATGGTGATGAAATAAAATCCATCCGATGAATAATCCCAATTTTGCATGCGGGTTGTCGCGATCCTGTATTTATTTTGAAATTTTTCTACCATTAATATTCATCTTCAATTCCTTATAATTTGCATGTTAATTTACCGATTTAATCCGAACAATTTATCTAAATTTACAATAAACACCAAAATAACCCTTGACTTTTTCTAAAAAATTTGATATACTCTGTAGTTAGTCAGATTTGTACTTTTTCAACATGGAGGATCTAGATGGAAAAACGAATTGCAGTGATTTTCAGACATGGCGACTACGAGAAACAGATGGCCAATGACGGCCCGCTGACCGAAAATGGAAAGAAAAGGGTTCGCGAAGAAATGCGCAAAATGACCGCTGAAGTTTACCGTGTCATTTGCGAGGTGTTCCGCTACGACCCCTTTGACATGAATCCGCCGCTGAAGATCGCCTTCCTGGTCAGCGGCAGCCTGCGCGGGCTTGACACCCTGCGTGTCATCCAGGAAGATCTCAGGTTCGCCGGCTGGCTGAAGGAAGCCGGACGACAAGGAGGCTTCTGTTTCCCGAGGGAAGAAATCCGGACGGACTTCTATTCCTCGGCTGAAGACGGCCCGATCTGGCGTTCACTGCGCCAGGATACGGCCTTCCAGAAAGCCGCCGCTGAGCTCGGCTGGGATGAAGCCTTGCTTCGTCTTCACCTCCCCCTGCTCAAGGCTCCGGTTGCTCGTGTGTTGACGGCAACGAGGGAGGGCAACGAAGAGCTCACCATCATCATCAACCACAGCCCTCACGATCGCCTGATCGTCGAGGGACTCACGGGCACTCGGCCAACCGATGCTCTCGGACTCGGTTGCTACCGTGTCGTAGAGTTCGCCTAGAACTCGACCGCAACATGCAGCGGTTTACCACACCTTGGTAAGCCGCTGTTTTTTTTCAAAAAAATCTCTCCAATGCTGTAAAGGTTCAAAATCTTGAGCCCTTACATTATCGAAATAATTCTATAATATTTTAATAGTGCCGCATTTCAAATCCAGTTCCACCATATCATTATTTTTCAACACCCGCGTGGCATTTTGCGTACCAATGATGCAAGGAATTTTAAATTCTCGCGAAATAATTGCCGCATGCGAAGTAATGCCGCCCTCATCTGTAATAATTGCTTTAACTTTTTTAAGATAAGGAAGAAAATGTGGCGAAGTCTGCGTAGTAACTAAAATTTTATTGGCAAGATTTGGTTTTATTTTTTGCAAAATATTTTTATCTTTTATAACAATAATCTCGCCTTTAACTTTATTCTTTGCACTAAACGCTGACTGCCCAATAATGCCATTTAATGACTGTGCTTTTTGAACTTTTAACAACTTTGAAAAATGACTGGTTAATTGTTTTGTTGTTTTTTTATCGTCAATCACTATGCCTTGATATTTTTTGTTTCTTAAATAAAAAAACGCGCAACCATTTTGCTTTCTGGCTTTTACTTTACTCTCAATTTGTTTATTATTAATTCGTCCTTCTGCAAAACCAATTACTTCCCTTACTGACAAATACTTCATTAATTGAAGCGGCGCTACTTTTAAACCAGTTTTTTTTGTTAAAAACTTTATAAAACAAAACAGGACCTTGCCTAACTTTTCTTCTTCAAAAGCAACTGTGTTTCTCCACTTGTTATGTTTCTCAAGACTTCTTAACGCAGATTTGTTGACGTTGTCTTTGTTTTGTTCAAGCTTCATGCCTTGTGAAAATATAACAAAAAAGTCTGTCCCGTAAACGCCGTATTTTTCAATAAGTTTTTTAAATAATTTCAAACTAAAATTATAATCATTTTGTTTAATGCTATTTTTAAGTTTATTACTCAACGCATCTATTCGCTTCCACAAAGTATAATCTTTGCTTATGTTTTTCTCTAAAACAGTCGGGTCTTTTAAAATCTTTTTTTCTGATTCACTATGAAAGATTTTAGATTGATTCAAATTAAAAAGCCTAATTAAATTATGCTTTTCCCTGGGAAACAAAACGCTCTCGACAAAATTGCTCCCATATTGCCTTTTTGTTAATTTTTCTCGATTATAATATTTGGCGGAATAAAAAAACAAAGACTCTTCTCTTCTGATGCCAAAGAACCACTTTGTTTTTTTTATTTGCTGTATTATGCTTTTCATAATAATTGTTTTTTTATTTTCTTGATTTCTCGTTTTCTCACTTCAACGTTGTTATCGGCCTCGCCTGCAAAATATAAATCTTATTTTTCTCAATCGCCCACTCAATATCCTGCGGTTTTTTGTAATGCTTTTCAATATCCAAACAAATTTCAGCCAACTTTAAAATCTGTTTATCGGAGACTTTCTGCTTATGGCGTTTTGCTTTTGGCACTGATTTTCCAACCGTCCCCTTCGCACCCCGGACAACCATCATCTTTTGTTCAGAAACATTTTTATCCATTATTATAAGGTTCCTTGAGTTTGGAATTTTAAATTTTGAATTTCTTTTAGATTTTGGATTTTGAATTTTGGGTTTTTTCACGATATAAGTATCCGGCGTAATCTTCCCGCCAACAATCGCCTCTCCCAATCCCCAGCCCGCCTCAATCACCATTTGATTTCTATCTTCCGTAACTGGATGAACAGTGAAAGTAATTCCCGAAACATCTGCCTGAACCATTTTTTGAACAACTACGGCTACTGAAACTTTTTGTTTATGTAATTGTTTTTCAAACCGATAAAATATTGCTCGAGGCGTAAAAAGCGAGGCCCAGCATTTTTTCACAGATTCATGCAAATTCTTTTTTGTAACATTCAAATAACTGTCTAGCTCCCCTGCCCAGCTGGCAATGGCTGAATCTTCCGCTGTAGCTGAACTGCGAACCGCCACGTAAGTTGCTTTTAACTTGGCAAAATCTCGTTCAATTTTCCTGGCAATATCTTCCGGCATAATGGCATCATAAATCATGTCCTGAATTGCTTTGGAAGCTTTTTCCACGGAATTGATATTATCGGGATTTACTTTTTTCAAAGCGTTTTCAATTTCCATTTTTAAATCAGCTTCCGCCAAAAACCGATCAAAAGCTCCGGCCAAAATCACAAAACCGGCTGGCACCGGCATTTTCGCTTGGGTCATTTCTCCAAGAGAAGCGCCTTTCCCACCCGCCAAAGCGACATCTTTTTTTGAGAGTTGTTTAAAATTTTTCATTAACATATTGTTTTATAATTTTAATTACTCCCTTATCAGCATCAACTTCAACCAAGTCACCATCTTTCAAAACCTTGGTTGCGATCTTTGTCCCAACAACACAGGGGATTTTGAATTCACGGCTTATGATTGCAGCGTGACAAGTTATGCCACCTTCATCGGTAATGATTGCGTTTGCCTTTTTACACGCCATAATTGAATCTGGTCTAGTCATTTCCGTAACCAAGACACTTCCTTTTTTAAAAGCTTTAACCACTTTATTTAAATTCTTTTTATTATGTAAAAGTAAAGTAACCCTGCCTTGTACTTTTCCTTTACTAACCACCGTGCCAAAAAGCTCTTTGTTTTGAAAATCTGATTTTTCTTTTTTTGCTATATACTGTTTAAATTTTATAAAGCTTTGTCCAACAATAATCTCTTTTTTACCCTTAAATTTGAATAAGATATAACCATTTTTTCTTTTTTGAATATTTACTTTTCTGTTTTTTAATAATAGCGCAACCAACTCATCCATGGTGTAAAAGTACAAATCATTAAACGTTACCCTAGATCTTCCGGCTAATTCTTTTAATATTTTTTCAATCAAAACATAAAAAATATCCTTGCTCATCTTTTTTAATTTTAATCTATGTTTTGCGACTTGATTTAATTTGCTTTGAACTTTTCTATTTTTTATGTTTTCAAACTTTTTTAGGTAAATCGGCTCTGCCTTGTCATACACTTTGCCATATTTCTCTAAAACCCGTAGACTTTCCCAAAATAAATTTTGTAATTCTTGATTATCCAGTTGTTTTAATTTTTGTTTTTTAACTCGATCGACAAAAGCGTTAACTAATTTTTCAATTTTTTCTACCCTGAAAAAATATTTTTGAAACCCGTCCTTTTTCATGAAATAAGTATACCCTTTTTGCTCATCAGCCTTTTTGCGACTTCCAAAAGCATAAAGACCGATAGTATTATTCTTGTAAAGAAATATTAAATTATCAGAAAATGCCCCGGAGCTATTGCTAAGCAAAAACAAAGGAAGCTTGTATTCTTCCGCCCAGTATTCAATGTTTTTCAAATCTGAGATTTTCATACTATAAAAATAATTATTCCTGGGGTCAAATCTTTTTCAGAGCGGTTTCAATTTCCATTTTCAAATCTGTTTCCGTCAGGAATCGCTCAAATGCCCCGGCCAAAATCACAAAACCCGGCGGCACCGGCAGACCCGCCTTCCTAATTTCGCCAAGAGAAGCGCCTTTACCTCCTGCTAATCTAGCATCTTTTCGCGCAATTTTCGATAATGTCTTAATTAACATATATAATAATCCTATTTGATTATATCATCAAAACCTCGCCTTGACAAAACTTGCCGAAGACGAAAATTACAAACAATAAACAATGAATAATTTTCAAAACAAAAGATTATTGATTAACTGTAACGTCATCTGCTTTAATTCGTCTGCGCTGCTTTAATGTCAGCTGTTTTTTTTCAAGCTGATATTGCGGTTTTGGGAAATTTGACAAAATAAACAGTTCCAGTACAATACCTTTATATGAAATTCACCATAATTTGCCAGCAAAACTATTACCCGCCGGTTGCTCAAGCGAGCATCTGATGCGGGATTTTATTTTTGCCGGTAAATTCCAGTCAGGTTCTCGCGAATCTGATTTTTTATTTTTGTAATATGAATCATAATTTCGCTAACAAACTTCCATATTATCCGAAATCAGCCCCATGCGAGCTTGATTGAGGATTTTATTTTCAAAATTAAATCTTCAGACCAGGCCCGCATGCGCGCGTCTGGTCTGTTCTTTTTCCAAAACAAAGGAGGGGCCTCATGATCACTACGCTGCGTCCATGTCTAGACAAACTTGAAATCTCACGTATTCAAGGACAATTGCCAATGAAAAAAGAGTTTGTGACCGAAGTCAACGCGGTGACCGCAGCCAGTTTTGGCTCTGCTGAAGAAGTTCCGATGATTGAAACATTTGATCACTTGTCCGAATCAAATCTCGGACACTTTGTCTACATCGGATCAGGTCCGAATCGGACGCTCGTTGCCTACGCGCTGAATGACATTTACGAATTTGAATGCCTAGACGCAAAGTTCAAAGTCAATTACTTTGCCAGCGCTTTCATCCTGCCTCAAATCAGAAAGCAAATTGCGCTTTACCGAATGCTCGGCAGTATGCGGCTGACTCACGACGAAGACATCATCATGGTCAGAACGCAAAGCCCGATAGTCATGACCTTTTTCGCCTGGCTGTGTGAATTCTCCGGCATGCGACTGATTTCTCCGCTCGAGAGAGTGCCGACTGAAATCGTGGAATTGGTATTTTCCCGGTTTCGCAGGAGAAATCTGGTAATGACCGGCGTTTACGGCCGCTGTCTCACCGGCCGGCCGATTGAGCCAAAAACACCATTTTCAAAAAACCTGATCGAGCTGATCAATCCGCTGGCCGGGGATGCTGTTGTCCTGGTCGGAAAAAAGTAAAATGAAAACCACCAGCTCAATACTGGTGGTTTCTTTCATTCTAATCAATTGTTTGCAGATAATGATAATTCAAATTCTATCATTATTGAAACTCACTTCCTGCATATATTAACAACGCATATTACTTAGCATTCCTCGGGGTCTGGGGCGAAGTTCGCCCACGCATTTCCTACAAACAGTAATGGCACCCACGCGAATTCGGAACCCCAGCGGTTTTTGGTTACTTTTTGCCGCCAAAAAGTAACTCCCCCCGAAGGGGAAAAACTATTTGGTTCCCCAACATTTTACGAAGCCCCCCCCCCTAAACTTATTCCGCCGGCACTGATGTTTTTTCTTCTAAAACAAAAGGAACCGTTTTCACAAACAAACGGTTCCTTTTAAATTATTTATGTTCTTGTTCTTTTTTCTTGCGTTCAATGAACCGCCGTAATCCGGTTTCCCAGGCCATATTAAAAAGCGCTCCGAGTGTCTCGGCCAAACCTTTATCTTTAATTAAAACAGCAGAAGGTTTTTTTCGAAAACAACTGAGCTGAATAATGTTGCCAAACAAGGACATTTCATCGGCAAGCTTATATTCACCGGCCGTCACTTCCACTCGGGAGCCACTACGCGCGCCTTTTGCTTTGCCCGCTGAATAGTTGTACAGTTCTTTGACTTTTATTTTTTTGCTGGAAAGAATTTTCGCATATTGCTTTTGTTCTTCACCGGAAAAAACTTTATCAAACAAGTCTCGGTCTCGCGCGATCAACAATTCCCTATCTTCTCCTTCCAATGAACTGACTAAATCAGCCCGGCAGTCAAAGATTCCTCGCTTGCCTTCATAAAATCTGATTTCTGGTTTGTCCGCATGGCTATTGTTTACTGCTTTTAATTGTGGCAAAATCTTTTCCAACAGTTGTTCCTTACGAATCAATTGTTTTTTTTCCAGATCAAACATCAAATAAATATCATCCGGTTCGGCCGCCGTATAAAAAGCCATTTTGTTTTGCTCGCGCTCTCGGCACAGGCCCTTTTCAATCAAAGTTTCCAAAATAGAATATGTTGTGCCTCGATTAACGCCTGATTTGATAGCAATGTTTTGCGCCGTGCCGCGTCCCAATTCCAATGTCGCCAAATAAACTTTGGCTTCTTTGTCTGACAATCCGAATTTTTGCAATTCTGCGGCAAGCGTCATATTATTATCCAAATTATATCAAATAAAAAACAATCAGGTAATAGCAATGTCCAGATTTAAAACAAAAACCACCCTTTTCTCAAAAGAAGCGAGTGATTTATGGCTTGCCATGCATCGGAGGGAAAACGAAGTTCCCCGACTGGTGCATGGAGCCGTCGAGCGGAATCGAACCGCTGACCCCTTCCTTACCATGGAAGTGCTCTACCGACTGAGCTACGACGGCACAAATATAATTACATCTCCCGGATTCTGTCCTTGTATTCTCGCAATTTTTGGTTTTCCGGATTTACCTGTTCCAGTCGTGAAGACATTTCAATGGCCAGTCTTTTATTTTTTACTTGCAGGCAAAGCTGTATCATCTGATCAAGATTACGTGGATTATTCGGTTCCAGCTCCAAAGCTTTTTGATATTGCTCCATTGCTTTTTCTGGTTTCTCCATCAGCTGATATAAATAGCCTATATCCATATAAACATCAGCAACTTCGCTGACATTGGAAATGGTTTTGAACTGCTGGCCAAGCTCTGTTTGCTTTACTACAATTGAACTTTTCTTTTCTACCAATCGTAAAATAAATAAATATGTCTGCAAGGCTTGCTTGTATTCTTTTTGCGCCAAATAAACATCCGCCAACCCCTGATAAGCAATGACATTTTTGGGGTCCAAGCTGACGATCTCTATAAATCTTTTTTCCGCTTCAGAATAGTTTTCGGTTTTTAATAATTTTGTCGCCTCGAGCAATAAATTATTAATTTTGCTTTGCAGTTCTTTACCCTTTAACGGCGTTTTATCTTCAGCTTCTTTTTGATATTTTTTTTCAAGGTCGTAAATTTTGCCAAAGCCGCTTTTGATTTTTCTTTTCAACCAGGCTGACATTGGCGTTGCTCCTTTTTTTATTGCTTCTTTGCTTTTGGCAGTCTGCCGTTTCATTCGTTCTAATAAAATTCTGTCCCTCACTTTTGCTGTCTGCGCCTGGGGAACGGTTTCAATATCAAGCGTCCGCAATTTGGGAAATTTTCTTACTATTAAAAAAAACACTAGCCCCAGACAAATTACTATTACTAAACCTAAAATTATATTCAGGATCATAATATTATGTTAATCAAGCAAAAGCGCTTTCTTTATCCCTTCTTCTTTGCTTTCTAAACTTATCTTTGCCCCTTAATCCAATCATGCTTTGTTCCGACTGCCAAAAATCTTTATCTTTTTTTCAACTGTTTTCTGCATTTCTAGTATCGCCGGTTTTAATATTTTTCGCGGGTCGAAAATATTTTTATTATCCTGCAAAAAACCCCTCTCCGCTAGGGTAAAAGAAATCCGGAGCTCGCTGTCAATATTAATTACTCGAATGCCCCGCTGAATTGCTCCCTTAATCTGCCCGGCCGGAAAACCAGAGGCTCCGTGTAAAACAAGAGGTACAGTAACCAGCTTATCAATTTTTCCTAATCTTTTCAAGTCCAGCATTAATTTCTTTTTTCCAATGATTTTCTGCACTCCATGATAATTGCCGATAGCCACGGCAAAAACATTGATTCCTGTTTCTTTGACAAAACGTTTGGCATCCGACGGCTCGGTAAAAAACCCTTGCCCCTTGCCAACTTTTATCCAATCTTCTGCGCCTTCTAAACGTCCAAGTTCTGCTTGCACCCAGACATTTCTTGCTTTAGCATATTGAACAACCTTTTTAACAATCCGAACATTGTCTTTGTACGGTTTATCCGAAGCGTCAATCATGACTGATGAATATCCAGCTTTAATGCACTTTTTTATCAGCTCAAAATTATGTCCATGATCCAGATGCAGCGCCACCGGCACACTGGCCCCTTCCGCCGCCGCTTTGATTAACGCCACTAACTCTTCCAGCCCAGCATACTCAATCGCGCCCTCGGTTGTTTGAATTATGACTGGCGATTTTAATTTTTCCGCCGCCAAAATAACCGCCTGCAAAATTTCTAAATTATTAACGTTAAAAGCGCCGACAGCGTATTTGCCTTGTTCTGCTTTTTTGATAATTTTTTTGATGTGAACTAACATAAAGACAAATTTACAAATTATTATTCTCCCTCAAAAGCTATATTATAAAAGTCCTCCGAATCAAGGCTGGCGCCACCGACTAAAATTCCATCCAAAAATTCATTGGCCCAATACCCCTTGGCAATAATGCTATTCACACTGCCGCCATATAAAAGCCGGACATTTTCATCATAAAATTTTTCAGAATAAAGACTGCTGATGCTCCTCTTGATCGTGCGCTGGCATGAATAAATTTGTTCAGTTTCCAAATACTTCCCCGTGCCAATCGCCCAGACAGGTTCATAGGCAATCACCAGCTCATTTTCCGGCAGGCCGCTGACTTTTGACAGCGCGAGTTGCAGCTGCCTGGCAATCGCCGAGTCAGATTGACCATTGGCTTTTTGTTCAAAGGTTTCGCCAATGCAAACAATCGGTATCAGACCAGCATGATAGCACTGATTTATTTTTTTGTTAACCATTTCATCGGTTTCATTCAATTTTTCCCGACGTTCCGAATGCCCGACAATGGCATATTTACAACCAAGCGATTTTAATTGCAGCGCGGAAATTTCTCCGGTATATTTTCCTTTGTCCGCCAAACAAACATTTTGCGCCGCGAGTTCAATACACGACTTGACCAAAATATTTTTCACTTCTTGCAGATAGATCAGACTTGGCGCCAGCGCAATTTCCACTGCTGTAATTTTTTTTAGCCTTTTTTTTAATTCCAAAGCCAGCTCTAATGTCCCCCCCTGATCAAGCTCCATTTTCCAGTTACCTACTAATAATTTTTTCATATTGCCAATTAAATATTAATTTGCTTGAATAATTTTTTCTTTGACTTCACCGGTCCGATCAATGCCAAATTGAATTTTTCTCTGACAAATACTTTCCTAGCTACCCGCTGAATATCAGAAACCGTTACTGCTTCGTATTTTTTCATTTTTTGCTCCGGAGTTAAAATTTTGCCAACCAACAATTCCTGCTTAGCATAATATTCCGCCAAGTTGGATGAATCTTCCAGATTTAATACTATTTTTCCGCGAATAAATTCTGTAGCGTCATGTAATTCCCTATCTGTAACTCCCTTGTTTTTTATTTTTCTCAATTCCTGCTGGATTACTCCAAGAGCTTCCTCAAGCCTGGTAATATCAAGGCCGGACTGAACAACAAAACTGCTGACTTCCTGGTAAAAATTAGGGTAACAACGCACAAAATAACACAGCCCCCGCCGTTCTCTCACCGAAATAAACAAACGCGAACTCATATTGCCGCCAAGTATTATACTCAAAAGATGCAAGGCATAAGCATCAGGGTCATCGTAGCCGCCGGCCGGAAAACCAAGCGCTAATTGCACTTGTTTTGTTTTGCGATATTGCAATTTAATGCGCGGTTCATTTTGATTTATTTTAAACTGCTTGAAGCCCGCGCTCGACTTTATTTTATTTTTCTTTAATTTATCAATGTATTTGCTTTTCACTATTTTGATCAGCTCATCAGAAACTTTTCCCGATACTGCGACTATCACATTGTCCGGCCGATAAACCGTATCCCTAAAATCAATCAATTGCTTGCGCGAAATTTTTTTGATTACGGAAACGGGCCCACTGATATCCCAGGCCAGTGAATTGCCGACAAAAATCACCTGTTCCAAAAGGTTATCAATATACATGAGCGGATTGTCGTGGTACATATTTATTTCTTCAATAATCACCCCGCGCTCCCGCTTGATTTCCGTATTTTCAAATTTGGAATTAAGTAAAATGTCAGCCAAAATATCAACAGCCAAATCCTGATGCTCCCGGCTTATTTTTACATAAAATCCTGTGTAATCCTTTGAAGTCATGGCGTTAAATTCAGCGCCAACACGATCCAGCTCCTTTGAAATATCAAGCGTTGTCGGACGTTTCTTTGTCCCCTTGAACATTAAATGCTCGATAAAGTGAGAAGCGCCATTGATTTGCTTAAATTCAAAACGAGAGCCAACGCCGAACAAAAAAAGCACAGTAATCGCTCTGGTATCTTTAAACGGAATTTTTACTAACCGAACGCCATTTGAGAAAACAGTTTTTTCAAACATAATTAACCATTCATTATAAATAAACAACTAAACCCATTATAGCAAATCATCATAAAATAACAAAAGAAAGAGGGGTAATGTTCAGCTGAACATACCCCTCAATTTAGTGGCGATGAAGGGATTCGAACCCTAACCAGTGGTTTTCCCGACCGTTGCAGGCTGTCCGCCAGGACACTTTTTGGGAAACACCGCCATATTTAACATAGAATTATAGCACGTATTAAGGTTTTTGTCAATAGCCAAGCAAAATTATAGTATTTTTAGCAAAAAAAATAGCCCCTTAAGACTATTTATCCAATCAATTAGCTTGTCTCCTTTTCTACTCAACCCTAATTTCTAGTTCCCTAATTATTCCCACATCTCCGCTTCCTGCCCTTGAATCTCTGTTTTTTTCCATGATAAATGACTAAGCACCTGGCCAAACCACTTACCAATCCTGGATATTGCGCTTTGCTTGCCTTGCTCGTATTTTTGCGGCGCTACTTTGGCTTGTTTTTTCAATTCTGCTTCCTGCCTTAAAATTTGTTTTTCCAAATCTTCTTGGCTCTGCTGAATTTGTTCCCAGCCTTTTACTTTTGCGGCTTTGTAAAATTCTTCGGCTTTTTTTACTTCATCCTCATGCCGACTAATTAATTCTTCCGCATATTTGGTAATGCCCTGCTCGCTTAGCGCTTTCATTTCCGCCAACCGCTCTTCAGCCAAGTCAATTAAATAGTCGCCCTTGCTTTCCTTGCCAACTGTAAACACAAAACGGATCTGCTCGGAAAAAATGTCAGCCCAGTACCAAAAAGAATTTGGCAGGACACCCGGCTCAATAATCTTGGCTTCTTGCTCTAAAAATTTCTGGGTTTTATATTCTGGATTTTCTGCGCCGTCTTCAGCCTTGACGGGCGCAACTATTCCTGAGAAAAACATTCCGCCGGCAATAATTACAATTATAATTTTTGTTTTCATATTTTATTTTAATCTGATTAATCCACCGGTTAAATCCAGTTCAACAAAATGTTTGGCGCGCCCCTCGCGGAAAGCCGAGCATTGATTTTCCGGCAAATCATCAATCGAATCGCGAGGATTATGAGCCACGTCCAGCACCCAGTTTATATCGAGCTCATTGCTAAGGCAGGGACCGGCGCTCATGTCAATTCCAGCGGCTTTTTTTTCAGCAAAAATTTGTTTGGCTTTGGCAATAACCGCTAGCTGAAAATCATCAAACTCATTTACTTTCTTATTAACCGGTCTAACGTGAAAAGTCAACATTATCAAAACAAAAGCTACAACCAATACGGCTGCTGAAATAACGACTACCTTGCCGACATTTCGCGGTTCAAATCTGGATAAAAACATATATTTTGAAATTAATGTTTCAACTCCAAATTTATTTTGAAGATATTTTTTCCAAAGCGCGGACAATTTCCTGGCCAAAAGCAGAGGCGGCCGCCGGACCATTGGCGGTAATAATATCTTTATCAACTACAACATCTTGATCCAGAAGTATTGCCCCTCCCTCCTGCAAAAAATTTATTCCGGAAGCGTGCACTGTTGCTCTCCGTCCGCGAAGCAATCCAGCCCTGGCCAGGATCGCCGGCGCAATGCAGATTGCCGCCACTATTTTTCCGCTATTAAAAAAAGTTGAAGCTAATTGGTGCATCGCACTATCTTCAATAAAGTCATATGCTCCCGGCCCGCCGATGAAAATAATCGCCTCAAATCTACCAACATTAATATCATCAATACTTAAGTCCGGTTCGATTTCAGCGCCCAATTTGCCGACGGCCAATTTTTCTTCGGGCGCCGCGATCCTTACCTCAATGCCCGCTTGTTCAATTATAGCTTTGCTGTCAAACAGTTCTTCGTCGCGAAAATCTTTTTGACTGATCAGCATGACCACCTTTTGGGATTTATTTAACATATTATCTGATGAAATTATACACTATTTTAAAGATTTTTAAATATTTTCTCCCCGGCTTGCCATAAACTCTCATCATTATTATTTTGTTTCAGCCAATACCACCACTCCGCGCCCCACAAGTACGCGCCGCCAAAACCTGTGCGACGGGCATATCGGACATGATTAATCAGCCGTTCAGCATCCATAGATAGCCGCTGTTCTTCCAATGAAGTATTTAAAATTCCAGCAGGAGACCACGGCTCTGCCTGCAATTCAGACACAAAAACATCTTTAACTGCTCGACCGGCCAGCCAGGCCTTGATCGTATAAAAAGCCGGCGGTAAATGATAAAAAGAATATCCCAATATTGAATTGTAAGTCACCCGATACATTGTCGTGCCGAATAAATCTCCGGTATTGGCGGCCAAAAGCCACAAACTTAATTCTCCGCTATCAGTGATTAATACTGGACGCGTATCCATTGTTTTCACCATAGAAACTTCCCGCCGTAGTAGGCCAATATCACCCTGAGGACACACACCGAACAAATCCAGGAGCGGCTCATTTTCAACTTGCCAAATTTCAATGCTCTTATTATTTTTATATCGCGTAATTATTTTTTCCATCATTTTTAATTGCCTTTCGACAACATATTCTTCAGGCAATCCCTGGATCCACTCCGGATCATGGCACTCCGGCCAATGAGGAGTTCTGCGGCCAATCACAACTGTTAAAGCTACTCCCCTTTTTTCCGCTTCCGCCACCTGCCAATCCAGTCGGCTAAAATCCCAGTTGTCTTTTTTTGTTTCAATCTCATTCCAGGGCGCCGCGATTCTGATGTTTTTTACTTTCAATTCGTCAAGAATAGCCAGATAAGTTTTTTGCCAATCCAATCCAAGGTATTCGGCGTAGGCGTTGGAAAAATTTACGCCAAGCCGGAAATCCGCTCGTTCAAAACTTTTGAAATATAAAATAGTTCCCGCTGAAATTATTATTATGGCAAGGACAAGCAGGACGATCAAATATTCAAGCGCACATTTTCTTTTTGTTCTCATAACACTAACAAGGCCAAGCCGCCGACAATGAGTGCCAAGGCGATTATTTGCTGAATAATTTCAGCTTTGGTAAATTGCTCGCGGAAAAACTGCGGCAATTTTTTTGTAAAAACAAAAATTAAAATAAATAAAATCGCGTACTGCAATCCGGCCAGAGCATTGACAAGAGTCGCGCTCTCAAGAGAAATCGCATAATTCATACCGATAAAATATACCGCAGCCATGCTTTTGTTAAGCGCCAAAATGCCCAAACCGGACTTGGCTTTTTCTTTTTGTTTTTCTGACTTGGCGAAAATTATATTTCTGGCCGGCCGTGACAATAATATCGGTAAAGCCGCGGCAAACGACCCGAGCCTGGCCCAGACAAAGCCGGTGCTGAAGCTTTCTTCCAGAAAAACTCTACGCATCATTACATAGGAAAGCGCAAAAAAAGCGCCGGCAATCACCGCATACAGCATGCCGATATGCAGACCATTGTGCTGACGGCTTTTTTCAAATGAAATAAGCAAGGCTCCGGCCACCAATAGCACGACTGCCATCATTTGAAATGAAGTCAGCCTCTCCGCCAGCCAAAAATATGAAACTGCAAAGGTAAAAATCGGCACCGCGCCGCCAACCAGTGGCGCCACGTGTGAAGCTTCGCCGCTCTTCATGGCAATGTAAAAAAATTGCAGGGCGACGGTGAAGGCTACGCCGGATAAAATTGAGATGGCCAAAAGATACCAGCCGGGAAAAAAATTAAAATTCCAAAAAACAAAAACTACGCCGAGCAAATTGCCCACCGCTGTCCAAAAAGTTAAAACCGAAGCGCGCGGAAATTTCTTTGTTAGCAAAAACTTATCCAGGAGCTGAGCGCCCGCATTAGCGAATTGTGAAACAATGACGATCCAGAACCAAAGCATAATTGGGGAAATTACAAATTACAAACCACAAAACACAAACAGATTACAATAATCAAAATTCAAAAAATAAATTAAAAAATATTTCATTCAACTGATTTAGCCCCATTATCCACCTACTATATTTAAATCGTATTTTTTCATCTCGCCCCCAATTTCTAATTTCCATTTTTTTATTCCAACCCCTTATCAATATTAATTGTCGCGCCCGCTGTCATGGCTGCGGCCGGATCATAATCAGCCGCGGAATTGATTACCGAGCCGTCAGTGTAATTGATCCAGAATGCGTCAGGAATGTCGCTAATTTCTTTATTCCAGTCCGCGCCGTACAAAGCCTGTGCCACTTCCCGCGTAGCAACCCAGCGTCTGACGCCGCCTTTTTCAACAGCGTAAACCTTACTTGATGTTTCCGCTTTAATCATCTTTACGCCCGGACGATAAGTTACATTCCCGCCAATTTCAATACTGGCTAATTGCGCGTCGGTAATGATTTTTACGTTGGAAAAACCAGTGTACCAAGTAAAATAAGATTTTTCATTAGGAAAGACATAACGCTTGCTGTCCGCGCCGTAATAATACACTGCCGCCTTGCTGGCCTTAATTAAATCTCCGCCCTGAATACCCGGAATTATTGCCGGCTGTTCTTCAATGACCACCGGCTCTGCTACGGGCGGGGCGACGACTTCAACCAATTTATCCGGATCAATTACATAAATTTCTGTTTTCCCTCCGCGATTGCTGGAAAAAATTATTTGTCCGGAAGCAACATCCGGCCAATTTGCCTGTTCAACTCCATGATTGATCAATTGCTCGGAATTAAAATCATAAATTGTTAAAACAGATTTTTCCAAATCGCTTTCATAAGTGGTCCAGACCGCTTTGCCGGCGCCGACTCGCGGATAAACCCGGTTTTTTTCTCCACTGGTCAAAAGTTTTCCCTTACCAGTCTGCAAATCATAATAAGCAATATTTGGTTTTGTTCCGCCTGTTTGCCAGATTACTTTATTGCCGCTCATCGAAATATTATCGCTGAAAGACGCCGCCTTGGTGATAGCGCTGGAAATTTCAATCACTGCGCCAGTGCTTATTGTATGCTTATACACATTCCCTCCAGAAATATTTGTATCAGTATATACCGCAATATCATCTTCATAATCCAACCCATTTATAAAACTATCGGAAAACTTTTTATTTTCCCCGGTAGTCGCATTATACAAAAATATTCCATCACTGCCGGCCGTAGTATAGGCCACTTTGTCGGTCCAGGCGGCTAAATATGTACCACCATAATTAGAATACTCCGGAAAGTTTGCAATTGGCACAGCATAAACAAATTTATTTTCAAAAATACTGTAGTAATGCAATCCCGGCTGATCAGTTCCCGCGTCCAACCAAAACACATAGCTATTACTCAAATCAATATGAGTAACAAGACTATTTAATCCGCTTAATTTTGTCTGAGTGCCATTTGCAAAATTATATAAATAACCATCCCTTTTGTTTTTTCCGTCCACGCCACCGCCCGCCACCCAGCCGCCGTCCGCATCAGCCCGCCAGTCAATCCAGACGGCGTAGGGATAAGAAATCCTTGGATGCCACTGATCAGCCGCGTCATTGGTGATCTGCGTTTCCTGATAACTAACAGCGCTAACCGCGCTGCCGATAAATAGAATTGCCATTGATAACGCAAAAACAAACAACAAACTTTTCCGACTAAATAATGTTCTTGCCATAAATTAAAATTTAGGAATTATTAACGGCTCGCTCCTCGGAGGAAAATTCGTCTCCACAAATTTATTATTATTAATATTTCTAATATCGCTTAATGGTTTTTCATAATTAAACCGCTTAAGCTTGTATATCATTATACCAGAAACTGACTATTTCCGCAAAAAAAAAACGCCGGACGCATTGCATCCGACATTTGAATTTAGAAAGGCAGTTCAAGCTGCTTGGCCTTTGCCACTTGGCAAGGCGGGTAGAAAAAGTCATGGGCTTTTTGCGCGGTCATGCGCTCATCAGCCGCCAGACCGCAGGCCTGCTTCAGATAGCGCAAGAAACGCTGCTGATCCATTACCACGCTGAAGTTCAGTACTGACGAAAACTTCAACGGAACGTATGAATAGCCATTGGAAGAACAGCGGCACTCGGCGCAGCATAACCCGATAAAACCGATGTCGCTTCTTTCGATTTTCACGCTAATGAATGCAACCGGCCGGCCGCACTTGCAAAAAACCTTGATTTCCGGATTTTTTCCAAGTTCAATCAGGCTTCTGACCCGCCGAAGAAAACTGCGATTGGCATCAGTTTCAGCCATCCTGGCCACGCCGGCGAGAAACGCATATCCCTTTGCAGAGAACATGAGTGTTTCAATGGCTTTGCCTTTAAACTTGCCTGACCTCAAAACATATGGTCCCCGTGGCATCTTGGCCTCCTATTTTCAGGGTTCTTTAACGGATAAATATATCATATCATATAAATTTTGTCAACCTTTATAATAAATTAACAAAAAAAAAGAGCCATTGCTTGGCAATGAACTCTTTGTGTTCACTCAGGGACAGACGAGAGCCCCAATAATAGCCATACAGCTTGTCTTGGGAAAACTCATCGTAGCTCCAGACCGGCACAGCGCGCTGTTGCCGTCAGGACTGCCGGAAATGCCGATTATCGGTCCGCTGAATTGCGGCCTGACTGACCGCAAAAACTGCACACCGTCAAAGTCCCTTTCCAGACAAGCATCCACCAGGATGGCGTCAACGCTGTGTTCAGCCAACCCCCTTTCTGCTTCCGCTACGGTAAATGCCGAAATCGTCCTGATGCCGACGATTTGCAAGTATTCACTGAGCATAGATGAAACTGCTCTGTCATCTTCAACCAACAAAACCTGCTGCACTCTTTTCGCCATGTATTCTCTCCTCCCTGGCAAGCTGGATCAATGAACAAATCTAAATAAATGACAAACGAGATTATACTTCATAAATGAAAAGCTGTCAAGACTAGTTGTCCACAATTCTCTAGATTAAGATATTAGTGTATAATTATAAATGAACTGATAGATATATGACAAATTCAATACACAAACGGCTCGGTCGTTTTCATGGATTTTTATTACACTTTGACCTCGGACTTTTGACAATCGTCCTCTTGCCTTTTGTTTTAATTGCGGAAAAATTCATTGCTCCGGAGAAACGCGCCAGTTTATGGCGGAGAACAGCTGTCTGGATTATTAGAACTGTATTGCAACTTAATAATGTCGAACTAAAGATAAAACATCAGGGAAACATCCCAAGTCAGCCGGCAATATACGCGGCCAATCATCCAAGCGAAATGGACGGGTTTATGCTCTTGTCCATTCTCGGGCACAACACAATTATTTTTACCGCCCCGCTCGATCAATTCCCCGCAATTTTAAAAACCTGGCTAAAAAAAATGCAGGCTGTTGACGTGCGCCGAGATCCGATTGACGACCGCCGCTATCCAAAGGGATATTCAAAACAAGAAGCAATAGACCTGGCCACTTATTATTTACGCCAGGGAAAAAACTTAATTATTTTTCCAGAAGGGCACATTGAAATAATGCACGTGCTTCATTATTTTCACACCGGCGCCGCCAGGATTAGTCTCAAAAGCCACACGCCGATTGTGCCGGTGTCTCTGATTAATGCTGATAAAATTTTTCCGGACGGCAAACATCTTTACCCGGACACAGTCCTTATCACTTTTGGAAAAGTTATTGCCACGAATAAAACTGCCGCTTCAAAATCAACAATTTTGAATTTGCGAAAACAGTTTGAACACGCAATCTCTTATCAGCTTCCCTCTCGATATCTGCCATATCTTTACAATCAGCGGAGTAAAAATGTCGGCGTGTTTGTGGATATTGACCGCACAATATATGAAAGCCTGTCGCAAAAAGATCTGATCGCCTATCTTGTCTGGCTTCACAAGATTAAAGCCAAAGAAGCGTTTAAAGTTTTTTACTGGCTATTCTTGGAAAAAATGCATCAGATCCAGCACAAAGACCTAATGAAAAAATCCTTACTTATTTTAAAAGGCTGGGACGTGGCGGAATTGCAACATGAAATCAGCCAGACTTTTGACAAAAAATTAACCGCCAAAATTCAATACGGACTTTATCCAATTTTAAAAGATCACAGCGAACAAAATCATTCGATTGTGCTTGTTTCAGAAGCCATTCATCCGCTGGCCCGCGAATTCAAAAAATTACTTCACGCCCGTGGCAGTCTGGATACCCGGCTGGAATCAATGCATCACTGTTATACCGGCGAAACCAATTGCCTTTGCTACAAAGAACAAAAAGCCCGCCTGGTTGAACAATTTGCCAAGCGAGCTAGTATTAATCTGAAAAAAAGTTTTGCTTATGCTGACAGTTCGGCGGACATTCCATTTTTAAGTTTAATCAAATACCCGACAGCGGTAAATCCAGACGACGCGCTTTTGGATTATGCTGTTGATCATGATTGGGCGGTGATGTTGGACGCTTCGTAGTAAAATCCAAAACTCAAAATTCAAAGTCCAAAGGAAATTCAAAGCTAAAAATTCCAAATTCAAAGGCACGACTGATCTGCGTAATCTCCTATTGCCCCTTGCCTTAAATCTCGGTTTGAAAATTTCTAATTCCCGAATTTTCAAACAAACCACCTCTAAATTGAAAATTTGTCTTTATATTCCACAGTATATACCTCAATCTCCCCCACGCCCTTTGGGCTAATTTTTTTTGCCTCAGAAAATCTATACTTGTCCTTAGCCAAACTATAAGTTCTCTCACAAACCAAAATATCATCGGCATCAGCATGGCTCTGCAAGCGCGACGCCAAATTAACAACATGCCCGAGACAATCAAACCGGCGCAGATCTTCTGTTCCAAATTCACCGGTAATGAATTTGCCGGTCGCCACGCCGATACGCATTTTCCAGGTATAATTTTCCATGGCTTTTTGCATTTCAATGGAAGCATCAATCGCCCGCCCGACAGAATCTTCCCTGCCCTGAAGCCCAAACAAAACCAAAATGCCGTCGCCCATAAATTTATTCACCCAGCCACCATGCTTACTGATAATTTTACTCATGTTAGTAAAATATTTCGTGAGAACATCGCTCACCTGTTGCGGTTCCAGATTGCGACTGAATTCGGTAAAACCGGTCAGATCCGTAAAAACAACCGTACCCTGTATCTCCTCGGCAACCAATTTACCTTTAATCATTTTTTCAGCAATGTGCTGAGGCACCATACTGTAAAGCAATTTTTCCGTTTCAGCCCGCCAATACTCTGCCTCTTTTTTGGCAAAATTCAATTGTTCCGTGCGCTGAATAACTTTGTCTTCCAAAGTTTCAACATAATCACGGATTGTCAAAAGCTGATTTTCAATTCCTTCGCGATAGGCTTTTTTGCTGATAAAAGAATGCACTGTCAGCTGATAAATCTTTCGAAAGAAACTTAGCGTTTGCCACGAAAGCTTGTATACAAAATACGGCGCATTGTAAATTTGTCCTTGTTTTAATTTCAGCTTATCATTAACCTCTAAATCTTTTGTAATTAAAATCCCGATTTTAAATGTTTCCAAATGATCGCCGGCATCTATATCGCGATACTGCCCGAGAAACAACGGCTCCTTATTAAATATTTCCGATAATAATACCACCTGCTTTCCATATTCTTCACCGTTAACAAACAGTTTATTATTTTGAATTTTAATTTGCTCTTTCGAAACTTCGCCGATTTTTTCCAACAAATATTCAAGATCGTATTCAAACAACGGCTCTTCCAGCTGTGCGAGCGGCAGGTGCCAGATCTTCGGCACGCAGGAGAGAATGCCGCGGATAAAAGCATCGCTCACAAAATCGTCAACAGGATTTACGCCGTTTTTAAATTTTACTTTAATGTAACAATGATCTTTGCCTGCTTTGACAACAATCAAGTCTTTGGTCCGGTTGAAAAATTCATTATATTTACCGACTTGATCGTAAACTTCCACCGGCCCAAAAATCACGCTGCCGAAAACTTTTTTCAAATATTTAAATGCTCCCCATGATTCGAGTTCCTGCGCTGAAAGTCCCATTTTATACGGCGCGTCTGGATCCTTCAAAAATTCAATCGCCCGCCGCATAATTTGTCCATAAACAGCCAAAGGAACCCAATTGTGCTCATCTTTTAAATATTCAACAGAATACGGCAAATTTTCCAACAATAAAACATCGCTGCCAACGATTTGCTGCACGTAGCGCGCGATAATTGTTATATTTCGACAGCAGACATTGTTTTCTGATTGCATATAAATACGAATAGCTCGGGGAATGCGAATGACACGAATATACGAATATCAATAATCTGTAATTTGCATATTCGCGGCATTCGCGTACTAATTCTCATTATTCGCATCATTCTTATTCCACCTTAATTTTACCTAAAATTCCTGATTTAGTCAAAGAAAACAGCGCCCTATCAAGGCTCTGTTTTTCGTATATTTACAATAATTTTACCCTATTCCAGGACAACCAGCGCCATCATAATGCCGATGCCCAGGATCAGCATTATCAACTGATAAAACGATTTGCGCCATTCGGATTCTTTGTGAAGCTCCGGAATCAAATCCGAGCCAGCAATATACACAAATCCGCCGCCGGCAATTGCCAGCAAGATTAATTCGAGCCCTTCAATTGAATTGGAAATCAAAAGCGTTGCCACCGCGCCGAGAATTGCCATGGTCGCTGATAAAAAATTAAACAGCAAAGCTCTTTCTTTTGAGAACCCAGCATAAAGCAGGACGCCGAAGTCGCCGATTTCCTGCGGCACTTCATGAAAAATAACGGCCAGCGTTGTGGCAATGCCAATTGGAATGCTAACCACAAAAGCGGCCGCGATAATTACGCCATCCAAAAAATTATGAAATCCGTCTCCGATTAAATTTGTATAAGCCATGGGCTTAATTTTGTGCGTATGCTCTACATGATGGCAGTGATGCCAGTGAACAAATTTTTCAACAACAAAGAAGATTAATATCCCCACCAAAAGACACAAACCGATTCGCGGAGAAAATCCATGTTCTTCGGAGATATGCGGGATGATATGGATAAACACATCGCCCAAAAGCGCGCCAACTGAAAAACTTACAAAATACAACAGAAAATGCTCCAGCTTTTCCTTTTTTATAACCAAAACCAGGGCGCCGACAAAAGATATTAAGCTGACGATGAATACGCTGACTAATGTGTAAAACCAAATCATAAATTGCGCTCCGAATAACTCGAATAACATCCGAATTATCCGAAATTATTTTTATTTTCCGGATTTAATAAATTTTACCGCGAGCACTGTGCAAATCGGCACCGCTAGAATCAAACCAATACTGCCGGTCAAGGTTCGCACGATTTCCGTGGCAATCATCTCATTATTTATTACTTGCGAAAAAGTTACAAAGGGCTCTGAACCAACACTAAAAAGTAAAAGTAATGGCAACGAAGCGCCGGCATAAGCCATGAACAATGTGTTTGTCATGGAGCTAATGTGATCAATCCCAATATGCAAGCCGCTTTTGAAAAGCTCATGACGGGTAAAACCAGGATTAGCTTTTTTTAATTGTTCAATGGCTGAAATCTGGCTGATAACAACGTCATCAAGAACGCCCAAGGTTCCGATGATTATCCCGGCCAATAAAAGCCCTTGAAAATTTATTGGCGCTCCGCCGCGCCCAATCAAAAACATAACGTCTTCATTGGCCAATCCCGTCAAGTGAGTTAATTTTGTAAATATGATCGCAATCAGGCCGGTAAGTACTAAACTGATGACAATGGCGGCAATAGCAATATGCGCTTTGCTGCTAAATCCCCAGGTAATATAAATTATGGCCGCTAAAATAACAATTGCGCCAATGATGCTGGTTAATAAAGGACTCCAGCCCGCTAAAATTCTTGGAATTATGAACCACATTATTATTAAAAAAGTCGCAATTAAGCTTACTAAGGCTTTTACCCCCTTCCCTTTGCCGATGACAATAATCAGCGCCGCAAAAAGCAAGGCTAAAATATACTGCCAACCGCGCCGCACCTGATCAATAATATAAAATACTTGATCTCCTTCTGGGCCAATAGACGCGGACACAACGACCTTGTCGCCCCTTTTTGCCACAACGCCCTTAACAACGTCCAGGTCGCTGATGCCGTGAGATTCAATTTCTTTGCCTTGCCACTCGCCCTCGAGCCCTTGAAGTTTTAAGTCTTGCTGAATAACGCTTGTGCCGTCCTCTCTGACAATGGTATTTTCTTTAACAATTTCAATAACCTTGGCTTCAAAAGACTGCTCCTGCGCAAAAACGCATACAGGGGCAAGAATCATTATAAAGACGCTAATCAATAATAGTTTTTTCATACCCAAATAATATAGCAAAAACCCGCCTGTTTGACAATCACCTGCATCTTGACTTTTCCAAACATTTGCGTTAGTATGATATTAGTTGTTTTGTCCTTCGACTCCGTTACACTTCGCCCAGGATAACAACTTATTTAAATTTTAAATTTAGAATTTGTTTTGAATTTTGTACTTTGGATTTTGTGTTTTAATCGTTCGGGGATCGTCTAATGGTAGGACTCCAGCCTTTGGCGCTGGCTATCGAGGTTCGAATCCTCGTCCCCGAGCCAAAGAAAGAAGACAAGCGTTAGCTTGGCTTTTTTCTTTTACAAAAATACGAGGATGAGAAGCCCGGCCTGAGCGAGGAGGAACGACGAGTCGAAGGCAATCCTCGTCCCCGAGCCAAATATTTCTGTGAAAGCGACCGACGTGCGTCGGTTGTTTTTAGTTTAATATTAGCCGAAAACGACAGGGATTAAAATTTGTTGTATTTCCGTCCCGTTCCCGTCGGAAAGAATGATTTTGCAATATTGCCCTAACATTACATAAAAATAACGGTTCGAACCCCAGCTCTGTCTGCCATCGAATTTATTCTTAATAATTTTAGTTAAATTGACTATATTTTTATAACATTATATAATATCAATATACATTGATATTTATCCACACATATGAAATTAGATTGTTGTGATAGCAAAAAAGCCAAAGAAGAACTAAATGGAATTGTTAATTTTCTGAAAGCCCTTTCTGAAGAAAATCGACTTAAGATTTTGTGTATCCTTCAGAAAGGTGAGCTTTGCGTTTGTGATATTTGGCAATATCTTGATTTGCCTCAAAATCTAGTTTCCCACCATCTAAAAGTGTTAAAAGATTTTGGGTTAGTTGAGTCAAAAAAAGAAGGCACAAAAGTTATATACTCTTTGATTTCTAAAAACACAAAGAAGTATATTTTGTTATTATCACATTATATATAATAATTAAATTATCCTTTGAAAAAAGGATATAATTTTACATTAAACATCAATGTTAATTGATATTAAATCTATGAAAATAAAATCTATACAAGTTCTAGGATCAGGTTGTCCAACCTGTAAACAACTACTAGAAACTACTAAAAAAGTAGTCAAAGAATTAAATATTGATACGGAGATTGAATATATTACTGATGTAAGCAAAATGATTGAAATGAGAATAATGACTAGCCCTGTATTAGCAGTTGATGGCAAGCCAGTTTTAACTGGGGGAGGTAAAACAGAAGAAGAGATAAAAAAAGCTTTACAGAACAAACAGTCAGAAGAAAAAGATATCACAAGTGGGTGTGCTTGTGGTGGCAAATGTTAATATAGAATAATATGGATATTTTTAAACCTATTCAAATATTTGCTGATATTGTTACTTATAACTGGTTTAATATCACAAATCAATATTGGGGTGATGCAATTAATTTTTTCATCTATGACACCATAAAAATAGGATTACTTTTAATTGTAATTAACTATTTCATGGCTATCACTCGTTATTATCTACCAGTAGAAAAAATTAGATCTATCTTAGCAAGTCGAAAATGGTATGGCTTTGATTATTTTTTAGCCGCCTTGCTTGGAGTGGTAACTCCTTTTTGCTCTTGCTCTTCAATTCCTCTGTTTATTGGTTTTGTTGGTTCTGGCATTCCTCTAGGTGTAACCTTTGCATTTCTCATTGCTTCACCGTTAGTAAACGAAGCTTCGCTGTTTATATTTCCATCAATTTTTGGACTAAAAATGACTTTAGTTTATAACAGTATTGGCATCGCTGTTGCTATGTTAGCGGGATTAGTAATTCAAAAATTAAAAATGGACAAGAATGTAAATCCAGACTTTCTAAAATTTAAAACACAGAAAGAAGCTATACAAGAAAATGGCGGTGAAATAGTTCCACTTAAGAAAAGGTTAATTATCTGGTGGAATGACGGTATGCATATTTCAAAGAGTATATTCCCTTATGTTTTAATTGGAGTTGGCTTAGGTGCTTTGATACACGGATTTGTACCAAGAGATTTTGTTGAAATGTATTTATCAATTAAAGATTGGTGGGCAGTTCCAATGGCTGTAATTTTAGGTATGCCACTTTACGCTAATTCGGTAAGTATAATCCCCGTGGTTGAGGCTATGACAGGAAAAGGAATACCGATTGGTACCTCTCTGGCTTTTATGACCGCTACTGTGACTTTATCAATTCCAGGGCTATTAATCCTTAAGAAGGCTATGAATTGGAAACTGTTATTGGCTTTTGTTATAGTTACATCAATAGGTATTATGATTATAGGATATTTCTTTAATTTCTTTACTTTTTAAATAAAAATATGCTTAAAAAATTATCATCAGTTTTTTTATTATGCATTTTTGCTTTCGCTCTTTCTGGCTGTAGTCAACAAATATCTGTTGGAGGGAACGGAAATGATGTAAGCAAAAATATACAAGTTACTAATGTGAATAGTCAAAAAACAAATAACTATCCAATGTCTAATGCGGAAACCATTGCAAATAAACTGGAAGTCTATTATTTTCATCGCACGGCTCGTTGTTATTCTTGTAAGACTATCGGGCAATATGTAAAAGAGACAATAGAAGAAAAGTATAGTGAACAAACTAGTAATGGCACAATTGATTTTAAAGAAATAAATGTAGATTTAGCAGAAAATAAAGAGGTAGCTAAAAAGTTTCGAGCTTCTGGGTCTTCTTTGTTTATTAATCGTATTATTAATAATAAAGACAACATAGAACAAGATACTAATGTTTGGCGATTACTAAATAATGAAACTCAATTTAAAAATTATTTAGAAAATAAAATAAACTCTTATCTAGGAATGTAAAACTATGGAATTTATAAATACTATAATTGACGGTTATAACATACCGCTTCTAACTGCTTTTTTGTTGGGTATTTTAACGTCCATTAGTCCGTGTCCATTAGCGACCAATATTACAGCCATTGCTTATATCTCTAAAGAAATAAAAACAGTTAAAAATACATTACTCAACGGTTTGTTTTATACTTTAGGCCGTGGTATTAATTATACACTACTAGCTACTTTAATTTATTTTGGCTTATCGTCATTTCAAATTTCAAGAATTTTTCAGGGCTGGGGTGATAAGATTTTAGGACCTGTTTTGATTATTATTGGTCTAATTATGTTTGGAGTGATAAAAATTAATATTGGCGGACATAACCAGAAGATTGAAAAAATAAAAGAATGGCTTTCCAATAAAGGATATATTGGCTCATTGTTTTTGGGCGTTTTATTTGCTTTGGCTTTTTGTCCTTATAGTGGGGTTTTATTTTTTGGTGTTTTGATCCCTTTGGTTTTAAAATCAACTGAAAGTTTATTTCTTCCACCATTATTTGCTCTTGGTACAGGTTTGCCTGTTATTGTATTTTCATTTTTTATTGCTTTTTCAATGCAAAAAGTCAGCCGAGCATTCCAAATTGTTCAAAAAGTTGAAAAAATAATGAGGTATATTGTTGCTTCTGTCTTTATGGTAACAGGTTTATATTATTTTTATATCTTAATTAAATTTTTGGTATAAAAAGTGGTTCGAATCCCAGTGCTGTTTTGCTAAAAATTTATTTTCAATAATGTTAGCCAAATAATGACAAGTTAGGATCGCAGTCCCGGAGCCAAAGAAAGAAGACAAGCGTTAGCTTGGCTTTTTTCTTTTACAAAAACACGAGGATGAGAAGCCTGGCCTGAGCGAGGAGGCACGACGAGTCGAAGGCAATCCTCGTCCCCGAGCCAGATTAAATTGTTTTTACATAAAAAAACAGCCCGTAATTTGCGGGGCTGTTTTTTTATTAATTCAAACTTATTCATTTTGTTCGTTTTTACTATTAGCTTCATCAATTTCGCTCATCTCTTCTTCAATGGTTACATTTACTATACTTTTCATCTTTCTTTTCCGAATTATCCAATAAATCACAAATACAATTATGGCGATAAAAATCATGCCAAAAAGAAAATAATATTTGTACTTTTGAAAAAATGATTTGTTAGAAGTTTCTTTTATTATATCATTATTCACATTCAAATTAGATTTTGGCTGTTCCTTTACCACATAATCCCAAGAATCTCCATCGTCAATACAAATAACTTCATTGTTAATTTCACAATTATCCGTTGCTCCAACAAAACTAACGTTCTTACTATTATATTGTGGAGAATAATCAAATTTATTTTGCAATTTAATATTTAGTTCAGCAGGAACATCTCTTGCATAAAGAGTATCAACGTCAAATTCACCATTAAAAACAGATAGACTCAAAGCCTCTTTTTCAGCATAAGTTTTATCATCAAATTGAGCCCATCTTGTTAAATCATCTAAATTATCAAATAAACGAGGGTAACTTCCTTGTGGATATTGATAAGTATGCCATATTAAATTACCGAATTCTTGTTTTGATATTTCAAGCGTATTAATTATTTTTTTAAAATCAAGCTTATCCTGTTCAGAAATATTGTTTGCTTTCATTATGATAGGAAATGGAGTAATTGTATAATAAAGTTGTGAATCATTAATTGACGAATCACCAAAAACAAAAATTAAACCATTGATAATTTCGTATTCAGATATATTTACTTTATTTAACTTTCCTTTGTTGGACTCTTCCACAATCTCTGATGCTAAATCAAAATTTTGCGAAAAGCCTAACGATTCCCCATATAAAAATATTTCTTTGTCTCCATCTAAACTTCTCAATACTTGATTTTCATTTTCATCTTCATAAATCTCCCAATTTTCTTTATTAAAATTAAAAGAAACAATTGGAATGGCATCATAAGCACCTAATTTTGTATATTTTTCTGAACTGTAACCTGACCCCTGAAATAATCTGTCGGCTTTTTTATCATTATTATATTCTGCACATTCTTCATACCCACCACTAAAACATGATTGTTTCTCGAATATAGTTGCCTTGTTTTCAATAGTAGACACAGCCTCTATCTGAGTAAAATAAAAAGTTTTGGCTGCTCTAGGAGCTGTCATTGCATCCACAGAAGAACACAATACAAAAAAACACATTATAATCAAGGGCAAGATAAATAATTTATTAAATTTCATAAAAATAAATTTATTTGTTTATAAAGATACTATATCATAAATATCAATATTTCTAAACGCATCCCTAACCCCGAGCCATGAACCACTCACTTCTTTCGGGAAATGGGTGGCTTTTGTTTCATTCAATTCAGACATTTGATAAAACAAAAATCAATTGCAAAACTGAACTGGCTAAATACAAATTCGAAATAAAAATATCAATTTTAAAAACCTAATATTTTGGCATTAAATAACCGCAAAAACCATGAATACAACTTTTTGTATTTTTATAGTATACTAAAAGTAAGGTGACAATAAACTAACTTACAATTTATTATAAATCAATTCTATGAAAAGAGCAGTTATGTTTCTGATTCTAATTTTTGGCTTAGTCCTGTTTACCGGCTGTGAATCCGGGAACCCGGCCCCGGGAACTAATATCAGCGAAGACGAGGTGGCTGATCTTATTGAAGAAATTGATGGCAACGGTAAAATCAAAGGTAGCTGTAGCGCGCTTGCCGAGAGCACCTGCATTGATTATATCGGCTCCCTTTGGACCGAAGAACAAATGAAGTTAAATTGCAGCGGAGACGGCATGACATTTTCAAAAAATACTTGCAAATACTCCGAACTTGGCGGCTGCAATATGGGCCCGGGCACAATTACTGAAATTGTTACCTGGCATTACAAAGAAGGCAACGCGGGATTCAACGAAGAATCAGTTATTTACGCAGCTGGAGCCTGCAACGCGTTGCCAATAGCCAAATGGATAAAGCCGGAGGATTTGTTGCCAAATAATTAAAAGACCCAATCAGTAGAAAGTCCTGACCATAGAATCATAACTTTGTTTACGACTCCTAGCCAAACCCAAAGAGCGATGAGGAATTATCTTCATTGCTCTTGTTTTTGCTTGAATAAGAAGTATAATTCTAGTAAGTTTACCTATCTTATGATAAAACCGGTCAAAAAGCCTTTACTTTTAATAATTATAACCACTGCGATAATCTTCGGCGTGGTTTATTGGGTTTTGACCCAAAAACCAAAATTCGAGGAAAATACCACAAAACAACATATTGATTCCCTACTAGAAGCTAGAAAAACTGAATTATTAACAGAGGGATCATCAGAAGACCCCTTTGGGCAAGACAATCTTGTTCGCATCCTTTTAATAGGCCTGGATACCAGGACAGGAGAAACAAAACAACACTGTGACGCTATTCAGCTGATAGAAATTGATCGCGCCTCCAATAAGATCGTTATCACTGCGGTTCCCCGAGGTACTTATGCTCAGCTTCCGCCAGGGCAAAAATACCTTGCCAGTGATTATTATGTTTCCAATGCCTGCGCAATCGGTGGGCTGACGTATGGAATTGAAAAAATCGAAAAAATTCTTGGCAAAAAAACCGATTATATTGTTGCTATGGGTTTTTCAGAGGCAATGGGAATTTTGAGACGACTGGAATTGCCTGCTGAAGAAACGCTCCAATGGCTGCGGCTGAGACAGGGCTATGCGATTGGAGAGCCACAACGCGCCCGCAATCATTCCACCTTTATAAAACAACAGCTAATCAATTTATCGCCGAAGATTAATTCGACAATGAATATCCCATGGCAATTTATATTATACAAAATGGTTCACACGGACCTATCTTTTTCGCAAGGAAGGGAAATCGTCGCGGCAATAGCAAAAATGAATCTTGCTACCCAGCCTGAAAATATTTCGCTGGCAATGAAACCGCCACACGCCGTACAAGATATTCCCTATGATCCAACCAAAGTTGACGAATACTTAAAATCAAGAATTGAACCGATAAAACACCTATTACCGGTAGCTGATTACTCGGCCACAACGAAAGAGGCTATGGAAGAAAAAATCCTGGCCGCATTTAACGAAAACAAACAAGACCAAACCTTTATAACCTGGGCTTTTGACAACGGACTATGGTTTCAAATAGAAGATACGCAAAAAAGGGAAACCCTCCACTATGAAATTATATCCAAATACGTGGCTTTTATTTCAGAGGAAGTGCAACGTGAAAAAATTATTGCGGATTATATTATGGAAATGGATGAAATCAATGAGAATACCTGGGCAACAAAAGGGCGCGAGTTGCTGCTGCAGACATTGAATTCTATTGTGAAATAAATAAATCGGCCAAATAAAAAAACGAACATCATTTCGTTTTTTTTATTTTCTTTGAATAAAACCCCAGGTCGATTTCCCCAATTCAACTCACTCAATGTTTATAATTTTATATTCTATTTCTTTGCTCGCTAATTTTATTTTGACCGTCTCGCCGACTCGGCGACCGAGGAGCGCCGCGCCTATCGGCGAATTATGAGAAATAATACCACCGCCGGGATTGGTTTCAGTAGAGCCGAGAATTTGATATTTTTTTTGTTGGCCCGCGCCCTCAATCGTCACGCAATGGCCAATCTGAACAGAGTCGGTCTTTTCCTGAGGTGAAATGATAATCGCGTGATTCAGCTGATTCCCTATTCGAAGAATCGCCGAATTAATGCCTCGGAGCCGCCCCTTCGCCATCTGATAGGCCGTATTTTCAGAAAAATCTCCCATTTCGCCCAGCCTTCTGACCTCGGCCGCCGCCTGCGGTTGACTGATATTCTTTAAATGTTCCAATTTATTTTTCAATTCTACAAATTTCCCTTCCGTTAAATAAGGATCTTGTTTGGTCTGTTTGAAGCTAAGTGGTTTTCGATATGGGACCCGCATGTGTTTATAATATACTTTCTCCGCCAAAAATCCCATCGGCCGTTGCATTATTATTACTCCTGGCTTAAGTCATGGCGCAGTGCCTAGTCGCGCCGGCGCAAGCCGATAGCCCCTACTAAATCGGGCGGACACTCGCGCCTCCACCATTTAAACCAAAAAACTATTTGATAAAACTTTTGTTATTTAATTCAGTTTTAGTCCTTATGAATCACAAAATCATTTTTTACTCCCATCTCCTGCAATAACTGATTATCCCACAAATACTTACGTTTATCTTTTAAAACAAGGTCGAGATTACGTTCAAACCAAGGCTGTAAATTTTCGTAGCCATAATTTAAAACAATATAATTCAAAGTATTTTTCAGTTTTTTATATTCATCGCTTTGCACAAATTTTTCTTCAGAGGTAATTTTACCGTCAACTAATATTTGATGTTTTTCTAATAAAACCTGAAGTCGATTTATTTGCGCATTCATAGAAACTTCAAACATTCCCCACGGGCCGAATAAACTTAAAATTAACATTACGCAAATTGAAATCGGGATAATTTTAATGGCCGCGTTTTTCCAAATAGCAAACAGCAACCCGATTGCCAACAACCAGATTCCCAGTAAAACAACCAAGTATCGGCGTTCAGTAACACCGTAATCATTAATTCGCAATTTAATTGCCCAGAATAAAATTCCGGTTAACGGGACAATGGCAATAAATACGGCGCGATAAAAAACCCGCAGCCATTTGCTTTTATTTTTATACGCCCAAACAATTGAACAAGTAATAATTCCAAAAACAGAAAAACCAATTATTAACGAGGCCACAATCCCCCTTGGCCATTCACCGACAAATAAAATCTTTATTGAATAAGCATAAACAATTAAAAAATACAAACAAACCAGGGGAATTAATAAGAACTTGGCAATTGCCTTGATCCAAACGGGAGGTTCTGAATTTTCTGACAAATTCCTTATTTTTTTCGGAATAAAAAGCAGAAAAAAATGCACGGCAATTAACATTACCATAATTATCCAACCTGCGAAAAATATCTTTCCGGAAAACTCAAACATAAATAAAGCTGAAACAGTCAGCAGCGCGACCGACAAAGCGCCGTAAACAAATCCGCAAATCGCGCCGGTAATTACAAACATAATGGCCAGAGTTTTTACAAAATGCCAAAAATCCTTATTGTGCCATTTGCTTAAATACCCCATAAACAAAACCGTTAAACAAAAACAGCCGAATAATATCACATAACGAATAATGTTTTTAGTCAGCCCGTCATTTACAACACCGGGCAGAATAAAATAATATAAAGCCAGAAAAACTATTCCCGCTACGCGAACCAGCCATTTTTTCCATAACTCCCAATTTTGCTGTTCTAAAAATAAAGCGATTGCTAAAAACAACAGCATTCCCAAAACACAAAGTAAAAAAAGTTTCATCAGAACCGGATATTCAAATTCAACCAATATCCAGCTGACGCCAATAATTGTTGCAATCAAAGAACACAAACTTACCAGCGGAAACCGGCAGATTGTGCTGATTAAATTTTGCAGGGTAAAATTTTGTTTAAGGCTAGTCATAAATTTTTGTAAATTATAAAGCTGTTACCACCATAGCAATTTTACCGGCAAAAATCAACCTTAAAAACAATAAATAAACAATCAGACCCGCCTTCTAGGGCGCGCCTGACTGTAATATGCTCTTAATTATTCTAAAGTTTTCAAAACCGCTTCCACCTGCTCATCAGTCAGCCCGATTTTATTTTTAAGCTGGCCATTAACAATTCCCTGCAATGCCCTTTCGTTGTCTTTTAATTTTACCAAACTGGGATAAACTTCCGCCACCGCCGCGGTTTTGTCGCGCAGTATTCCGCCAAGCCGCTTTAATTCGGGCGGGACTTCAATTTTTTTACTGCCGGCCGCTTGAATTTCATCAAGATTTTTCCGCAATTCAGCGAGCGCCGCTTCATCAATATTATCAAAATTCTTTACTTTATTAAAAAACTCATTCACCGCCTGCTCTTGTTTGCCGCGGATCTTTGGATCAGGCGCCAAGCCGGCTATTACTTCGTTATATGTTTTAATGTTAGCCAATAATTTTTCAGAATTCAGCGTGGCTTTTTTTTCATTTTCGCCAAACCCGGTTTCAGCGCTGTAATGAACCGTTGCTTCTCCGTCCAATTTTACTACTTCAATAAAATCAATGAATCCTTCCGGTGTTGTTTCGTTATAAATTTTTACCGCATTGGCCAATTTTGAATCCGGCTCAATAATACCGGCGGACATATGTTTCCCAACCAGCCAAATTCCAAGTTCAATTTCTTCCGGTGAAAAACCGTTTGCTTCAAAAGCCCGGCGCACTGTATCTTCGGCGCCTGCGCTCATTTTTTCAAAGGTAGCGTGTCCGACAAACTTGATATTGTACTGGCCAGTAGCCGCGTTTAACGGATTTTCGTTTTTAGGCGCGTTAGCCGCTATTATTGCCGGATCGGTTTTGCCAATATCGTGGAATAAAAATACAATTTGGTAAAACTTTTTCTTTTTCTCGTCCGCTTCCAGCTTTTCAATTTTCTCCAAGCCAAATTTTACATGATCCCAGATTGCCGGGCCTTCAGCATGCACAACTTCTTTAATTCCTTTTTCAGTCATTAACTTTTTTAATTCTTCCTCTTTTCCTGAATCACCGGCAATAACTTGTTTCGCTGTTTCATAAATCGGCCTCTCTGATTCATTAACTTGTTTTGATTCCATTGAACGCAAAACCATTTCAATATTTGCGGGTAATGCTTCAATCCCGAACGCGGCCAGCTCTTTTTTCGCCGCTTCTTCTCTGTCCGGCGACACGCCCATGTTTTGCTGGGCTTTTAACAAATCATTTTCCATTGACATAGCTTTATAATTTAAAATTAATTTACGCTTGTTTTTCTTTAGCCATTTCAAATATTTTTTTTATCGCCGCTTTTATTGCCGCTTTTATTTGATTTGACGAAGAATTAAAACAAAAACCGTATCCATCATCATGGCTGCTATATCCAATTGTCTGCCCGAAAAAATCAACCGAACCCACTGTGCTTCCCTCGCCGTATTTATTATATGTGGTATCGTCATGGTATTGAATCATATCCATGAAATTTATTCCGCTAATCCCGGCTTTACCGGCGATTACTTCAAAAATTATGACCAATTCATCCACTGCTCGATACCCCATACCAAAATCAGAACTCCTGTCTTCCCAATCCGAGAGCTCATTGCTTGCCCAATCAGCAATAGCATCAATATTTGACTCTTTCATTTCCAGCGCCTTGGCTTCAGATTGAAAGGCCAGCCCGTCATATAAATCTTCTTCTGAATCTTCAGCTTGTTTTTCTTGAACTACCGAAGCGAGTTTTGGGAAATCTTCGTTTGGCATAAAATTATTTTTTTAATTCTTCAAATACTTTGTTAAAGTCTTCTTCCTTTAATAAAGAAGTTCTTGAAGCCGCAATCAAAGAACCGCCGGCAACCAAAACAGTTGGATCTTTGGTAATAATATCATCTGCATTAACTTCACCTGAAGCAACTTTGTCATTTAGGCCAAAAAATGCTTCTCTGTCTGCCTGGCCTTCCCAGCCGTCAACCATTTTTTGTTCATCTTCTGTTTTATCCGGCTTGGCAATAATCTCATCTCTTTTTTGTTTTTCCGCTTTAATTAAACCCAAGCAAATTGCGCTTAAATCCATAACATTGGCCATATCAGGTGTAATCCCAATATCATAATTATCGCCAAACGCTCGGCCTTCTCCGGCATAAACAGCGACAACAGTGTCTGGGCTAACCCGGTTATAAGCCATATTTGTAAAAATAAGCGGTTTTTTGCTGGAGCCAATCACCACATTCACCACAATATCATTTCCTTGTTTATCTTTAATTGTCATTTTCCCCTTTTCCGCTTTTTCAAAATCTTGTAAAAATTCAGCGAATGATGCTTTTAAATTTTCCCGCCCTTGCCCAACCACTTCCTGCAATTCTTCTGACAACTCCAGGGTTGTAACATCAGCTGAAATATCAAAGCTTGAATCCTTGACTTTTGCCGCATTGGCTGCATTAATTAATTCAAAAACCATTTGATTGCGCATATTTTCATACTTTGTCTGAATTTCCTGAAGTTTTTGAACTCCCTCGGCATTTAACCTTCCGTTGTCACTTTTCATTTCAGGATTACCAAAAACTTCTTTGCCAAGCTCGGCTCGGCCTCTGTCGCTAAGTAAACTTTTGATTGCTGAAACTGTTCCAGGCAAACTGGCTGCATATTGTTCAGGATCAAGTCTATTTAATCCATAATCTTCAATGTTGGTCACTTTTGCCAAATCCTCTGCAATAACCGGCATTTCACCATTTTCAATCAAACTACGAGTTAAATATGACGAAGCTATGGCATCAAGATCACTGTCAAAATGAGTTTCAACTTTAGTGATTCCTTTTTCTCGAATTAACTGTAAAACTGCCTCGGGATAATCAAAAACCATTTGGGTTGAACATTTTTTTGAATCAACTCCTTTGGCACTAAAAAAAGTATCTATAGAATGGTGATCAATTGCGCCGGCCAAGATACTTTCTTTATAAATATTATCAATATCTTCCTGACTAAATTCTGTTTTATCTTTATATTTTTCTAAAAATTCCGTAAACACTCCCGTGTCAGTAACCAAAGACCCCTGCGCTAATTTTTCTTCCAGATTGATTTTAGCGCCCTTTGGTAAAGACGGTAAACAACCCTCGTATTTCACTGAGGGAAATTCCTGCTTTTCTTGTGCCGGCGTTGAAACCGCGCCCATCATTGGTTCTGTCATAAAGTTACAGTTATATATAATATTTAAAATAAATGAAAAGTCCCTCCTGTTTGAGACTTTTCACTCTACCATTACAGTATAGCAAATATTTTCAATTTTGTCAAGTTTGTAATGAGAAAATTTTTGTATTTGGCGAATTTCTGCGCAGTTGTTCTTCTCTTTTATTTTTAATAACAAAATGCTAATATATAGTTAGTTCATTTGGTTAGTTCATTTGTTCCTTGGCTAAAATGGAGGTGGCCGATGCAGTGCGAACTTTTGCAGGATGTTCCGAGTGACGACTTACGACTGATTTTGTCTTTTTTCCAACAGCGGCGGATTTTCCGCGGCCAAACGTTCATTCACAAGGGCGAACCGGGCGAGGAAATGTTCATCATCCACTCCGGCCGCGCCGTAGTCAAGATTGCCCAAAAAAATATCTGTACTCTCTCTAAGGGAGATATCATCGGCGAGGTCTGCCTGACCCAACCCGGGTCTGCCAGAACCGCTGATCTGCTGTCTGAAACTGACCTCGTCCTCTACGGAATAACCAGCGATGTCATGGACAGAATTGCCAGGTCCTATCCACAAACCGTCGGGATATTGTGGAAAAACATCGCCCGCATTGAAGGACGACGCCTGCGCAACACCAATGACCGACTGGAAGATGTCACGAGAGAATTAGCAGAGGTAAAGAAAGAAAAATCCGAACTTGAAGAACAGCTTTTTGAAACCACCCAGACTGGTTTCAGCAAAATCAAACGGGCACTGGTCTCTGCCAAGTGATAACGTTGTACATTCACCCACAAGCTGCCGCATGAGCAGCTTTTTTCTTTGAAAAAAATATGCTAAAATGGGAATAGTGAATCTAATCCAAGGCTAACTTGATTAACTTGATTAACTTGATTAACTCGATTAACTCGGTTAACTTGATTAATTTTCTTCTATGC